>ENA-UENW01000042-UENW01000042.1-marine-metagenome-genome-assembly--contig:-NODE-42-length-82966-cov-4.122316_pt1 | contig 82966 bp, 64 predicted proteins | sample MGYA00237876_ERZ529329 | MGnify/ENA primary metagenome ERZ529329 (study PRJEB26372, sample SAMN05368346) | marine metagenome | biome: cultured habitat; feature: ocean water; material: water; isolation... | reverse complement strand
TATCAATGAAAACGGGCAAGCCAATTCGCGTTCAATGGACACGTGAAGATGATATTCAGCACGGTTTCTATCACGCGGTTTCCGCTCAACATGTTGAAGCTGCACTTGATGAAAACGGTAAAATTGACGCTTATCTTCACAGAACCGCGTTTTCACCTATTGCCTCTACGTTCCAAGAGGGCGCGAACGCACCCTTTAGCTTTGAGTTAGATTTGGGCTTTACGGATAACCCTATTCTTACGCCCAACATGAAGTTAGAGCGCGGTGAAGCGCCAGCCAAAGCCCGTATTGGATGGATGCGTTCAGTATCGAACATCTTCCACGCGTTTGCTGTACAGTCGTTTATTAATGAAGCAGCCCACAAAGCAGGCAAAGACGCTAAAAATTACCTATTGGAAGTAATTGGTCCTGATAGAATTATTGATGTGACGGATCAAAAAGCCGAATATCAAAACTATTGGGGTGATAAGTCGGTTTATCCTTTGGATACAGGCCGTCTTCGTAATGTAATTGAGAAAGTATCTGACATGGCAGGCTGGGGCCGCAACATGCCTAAAGGCCGCGGACTGGGTATTGCTGCGCACCGTAGCTTTTTAACTTACGTTGCTACTGTGGTTGAAGTTGAGGTGTCTGACGCTGGCGATCTTAGCGTGATTAAATCATGGGTAGCTATTGATGCAGGTACTGTAGTTAACACCGATACGGTTAAAAACCAAACCCAAGGCGGCTCGGTTTACGGTATAACAACAGCAATCAGTGACGGTATAACGTTTGATAAAGGGCGTGTACAGCAGAGTAACTTCCACAACTACCGTGTACCACGCATGAGCGATTCACCACTAGAGGTAGAAGTTGAAGTAATTGAAAGCGATGCGCCGCCAGCAGGTGTAGGTGAACCTGCAACCCCCGTGTATGCGCCAGCGCTGTGCAATGCCATTTTTGCTGCATGCGGTAAGCGTATTCGCCAGCTACCTATTGGTAACCAGCTTAAAGCGTAAGCATTCTATAGATTCGGCTTAATCGCTGGTTTGATGAATAAATACTAACGCTATTTAAGACAGGCAATCATATCAAAAAGGGTTAACACACAGTGTTAACCCTTTTTTTATGGATGTATGCTGTATTCGGGTGTGTCTCAATAGTAGCGAAAAAGCGAATTGCTTTATGAATAATAGAAAAGACTATATAAGTTATAGATACTTAGGCAAAAACACGCTATCGAGATAACAACGCAAGCAACAAAAAGGTGAATAAATACACCATAACTTGCATAGGCGAAAACTGCACATATCAGACCAATAGTGAATTCAACCAGCGCAGCTTCACAGAACGTTCTGATGTTACTGATTACAGGTTGTGCAAAAAACTTAAATTTATAAGCCATCGTAGTTTCCCTCCCTGCCTCATGCATACTGCTAGCCAAACGTTATTTACAATAGCACACTAATCCAACCGGACATAATTTAACCAAGTAATATAAGAAGGTCTTGAGTTTTATTGCACATCAAAAAGGCGAAAAAACCTAGTCATTAGCATATTCGCCATTTCCAACTAACTAAGCCATTGCTTAAGAGCAGCAAACAACCATTAGAGACAAAAAAGGAGGCCAACATGACCTCCTTTTATTCAAACTGTAAATCAACCTGTAACCTTACAATTAAAAGGAAAACACTTTCAGTGTTTGACGGTTAATTCCCGCCTTATTCTAATAGGTTATTCTTACTCGTAGTTGCGTTCCATCCACATTAACTGCATTTTAAGCTCGTTAATTTCTTTTTGCGCTTCCGCCAACTGCTCTACCACAGAGCGTGATTGCATAACGTTTTCTTCGGAAGTATTTACTGAAACTGCGCTGTCATTATGTGCCATGAGAATTCAACCAAGTTAATTATTAATCAAAGATTCAAAGTGAAAGTCACTTTGTAATATTACATTTTTAATTACACAAAGTCATGTTGTCAACACGCAAAATTGCATAGTTTTGCTAAATAACCACAGTTTTTTTAAGGAATGAAACACGAGCAAAGATTTGCTTCTAGATGAGTGGCCATCACTTTAAGTTGCCTAACAAAAAAGAGACCTTATGGTCTCTTTTTCAATAATATCAAAGCGATAACGTCGTGAAATAACACGACGTTAGATGGAAAACTAGATAATTCTGACCCTATCTCGCCTTCACATCCGAGCTACGTAATTAGCCGTGCTTTTCAGCCAGGTAAAGCCAGGTTTCAACCACGGTATCAGGGTTAAGTGATACCGAATCAATCCCTTCTTGTACCAGCCACGCGGCGAAGTCTTCGTGATCTGATGGACCTTGACCACAAATGCCTACGTATTTTCCACGCTTCTTCGCTGCCTGAATTGCCATTGACAACAATGCCTTCACCGCTTCATCACGTTCATCAAACAAGTGCGCGATAAGACCACTGTCGCGATCTAGACCGAGGGTTAACTGCGTTAAGTCGTTAGATCCAATAGAGAAACCGTCGAAAATGTCTAGGAACTTATCAGCAAGCAAAGCATTTGATGGCAGTTCACACATCATGATAACGCGAAGGCCATTTTCACCTTTCTTAAGTCCCTGCTCTTCAAGAAGCTCGATAACTTGACGACCTTCTTCTAATGTACGAACAAACGGGATCATGATCTCAACATTGGTCAAGCCCATTTTGTTGCGAACGCGCTTTATGGCTTCACATTCAAGGGCAAAACAATCGCGGAAATCTTCAGAGATGTAGCGGCTTGCACCACGGAAACCCAACATTGGGTTTTCTTCGTCTGGCTCGTATTGATAACCGCCCACTAAGTTGAAGTATTCGTTCGATTTGAAATCTGACATACGAACAATAACTTTCTCTGGCGAGAATGCTGCGCCAATGGTTGAAATACCTTCCACCAATTTCTCGATGTAGTATTCCGTAGGCGACTCGTAGCCTGCAATCATATCGCTAATTTCTTCTTTCAACTCTTCAGGCTGGCTGTCGAAATTAAGTAGAGCTTTAGGGTGCACACCAATCATGCGGTTGATAATAAACTCAAGACGCGCAAGACCAACACCTGCGTTTGGCAAGCGAGCAAAATCAAATGCGCGGTCGGGGTTACCCACGTTCATCATGACTTTCAGCGGTAGGTCAGGCATTGCGTCAATACGTGAGGTCACAACGTCGAACTCTAGTTCGTCACCGTAGATAAAACCAGTGTCACCTTCAGCACAAGACACAGTAATTTTGTCGCCGTTCTTGATACTGTCAGTCGCGTTACCACAACCCACAACCGCTGGAATACCTAACTCACGCGCGATGATTGCCGCGTGACAAGTACGGCCACCACGGTTGGTAACAATAGCAGAAGCCTTCTTCATGATAGGTTCCCAGTCAGGGTCTGTCATGTCAGTTACCAGAACATCACCCGCTTGGATTTTGTCCATCTCTTCAATTGAATCAAGCACTTTCGCTACACCAGCACCGATTTTGTGTCCAATTGCACGGCCTTCACAAACAATGTTGCTTTGACCTTTCAACTGGAATCGCTCGATGCTCTGTGAGTCTTCACGGCTGCGTACCGTTTCAGGACGAGCCTGAACAATGTAAAGTTTGCCGTCTGCGCCATCTTTTGCCCACTCGATGTCCATAGGACGCTTGTAGTGGTTTTCAATGATCTGCGCCTGTTTAGCAAGCTCCATTACTTCGTCATCAGTCAACGAGAAGGTTTTGCTGTCAGCTGCATCAATATCGACAATAGACACTTGCTTACCGTGTGCTTCATCATCTGAGTACACCATTTTAGTCAGCTTACTACCAAGGTTACGACGAACGATAGCAGGCAGGCCTTTATCAAGTGTTGGTTTGTGAACATAGAATTCATCAGGGTTAACCGCACCCTGCACCACCATTTCACCTAAACCAAATGAGCTGGTAATAAATACAACGTCTTCAAAGCCAGACTCTGTATCGATAGTAAACATAACGCCTGATGATGCGATATCACTACGCACCATGCGTTGAATGCCTGCAGATAGCGCCACGCCTTTGTGGTCGTATCCTTGGTGAACGCGATATGAAATAGCGCGGTCGTTAAATAGCGATGCGAACACGTGCTTAATTGCCACAAGCACGGCTTCATAGCCTTTAACGTTTAGGAAAGTCTCTTGTTGACCTGCGAAAGACGCATCAGGCATATCTTCAGCCGTGGCTGATGAACGCACTGCAAATGACGCTTCTTCACCCGCATCACCCTGTAATGTGACAAACGCAGTTTTGATTTCTTCTTCTAGCTTTCCTTGGAAAGGTGTGTCGATGATCCACTGGCGGATATTCTTACCCGCTTCGGTCAGTGCGTTTACGTCATCTACGTCTAACGAGTCTAAGACTTCGTGAATGCGCGCTTCTAGGCCACTTTGCTCTAGAAACTCATTAAATGCCTCGGCGGTGGTAGCAAAACCTCCCGGCACCTGCACACCGGCGTTCGCCAGGTTTGAAATCATCTCGCCTAATGATGCATTTTTGCCGCCTACGCGACCCACATCATGCATGCCCAGTTCTTGATACCAAAGTACGTATTCTTGCACAGCCCAAGCCTCCAGCTTTTTTATGTGTAGGGTATGAGGTTAATTTCAGGTTTGTGCTTTTTGTCACCTGAAACTCATCAAATTGTAGTCGATATGTGGTGAAAACCACTGTTAACGCTGTCCATTACGTTTGACAGCAAACCTATTGATATTTGCCATCATTCACAAGAACCGTGTAGCTTTTCGACGAAATCATCTTAGAATGGGGAAATTCAGAATGTAAACCCTTTATTACTTTTGTAATAAAATTACACCAATGTTAAGGATATGTTGTGCGCACAGCTTTTTATATTTCAGATGGTACAGCCATCACTGCAGAGGTCTTCGGCCACGCCCTGCTTTCCCTGTTTCCCGTTTCTTTCAATCACAACACCATTCCTTTCGTTGAAACTGAGGAACAAGCTCACAAAGTTTTACAGCAAATTTCTGAAAGTTTTCAAGACACCGGAGAAAGACCGCTCGTTTTTTATACAATTGTGAATGTAGATATTCGCAAAATAATCTCGAAATCTGTGGGCATTAACTATAATTTTCTCGATCAATTCGTAGCGCCACTGGAAAAAGTATTGGGTGTTCCTTCAAAACCAGAAAAACATCGCACACACAGTATCCACGAAACCACCTACGATATTAGAATTGAGGCCGTAAACTACGCATTGGCTAATGACGATGGCTCTAATCTAAAAGATTATGATGAAGCAGACATCATTCTTACTGGTGTTTCACGCTCGGGTAAAACGCCAACAAGTCTTTACTTAGCCCTTCAATACGGAATAAAAGCAGCGAACTACCCTTTTACAGAAGAAGACATGGGAGACATGCTGAAACTGCCTCCTGCCCTAAGACGATTTAAAAACAAACTCTTCGGACTAACAATTGAAGCCGATAGACTACATCAGATACGTTCAGAGCGACGCGCAAACAGTAAATACGCATCGCTACCACAATGTAGGATGGAGCTTCGTGAGGTTGAGAACCTGTATAGAAAGGAAAAAATTCCGTTTTTGAACAGCACTAAATATTCTATTGAAGAAATTTCGGCAAAGATTTTAGCCGAGACTGGACTGAAGCGCCGTAAGTATTAGTGAATCTAACAATTGGAAAACAAAAAAGCGTGCCGCAATGTGCATTTTGCCTGTAGCTAATCGAAATGAACCGAACGATTAATGCGGTGCGTTATCTTTTACCAATTTTCGGTAGCGCGATAGCTGTAAAGATGGAAGCCCCTCAACAGATATTTGCTTGAGCCAACGTCTCGCTTTTTCAGGGTCGTTGCCAAGCGTAGCGTTTTCCGCTATCCGTAACTTAATACTGTTAATTTGAGCGATATCCTTCGCTTGCTCCGCACATGCTAAACCATTCAGGAAAGCCTGCTCTGCCTCCTGATAATTCCTATTGTTGCGAAGCGCTACAGCATAATTGCTGTAGGCGATAGCTTGCTGTTGATAATCGGGTAGCTTCAACGCCCAATTCAACGATTTAATTCGATATTCAATATGTTTTGCGTTATCGCCTTCTTTTAGCGCGGCGTGCCCAAGCTCAGCAAAGATCTCATGGTAAAAGACAGGCGCATTATAGTTTTCACCTTCCAGTTGCTCAGCAAAGTCCTGCGCTTCTTTCGTTTTACCAAGCACAGTCAAAAGATTTAAAATTCTTATACCTAATTGAGGGGACGGCATCTTTTCATATTGTGCTCTCAAGCCCGTCAAAGATTTAGTTAACGCTATTCTTGCTTCCTGCTCTCGGCCACTGGCACGTAACCACTTACCGAAAAACAGAGAAACTAGTGGCTTGTACTCTGGCATTCCTTTCAAATTTGTAGCTTCAAGCCAAGGTCTTAGAAGGGCATAAAGCTCATCATAACGTTGAAAGTTAAATAAGATATCAAACCTTCTTACTTGAAGGTCCCACCATGGTGGTGTGTTCTTATCTAATAGAGATTGCTGTGCTCTGATTTTCGATAAACACTCGTCGACACTTTCCTGGCAAAGAGGCTGAATATCTTTTATCGCGGCATTTGCATGAAATGCAAAAAGCGCTAGGAAGAATAAAATGGTGGCTAATAGAGGTCTCATTATTATTATGGCAATGCGTCTATTTGGTATGAAGTATAGGTTAAAAGCATTTCTTATAATAGTTAGCGGAAGCTCCTAATTTCTTTAGTGGCTGGCATCATCGCATGCTCCGTGACCTTTCGCTGATAGCAATTACCTATCACGGATAATCAGTTACATTTCATTGATTTAGCGATATTGTTAAAACATAACTGATACAATATAACATTACCATTAATTAAAGGAGTTAGCGTCATGTTTACAGAAGAGATGGTACATACAGCCCTTCAGACTTGGTGCGACAATGTTGTTGCGGTGGGAAAAGTACACGCTGAAGGTGGCGATGCGAAGGCGTTCGCATCAAAGGTTTTATCTGAAAACTACGATTACGATAATGGGAAGGTGCTATTTAAACCTACCTTAACGTTTGGAGCTCAAACATTTCGCCCAACAAAAGAAGGGGCGCTTTCCTACTTCGTAGGTGGCAATAGCGACTACCCCAACGACAATGGGTTCAAGCTTAAGCCTTGGGTAAAGGTTTGGTATAGCAAGGAAGATTTCATATTGAACGGCGAGTTAGCCATTGTTCAATGCAACGTACATTTTATTGGTGCAGACGACAGCCATATTTTTGTGAACAAGAGCTTTGTCTTCAAGCAATGTGACGACGGTAAAATTAGAATTATCCTTCACCAATCTTCGTTACCCTATCAGCCATAAGCGTTAGCAATGGCTCTAATGGCACAGGCTTGACGCCTTTAAGTGTCAAAAAACACGAGGCACGGTAAAAGTCGTGCCTCGTTTTATTCTAAAGATGCTGTAACGCTGTAAATAAGTAACCGTCTAGTTTCAAAAGCTTGGCTTTGGATAAAGCCCAAGTTCAGTCGAGTCACGCTAGGTACGGCTATTTAACGCAAGGCGCTTCTACTGCGTCTTAAGCGCGTCCTTCAGCGCTTCCAAGTTAGATCCAAATGGCTTCCACTGCCCCATCCCCGTTTTGTAAATAGGCTGACGGACCTGCTCTGAGCTTGGAGTTTTGATTATCCGCTTGGTTTTATGAAACGCTAGGCATGCCTCTTCAAACTCTAAACCGCAGAACGCCAGAATACGCTTAACCTGCCCTTCTAAATCGTCGAGCACATCTTCGTGCTGCACCGTTAAAATGTCGCCGGGCATCACCGTATGCCAATGTGACATCAACTTTTCATACGCATTGTAATATCGGCCAATATCACTTAGCGAGTAGCTAAACTCCTGCCCTTCACCAAATAGTTGTTTGTACCCACTAAAACAGCAATCCATTGGATCCCTTCGCGCGTCAATAATTTTAGCGTTAGGCAGTATCTTCTTAATAAGCCCAATATGAATGAAATTGTTGGGCATTTTGTCAATAAATAACGGTGCGCCTTGACGATATGCACGGGTCTGCTGAATATATTGCTCACCAAGTTTCGCCAGTGGTTCTTCACTCAATGCTGAAATATTAAACGGATATGGCGTAGATTGGTGGCTGAGCGAAGACGCTATACCCAGAATGTCATGCAGCTCCATGGTTCCGTCGACATTAGAGTGCGACGCTAGGATCTGCTCAAGCAGTGTAGAGCCAGCACGTGGAAGGCCGACAATAAAAATAGGATCTGGCGCTTGGCAACCCTGTGTTTTTTTGAAATCGTCTTGACTAAAAGCCTGTTGCTGAGCATCTAATGCTTGCTCGGTTTTCCCAATATCGAATTGAAGCGTACTGCGTTTAAGTGCATTACCTTGCTGGTAATACGCAAAGGCCTTGTCATACTGAGCGTTATCTTCAAACCCTTTCCCGAGCGCAAAACAAATATGAATTCTATCGTCTAAGTTAATTGCATCATTGCTGACTTGCTCAGTCATTTGCTTAAGCATCTTGTCACTAAACTTATACGTCTTCGTATTCGCCAAGCTCCAATAGGCATCACCATAGTCGCGGGCAAAATCTACCGCTTTTTCGTAAGCATTAACCGCATCGGCAGTATCGCCTTTGGCTTTTAGTGCATGACCCAACGACACCCAAACTTTAGGTCTATCTGGCGTTTGTTCTAGTATGCCATGGTAAATATCTATCGCTTCATCTAATTGCCCTACACCAACAAGTGCATGGGCAAGACTGGTTTTAATAACAAAACTGTCTGGGCTTCTTGAAAGTCTTTGTCGCGCTACATTCACAGCATCTGGAAACTTACCCAACTTTGAAAGAACGTTTTGATAAGCTAGCGCCGCTCGCTCGTTGTCCGGGTATAATTCCACACAACTTTCCAACAAAAATTCTGCATCACTGTACACCTTCAACTGCATACCAATTTCAGCCAACAACATCATAGCTTCAGGGTGATGCTTCTGTTTTGCCAAAAATTGGCGGCACACTTGCTCTGCCGCAGCGAACTGCTTTTCGTACATAAGGTCGTAGGCACCCAGAATTGGCGGAGGAAGAGACTGCAAATGCGCAATCTGATTTGATGCCATTTGTTCAGCGGTAGCGTCGCGATGATTTTGATAGATTAAGAGCAGCTTTTTCCAACTGCTTATAAGAGCGGGGTTAAAATGCGTTGCTTTAAAGAACGCACTTGCTGCGTTTTGCTGGTCTCCCACAGCTTCATGACAGTAAGCAAGCTCTTGGTATCCCCTGCCGTAATCTGGGCGAAGAGATAGAAGAGTGTCGATAGCCTTAAAGGCATCGCTATGTTGGTTCGAGAGCCTGTAAGTGACAGCGGCCAAATAAAGTACATCTGCTTCTTGCTGCTCATTTAGCGACACGGACAATAAATCTTGAATATACGATTTCGCAGTTGATAACTGACCGCGTTGAAGCGCTTGCTTAATAGCGCGAACTTGATGTTGAAAATCTTCTGTTGTCATAGCCTTCGTTATAATTCTTGGTAGCGCAGGTGATAATTGGCGAAAGCCAAAAGGGTATGTATTTAATACTACCGAATTTTTTTAAGATAAGTAATGAAAACGGCAGGCCTAGGCCTGCCGTTTAATGCACTGTGTACAATCTACTTCTTCGTTTACGACAAACTACTATTAATAGTAATCGTAAGAGAAGCGAAGACCTATAGTACGAGGGCGATTAGTCACAACCTTAGGCGTATACTGCTGTGTATCAATGTTCAAAATTGCTGATTTGTCGAAAACGTTGTCAACGAATGCTTCAACTTTCCAGTTTTGATACGTCATCCCCACAGATACATTACCAATCACGTAACTTTCCTGAATGTAGCGGCCACCGCGAATTGTTTCACCATCTGCACCTGGATATGTTGCGCCTTTAAACTCGTCACCCTCATCTTTAATTTTCAGACCCGAGTCCGTGCCATAAATCAATCGAGTTGCATCTTCCATGGCATAGGCGTTCATCACCATGCCAGCAAGACGGTCGCCGGTATAGGTAAGTGATGCATTAACATACCCTTCTTTACCGCCATCTAACTCAAAGAAATAACGTGCGCTAATGTTGCCTGAGAAATCAGCAGAGTACGGAAGCTCACTGCCTACGCCAGCCGCAATACCTTCTAGTTCAGGGTTAATACTAACCAGTTCAGTATCCAGTACGCTAAATGCTGCGTTAATGACTAGGTTATCTGTTGCTAACCACGTAATGTCTGCATCAATCCCTTTAACTTCTGCATCACCAACATTATCGGTAAAGACTAAGAAACTAATATTCGCAGGATCGAAACGCGACGTTTGCAAGTCACTGATTTCTGAATAGTAACCAGTGGCATTAACACGCAAAATACCGTCTAAGAAGTCACCTTTCAGGCCAATTTCGTAGTTATCCAGCGTATCTGTTGTTGAGTAAACCGGAACACGGAAATCCGCAAACGCCCCAGTGTCATTTGCCGCTGCGTCACCGCCTAGTCTGTTTGTTACTGGTGGACGGAAGCCTTCTGAATAGTTCGCGAAAAGCAATACGTTTTCATTTACTTTCCAGTCGAGGCCAAATTTGAAGATGGTATCGTCAACCGTGAGTACTCCGTCACCGTCTAGTAAGCCAATTTCCAATGAACCATCTTGGATAGCATCGACAACACCTTGGCCGTCAAGACCCAAACCATCATAAACGGCGGGATCTAGCACGCCTTGACCATAGGCTTCTAATCGGCTTGTTACGTCGCGTGTTGATGTAGCGCCGCGATAAATATCGTCAATTTGATACCAGCGCGCACCAATGGTAGCGGTAAGCGTATCAGTAATTTCATAGCCTAGCTGACCAAATACTGCGATCTGCTCGATAGTATGCGTAACGTCGTTTACAAAGCTAATTTCAGGAGAGAAAGGGCCACCATCGCTGTTAATTCCACGGTCCCCCGCCAGCGCATTCCATGAACTTGCAAGGTTCTCAAAGATTTCAGGGCTTGCGATTTTAAACTGGCCTACTGAGCCTACTTCCTGTTCGTCATAAAACACACCCGCCGTCAGCTGCCATGGTGTATCCATCGTTGTGCTGAAACGTAGTTCGTGGGTTAAGCGAGTGCTAGTAGTGTCTTCTTTGTAGTATTTACTTGGATCGAGGCAGCGCGCGTCATCTGGATTATCTGGCGTTTCATAGTGCGTACACACATAGTACGCGGAAAATAAGCCGCCGTTGGTGTAGCCTGTGTAATCGGTAAGCGTGTCTATTTCACGATCGAGGTAACCACCGGTATACACCACATCTAGTTTTTCCAAACGACCATTTAGGGTCCATGTGGTTAAGCCAAATTCGTCAGAGTTTTCATCGCTTTGAAAGCGAATTGCCGAGCTTTCGCCTTCCACTGTTGGGTCGTAGGCAAACACACCTTCAGTATCAAGAGTTTGCTGAGTGTGTTGAACCAAAACATCCCAATCTTCATTGATAATGTAAGACAACCCGAATCGCGCCCCTGAGTAGACCGCGTCATTAAAGTTATCTTCAACATGTTCGCTGTTTCTTGGCGACACAACGGCGGCTTCACTGCGGGTAAAACCATTAATTTCACGACGTGCATCCATAGCAGCCGGATCGATGCCCTGTTTTTGCAATGCATTTCCAGAAATACGATCAATAACTACTGCACTTCCAATGTAACCACCATTTCCTGGCTCATTTTCAATGTTGTCAATCCAACCGCCCTGACTTTCATTGTAGGCAGCCACACGCAGCGCAAGGTTGTCAGTTGGAGTAACGTTGAAATATGCCTCCACCGTGTTACTCATATCTCCGCCTTTTGTGGTAGAAATACTGGTATCGAAGCCTGCAGCAAATCCAGAATGATCTGGCTTGTTTGTGATTAGGCGAACTGTACCTGCCTGAGAACTCGCACCAAATAACGTACCTTGCGGCCCAGGTAGAACCTCTACACGCTCAACGTCGGTAGCAAAAATATCTAAGTTTCGGCCAGCCATAGAAACAGGCATTTCATCAAGGTAGAAAGCCACTGAGGGCTGAAGTGCTTGAACAGATGACAGGGTAATGCTTGATTGCGTGGTCGCCGCACCACGAATGTATATTTCGTTTTGCCCTGGACCTGTACCTTGGAATACCACATTCGGTAAAAACTCTACGTAGTCTTGGAAGTTATCAATACCGAGGTTTTCTAATGCTTTTCCATCTAACGCAGAGACTGCGACAGGGACATCTTGGATTGATTCACTTCTTTTCGTGGCGGTAACTTCTATGGTTTCAAGTTTAGCGGGCGCTTTAGTTTCTTGCGCAGCCAAAGAGGTGGATGCCAGTGCAGCGATGATTGCACAGCTAAGCTGAGTTTTTCGCATTTGTGTGTGTTTCCTTCAATTGTTTTTTTATTCTTCGGACAGTGTTTACTTAAAACACATATCAAAAAGATCATATATTACGATACACAATCTATTAATTATTTCTACTCTAACGATTAATAATTAACCAAAAACACCTAAAACCTAGCAGAAAGTCTAATTTTTATCGTAAAAACAACTGCAAATAAAAGACTGTACTTTGACTCATTGACCAAATACATACAAATCAAATAATTTCATCTGATGTTTATAAAAAATGCTCCATGCGGTATATTTCTGCGTATAAAACGAAATTTATAAAAGGTGAAAGGAATTTACTGCGTGATTGAGAACGAAAATAAATCTCCACTCAACAAGCCGGTGTTTATTACATCGTCAGCTTTAATCCTATGTTTACTTATCTTCGCTGCTGGTACTCCTGAAACAGCAGACGCGCTTTTCCAAAAGCTTCAGAGCGCAATTGTGACCAACGGTAGTTGGTTTTATGTATTTACTGTCGCAGTAATTGTGGTGTTTGTTGTTTTCCTCGGCATGTCACGCTACGGCGAAATTAAGTTAGGCCCAGATCACGCAAGCCCCGAATTTAGCTTTGGGACTTGGCTTAGTATGTTGTTTGCAGCAGGAATGGGAATTGGGCTTATGTTCTTTGGCGTTGCCGAGCCCTTAATGCACTTTTTAGCGCCCCCCACTGCACAGGCTGAAAGTATTGACGCCGTTCGCGAAGCAATGAAAACCACATTTTTCCATTGGGGTGTTCATGCTTGGGCAATTTATGCGGTAGTGGCGCTGATTTTGGGCTATTTTGCGTACCGTCAAAACTTACCTCTTACACTGCGTTCTGCTTTATATCCATTAATTGGTGACCGGATTTATGGCTGGCCTGGGCACGTGGTTGATATATTCGCGGTTACATCAACGGTGTTTGGTGTATCGACGTCGCTAGGCTTTGGTGCTTCGCAAGTAAATGCGGGGTTTAACTATTTATTTGGTCTACCGTCAAATACTGGTGTTCAGATAGCTATAATGGCAGGTGTTGTTGGTTTAGCCGTTATTTCTGTAACTACTGGCCTGGAAAAAGGCATACGCCGTCTTTCAGAAACCAATATGGTTTTAGCCTTACTGCTACTTTTAATTGTTCTTGTTTTAGGCCCAACCGTATTTTTACTACAAGCGTTTATGCAAAACACAGGGGCTTATCTGTCTGATTTAGTGCGCAACACATTTAACCTGTTCGCCTATGAGAAAACAGATTGGATTGGTGGCTGGACCATCTTCTACTGGGGTTGGTGGTTAGCATGGGCACCATTTGTTGGCCTGTTTATCGCGCGTATCTCTTACGGTAGAACCATTCGTGAATTTGTAATGGGCGTACTGCTTATTCCATCAGCATTTACACTATTTTGGATGACCGTATTCGGCAACGCCGCTATTGATCAGGTGTTAGTACAAGGTAAAGACGTACTTGCACAAATGGTAAATGAAGATACCTCAGTGGCACTGTTTGTATTTTTAGAGCAGTTCCCTTTCGCTTCAGTACTAAGCCTTATAGCAGTATTGATGGTCATTGTGTTCTTTGTAACCTCATGTGATTCGGGTGCCATGGTTGTCGATATGCTGTGTTCACACGGTGAAAACAATACGCCGTTGTGGCAACGAGTATACTGGGCTGTTGGCGTTGGTGTGGTGAGTTCAGTGCTGCTTTACGCTGGTGGGCTTGGCGCGCTGCAAACTATGACGATTGCCGCCGCACTGCCATTTGCTATTGTGTTGCTTATCGCTATATCGGGACTATTGAAAGCCCTTCGTATCGAGGCGTACAAACGTGAAAGTTTACAAGTACTAACGGGTACACCGCAGCATAATGACTCTGACAAAAACTGGAAAGAGCGCCTTGAAAATATTGTGACCTTTCCAGATGAAACTGCCGTTCGTCGTTACATCAACAAAGTGGTGAAGCCTGCGCTAACAGAAGTAAGCGAGGAGTTTAAAGCGCAGCAATTTGAAATAAAAATTGAAGATACCGACGAAGCACTCGTATTAACCGTTGATATGGGCAATGACCCTGAGTTCATTTATGCTGTGCATCCTGTATCGACAGAACAGCCTGAATTTGGTCCAAGTGACACACCAGCACTGGACGAAAACAAAAAGGCCACGTACTATCGCGCCGAAGTGCACCTTAGTGAAGGTGGTCAGAACTATGATATTATGGGCTGGTCGAAGATTTCGGTCATTAATGACGTCATCGATCACTATCATAAGCACCAACATTTTATTCATTTGCTTAAGTAACCGCTGGGTTACGCATTTGTTGGAAGTAACATGCGAAAAGAAGAAGAACTATTAGTGGCACTACGGCGCGTAATACGCGCTGTAGACCTACGCAGCAAGCAGCTAAGTAAACACGTGGGTTTAACAGGCCCACAGTTATTGGTGATGCAAAATATTGAAGAGCGCCCGGGTATAATGGTGCGCGAAATTGCAGAGAATATTAACTTAAGCCCTGCAACCATCACGAATATTTTAGACAGACTAGAATCACGAGACTTAGCTACGCGCATAAGAAGTACGCAAGATAAACGAAAAGTGGGCGTATTCTTAACCGAACGCGGTAAAGAGGCAGTGGTTGACGCCCCTCGTCCGCTTCAAGAACACTTTGTCGAGCGTTTTTCACAGCTTAAAGAGTGGGAGCAAAGCCAAATGGTCGCTACCGTTCAGCGAATTGCTAGCATGATGGATGCTGAAGATATTGATGCCTCCCCTTTCCTGGAGTTAGGCAGTATTTCAGAAAAAAGCTAATAGCCTTTGTCTTCTTAAAAAAAATGGCCTTCACTTGAAGGCCATTTTTGTATCTATCTTTGGCGCTGGCGTGGAAGCGCTCAGCTGACTGCTATGACTTCGCCTTAAGTGGATTTACCTTTCCACCTGTGATTTTGTCAGCGCGCCCTTCCTCTTTCGCTTTCTCAGCACGGCGCTTGCGGATTTCTTTAGGGTCAGCAATAAGCGGGCGGTAAATTTCAATACGGTCGCCATCGGTAAGCGTGTCGCGAAGCTTAACCACGCGGCTCCAAATACCCACTTTTGTTGCTTTCAAATCAATCTCGGGAAACTGCTCAAGCACGTTAGACGCGTTTATCCCTTCTTCTACCGTCGCATTTTCATGAATAGCAACATCAATGATCGTTTGCTTGGTGGGTAACGCGTAGGCAACCTCAATATTGATGAGCTTCTTACTCATGCGTACACGCTCCGCGCTCGGTCTGTAAACGCTGCAACCATACTGCTGGCTAAACTGTTAAACACTTTACCAAAAGCCATTTCAGCTAGCTTATTGCTGAATTCAAACTCTAGATTTAATTCAATTTTACAGGCTTCTTCTGATAACGCTGAAAATGTCCAGCCACCGGTAAGCGAGCGGAACGGACCGTCGACCAGTTGCATTTGAATACTTTTACCTGGCTCTAACACATTGTGCGTTGTAAACCATTGCTTGATACCTGCTTTTGCCACTAACAATGACGCTTTCATGCTTTGCGCTGAAGTGTCGAGGATTTTGCTATCGGTACAGCCTGGCAAAAACTCTGGGTAGGAAGCTACATCGTTGACTAAGTTAAACATGGCTTCTGCGCTATGAGCTACCAGCGCGCTTCTATGAATACTTGGCATTGATTCCACTACAATTAAAACTCTTGGCCGCATTGTATCACAGAAAATTTGGTTCGCTCGTATTCGGTTTTGAACCAAATGCCCCAATATAAGATAACAATGACAACTAAAGACATTCCTTTGAACAATCAGTATAATAGCCAGCATGAAAAAGAATAAAGCCAACAAAAACACCACAGGAAATATCGCGCAGAATAAAAAAGCGCGTCACGACTATTTCCTAGAAGACAAGTTCGAAGCCGGACTTGAGCTTCAAGGGTGGGAAATTAAAAGTATTCGTGCCGGTAAAGTGAACATTACCGATGCGTACATTATTATCCAGAATGCCGAAGCGTATTTGGTAGGGTGTAGAATTAGTCCGCTGAATCAAGCCTCTACCCACGTTATCGCTGCTCCAGAGCGTGCTCGCAAATTGTTGCTGAACAAACGAGAAATTGACCGCTTAATGGGTGCGCGAGACCGCCAAGGTTATTCAATCGTTGCCACGTCTATGTATTGGAAAAAGTGTTGGGTGAAACTAGAAATTCACCTAGCAAAAGGTAAGCACGCCCATGACAAGCGTGACACCATTAAAGACAAAGATTGGCAGCGTCAAAAAGAAAGAATGATGAAACACAGCGTTTAACGCTGTGTTTTTATTTGGGCTGCCAAAAAAGAAGTGTAATAGGTTTAACCTACGTCTCGTTTCGTCATTTTCTTGCGATGTAGCATATCAAGAATCAGACTCCACAGCGGTGACGGGTTTCTTAAGGTGGTTAGGTTATTCCCAAGGCGTCTAAGTTGTCTTCGCACCATGGCCATATTCGCAAGGCTTGCAAGCGATTTATCTTTCCAAGAGCAGTGTGGAATTATTCCCGAATACGCCCATTCTTGTTGCCACTTTTTAGCTAAGTCTGGGGTAATAGCAAGGGCGCTGGCTAATCCAACGAGGGCACAGCCCTGCTCAATCACTTCCTCTGCTACCTCGGCCCTTTTTATACCGCCAGTTGTCATAAGCGGAATATCAGTTTTACTTACCAGTGCCTGCGCAAATTCCAAAAAGTACGCTTCTCTTGCCAGCGTGGTGTCGTCACGAGTTTGCCCTTGCATGGCAGGCGCTTCATAACTGCCGCCAGACAGTTCTACAACATCAACACCCAAGGCTTCCAAGCGATTTACCACCTCACAGGCATCATCAAAAGAAAAGCCATTTTTCTGAAAGTCTGCAGAATTTAGCTTTACCATAACAATGAAGTCTTTAGCGCAAACCGCTCGAACCTGACTGACTATATTTATCAGCAAGCGGGCGCGGTTAATAATAGAACCGCCCCACTCGTCTTGGCGCTGATTAGTAAGCGGTGATAAAAACTGCGTAAGCAAATAGCCGTGGGCAGCATGAATTTCAACGCCATCAAACCCGGCTTTTTCAGCTTGCTTAGCAGTTTGAACGAAACGTTTGCATACATCGTGAATGTCTTGGCAGGTCATTTCTCGTGGTTGAGCAAACAGCTTGGAGTGTTTACCCATATCAAGCGGTACAGCAGAAGGCGCAATAGCTTTGCCTTTCATCGCTTTAAATACCTGTCGACCAGGGTGATTAATCTGCATTATGGCTAAAGCGCCATTAGACTTAATGATTTTTGCCCACTTTTGAAACGGTGCGATGTCGGTATCTTTTTCTAGTGCAACGCCACCTGGCCCTGTCATGGCGCCTTTATCGACCATAACGTTGCCTGTGATCACCATGCCTAAATTGCCGTGGGCCCAATATCGATAGAGTGAGTACAAAGACTCTCCGGGAATATTTCCCATACTCGACATATTTTCTTCCATAGCAGCTTTAACAAGACGGTTTCGCGCTGTTACGCCACATGGCAAGGTATACGGAGAATACAATATGGAATCTGAAGACATTTACACTACAAGCCTTTTAATTATGCTCACGTACTTTAATGGTTCTTGCTACTAATTGCATCATTACATCAGCACTATTTCCTTAAAAATTCGCTAAAGTAATCAAATAAAAAGCGCTAATTTAGTTTATAAATTGCGTTTCTTGTACAGCCCTTGTGCGCTCGGCACTTGAATTATACTCAAGCAACCACATATCTATGTTAGTTCAATAATACTCAATGTTTGTGAGTTGCTGTTTAAGCAAAGCTTCAACTGAAGGCCACACAGGTAAGCTTTTGAAAAACTAGATGTTATTTTTGATTGATTTATAGCCAAACCCTTAAAATTTATAGTAATTTTCAAAAGAATGTATTTCACCATGTAACAATTGTGCTATTATTGAAAATCACACTCGGGGCTGATTAGGATTCGACAGGATCTAGGAAGCCGGAGGTGCATGCAGAGGAGCGGTTTGCCTCTTAAAAAGCCGCATTTAAATAGTCGCAAACGACGAAACATACGCACTAGCCGCTTAATAACCGGCATAGGCCCTTCCACCCTAGTCTTTTCCTGCTAGCGGGGATTCGGAAGGTCATCCAAGTAGGATAGCGAGGGAACCTTGTCTAAGGGTGAACCGCGAAACAGTATTAGGCCAGCTGCAAGGAAATCCTGTTTGTCGGAGTTCCAAGCAGTTAAATAAATGACAAACTAAGCATGTAGTACCAAAGGTAGACATTTTCTGGACGCGGGTTCAAATCCCGCCAGCTCCACCAATTCAATAAATTAAGACGTCCTATGACGTCTTTTTTATGCCTACAGCAACGTAAAATCAATAACTTAGCGTATTATAAGGTTCATTGACGTCCTCTAGCTTCTTTGATCTTTAGGTACACCATTGGGTACACTACGCAAACTAGATGAAATTGGTGTACCCATTATGGCAAAAGTTACTACACGGCTATCTGATAAAGAAATCAAATCTGCAAAGCCAAGCGAAAAAGAATATAACCTGTTTGATGGTGATGGCCTGCGACTTCGTATTAAGCCAAATGGTTCTAAAAATTGGATATTTAATTATTACAGGCCTACTAGCCGTAAAAGAGCTAATCTCAGTCTAGGTAAGTATCCTGACCTATCACTAGCGAATGCTCGTAAAGCGACGCTTGAAGCAAACGAGTTACTTGCCCAAGGCATAGACCCTCAAGAAGAGAGAAAACGTCAGCAGCAGGAATATAAGTCTGTCCACCAGCATACTTTCAGTAACGTAGCTAAAGAATGGTTTGAAATTAAGAAGGACGATATTACTCCTGACTACGCCGTTGATATCTGGCGTTCTTTAGAGCTACACATATTCCCTTCAATATCGAAAGTTCCGGTAAGTGCTATTACTGCCCCGCAAATTATCGACTTACTTAAGCCAATTGAAGCTAAAGGAAGTTTAGAAACAGTAAAACGCTTATCACAGCGCCTAAATGAAATAATGAACTTCGCTACAAATTGTGGGTTTATCCAAGCTAACCCACTGGTAGGAATTAAAGCGGCTTTTAAAAAGCCGAAAAAAGAAAATATGGCTGCATTAAAGCCAGCAGAACTACCAGAGCTTATGGGAGCTATCGCAAATGCTAGTATCAAGCGAACCACACGCTGTCTTATTGAGTGGCAACTGCACACCATGACAAGGCCGAGCGAAGCATCTGGTGCTATGTGGAAAGAGATTGATATGGAAAGTAAGGTTTGGACAATTCCGTTGGAACGTATGAAAAAACGCAGAGATCAGCGTATTCCACTTACTGACCAAATGCTGGCAATTCTCGAAGTAATGAAACCAATCAGCGGACATCGAGAGTTTGTATTCCCTTCTGACCGAGACCCCAAAAAGCCATGTAATAGTCAAACAGCAAACATGGCCCTCAAACGAATGGGCTTCGCTGGCCGACTAGTTAGCCACGGCCTGCGTTCATTAGCGAGCACTACGCTAAATGAACAAGGTTTTGACCGTGACCTTATTGAAGCAGCACTTGCGCACGTAGATGATAACCAAGTACGAAGTGCTTATAACAGAACTGATTATTTAGAACGTCGCCGCCCTATGATGAATTGGTGGAGCGGTTACATAGAAAATGCTGCTCAGGGAAATCTCTCTATTTCAGGTACTAAGTTGTTGAAAGTTATTTAAAGTGGCTGAATTAAAATCTGTTCCACTTGCAGCGCCAAACAATAACGTTTAAAACTAAAGAATGGCGGCCAATCAACTGCTGTATTTTTCCGAAGTACTGCAGTTGGTAATGAATGCGGGGCTGCCTCTACCGTTAGTCCATTACGTACTCATTCTTCAATTAGATTATTGAGATCATCAAGAATTATTTTTCTTGCTCTCATTAATCGGCGAGAGGTCATTTCAATACTTAATTTTATATTTCTTTGTAAATATTATAAGTTCCGCTTAGCTGGTTGTTATCAAAATAATACGCTCCACTAAACTCCTGTCGACCATAATGTTTATTGGAAGTGAGGGAACCACCTATAACTCCTTTCTCTCCCAATAATGTCCAGACTATTTCGAGGCCATTTTCGTTTAACATTGTTAAAAATGGTTCTTTCTTAACAATTAAATGAGCCTGTGACGCGTGTATAGCTTCTGCTGCAAAACAAACTATAGTTCCGTTTTTATCCTTGAAACTACCTTCCATTTCTCCATTTGTTAAGCCCATTTTTTCGAAGATTAAATTGCTAGGTTTCAGAAACCTCAAAGTTTCTATTTTTGATTTATCGAACTCTTCTTCCCACAAATAATTAACAGAAGTAATACTAACATCAGCTATCTTTGCTCTGGAATCTTGATCCAATACATAGGTCCAATCGGAGCAACCGTAATAGTCTGATTTGAAAAACTGAAATGCTTCGGACCAATAGAACTCTCTATTAAATAATTGGTATCTGTCACTACCTTCAGGCATCCATCTGCCCATGAAATGTTGATTTGAGGCCCAGTCCTTAAAATTTTCAAATTCTTCTACTTTAACGATATAGCTTCTGATATGACTCCAAACCTCTTTTCTTGGGTGCCCCCAATCTTCTTTGCCAATAATTTTGGGTTCTTTCCAAGATGGATAACTTTCTAATATTAACCATTCATCACCGGTGTTATCTTTAACTTCAATCAAACCATATGGATTAGCTATTGTAGTAGGGCTCTTAACCCATTCTTCATAAGAACAATCCCAATCAAATACTTCATCATTAAGCCACCACATGTCTTGATTACTTAGCACCTTGGCTCCTGTTTCTTTGAGTAAGATCGTAGGATCTATATCTCTGACGTAAGGCTCCCACGGGCCTTGATATGGGCTTTCCTTTCTTTCATTACCATAGCCTTCAAATCGAATGAAATTATCAGCTAGCTTTGCCATATATTCATAATAAGCAATCCATTGATACTTCTTACCAATTCGCTCTTGAAATGATTCTCGACGACCACGGCCAGATCCTATTTGTCGGTCAAAATCACCATGTTTGTCGGGATGCCAACCTAGCTCTAAAACACGATTGAATATAAAACGCTCTGCTATTCTGAGATCAAAGTGTTTATCCGTATCCAGTAAATTATTATTGTGATCAAGGTAAGGCTCTATATCTTTCTCAAAGTCATTTAATAAGTCGTCTGACAAAGACTTCTTAAACAATTGCTTGTTCGCGTTTATTTCATCCTGGTCTTTTCTGCCTATTGCGCTACCAAACCTAATTGTAGTGTCACCAAATGTAATTTCTTCGGCTTTGTCATCATAAATGATTGGATCAGTGGCTGCATAAAGCTCTTTCTGGGTATCAGATAATTTACTTTGGAATGTTTTAAATATTTGCTTACGGTCGACAGGGATTTCACCAAACTTGCAACCTGACCAATCCGAGTGATTGTGATTTGTTCCAATCGTATATCGAGAGAAGTCACCGCCGCCCATAATCGAGCCCCAAAGTGTCCGATAGGGATCTCTGTCATAAAGGGACTTTAAGTCTTCTTTTGAAGGAATTTCGTCAGGCCAACTACTATTATATGGTGGTTTAGTCTTAGCCAGTTCAACATCGTCAAGCACCAGCCCGGAGTGAATAGCAAATTCAATGATTTCTCTTGCATAATCTCTGAGTAAAATATTTGGATACACATATTCAGTACAAAATACTTTGTGATATACAGTTTCGGCTAAACATTTTAATTCCTGAACATTGTCAGTTCGTAATGTACAGCCTAACGCAACTGCAAATATTCTTTCCCAAACATAAGGGTCATTTACCCCATCAAACTTATCGATTACTTTTGTCAAAACAGAGATTCTATTTTCTAGTAAACTCACTAAAGCCTTGGTAGAACAATCGCGAAGCTCTCTATTACTCGACGTTAAATACCAACATAAACTAGTGGCCACCAACTCGATTGACTCGTCTGAAATGTAGCTTTTATCTGTCCTAGCCCACGCCCAATCTATCAGATGCCTAAATGCAGAGTCTTCACTATATTTATATTTGAGTTTTGTCGTCCAAAATGCATCTCGAGCGGCTAAAGAGTACTGCATTAACCAACTATGCAAGAAATTAGCATTGAAGGGGTGATCAACTAACCCTGAGATTGAGATAATTGCTTCAAGAAAATGATCAAAGCTATTTTCATACCTAAACATTTCCTTATTGATAAAAGGTTTTATTTTTTCGAAATCAATAGCGTTTGTATCTCTCCAAACTAAACTTTCAGTAAAAGCTCTTAGTAAATTTTGATTGTCGCTAACCTCTGGCAATAATTCATATAGCTCTTTTCCAAATTTTTCTGGTAATTGAATGGACAGTGCCTCTGCTATCCCAGAGTGTCTGTAAAAGTCATATTCATCTTTAAAATAAATTTTCAGGCGACCATCAGTTTTAAATTCATTTTCGATATTTTCAACATCGTCTAATAAGAACTTGACTGTTAAATGATCATCAAACCTTTCAAAAGCCACATATACTACTTCCTCGGTAGAGTTATCATCATGTCTAACTATGCCTTTAGTTAGCAATCCTTCATCAATTAAAGCGCTAAGAAAAGTTTTATCAGTAACATAATCATTAACAACAGATTGAACCGCCATATGAGCATCTTTAAGTGAAATATTACTACTACCTGTACTCAATTTAACTTTTACTATTTCGTTAAGGGCGTCTCTTACAAGCGGGAAGCTGGGGTCGAACGCATATTTTTTGGGTGATGCTAATGACTTATTTACTCCTTCCACTAAAAAATTCAGAATATTTGAAATACCATTAAATCCAACAGGCACTCTAGTTAAGCCATTTTTCTTAACTCCCTCGCACAACAATTTAAGAAATAGAGGGTTTTTAAACTCTGGATTAAGATTTGGTGACGAAGGTCTCTCTATATTGTAATAGTCATAAAATAAATTAACGGCCTCCAACTCGACACTTTGAAATCCAATATGCTCATGAACTTCAAAATTATTGCGTTCCAAGTTCTCATCTGAAATTGTCACACTTTTATATGTTGTTCTGAGTGATAGGACTAGACCTAGCCATTCAAACTCCTTGATTTCATCCACAAAACTGTTGATATTATCATTCCAGAATTTGTTGCCATTTCCTTCATTTATAGCATCAATAAAGATTAAGACTCTATTCCCTGATTTTTGGCCCAATAAATTCAGTTTTTCTAGGAATTCACGAGAAGTAATTTTAACCTGCAACCGCTTAAAGATTTGTGACCAAGGCGATTCATCTAAAGTAAGCTGTTGACCTAGAATAAATAGCGAAGGATGACCCGAGGCAATTCGAGCTTCAATAACGTCAGCAAGTAAATGAGATTTACCTATTCCGGCTTTTCCTTCGAGAAGCAAAAAGGGGTTGTTTGCTAATTTGACTGTTATTGAGTTAATAAATGTAAGTAAATTATCGCAAGCGTAATCAAGCTCACGCAACTCTCTTAAAGTGGATGAATACTTATTGCTATAGTGATTAGTTTCATCCTCTTTTTTGGCCTTTTCCCGTAACTCCCACAGTACTGATTCTGACTCATTAATGGCTTCATGACATCTGGATACATTATCTATAAACTCATTCGTTGGAACTTCACTTAATTTAGAAATGTCCATTTCTTGATAGAGGTTAGAAATGTTGTTTAACGACTCAGCTATTGCGGATAATCGTGTTGCAATTTCATCGCATTGGCGAAGTTTATTTCCTTTTATAAGAAAACTATCGATATGTGAATAAAACATATCAGAAAATACTTGGGTCCGTCCAAGGCCCTCAAATACCTTGGCAATCTCAAGTTTTAAATTCAGCTCAGGTGTATATCGGCCACCTAAATCGGCAATTGCCAGTGCGTTTTTTTCATTTAACCAATCATTGCTCAACTGAAATGTTAACTTCTCGTCTAATGATTGCATTATGAGCTTTATCTGTAATATTTCATTACTGATATCGAATATTTTTTCTTTATAAGTTTCTTCAAAATGGAGTTTTTCCAACTTTTCACAGTTGTTTATCTTAAGCGTTAAAATCGCATAAAAACGCTCCAGTTGCTGCTGCGTTGGGGGTAATATATCTGGATATTCATTAAACTTATTTACCAATTCCGATTTGTTTGGTAACTCACTAAACAAGACATATTCATTCAGAACATCAAATAATGGCTGAGATTGATAGAATGGAATCTTGTACGAATTTTTTGGGTATTCAGTTTCAAACTCTGATGCTGTTTCTTCAATAAGCTGATAGAGCCTGTCTACATAGCTTTGTTTAGGAAAAAGTAGCTTCTTAAACCAGTTATATCCTTCCTGGGATATAAATTGATCTACAATTTTGGTAGCAACGTAACTACCAACGGCTATTGAGACAGGTTCCATTTTATCTATCCTACATCTTTATTGTTTTGAGAAAGCCTCATGACCTCTGGGGAAAGATGCGTTCCGCTTCAGAAGCACCAATCAGAGACTCGACTTCAGAGTACTTGCTTTAATCGCAGCATTCTTTTCTAATCGCCAACGAATATAGCTCATTTCTTATATCAACGTGGAAATCCAGCCCGGACAATTTCCGGACTACTAGACCAAGTTAAATTACCTCACAATTGATTGTTATCTCAAGTCGAAACTATGTAACTTGGCACTATGGTCATCCCACTCGAGTGCAAGAATTCAAATGTCTCATCATCATCACACTTAATAATCAGACCATTACGCCCTCGACTTAGAAGTACACGATAACTTCCATACGTATAATGATCTTTACTTCGGCGATATCTATTGTCGGCGGAGAGACTTAATTGTCCATCGCGGCATAGGAGGTCATTTCCCCAGTTAAAGAGAGCCAAGGATAATTCTAGCCCCTGGCTCGCAAACTCTGTACAGGCAGCTTTGAACTGGCAACACGAAAGACTAGATGACGGTGGCTCAACGTACCAAGGGCCAACCAGGTTCGCATCCTTTGCTTTAACTTCTTTGAGAAAGGATCCACCTTGACTAGACATCAGCCACCCCATACGAAACGCATCTGATTTTTTATTGCCCTGATGTAAAGCCTGCATGTGTTCACGAGCAAAGGTTTCGGCATCTTTTTGACTTTTTGTTAGCAAAAGCGGGTAATCTAATCTTAAGGAACAAGCAACGGAACTAGCTTGCTCCACATTGCCTGCTAACACTGCCTCAATCCAACGGTCAAGTTCTTCTGTGTATGACTGACGTATTGGAGTTTTTAAATTGAACACTTCTCTTTGATGAACTCGCATTTTTTTCAAATTATGGGCATGAAGTTCAGGCATAACCGTCGTTATTTTTTTTCCGTGCTTCTGAAGAGCATCCTCTAACGCCAGCAGCATATGTTCTAGTGACATTTCATTCCGATAGATAGCTTGTCCATCGCCCACCAGCAGTACTAAGACTCCATAATCTTTTTGAGCTAGCCAATCACAGAAAAGGTGAAGTTCTGATTGAGAATTCACATCGCGAGTATTGAGTTTTTCCCACGCGCGCTGCGCTTCATCGAAAACTACGAAGTTTTCTTTGATCTCATTCCATCGAGCTTGTTGTTTCAACGACCTTTTGAAATTGATTAAATCTTCAATTAGAACTCGACCGTCGAGTGGTAAATCCTTTTTTGAGTGTTTTCCGTGATACTCCAACGTATGGCGAAGCACTTGCACCAGAGGACCATTTCCCGAAAGGAAAAGAGGCTTACAATGTTCTGCTCCGTAGCTGTTTACAAGGTCTGCAACAGCACTTATCCCAAGAAGCGTTTTTCCAGCTCCTGGCCTGCCATGCACTACAATAACGTATCTTTTAAGTCTTGCCTTCGCGTCTTCATATAGTTTCAACAAACTAGCACGAGCATTCTCTATATTTTCACCTGTACTCGTTTTTAACGTAGGAATGGTCTCGTCAAAAAACACTTGGACTGTTCCATGCAAAATGCTGGGTTGTCGGTAGAAACTACCGTGTTGCCAGCTGAGAGAATCATAGGCTTGCTGTGGCTTTATTAACGAAGCCGTAAGAGCTCGGGAAAGTTCCGGTAGTAGGCCGTTGACAGCTATATCGCAGATCACTTTCTCATGATTAAATCTAGACGCTCCAGGTTTGGTCAGCGCAAGAAAGCAATGCCCTTCTAAACCGATTGATTCACTGTGAAAGCGAAGCATCGTCTTTAGATCAAATCCTGCGCGCCAGATTTCGTGCTCACTAGCGTAAAGTTTATGCTTAAACTCAATAACGAATAGGTCTCCTGTAGGCAAAACTAAATTCACATCGGCGGCTCGCTTGCCCCCTTCCCCAACGAGTTCTTGTTCAAATGCAATCCATGCTTTATCGGGAGAAAATCGACTGATTTCACATACTTGCTTGAGTGTTTTCTGCATCACATCAAACTCGATGTACCAGGCCTCTATCTGTGAGCCCGATAATTCTTCCGTCCAGGGTAAGCTGGCATGAAATGCGGTCAATTGACTAACAAAGTTTTCTTCATCCACATTAAAAAACGCTTCCCACGTGCCAGACCAACCAGCCAAAGGTTCCATCTTCAATTTCCTTTATTCCATACTCAAGAGTCTGCGGACTAACGGAGTGTCTGCGTCAGCCCAATCTACATCCAATAGTTTTTCTTTCTCTAACCAGCGCTTGGCTATATGCTCAGTGAGCACAATCTCAGGACTTTCAATTTCTGAGATAAAGCAATGCATGGTGATGTCAAAATCTGGATAGCTGTGATCAATAGTCATGAATAATTGCGGATCGGTTACTCTAATATCTAATTCTTCTTGTAACTCCCTGACTATCGCATTTTCAAGCGACTCTTCTTTTTCAACCTTACCCCCAGGAAACTCCCACTTGTGGCTGATATAGTCAAATTTCGCAGGGCCACGTTGAACAGCTAGACAACGTCCTTGGAACGTTAAAATAGCTGCAACAACTTCAATGTGTTTTTTCACGCCTCACCTTCCAATAACTTTGCACGCAGCTTCAGTGTCTCGATATCTTTTCGGTCGTCTACTATATGCATCTTCTTGTGGCAATTTGGACAAAGCGCAACAGTATTCAAAATTGTGTCTTCTCCACCTTTTGCAAGCCATACGATATGGTGTGTTTCCAAATAAGGAACACCTTTAGCGTTTTTAAATGGAGCAGGATTTAGACAAAGCTGACATATCCCTTTAGCTAGTCGCTTTGCATACTCAGAAACCCAAATACTGCGCTCATACTGCACCGCAGATTGCTGAAAAGTACTAGGTTTTTTGCGGCCTTTCTTTGCTCGTTCTTTCAATGTCTCATCAGACAACTTTTTCGCTTTTTTGGCGCGTTGGTTATCTAGTGCTTGCTGATTCTCCCGCAGAACTACGCGTGTACCGCTTATTACCTTCAGCGGAAAGACATAGGCTAATCGACTATTTCCGTTCTCATCTCGTTGCGACTCTTGGTAGGGTTCTCCGATTAGTTCGACCTGGCCAACATAGGTATATTCTTTGTCGACGAAGACCTCTAGCAAATGTACAGCAACACCATTACTGTCAGATTCAGCTAACGTTTTGTTTTGAGCAAAAGTTAAACTTTGGTCTCCATTGGTCCCCATGCCAGTGTAATGAAGAGTATCGCCTTCCCAACGGTCATCATAAATGGACTTGCAATGATTGGAGATAATTACCAATGTGTTTGTTTTGTGGGCTCGACGCATCCCACCTTGAGGACTGCAACCAAACATGTCACAAAGTTGTGCGTTATCGAGTTTAGTTCCGGGCTGTATTTCTGGAAAGAGAGTCATAAGTTGCCAATCCTTTGATTATTCGAGGTCAAGCAAAGCGTTTATGCCGCTGCTTAATCAGATTATTTGGTTCCAATGCCTTTTTACTGTGGCAATCCCTAATCCTAACACCTCAGCAGTCTTCGACTGAGATAACCCTTCTGATTTTTTTGCTTGTACGGATGCAGTCGTTGCCTTTGCTACAGGTCTTCCAAGCTTTTTTCCATGAGCTTTCGCTCGTTCAAGTCCTTCTCTAGTCCTCTCTCTAATCCTATTACGCTCAAACTCTGCAAATGCTGAGAACATTTGAAGCATAAGCTTTCCTTCTGCGCTAGAAAGATCAGCCACTGGCAAATCTAGGCACACCACCTTTATTCCTTTTACCGTAAGTAAATTAATTGTACTCTGTACATCGATGTTGTCTCGCCCTAAACGGTCTAATTTTAAAACCACCAGCATATCCCCTTTTTCCATCTGGTGATTAATAAGCATCTTAAACTTTTCTCGCCTCATAGCTTCGACCGAGCCCGAAACTGTCTCGCTGACTATCCGTGAATCACGAACTTCATATCCTTTTTGACGGATAGCTATGACTTGATTCTCTGTCGTTTGCTCTGTGGTAGAAACTCGACAATAAGCAAATATACGCATATACGATTAACTTCCTTTTGGTATCACCTATTGGGGCATCATATAATGATGGTATCATTAATGGAATACCCTATCTTTATGATACCAACGAATATATAAAAAAACTGGTATCAACATACGAATGTTTATTGATACCAGCTAAGACTGAGTTACTTAGGAGGTTTATAGATTTCCTTCTTTTTGCTGGAATTGCAGGAAAAGCTTAATTTGTTGCTCCATATCGGGGGAAACATTTTCTGCTGGCTTAGAAAGCTTCCGAAGCAGTTCAGCTTGTTTATAGTCGGGAACATCTCCATAGCTATAAAAACTTGTTAGTACACTTTCATGCCCTAGATTCTGACTCCACGCCTTAAACTCTTCAGGTGTCTGACAAAGCTTTTCACCTAATCGCACTAAGGTATTTCGAAAACTGTGTGGGTTGAAATATGGTAATCCAGCTAGGGCGAATGCTTGCGCAAATATTTTACGAATCGGATTGGCATTGCTCCAATGCTCTTCAAGTAACCCAACCGCTTCAAATTGCTGATTAGCGTCATGAGCCAGCTTTGTTTTTGGAAACAATGGTGAATTCTGTTTGTATCCTAATTTAGTCACTAAGTAATCAACCCAATCAGCTAGTATTTTATGTGGCAACTCTCCTACTGGGAAAAAGTAAGTAGTAAATGTTTTACTAAATTTAGTATTCACGTCTCTAGCATCTTGATAAAAGCTATAGTCAGAGAGGTCAACATGCTTAATTTTTGCAGAGGCAACTGCTCCGTCTCGCGCACCAGTCAAAATAACAAATGCTATTAAAGCTCTGTCTCGCATTTCAATTGAAGTCGAACAAGGCATTCCTTCTAGGGTTTTAACGATTTGTTCAATTGTCGCCACACTCCTTTTACGCTTTGCATTTCCAATTCGAGTGTCTTTTTCCGATAGATTGAAATATTCGATGTCACTATAGTTAACTTTTGCGCGATATCCTTTTTGAGTAGCTAAGTAATGGAAAAACGCTTTTAGGTGACGGGTCGCTGTAAGCACCGTTGCCTTACTCAGTTTTTCACCTGTTGCTAGAGACTTTTGGCTAAGAAGATTCTTCTTAAAAGCAATCGCATGCTTCGCCCTAAATTTCCTGAAGTCTATATACCCTGTGAAATCTTCAAAGCGATTTATAGATTTAAGAGCACCATCAACCGTCGAGTCATCTAAGCGCTTAGCTTCCTTCAAAAACTTGGTATATTCGTAGATAATTCGGGCATTGTTTGTATTATTATTTTTCATCGCTAGAAACCTCGCTGAAAGGACAATTTAAGAGCTTTTGTCCTCTTAGGACTATGTGTTTTTCTGCTATCGGTAATTTACCCTCCAGATCTTTCCAAATATCATTGACGTCGCGCCACGAAACATATTTGTTCATTCGAGTTCCACACTCTTCACAAGCTCCTGTCATGTGTGCCATTCCTGCTGGCTTGGCTATAAAGAGCAGTGAATCGAGAATGGGCTTCATTGGCTGCTTGCAACGAAAACAGCACATTTCATGATTTTCACAACCAAACATTATTGCTTTGCGCTTCTGCTTTAAATAGACCTTCAAATCTGCCCCATTTATTAAGAGAGGGCGATTGGCGTCAATGACTGGTAAGCCAACTCGTATCCAATTGCGCACTGTTTTAAAGTGAACGCCTAACGTTTCGCTGACATCAGCAACGGTATAGTTTCGATTACTTTTGATACGGTTTGCTGTGAATCGTCTAGTCATAGCTACACACCTTTGATTCAGCAACACGAGCATCAAGCCAATGCGCTATATCGGTGTGTAACCAACCTACAGCTCTCTCTCCTAAAGAAATGGAAAGCGGAAAGCTGCCTTTATTCATACGTAGATAGATAGTACTGCGCGATAGACCAGTCACCTCAATGACTTCTGGTAACCGCATGATTTTATGAGACATAGTAAGTCCTCTTGGTTTGTTATTGGATGACCAAGAGGTTACGATGAAAAGCTAAAGAGAAAGCTCATATGAGCCAAGCAAAAGCTCATATGAGTTTTTGAGTTATTGGTAAGCAGTTTCTATGTACTAGCTATCTTCATTCTAAATTGCTTACAATGCTTAACAATGAAAAAGCGAGAGAGCACGAGAATCCTCTGCCTCACACTAAAACATTTTACAGTCAACGAAGGGATTTTTTAGCTAATGTATAACTTGCTAGTTACCGCGGGAGAAGGCGATTGGGATAAAGGACATTATGAATTCGACAAGAGTCGAATTTTTGAATACACAAATGAAAAAATTGCCCTTGCTCTAAAAGATTTAACTAGCTCCAATATCGATAAACTAAAAAGCTACCCAACTGTCTTTGCCTATGAGGGTGAGAATTCTGATTTTAAAATAGGTTCTATCCAATCTATCAAAGAGCGTGGCAGAAAAATTCTGATAGAGTTTGAGTTTAGGGAGGATATTCCTCCTATTCCATTTGAAAAAATCAAGCCAATAGCGCCACTACTGGATATCCGAAGTTGGGAAATGAACAGAACTCACTGGGCAGTTAAGGAAGAAAATCTCTTCGCTAGACTTCAAAAGATTGGAATAACAGTTAACGAGACGACGCTAAAAAAATTCAATCAGGGGCGTCCTACAGCAGACAAATCGAAAAGTCCTAAAATTACAACAGTACAAGGGTTTATCGGAAAAGTACTTTCTCTTGAAGAGAGAGACGGCAACGAGGTATTTTATAGAGGCCACTCTGATAAAATAAAGTACAAACTCGAACCATCTCTATTTCGCAGAGATGAAGATGGAAATTACTTGTATAAAGACAATGAGCACTTAATTTACCGAGAGTTGTTAGTTTCAAATTCAGCTGACTTTCAATCGGATGTTTATACGCTCGATAGTCTAGTACGAATGCAGCATTATTCACTTCCTACAAGATTGCTAGACATAACTTCTAACCCTCTAATCGCACTTTATTTCGCTTGCAAGTCTTCTATTAACAAGGAAGGCGAAGTTGTGGTCTTTTCAATGAACAGAAAAAATGTGAAGTATTTTGACTCGGATGTTGCAAGTTGTATTGCTAATCTGGCGCGGCTTCCCCAGACAGAAAAGGGCCAAATTGATTTCGATAGTGAAAGTTTCAATGAACAGCCAGCAATTAAGCGACTTCTTCATTTTATTAAGGAAGAAAAGCCATTTTTTGAGCCTTCTATAAAGCCAGAAGATTTAAGAAGAATCATTTGTGTAAAAGGTAAACATAGCAATGATAGAATCTCGTCACAGTCTGGTGCATTTCTGCTCTTTGGATTGGATGCTGTTTTTGTTGAAGAAGGTACACCAGATATAAGCGTTTCGAGAATCACAGTTACAAACAAGAATTCAATACTTGAAGAGTTGGATTTGCTTAATATTAATGAGAGTACTGTTTTTCCATACATTGAAAATTCAGCAAAATATGTTGCTGAAAAATTCAAGTTTGATAAAGCTCGGTCATCGACGACTAAACATAGTGGCTGATTAAATAATATTTTAATTAGTAAAGTATGCGTAGTTACTAAATGGAGTTGTCTTGCAGACAGAGGAACGCTAATCGTAACTCAGTATCCTCAGACCTCCTCCCCGTTTTATAAAGGAATGTAAATGATCAAAGTAGGATCAAAGGTTTGTCATATTGGGAGCTTAGAACATGGAGTTGGAAAGGTAATAGAAGTTGATGGGGATAATGGGAACTGTAAAGTAGTGTTCAAGAGCGCTTCGTTTACAGGTGTCTCAACTAAGAAGTTTGCTCTACTAAGCGAGCTTTCTCCAGCACAAAAAGACTCTCTAAATAAAGTCCTCTTGAAACAAGGCCAACAAAATAATAGATTCAGGCAAAATCACAAGTCTTCATCGACGAAGGTACTGGATAAGATCTATATGGTCGTCGGAGGGGCGTTCTTCCTATTTGTTATTCTTATTGTAATTCGGGGGCTTTCAGGCGGTGATAAGCCATGTAACGTGCAATATGAAGAAGCATGGGCTTCCTGTAACGATGATTATAACGGAAAGTGTACATATTTAGGGCCTAAGTACAAACCATCTTGTAGCATGAAGAGTAGTGAATTCTATCGTAACTAGTGCGCGAAATCGTCACCAGCTAATTGATTTAGAGAAACAAAGTTAAAAACTCATACCTGCTTAACAGGTATGAGTTGACCAAAAGCCAAATCTATATATCTTCAACTTCACTCAGTATTTTTCGCACTGTGTTATTGCATAGTGAGAGACCTGCCTGTTCCAACATTGTACTCAAAGCGGTTGTATTTCCCTTTTTTGCAAGGTCAAATTCATGTAGCTTCAAAAACATGCTTATGAATTTTAAGTAACTTCTTTTTTCTGGTGGGTGAATCGGCTTTTCTTCACTTATACCTGATGAAGAAGGATTATTTATTAGCGAAATAAAGCGCTGTAGTTCCGTAGTTTTTAGAACAAGTTGATACGAATGTCTATCAAGCGAGACGAAGCTGCTGTTTTCATTATCATTAAAAGGGTTAACTAATTCTGCAACTTGCTCTATCTCGCTAACGCTTAAATTCTCGAATATCGTGAGCGGGTCATCAAAATGACTTTGGCTCATTAAGCCTTTCGATTTTAATAAGCTTTCTAGCCTAGCCTCTTTTGATATTTGTGACTCTTCTGACTTTGTTACTGGAAGGGATTCCAACAGTTTATAGATGCAGCCCTCGTGCTTTACATAGAAACCACTAAGTTCAGAGAGTACAGGGCTATCTCCTTCAACCTCACGTTGATAGAGCTTTCTTAATTCGAACCGTTCTTCGCCAATCATTGCTAGGTCATAAAGACCGTTAAAGATATGGACCTGCTCATCAACTTCGTTAGCCTGGACTGCCCCAAATCGTTCTTCTCTGCTTGTCAGTTCAAGCTCTGGTGCTAAATCGACTTTCTTAGCATATGCCTGATTCGTTAAGCGGATTGATATCGCCAAATGGCCTTCTAGCGATAGTTCGTATATGTCAGCGACTGATACGGTCTCTTCTAACGTCGCAGTCAAGTAATCGGCAGAGTCATTTATAGAGAGATATTGCTTTAATTTTAATAGCTTATTCATTAATTAGTTTTCTCAGAGTTAAAGATCAACAGCTGCTTTTTAGACAAATCAGTTTATTTTCTACGCAACTGCTCATGACATCTCTTGTGGGGCCGAACTATAAATTATCTCTTTTTGGCACTGCTCACATTATAAAAACTAAGAAAATTTGGTTTAGACAAAACAGATAGGTACACACGTGGGTACACAGAATAAAATCAAACTTTAAAATAACTCATAAATACAGCTATATACACATCAGTTTCAACTTACGCCAGCTCCACCAATTCCAAAGGCTTGCCACTCGGCAGGCCTTTTTCGTTTCAGCTTCCGAAATTTGTAAATTGTTTCTAATTAAAACAAAACACACACTACCTAAATAAAAGCTATTCCCATCTAGATAGTTATATTATAACATTGCAGCACGATTCTAATGTATAGCTTCTCCAAACAATGCAAACAAATTCAGTGATATGCGCGGATGCGCTTACCGTGTGTGTTGACGATCGCACGCTTCTAGACAATCTCAATTTTAATGTAGGAAAAGGCGAAGTATTTGCACTTTTAGGTGGAAATGGCGCAGGTAAATCCACCACCCTTAAAACTTTTTTAGGGCTTATGAAGGCAAGTAGCGGTAGCGCCACTGTATTAGGGCATAATGCCTCTACCCAGCCAAACCAAGTTCAAAAGTCTGTTGCCTACTTACCCGAGTCTGTCACCTTATATGGCCATCTTTCTGGCGTAGAAAACATTCGTTATTTCTTGTCAGTGGCTGGAGTCGATAAGTCTGACGACGATATGTTCGCCGCACTTCGCAAGGTCGCACTTCAAGAAGATTCGTGGAATAAGGCGCTATCTAATTATTCAAAAGGCATGCGTCAGAAGACCGCAATTGCCTTGGCCCTACTGCGCAATGCGCCTGTACTGTTCTTAGACGAACCTACATCTGGGCTAGATCCAGCAGCCATCGACGAATTTAATGCGCTAGTGTCAGAGCTGGCAGCGGGTGGCGCTACTATTTTTATGGTTACCCACGACGTTTATGGTGCCTGCCAAGTTGCCCATCGAATTGTGCTTTTAAGTAATGGCAAACTCACAGGTTCCTTCGAGCGCGCTGGCGATACGCCAATAGATACTGAAGCCGTTCACGCAGCATTTGCAGGGCGTAATGTATGATACTGAATGTTGCTAAAATCATTTGTGCTGAACAGTGGCGCTATTGGTTGCGAACAAAAGTAGCAGCGACCGTTTTATTGCTAGGCGCTATGCTTACCATAGCTGCACTGGTAGTTAACGCCTTTCACATCGATGAGGCTGCCCACACCAGAGACCACCTTCAAACAGAAGCTGAACAACGCTTTGAGGCACAGCCCGACAAGCACCCTCATCGCATGGTGCATTATGGTCATTATGTATTTCGTGCCCCCACTCCACTGAGCGTAATTGAACCGGGTGTTGATACCTACACGGGGAACGCTATATTTTTAGAAGGACACCGCCAAAATAGTGCGATGTTCGCCGAGCAGCGCCAATCCGCAGGGCTTACACGCTTTAGTAGTTTAACACCCAGCTTTTTAGCTTTGGTTCTTGCACCTTTATTTATTATTCTAATTGGCTACGGCAGCGTGTCTCGTGAACGCGAAGCCGGCACGCTAACCTTACTGCTTTCTCAAGGCACCACCCGTTGGCAATTGCTCTTGGGGAAGCTTCTGGCGCTTATAACTGCTAGCAGCCTATTTTTACTGCCGCTACTGCTTGCCTGTCTTTATGTCGCGTTTTCAAACGAAAGTGCACTTGTTGTAATACTCTTTTGCCTTAGTTATGTGGTTTACTTTTTACTGTGGGCCACGGTAGTCACTGCGTGCTCGGCCATATTTGAGAAAGGCAGCGTTAGCTTCACGGTACTTGTTGTCATTTGGATGAGCGCTTGTGTGTTGCTTCCTCGTTTAGGGAGCAGCGTTGCCACAAACATTGCCCCTTCAATAGGAAAACTTGAAGCCGATTTCAAAGTGGAAGAAAAACTTAGAAGTTTAGGTGACGGTCATGACGTTAACGATCCTGCATTCAAAAAGCTAAAAGAAGATTTGCTCGCTAAATACAATGTAGATTCAGTTGACGACTTACCCGTTAATTTCAGGGGCATTGTTGCCCAGTACTCCGAAGGTCGACAAGCCAAAGTGCTTAATGAGTTTGCTGAAACCCGAATGTCCGAAGAGTTGGAACAAGCCCAAATAGCACGGCAGTTTGGCTGGCTTTCGCCTACGGTTGCGGTGCGCTCTATTTCTACGATCCTTGCGGGAACCAGCCTTGAAACACATCACCGCTTTTTAAGGGAAGCGGAAACGCTGAGACTTGAGTTTGTTCAGGCTTTAAACAAGGTTCACGCTGAAAAACTCGATTACAAGTTAGATATAAACCGCAACGCCAGTGAAGAAGCAGCAGACAAAGCTGTGGTTGGCGCAGATAACTGGGCGATCTTAGCAGAGTTTGATTTTAAACCAGAAGCAGGAAGCACACGCATTAGTAACGCGTTGATTTATTTTATTCAGCTGTTGCTTTGGATGGGACTTACCGCACTACTTCTTCAAGCTGCAGTTAGGAGATTAAATCCATGATCCGTTTTAATGATATTAAACGAGAAGCGGGTTTCGTATTTGGCCATCGTCAGATAAAACTAACCCTTTTGGTCGTGTTTCTTTTAAGCTCGGTGTCGTTGTGGTCTGGCTATTCGGAAATGCAAGAGCAGCAAGCCACTATAGAGCGCTTGTTAGAGAAGGATGAAACAGAGCGCAACGCTGTCCTTACTCACCAATCTAATTATGGCATGGTAGCCTATTACGCCTTTCATTTGACCTATGCCCCGCCCTCGCCGCTGGCGTTTGCTGCCGTAGGAGAGCGCGATGTGTTTCCGTGGAAGCACCGTATTAGAATGCTAGCGCTAGAAGGTCAGATTTATGAAAGCGATACAGACAATCCGGAGCTTGCTTTCCTAGGGCGTTTTGACTTTGCTTTCGTTACCAGTGTGCTGTTGCCTCTGTTTATCATTTTGCTCCTTTACGACTTAAAAGCGAAGGAACGCGAAGCCCGCCGTTTTGACTTACTTAATGTAACCGCACGCAATTCGCATGCTATTTGGTCATCACGCGTATTGGTAACCCTGGTGCCCTTGGCACTAGTTACACTTATTCCGTTTATTGCCTTTAGTGTAGTGAATGGCGCGTCTGTGTTTCAAACAGTAACGGTTTGTACCATCGTCATTGGCAGCATAATTGTTTGGAGCGCTATTGTGCTTGCTATAGGTGCTGCTAAGCGTTTTGCCAATTTCAGCGCCACGCACCTAGCTTCAGTCATGTTAGGCGTATGGCTTGTCACAACGGTTATTGTGCCAGTTACCGGGCACACCATAATTAATTCGTCGGTTGATACACCTGAGGGCGGCGACATTGTGCTCACGCAGCGAGAAGCCGTTAACAGTGCATGGGACAAACCTGTTGATCAAACATGGGAAGCGTTTATTGAAACTCACCCACAGTGGGCGGATAAAACCGACTTTGATCCACAACGAGACAGTTCATTTAATTGGAAGTGGTATTACGCATTTCAACAAGTTGGCGACCAAACGGCAAAGGAACTTTCAGAGGCTTATCAAGCCGCCACCTTGCGCAAAGATAAAATTGCAAGCTATGTTGCTCTGCTATCCCCGTCTTTGTTAACGCAACGCTTATTAACAAGTGCGGCTGATACCGATGTTAAAGCCATGGTTAACTACGAAAATAATGTTCGTGCGTTTCATGCGTCGTTGCGCAAATTCTACTATCATCACTTGTTTGAAGCCCCGGAGTTTTCATCGGCCAGTTTTAAACAGCTACCTAAATTTTCACCAAAAATAAGAAAGACACAGGAAAACACTAATGAAGACTAGTTGGGTAAAATCTACCCTCGCCCTTTCTATCGCAACGCTTTTGAATGCACCTGCAAATGCGCAAAATACTGATATTCAATCGGAAGCGGATGTAGAGAAAATTACGGTGCATGGCATGCACCGTGCGTATCAAGGGGCATTTGAATATAAAGAAGTGCCGGCAGCAGCGCAGGATATCGACCTTGGTCTCATCAATGATGCAGGCGCTATAAACCTTAACGACGCTTTAGACTTGTCCGCTTCGGTAGCCAGACAAAATAACTTTGGTGGCCTTTGGAACAGCTTTGCTATTCGTGGTTTTTCAGGTGACGAAAACTTACCTAGCGGGTTTCTGGTAAACGGTTTTAACGCAGGACGCGGATTTGGCGGACCTCGTGATCTCTCTGGCATTGATCATGTTGAAGTATTAAAAGGCCCTAAAGCTGCGCTGTTTGGTCGCGGTGAACCAGGTGGAGCGGTAAACCTTGTTACAAAGCGCCCCCAGTTTCGTCAAGGTGGTGAAATTAAAGCAACTTACGGAAGCTGGTCGCAGAAGCGCATTGAGGCTGATGTACAATCGGTTGCAGGCAGTACTGAAAATGTAGGTGTACGCTTAGTAGGCTTTTATGAAGATGCTGAAAGTTTCCGCGATACAGTAGAAACTGAGCGTTTTGGCTTTTATCCATCGGTTACGTGGGAAGCATCAGCAGACACCACGGTTACGTACGAACTCGAATACACCGAGCAAAAAATTCCTTTCGACCGTGGCGTAGTGGCCATCGATGGTAAGTTGGGCCTTCAGCCAATTGAAACCTTTACTGGCGATCCTAATGGCGACACCATCGATACGGAAGTGGTTGGTCATCAAATTGAGATTTCTCATAAACTTGCTGACGAATGGAACCTGCTTTTGGGTGCTGGCTTACGCGATACCACTTTCGAGGGTAATGCATTAGAAAACAACTTTGATGGTCGCCAAACGTTATTTATCGATCCTAATCAAGCCTTGTTGTCTCGTTTTAAGCGCTACCGTAACTTCCAAACCGATTACTTCGTTTTACGCGGCGAAATAGCGGGACAATTCGATACTGGGTCGCTATCACATCGCGTGATTATTGGTGCTGACTACGATAAGTTTGAAAATGACCAGATTATTCTGCGCTATCGCCCGCCATTCTTTTCAAGCGATACTGACATTAACGACTTGGACTTAGAACAGTACTTAGTGGTCGATATTTTTAATCCGGATTACTCACCACTTCCAGATGTGGAATTGTCTGACAACTTGGACCGTTTTGAAGTTCAGGAAGCGTGGGGTATCTATTTCCAAGACCAAATCAACATCACTGATAATTTCCAAGTTAGGCTGGGTGGTCGCTTCGATAAGTTCGAGCAGGAAATTGATAATCGCCTGGCGTCACCTGTAAGTACCACATCACAAGACGACACACGCTTTTCTCCACAAGTGGGTGCTGTTTATCTGTTTGATGACACCACAAGTGTGTACGCAACTTACGGTGAAGGTTTCCGTCAGCTGACGGGGTCGGATTTCGCCGGAAACCCGTTTGAACCTAACGAATCGAAGTCTGCGGAAATTGGTGTTAAAGCCGACCTCACATCAATGTTTAATACTATACGGGGTGATATCACCTTCGCCGTGTTTAATATCGAGCAAAGTAACATCCTTGTTTATGATGATAGCCCTGAGGCGTCTGACGGCTTCTTCTTAACCCCTGCTGGCGAAGCGCGTAGCCGTGGTGTTGAGTTAGACATTAACGCTGAATTTGAAAATGATATTTCGCTTTGGGTGTCGTACACCGTCGTAGATGCTGAAAGTACAAACGATGCGGCGGATGCTAACTTTGTTGCAGCCATTGAATCTGGCGATCCTTTAATTAACGTTCCAGAAAACCAATTGAGCATTCAGTTGAGCAAGGGACTTACATTTGCTGATATGCCAGTACGTATCGGTTCAGGACTGTTGTATGTTGATGAGCGTTTAGGTCAAACCGCTACCGACTTCTACTTACCAAGCTACACCACGGTTCGTGCGTTTGCTGAAATAGAGCCTGTAGAAAACTTGTCAGTTAAAGTTGCAGTAGATAACCTGTTTGATGAAGAGTTTTATACTAACTCTTTCGCAGATGTGTGGGTTGAACCTGGCGCGCCTCAACGCTTTAGGCTTACCGCCGCCTATCGCTTTTAAGGTCTAGAATTTAACGTAAAAGGAAGCGGGACTTATTACCGCTTCCTTACTACGACTTTTGAATGTTTAATTTTTGTGTAAATTAAGAGTTTTGTAAAGTCTGGATTGGCTCGATGTCAGACGTATTATTCTTGATAAATGACTCTATATCGTTAATTTTCTCTTTAGAAAATCCGAGTCTTGCTTCTATACCAGTAGTTCCGTCAGCGTTTTCAATGATATCAAACTCGTTTACACCTAAGGTGCGCGAAAATGCAGTGTGAACCTGATTATTGTTGATATCGACAATTTTAATTTTCGTCGACGTTCTGTATATAGCCAGTGGACCTGACTGCGTTTGTACCCAATTGATTGACCAGAAATAGTGACTGTAATTAGGTAAGCCAAGTTTTGTGTAAAGCGACTCTTTAAAATCCACGTTTTCGCACTTGTTCATCACAGCATTTTGACGTTCGCAGTTTGAGTATTCTGCAACATCCTTACCTCCTAATCCAACATCCATTGGAACGATGGTCTTTCCGTCTAGGCTAACTAAAACATAGTCATCAAACTTGTTAAGTCCAAACGTATTACCTATTTCTTTAAAGGAGTCTAGCAATCCGCCCACGCTGTCGCCTTTGTCTCGAGGATCTTTCTCTAACAAAATAAAACCTGTAGATGCAGCATCGCCTTTCTGATGTTTAGCGATGTGGTAGTTATCTAAGAGTGTTATATTTTTTACGTTATCATTGTCTATAAAATAGCGAAAAGCAGACCCCGGACGGCCAATAATAAAACCGTCTGAAGTAGGAATTACACTACTACCTGTTGCAGTTTTTCCGGTAACTGTTTTTACTTCATACCGGTCACCACGCTTCCACACCGTTGCAATTTTTATAGGTGCTTCAGTTGATTTGGCTTTGTGATATTTGAGTGTAAATGAGCCATCGAAATTTTCTACCGCATAGGTAAACTCACCAGTAAACCTATTACCTCCGAAGTTGGCAACTTGTCCTTCGAAGTCATGAAACATCTCCCCATCTATCATGATGCCATCTTTCTTACGATAAAAAATCGCTGCTCCGCCGGTTTCGTCAATTTTCTGTTTTTGTGCTGTAAGTTCAGTCGCACTGATAACGATTTCTGGCTGGGGTGCAGCTTGCTGTTGCTGTTGCTGTTGGGCAGCAACAGGTAAGGACATGCCTTGAATTTTCGCAAGAAACGCTTGCTTCATTTGGTTCGCCATTGCCTGCTCTTCTGGCGAGGGTGGTGTACTACCACACGCAGTAAGAAGTGAAACTGCTAATAAAGATGGAACTAATAGTTTTGCATTCATGTGTTTTCTCTGTTTTTCGCTTTAGCTAAAATATTTAGAACTGAAGCTTTTTTTATGAAAACAAAGGATTGCACATGACGAGACTTCACCATGCCGTCCTGCATAGTTGAGTGTACTATTGAAATGTCGCAATCCCTTGCGAGCACTATTAAAGGATATTCCAGTCTTTTTTTCAATTATAAGATTCTGTTTTTAGTTTATTTTTTAGTCACTTAGCATCGAAACAAATGAGTATCTAAAAACGAGCTCAAATTTCATTGGAGACAGGCCACTCTCGCTCCGTCAAAATATATGTATTGATAAGACGTTGACGCTTACTTTCAATAACCTGTTTTAGTTCATCTCTAATTAATCTTACCGCTGGCGTAATAAGATGCCGGCTAAGCAGCATGAGCCACATTTCAGTTAGCGGTACGTGGTAACCAGTCAAAATACGCTGCAGCTTTCCGCTCAGTAAATCCCCCGCAACGTCTATACATGACTTTTTAGCGATCCCCTCTCCATCTACGCACCAGCGCCGAACAATATCACCGTCATTCACAGCGCGATTACTGTTCACTTTCACTTTAACTCTCTCGCCCTCGTTGATAAGTTCCCACGTATTGTGGGTTTGGTCGTAGAGCTTATAAAGAAGTGCGTTGTGCTGCGCTAAATCAGTCAAAGTTGTAGGCTCACCGTTTCTTTCTAAATAATTGGGAGACGCGCAAATCACATGCGGAATATTGCACACTTTAAAACCATACATCTGCGATTCTTTAACCGCTTCTTTTGTCATGGCTCTTAGTGCTACATCTACACCATCGCGGTAGAAGTCCACTCGACTGTCGCTCACATGTAATCGCAATGAAAGTTCTGGATTTTCGCGCTGCACTTTATTTAGCAGTTCACGCATTAGGTTGCGACCCATTTCCGAAGACATCGCCATGCGAAGCTCACCATGAAGACTCTGCTTCTGCTCTGTTACTAATGCAAGGCCCTGCTGTAAGGTGTCGAGTGCCTGCTTTGCCATAGGCAAATACTGTTCTCCTTCAGGTGACAATCGAATTTTGCGTGTACTTCGCACAAATAGCGCTACGCCAAGCTGCTCTTCTAAACGTTTAACCGCCATACTTGCAGCAGATGAGCTAATATCAAGTTTTATCGCAGCAGTGGTTATCGAGCCCACTTCAGCCACCTTTACGAACACAGACAGGTCTTCGGTTTTCATACTTCCCTCAACGTTTATTTCACTCTTTTGATTTCATGGCAAGAAAGACAAAGCAAAATGGATCACCTCTATTATCCACATTTTCAGGAAAGTCTTTATTGATTTTGGTCGTTTATGAGACTTATTCGAAATAATAGACTGTGCCTGTCTGTTAAATAAAACCTACGACCAACAATTAGGAGGTTTGAATGAAACCAACGAAACGAAACAAACTTACAATAGCATCGCTATTATTGAGCACCTGTTTTCTTCTTGTACCCGGCGCACACGCACAAGACAAAGTTATTGCAGCTAAAGATGTCGAATGGGGTTACTTAAATCCAGCCCGTGGCGACAAAAGCCCCGGGGCAGCAGACTTGTGGGGAGACCGAACAAAAGACACGGCAACGGGGATGTTAGTGCGATTTAACAAAGGCTTTGAATCGCCACCGCACATTCACAACATAACCTATAGAGGTATTGTGATTGAAGGTGAAATGCACAATGACGATCCAAACGCAGCAAAGATGTGGATGCCAACAGGTTCGTTTTGGACTCAACCTGCAGGTGAAGATCACACCACTGCGGCAAACGACAAAACCAACCTGATTTACCTGGAAATTGATGAAGGCCCATACCTTGTAAAGCCATCAAAAGAACATTTTGACAACGGCGAAAGGCCAATAAACGTTCATGCAGACAATATGGTGTGGCTACAAAAAAGCGACCTTGTAAATATAGCGGCCAACGGTGTTTCTGTTGCCTATTTGTGGGGCGAGACAAGTAGTGTATACGGTACCCTTGTCAAGCTTCCAAAAGGATTTAAAGGTTCAATAAAATCTAATGGTGATGAATTTAAGGCAGTGGTTATCAAGGGAAGTATCAATTATACCCAAAACAATACCCCCAGACAGATTGAATTAAACGCAGGAAGTTACATTGAATCATCAACTGCCGCACACCATTCTGTTGAAAACGCAAACCAAAGCGAAACCATTGTATACGTAAAAACGTCGTCAAAATTTAGCGTTACAGATTAGTACGCTTTTTTCAGCTCACTTACGCGGGGCATTTCCACGCTTGCTTCGCGTATTTTCTAGGTATTCAGCAATCATAGAATAACCGTTTTGCCTTGCAAGCTGCTCTGGTGTATTGCCATCATAACCTTTCAAATCTAACCTAGCTCCTGCTTCCACCAATACTTTCGCTGCCTCTAAATGCCCATGCCACACTGCGTCATGAAGCGGTGTATACCCGTTGTTAGGACCTTGCGCGTTAAGCACTTCCTGAAAGCCAGGATATTGACTAAGTAACGTCAGCATGTCTGCACGCCCAAAATATGCGGCTTTGTGTAAAGCAATTGCGGCCATGTAGGCGCCGGTAAGCGTTTGATCTGCGCCGTTATCTAGCAACAGCTTTGCTACTTTCAGGTAGCCTTTCATCGCTGCAAGCAGCAGCGCGCTATGAAAATCACTGCCTTGTTTCAATACGGGCGCAACCGCATTAACGTCATACCCTTTTTCTAGCAGCACTTTTATTTCAGCTACCATTTCTTCTTCAGACAGCGCTTGGTTAGCAACGATCATATAAATGGCTGCTTTTTCTTGCGCTTGCTGCAGCGTTTTCTCTTTATGAGCCGCGAATAGCGCGTTAATAGTGGCAACATCTTCATTTAACGCTTTATCGTTTGCTTTTGTACCGCTTCGATTAAACCCAAGGGCTGTAGCGCCTGCCGCTGAAATAACGGTGGTATCGATGTCGGGCAAACTTAATAAATATTCCACCGCGGGAATATTTCTGTGCCACACGGCCAATAGCAGTGGCGTTCCGCCTAGGCGTACTGACTGCAAGTTTACGAATGCTCCCTCTGTCACAAGCAGTTTAACAAGGTCTAAGTTTCTTCCTTGAACAGCCAGATGAAGCGGTGCTACTCCCATTAATCTATCGAGTCCGTTAACATCTGCGCCGCTATCTATAAGTGCCTTAACACGCTGTATATCGTTATCCCACACTGCTTTGTGCAGCGGTGTTAGGTTCTGATTTATGTTGCTTTCAAACTTACTTGAATAAAGCGCCCCGATTGCTTCGTTTGCCACGGCTTCGCTAAACGAAGCGGTAATGCCCATGCCAGAGAGCACAATTAACGCCAGAGACTGATACGCTTTTCTTGTAATTGGGATAGGTTTATTCATTGTCTCGCCTAACTTTTTAAATGCTTTTTGTATTGGTTTTAAATTCTGGTTTTGAGTTTTTAGCACGTTGTTAATCCCTACAAAGGACTAACAACGTAACTGTCGATGATTACTTTATCTTCGGTATCAATATGCACATGCCAGCGCTCTTTTACCTGTACCTCAACCGATTCCCCATTAAAGTCAGACGACTCAAATGTGTCAGCGCGAAGGTTAATTCGAAGGTCTACTATAAATCCATTGGGCTTCGCTGAATCAGCATCGGGTTTGATATCAATTTGATCTACACGGTGCTCACAGTTAGGTTTAAACGTCTTGCGTGCCCACGCGTACCAGTCGTTGAATCCAGCATGCCCTTGAAATCGTCCCTCTGGCGCTTGCCAGACAACCTCCTCGCTGAGATTCGATAGAAAAGCTTCACTTGACGCCGGTAATTGATCGAACTGCCCAAACCACGTCGTTACAAACTGTTTGATACGCAATTCTGGTGAGTTCATCAAAACATCAATAGCATCGGCTACCCGCTTACCATGTTGATCACCACGGGCCTGAACGTCTGAAAGCGTGTTGTAAACACCTTCAATGTACACCATGCGATGGCTGTAAATTGGCTTGTGGTACTGCATTTTTGCAAGATAAGCGAGCTGTTCTAGCGGGCGTAAAAACTCTTCCACACTGAAATGGTTATAGCCTAGCGGTCCATAAGACTCTTTTGGGCCACCTACCGAAATGGACAGTAAAAAGTGCTTATTCGCCAGCTTGTCTCCTTCAGGGCCAAACGCAAAATTATAAGTAAATACTTGGTCAATCCAGCGCTTAAGTAAAGCTGGTACAGAATACCAGTAGAAAGGAAACTGCAGCACAATTACCTCAGCGTCAAGCAAGGCTTTTTGCTCTGCCTCTACATCAATTGGGTTGTTAGAATAAAGGGTGTCCAAACGTCTAACTTCAATGTCGTCTATGCGCTTAGTCAGGCTTTGCAAAATAGCGCTATTAGCATTGGACTGGTCTAAATTAGGATGGCCGGAGATAACTAATACTTTACTCATTACTTCTACCTTTGCGTGATAATTTTATGGTTGGTTCAAAGTGAACAGATAGAAGTTTATGCTTGAACAACCTTTAGTTTTAGATGATGATTAACTCAAAGATTATTAGTTTAAAACTAACAATTAAATTCTAGACATAATTTTGGGCTTGAAACCCTTCGACCAATTTGTCACTTAGACTTTCAAGAGGCGCTATAAGTGAACGGCACCACATTTCAACAACTTATTGTTTTTCATGCTATTGCCGATGAAGGCAGTATTAGTGGCGCAGCTCGCCAGTTAGAAATGGCACCGCCGTCTGTAAGCCACGCGCTTAAATCTCTAGAAGCAAGTGTGGGCGTTCCTTTGTTCAATCGAACCACGCGTAGAGTTGAATTAACCGATGCGGGAAAGTTACTTAAGCAGCAAACTCATCATGCTATCGACACGTTAGATATTGCATTTGAAGAGGTCAACGCCCTTAGCTATACCCCTAGGGGCACGGTTCGTATTACCACTCCTCGCTTCGCCTTCCAACAGCTTTTGGCGCCTTATTACCAAGAGTTTTGCGAGCGCTATCCAGACTTAAAGCTTGAGGTATCGATAAACGATGCAGCCGTAAATTTGATTACCGATGGGATGGATGTGGGTATTCGCTTTGGTGATAGGATAGAAGAAGGCATGGTGGCAAAGCGATTAACTAATGCCACTAAAGAATGTTTGTTCTGCTCACCTCACTACGCTAAAAAGTATGGCCTTCCCTCGTCTATTGATAGCCTTCAGCAACACAAGCTCATTCAATATCGTTTTATTACCTCTAACAAACTTGCGCCACTTCATCTGTGGCAAAACCAGCAAGCTGTGAGTGTTTCAATGCCGATTGCTATGGTAGTCAACGATACAGATTTGATGATTGATGCTGCCAAAAAAGGGTTAGGTATAGGAAGAATTGTTGAACCTATGGTGGATGAATTATTTCAAACTGGCGAGCTTGTTCCCGTACTTAAAGAGAACTGGTTTCCTTATTCAGGGCTATTTATGTATTTTCAGCAACATAGTCAAAAGGCCCAAAGAATTAGGGCCTTAATCGACTTTCTTGAAGAAAAACACGCCGTTTGACACTAGCCTGTTGTTCTTTACTGTGCATCAAATCTCAACAGGTGTTAGTAACTCGTTTGCTTTCAGTGCACTAGCGTATCGTTTTTAAGCTGCTGCAGATCCGCCAAGCGGTCTTTCGCATTTTCTGGCGCAATCGCTAAAATATCGCGACTGCCCGCCTCCTCTCTCTTTTCTAGTGTCACTGAAGTAATCAGCCATTGCCCTTCTATCTTTCTAAAAGTGAAGTGGTAGATGCCCGAAACTTGCCAAAAACCATCATGCCCTAGCCAATGACTGGCAGTAAATGGCACGTTAGCAAACGCTATATCTTCTTTTCGATTAATACTGGGGTTTCCCAAGTTGTGAAATGTTTTGTCAAAGCCAGGCAAAAAAGCCGCCCAGTTTTGCATTAAGATCTCACGTTTTTGGGTTACCGCTTCTCCCCCAAACAAACTGGTGTAGTCTGTTGTTACATTTGGGGCAAACAGTAAGGTTAAGTATTCATAAGCATTGTTGTCAGCTAATGCTGAAAAGCTATTCAGGTTGCTGTGAATACTTGCAATGTCTTTATCCCGGCTCGAATGGGATGTGGCAGCATGGCCCATAGTAAAAACTCCAACTAACATGACACAAATTATGGCTTTAAATTTCATTTCTGAGCCTTTAATAGGTAAATACTCGTCTTACAAAGCGCTGTCGAAGTGGGAAACTACGGCGTTAACGGCTTTTTCAACGGCTTCAGGTTGGTCGTAGAAGTCAAATTGATTGATGTTATCTAGCCAAATTGCATTTACCGAATCAGTCGCGTTTTCCAAATACTGATGTGCACCTTGTGGCAGCGCCATCGCTTCTGATGCAACCATTAAAACCGGTATAGTCTGTTTTGATGCACTTAACTGCGCATTGTAATTAAGCCAACCGCTCCATGACGTCACGTTGAATTTGTTGTCGTAGGCAGGCAACAAACCTCGTGATTGCTCTGTGTAATACGGTGCGTTGTACATCAATGCGTTTTCATTGGTTAAACTTGCCGCTTCAATAACTAATGGCTCGGATTTGCCTTTCTCTGCCGCTGCTAACGCAAGTAATTGATTGCGATTTTCTTCACCGCCATAAATGGCTGTTGCCATTGCTTCATCGTGTAACCAGGGGGCCACTACTGCCACCGCGCCTAACCGTGTATTTTGGCTTAATTGAGTATTTTGAACCGCAGCATCAAGCATATAGCCCGCTGAGGCACAAATGGCCAAGCCAGCAATACGGCTGTTGTCCACCTGCGCGACATTTGGCAGCGCTTTGATAACAGCCTGTATATCTTGCGTTTTACGAACAGGGTCTTCAAGGTACGCAGTTTGGTTGTCATCAGTATCTCTTGACGCTCCCCAACCTCTAAAATCAAATGTAACAGCAGCGTAGCCTCGCTCGGCTAGTGCCTTTGCATAAACAGCTGGCATTTGCTCTTTTACTGATGTCCATGCACCTGTAACAACGACCACTGGTGGATTAGTAATACCTTTTGGCAGGTATAAATTTGCGGCCAAGTTGCCCACTTCTGTGTTTAACGTGATATTTTCCATTTGAAATCCTTGCTGGTTGTATTGACGATGAATATTTTTGTTTTCACTGCTTAACTGCGCGTGATTAGCGCTTAGTTGTTCAATGCCTGCTCGGGCTTGGTTTAACGCGTCTGTTTGCGATGGTTGTTGAGCGTGTGATATGCCCGGTTGTAATATGACCAGTGGCGATATCAAAAGTGACTGTGCAATTACTGTTATGGTAGGTTTAAGCATTTTTGCTGCGCTCTTTAAGTGAAGAATCAATGAACACAGAATATGAAATAGTGCGCCTTAGTTATTGCACATTAATGCTAATTATTTGTAGGTTATTGCTAAAGGAAACATAAAGCTTGAAGTCACGTTTAGCCTTTTTTGATCATTCGACACATCAACCTTCATCGTGCAAAGACGTACTAGATATTGCGTTTTCAAACGACGGTCTCGATTGGAAAGGCATCATTTTAGAGAAAGGAAAGTCGCCTCACTTTTACCCTCAAAATGTGTATACCCCTTATTTCTATTTCGCACTCGCCCTTGAAAGCGATCTGAATTGGAACATAGAAGCGAATGGAAGTATGGTTTCTTTAAAAACCAGTCCGGGAAACATTTGGATAAATCCACCTAAAACGCCGTTTACACACGACATATCCGAGCCTTGTTATTTTGTTATTTTAGCGGTTGAAGAGCGTGTATTTTTAGACGCATGTCCGTTTAAGGTAGAACAAGATCAGCTGCAGTTTCTGAACAACTATAACGTGGAAGACGAGACCATAAAGGGGCTAATTGAGCTTCTGTTATTAGAGACACAAGCAAAGGGTCGTAATGGGAAAGCCTATTTAAGTAACTTATTGTCTGCACTTTCTGCTCATTATATCCAAAATTATTCAAATTACCGCGACCTTCAAGATTCCTCAGCAAAGAGTGTCAAAATAGGCAAGTCACAGATAGATAAGATTGAGCAATATATTAAAGAAAATATCGGCAGTACCATTAGCGTAGATGCGCTGGCCGAGCTTGTTTTTTGCAGCAAGTTCCACTTTTTAAGAGAGTTTAAAAAGAGTGTTGGGGAAACACCTTACCAATTTATTACCCAATACCGTGTTGAGCAAAGTAAAAAATACTTACTCGCGAATACTCAGTCCATGAGCGACATCGCGTTATCATTGGGATTCAATGATCAATCTCACTTCAGTCGTGTTTTCAAAAATCACGAAGGCATTACCCCAAGTCAATTCATTAAACAATACAGCACGTAGAATAAACTACTTTGGACACTACCTACTCAATAAAGCCCTTGCTAAGACTTTATAGGTAACTGCCCTAATGCTGCTGCGCATGCCAAGCCAATGGCAAACGTCATCGCCACGCTGGTGAAGGTGCCCAAAAGTACATATTCAGTTAATTTTCTGTCTTGGTGTTTAGTGAGGTCGCCGAAGCGAAATATAGATTTCGCCGCAATAAGAAAACCTATGGCAGAAAACTGATTTAACAACACAAACGTTAACATTAGTACACGTTCTAAATAGCCAATTCGTTGACCTGCCAGTGATAAAGTTTGTTGTGCCTCTGTACTTATTGTAGGCGGATCATTGGGGTGAGAAGACGGCATTTTGTTAGCTAATACTTCATCGCTCCAAGGCGACAGCAGCTGTTTAATAATAACTGAACTGGGCTTGAGTACCGCCAAATAGGCCAAGACCACTAATAGATGCGATGTACCTACCTGCTGAAGTAGTCCCACTGCCTCGCGCCACTGATTGGTGGCATACAAAAATACGCCTAAGATCACGACAATGTGCGCTATTTGATCGACAACAAAAGACGTAGTGTTTTGCTTACAATACGATTTAATCACGTCAATTTTGAAGTGAGAAACGGCGACTACAATTGCACCAACACCTATACTTGCGATACTTATCGTTGATGAAAACAAGAACATTGCTGCTGCCGCGAGTATACCGTGTATGATTGCGTGTAGGTATAAGGGCAAAGCCAGTGCGTGTCGTTCGTTTCTTTGCTGTACCCAGGTAAACGGTTGAAAATAAAAGTCTGCTAATAGATGCGCTAACACGAGTGCCACCAGCAGTTGAGGTTCAGCAAGCATTTGGCTCTCCTGTTGCAAGCATTATTTTTTTTGTATAACCCGTCATCACGTTAGTCTTCCTTGGTCAATTGTTCCGTTTTTAATGAGGTTCCTTCTTGAACCCATAACATGAGCGCTCTCTCCATATAGTCGAGATATTCTGCTATCAGTTTATAGTTACTGGCATTGAGAATTCGACTTACATTGCTGCGATTCTTATCTAGTATGGCCGCTACACTTTCATGGCTCTTATCCGTGGCTTCAAGATACGCGAGTAAGGTTTGCGACTGGGTTTGTGTCAGTCCATTGATATGCGCGTCGGCAAAACGTGTTAAGAGCTGCGTTTTGTCGTCGAGTGTTTGTTCACCGCTACAAAAAGTAAGATGGTGCGGCTTTATGTTATCTAACCCTCGTCCTGACAACACAAATGCGTCTCCAGTCCCAGTTTTTACTTCTGAAGGGCGAAATTGCGCTTCTCCCACAGCAACACTCATTCGCACGTCCACACCTGAAGCGTGCGCCTTAAGAGCTAGCCGCAATCCAACTGCGGCTGCAATGCTATGCTGTGGTTGTGCAACAACTAGCTGGAATGCGTCTCCTCGATAAATATCAAAGTCTCCACCGTAGTACTCGGCGTAGTATGTTAAACGCTCTCTCAGCGTAGCAATTATCTCTCTGAATTCAGCATCAGAATAAGACTGAGAGTTAGAGACGTCACCGGTAATCACACCAGCGCGCTTTTTTGTATTGCTTGTTAAAGCACTCTTTCTTGTCATTTCACTATGCGCCGCGTTGTCTTTTCTACTTTCAATAGACAATTTTTTCCGTTTAGAGGTCCACTATGACACGCTACCATCTCAAATTCAAAAACAATCACACAGCAAAATGTGATTATTATTAATCACAAAGTTACATGTGACTAAATTGCGTAACGGAAAGCAAAATATAACAAAGAACGTATAGCGGCTGTTGATTAAGTAGAATACTTATTCTACCCTAGAGTAGAATATTCATTCTACTTAAAATCTGTTTAATTGGATAACAAGCGATGTGCCAAGCAGACGAAAATAACAAACGCTTTCGAGGAGACCCGGTATGACCGCGCCCAAACAATCTGAGTTAGCTTCGAAACTAGAGCAAGCTTTTGCCCTTTACGGATTCGCAGAGCCTAATGTGGCTAAACTCAAGGACTACACTGGCACCACACTTAAAACCTTGTACAAATACTTCCCTTCAAAAGAAGACATGATTATTGGCGCGCTTGACTATCGTCACAGCCGTTACATCGCGTTTCTGGAAGAAAACTGTCCCTCGACGCGTAACGAAGCAATTAACCACATATTTGAACGCTTGTCGGTGTGGCTAACGACATTCGCTCCCAGAGGTTGCATGTCATTGCAGGCTTTGGCGAGTTACCCCAATAACCTTCAAATTGAAACCGCTGTGAACAACCACAAACACGCGGTGCTAACGTGGCTGAATGAAAAGCTCGAAGACCCAGCCCTTTCAAACAGCGTGTTCCTGCTACATGAGGGCATGTCATCAGCATGGCCAACGATTGGTGATGAAGCGTTAACCGCAGCGAAAGGCGCACTAACAGTGCTACTTGATTAGCCCTTCTTAGCACTTGCATCAACCATTACCTTTCTCGTCTAAAGCAAAAATTCTGGAGGACAATATGAAATCATTGCCAAATGAAATGTACGGCGTGCAGTTAACCAAACATGGCGATCTCGACGCGCTTACATTTAACGAAAACATACCTTTGCCTACACTCAGCGACAACGATGTACTTATTGAAGTACGCGCTGCGGGGGTAAACAACACCGACTTAAATACGCGAAAAGGTTGGTATTCCAAAGGCGACAACAATGCAGAAGATGCTGGATGGGCCGGCAATGCGTTAAACCTACCTCTAATTCAAGGCGCCGACGTATGTGGCTATATTACCGCTGTGGGTAATAACGTGAGCAAAGAACGTATTGGTGAACGCGTCATCATTGAGCCTTGCTTGGTAGAAGTTGACAGTAAACCGCTAAGTACCCCTTGGTACTTCGGCTCGGAATGCAATGGAGGTTTCGCACAGTTTACTAAAGTCGCATCGCGCCACGCCCATGCAATAAATTCAACGATGACAGATGTGGAACTAGCCTCGTTCCCCTGCTCTTACTCTACAGCCGAAAACATGCTGCACAGAGCAAACGTAAAAACAGGTGAGCGAGTATTTATAACCGGTGCCTCGGGCGGCGTAGGCTCTGCTGCCGTACAACTCGCTAAAGCACGTGGCGCCTATGTTGTTGCAGTAACCAGCGAACAAAAGCAATCAGCCATACAAGCATTAGGCGCCGACAAGACCGTTTTGCGTGATGAAGATTGGCAACACATGGCAGAAAGCGAGCCGTTCGACGTTGTTATCGACCTTGTTGCCGGCCCACGATGGCCTGAACTACTTGAGATCCTAAAACCGTTTGGTCGCTACGCGACGTCGGGCGCAATTGCTGGTCACGACGTCTCTTTGGATGTACGGACTCTGTATTTGAAAGATTTAACCCTATTAGGCTGCACTATCTTAGGACATGATGTATTTGCCAACTTAGTAAAACACATCGAAGCAGGCAATATTAAACCACTTATATCGAGCACATTCCCACTAAGTGAAATACACCAAGCGCAGCAAGAATTTGAGCAGAAAAAACACATTGGTAAGATGGTATTGACGTTACAGCCCAAATAACGTCGATATGCCCGAGAGAACGTAAACCAAAGCTCTTTAACGACGGGCGCTCCTATGAGCTTCGCCGAGTAAATGCTTGGCGAAGCTCTTAACACTAATTCTTACACAACTGAGCATAATTTTCTGCCAGCATATCTTGCGCGATAACGTGCTTCGCCGGATTGTTCTACAAGCTAGGGCATTATAAGAAAAGCCACTGCTAATCGCGTTTCAAACATAGGTATTTGTTTTTGTACTCTTTGTAACATTAGGTACTATTTCCTGACATTTTAGACCTGTACTTTGGTACAGCCTGTAAAACGCAGGCGTCTAAAAACAAAAGGAAATATAATGAAAAAGCTCATCGCGTTCACACTAACAATTTGCGCATTTAATGCGTTTGCTGATAACTGTGTTTACAACTGCCCCACTGGTCAATCTGGACAAACCATTACCCGTTCCATTTACACCCTAAACAATAATGCACAAACAAAGTTCGCCAACTGGGTGGCCTATCATGTAACCCCAAGCACTATTGACGGCCCATCAAGAAGTCGTAATTGGAAAGCTGATCCTTCGATTAACTCTGCGAATACTTTAGAGCCGAACGATTACAGCGGAGCGTGGGCTACAATTGGCACTGACCGCGGCCATCAAGTTCCTCTTGCTTCGTTCAGCAACACAGCCGATTGGCAAATGCTAAATTATTTATCAAACATTACACCTCAAGATTCAGACCTAAACCAAGGTCCTTGGGTGGATCTAGAAAATGCGGTGCGTGATGTAGTGAGAACTGGGCAAGACGTTTATGTGGTTTCTGGGCCGTTATATGAGTGGTATTTCGCTACTCTGCCAGAGGCAGATGAGTCGCACAGCATTCCTAGTGGATATTTTAAAGTCGTCATTACCGATGTTAACGGCTGGGTGGAAGCCTCTGCTTTCATCCTAGAGCAAAACGCAGCTCGCAGTGATAACTTTTGCGCAACTGAGGTAACGGTTAATGAAGTTGAATCCAGAACAGGTCTAAACATTATGCCGTCACTACCAAGCTATAAAGAAAATGCTGTTGAAGGGGGATTAGGAGGCTTAACCGCTGCGCTCGGCTGTTAATAACGCATCTAAAAAGGCAGGGATGCCTACCTCTTTTTAAATGGCTGCTGTAAAAGCGCAATGATACTTGCGTTCTTCTTAGTGGCTGGCACGTCTTTTTGACCAATGGGCAATGTTTCGTCGCTAAACGCAGCGCGAGGCGTAAAACTATTAAACAGCCTATCCCACCACGATACGCTAAACCCGTAGTTCGAATTAGATTCATTTTTAGCCTGGCTATGGTGAATGCGATGTAAGCGCTGTGTGATTAGCACAAGCCCAATTCTATCATCCCACTTTTGTGGCAACCTAATATTGGCATGATTAAAAAGGGCAAAGCCATTTAGCGCCACTTCAAAGATAACAATAGCAATAGCAGGCACGCCCAGCATCACCACCGCCGCGGCTTTAATACCTAAACTCATAGCAATTTCAACTGGATGAAAGCGAAGACCTGTAGTGGTGTCGACATGACTATCGGCATGATGCATTTTATGAAAGCGCCACAACATAGGTACGGTATGAAAAAGTCGGTGTTGCCAATAGATAAGCATATCAAGTAGTAAAACACTTAACGTTACGATGGCTATATGAACAAGATACGTTGATGAATTATTGAGAGGCTCACCACTGTTTAGCAGTTGATTGGAGCTTGAAGCGTCAGCCGGCACGGCATCCAGTAAAACGTTGAACACACCTATGCCTTTCTGCTGCGCCCATAAAGACACACCAACGAGTGTGACCGGAAGCAAAATACGCGATACCAGCGCCCCCATTACCACCATGGACAAGTTACCCAACCAGCGTGTTTTCCTACTAAGCACGGCTTCACGCGCTGGCAACAGTGCTTCAAGTACTGCCATAAGCACAAAAACGCCAAGAAATACGCTTAAGCGAATAACCGCGGTATTATCCAAAGCAAATTACCTTTATCACGTTAATTACTTTCAAAATTCAGAATACTTTTACTGCTACGAGAACTTTCACCATCATTCATAACCTGAAGAAGGCACTGTACGTTCTGACTTAGCAGCGTCGCGCTCTACCCTATGAAGCGTAGAAAAGCCCCCTACTATGCGAGTAATGACTGTTACGGCACAGGCTGCAGCGAACACATAGGCAAGCGTTGCAAAATACTGCGGCCAAATACAGAACGCCAAAAACACCAAAATGGTTTCAGTGCCTTCGGTTAACCCCTGCATATAATAAAAGCTTTTGTTAGCAAACTGGGGCCTATCTATTTGAAACTTCTCTGCTGCAATGGCAAAGGCTAAAAAACTGCTGCCAGTGCCAATAAAGGTAGCTAACAGCACCATTGCTGGTATGCCCCACTCTTGAGGGTTAGCAATGCCAAACGCCAAAGGAATAGAAGCGTAGAATAGAAAATCTAAGCAAATATCTAAAAAACCACCCGCACTACTGCTACTTTGCTGATAGCGCGCCAATTCACCGTCAATTCCATCAAAAACACGATTCAATATGATGCAGGCTAGCGCCATATTCCACCAGTTAAGAATAATAAAGGGAAGCGCAAGAACACCGATGACAAACCCGGCAAGCGTAACCTGATTTGGGGTAACGCCCTTGCTGTCTAGCGCTTTTATCAACGGTTTTAAAAGTGGCTTTATAAAAGGGGTAACTTTGGCATCTAACATGACATGTCTCTTTACTCGCTCTGCAGTATTTTTTTACTATTTCAGTACTACCTTCGGCAGCACCTATGTAATACCGCTATAAAATTTCTATGACGTTGCCGCCTGCGGCTAGCGCATCATCTTTATCGTGTGTCACTAATACTGCGGGAATATTACGTGCTTTCAGCTGCGAAAACGTCCAGCTGCGAATTTGACTTCGAAGGGCTACATCTAGTTTGCTGAACGGCTCGTCAAGCAATACCACATCAGGCTCAGAAGCTAACGTTCTGATAAGGCTTACTCTGGCCTGCTGACCACCAGAGAGCGTATTCACAGTCCGGTCAGCGATGCCGTCAAGTTCGACGGCCACTAATAACGCGTTTATGGCGTCGTGTTTCAATTGCTTGTTTTTATATGCCTTATCAGGCATAGCGAACGCAATGTTTTCGCCCACGGTCATGTGTTCAAATAAAAGCGCATCTTGAAACATAATACCCACTTTGCGAAGGTGCGCATCGATTTCGTTTATCACCACGTGGTTAATTTTAATTTGTCCAGTAACGCTAAAGGGGGCCTGAAGCTGTCCGGCGATGGCTTGAAGTAAAGTAGACTTACCTGCGCCGCTAGGTCCCATAACGGTCAGCACTTCTCCCTTTGCTACCTCAGCACTTAACTGAAGCAGCGGCTTGTCATCGCGATAAATAACGATGTTTTCTAAACTAAGCACTATAAATTACGCCCTTGTAGTTTTTGTTCTTGTTTTTGTGTTAGCCATGCGCATTTACTGCACCGGATCTGCAGAACGATTGCTGTGAGTATCTGATACCAGCATTTGCTTACTTCGTCTTCTCGTTGCAACTGCAGGCATGTACCAAGCGATCATAAAGCCAATTAACGGCATTACCGCTTGAATAATGACATACACCGCAGTAAGTCGCGTACTGCTCCCCGATACCGACGCTACAGCCTCGGTAGTAACAGTAGGGAGCGTCCCGCCAGACGCCAGCAAGGTAGGTAAATACTGGCTAAAACTAATTGCCAGCCCCAACGCCCATGCCACCATAATGGCGCTGAACAACGAAGGCAGCTTAACATGATAAAACACCTGCCACGGCGTTTTGCCCAAGCTCTGCGCCACCATGGCGTATCGGTTGTCGAACTTCCTATACGCCACCGCCATCGATAAAAACACGTAAGGCACAACATAAACCATGTGCGCTACATAGGTGTGAAACCATACGGCGTTTTGAAAAACAAGCTGCTGGAACCAGACCAGACCATATAGAAAAGCTACGCCAGGTACCAATAGAGGCAAAAATAGAGAGACAGAAAATGCATTCTCAGCAACAGCACGCGCTGGCTTTAACTGTTCGCTTTCCAGCGTAAATAAAACAAGTACCAATGAAGTTGTACTCACCAGCACTCCAAGCAACAAGGTATTAATAAGCGGTGTTGTCAGCGCACTTGTTGCCGTATTCCAATGCAGTAGTGTTAGCCCCTCTGGCAATAACAACGGGAAATGCCATTGCTTAGCAAAGGAGTACACAACAACCGTGTATACCACTGTGCAAATCAAGATGATGTAAACTGCCATAACGGTAAAACCACATGCGCGTAGCGCAGTATCTGCAAAATATCGATTTCCACCTGAAAGGCTGCACTTACCGGTGTATGCCACTAATCGCTCTATCCCCAAAAACAATACTACCGCCACCGCTGATACTGCCACTTGAACCACAGCAGCGCTACTTGCAAGCAGTCGCATGGACAAATCAATATGATTAAACCAGTGCATAATGGCGACAGCCAAAGTGCTCGGGTTATTTGGGCCTAGAATAAGTGGAATTTCTACATTTGAAGTGGCGAAAACTAGTACTGCTAAAAGCGGTAACTTTATCTGGGAAAAAATTGTCGGCAGCACCAGTTTAAAAAAGCTCGCAGTAGGCGAATAACCTAACGCTGTCCCCACCTTTACATACCCCGTGAGTTTCTTTTTCACCAGCGGCTGAGACATAACGCTTAGCGTCATTAACAAAATAAACGGCAGCTCTTTCAGGCTAAGCGCGATAAGTATACTTAGTCCTAGACCGTCATAAAGTAGCGTTCCATCATTCGCAGCGGGCAATGCCATTTCGCTGATTTCATTAACAAAGGGGGTTGTGAAAGCATGACTAAAATACGCATTCAAGCGCGTGGTAGTTGCTGCAAATATACCAGAAGGGCTAACTACAAATAAAAGGGAAATGGCCGCAGCCGCGTGGGGAAACACCAGAAACGGGCTTAACACACCCTGAATTTTTCCTAGCAGGGAAGATTGGTAAAACGTGGCTAGAATACAAAACGCTGCTATTACGGCTAAAAGGGTTGAGCCTACGCCCGTAAAAAGCGACAACCACATCATTTGCCAAATGTCTGGGAGGTCGAATAGCGTAGCAAACACTTGCGTTGAAAAGGCGTTTGCGCCGATAGCTGGGAAATAACCTAACGCAGGAAATATTACCCCTACCAGCCCTGCCAATACGGGAATACAAAGTAAAAGCAGCAAGCACCAGCGTGCAACAAGTGTAATGTGAGTAAACATTAGTAGCGTGCCCCGTAACGTTCATACCAGGCTTCGCGCAATTTATCAGTCCAGCTTGCATGGGGTTCGGCTAACAGCACCGCTGACTGTGATTTGTCGAGGGCAGATTTGTGCACAGACTCGTCTTTAAACAGCATAGCTTGTGCTTGTGTCAGCGATGCCATATCAAGAACCGTATCATCGCCCCACACCGTCAGCTTTTGCTTCTCGGCCTGAGCTTCTGGCGAAAGCAAAAAATTTACTACTGTCTTTGCTGCTGTTTTGTTTTTCGAATTGTAGGTCAGCCCCACAAAATGGACATTAGCAAGGCTACCGTCTTGCATGGCATAGGTGCGAACATCGTCGGGTAGATCAAAGCGATTTACCGCTGATGGAATTTCAGCGGCGGTAAATGAAAACGCGAGTGTTAACTCACCTGTGCCAACCAAGCGTTGAAGTTGTGAGGCTTGGCGAAGCATATACTCACCTTGCTGCCACATAGTGGGATGCAATTGGTCCAAATAAGCCCAAAGTGCGGGCAATACAGCCTGAAGAGACGATTCGGTAACAGGTAGGTAAAACAAAGACTGCTTATCGCCGTTAAGTGCAATTGCTGCGTATTTTATAAAGCTAATGCCTAAATAATCGCTCGGCACTGGATAAGTGAAGCGTCCTGGCGCTTTTTGAGAGAACCGAAGCAGTTCATTAATGGTTTGCCCAGGCGCAGTGCCTAACGCTTTCATGTGCGCGCTACGATAATAAAACACCATCGACGCCTTACCCCACGGCGCTTCCATACCAAGCGTGGGTTCGCCAAAATCGGTTACCATGGCAGAGTTCTTTTCCGGGCGAGTTAGCGCGAAATGATCAAGTTCTTTAACCCAGTCTTTAGCGAGCAAGTTATGCTTTTTCATTGCCGCAAAGTTTTCGCCATTTATCCATATTAAATCTACGCTGCCGTTATCGTGATTACCGGCCGCTTTTTCTGCTAATACGCGTGACACGGCGTCACTGGTATCAGCAAGCTTAACGTGCTGCAGTTCAATGTTAAAACGCTGGCTAACTTGCGCGGCGACCCAATGCAAATAACCATTTACTTGAGCGCTTCCCCCCCATGCATGAAAACGTACCAGAGGTTTGCTTTGTGTGTCGTCTTTAGGCGATTGCGCTGAGGTGCGCTTGAGCACCGTTGACGCACGTGTGGGCGATTGAGGCTGGCTCTGTATTTTGTTGCCAGAAACATCAACAATAGAGCCATCAACACTGGCAATATCAAACGGCACCGCAAATGAATGCGAAGCCGTGATTAGCTGAGAACTGAAAACAGCTGATGCCAGCGCCAGCCCCTTAATGAGACGACTAAACTTGCCAAAGCGGCGTAAACAAGCCGCTTTCGTGCTAACTAAAGCGCTATTGCGTGGCATTGAGTGCCCAGTCGTAATCTAAGAATTCTAACTCTGCGTTATCTTGCTCAAGCACTGAAACCTGCTGACTCGATAGGTTTAATGCATCTTTGTATAACAGCAAAAATTGGCTGAGATTTTCCGTGTTTACGTTTTTAATACCTTGCCAACTTTCACTTTCCCGATTGGTGTTTTTTTCAAAATCTTCGCTGTACCAGTCGAATATTTTTGAAAGCTTCAAGGTGTTACCGTCCATTCTGTTGCGAGACGTATCGGCTAAAAAACGCTTGGTTTGTGCGTCAAGCTGGCTATCTAGCCTTGCGCCAACATACGCTTCTTCTCGCAGCGCGGGGCAACCAATACTGGCACAGTTTACGGCAAAATGAATTCGAGGCTCGTTATATCCTTCCGTGGTTTCATTTTGTCCACGAATAAGTTCGTGCTCTATTTCATCCAGCGTGCGGGTTTTACCAAGTAGCGGCGCAATTTCTTTTTTCCATGGCGACGAGAAGAAACCGCCTAAATCGCGAATAGACTCAATCTTAGGGTATTCGGTAAGAATAAGGTCAACGGTGTAGGCATTGTAAGCATTTATGAGAAATGCCAGTTGGTCGGCCTTGCTCCAGCCGTCAAAGGTACTTTTTTCTACCTTGGCTAAGCTATTTAAATACTGAGTTAAACGTTCCCTGTCTTGTTTAAACCCATAGTAATCAACTTGCGTGCTGGCCCCATTGTCTATGGTTTTCACATGCTCGCTTAGTAACGCACTAAACGGCTCGTGTAGCCTGTTAAATTGCTTTAGCACCGCTTCATCAGAGAGCGCAGAAAAGCTTACACTTGCAGCAAGCAGCATGATGCTGCTTACTGACAATCGACCAAACTTTCTACTAGTGATTCGTCTGGACATCGCGATTACTCTTGTCATTACTTGTTCGCTCGCCATCACCAATGCGTTTTTCACCGCAACTGCTTTTGTCACCGCTAATGCTTTTTTCACATTAACTACCCTCTGCGCCACGTGTGGAATTTCTCTACATAGCTGAGCAATTTTTCAGGCGCGTTTGCGCGCTTCCAATTCCCTGCTGCATACTTTGCGCCTTCAGCCCATGTTGGGTAAGCGTGGATAGTGCCAAGGATCTTGTTTAACCCCAGATCGTGCTTCATCGCAATAACAAACTCAGCCAGTAAATCTCCTGCGTGTTCCGAGACGATAGTGACGCCCAATATCTTGTCTTTACCCGGTGGCGTGAGCACTTTAATAAACCCTTTTCTGGCACTCTCCGCAACAGCACGATCTAACTCTGCAAACTCGTATCGCGTTACTTCAACGTCAATGTCTTGCTCGGCAGCGTCACGCTCGTTAATGCCCACCCGCGCTACTTCCGGATCGATGAAGGTTGTCCATGGAATAACGCGATAATCAACTTTGAATTTCTTAAACGTGCCGAAAAGAGCGTTGACTGCAGCGTACCATGCCTGGTGGGCGGCCACATGGGTAAATTGATAAGGCCCTACTACATCGCCAGCGGCAAAGATATTAGGCATCAGGGTTTGTAAGTATTCGTCTGTTTCAATTGTTCTATCAAACTGAATACCTAAGTCTTCCAGACCAAAACCATGTAAACGGGCTTTTCGTCCCACAGCCACAATGACTTCGTCGTAGGCAATGGTAGATTCAACACCCTCTTTCGCTACAACCAGTACTTTTTCACCGTCTTGTTGTTCAAAGCGAAGCGCATCATGGGACGTCAATACGTTTACGCCGCTCTCTCTAAGCACAGACTCAGCATACTCCGCCACATCCGCATCTTCCCGGCCCATTAAACGCGGGGCACGCTCAACTTGCGTTACGTCACTGCCAAGGCGTGAAAAGGCTTGGGCGAGCTCACAACCAATAGGCCCGCCACCTAATACGATTAAACGTTTTGGCGCGTCTTCAAGTTCAGCAAACTTGGTCCACAAGGTATCAGAGGTGACATAGCCGCTTTGCTCAATGCCTGGTAATTCGGGAATAAATGGTGCTGCACCTGTAGCAACCACAATATTTTTTGTGGTTAGTGTTTGGGTGCCGCCATCGTTCTTTTTGATTTCCACCGTCCAAGGGTCGATGATTTTCGCATAGCCTTTTACAACATCAACACCCAAGCTAGTGTAACGCTCTACACTGTCATTAGGCGCGATTGCCGCAATCACTTCGTGCACACGTGCCATCACCCTTTTAAACGACATAGCGGGTGTTACCGGCTCTAAACCATAGTTATCAGCATGACGCATTTGATTGGCCACTTTTGCCGTTTTTATAATGGCTTTGCTCGGTACGCAGCCGTAGTTGAGACAGTCGCCGCCCATTTCGCCGGCTTCTACCAGCGTGACTTTTGCTTTCACCGCAGCAGCAATATAGCTGGTAACCAAACCACCTGCACCCGCTCCAATAACCACTAAGTTGCGATCAAACTTCTTTGGCTTGCTGTAGCCTTTGTAGACGCGACGGCGATTGACCACTGCTACGATAGCTTTAGCTATCCAAGGGAATATGCCTAAAAGTACAAATGAAAAGATAAGCCCAGGTGAGACAATGCCAGACAAACTGTCTATTTGGGCAAGTTGAGTACCCGCATTTACATATACCGCGGTGCCCGCAAGCATGCCCACTTGGCTTACCCAGTAGAATGTCCAGGTTTTAAGCGACGTTAACCCCATCAACAGGTTGATTAGGAAGAACGGGAATACTGGCACTAGGCGCAGGGTAAATAAGTAAAACGCACCTTGCTTTTCCACGCCCTCATCAATCTTTTTAAGCTTTTCTCTAAACTTATTTCGCACGGTGTCGCGCAATATGAAGCGTGAAACTAAAAACGCCAGCGTTGCCCCTACGCTCGAGGCAAACGATACAATAACTAAGCCTTGAACCAGGCCAAACAAAGCCCCTGCTGCCAGGGTCAAAATAGCCGCACCCGGCAAAGAAAGTGCAGTTACGGCAACATAAATGGCAAAGAACACACCAATACTTAATACTGGGTTTTGAGCAATCTGCGATTGAAACGTATCGAGTGAATCCTTCATACCTTGAAGGGTTAGATAGCTATTTAAATCAAAATAAAAAAAGCTAAATATGGCGGCAACAATAACCCCTAAAAGCGCTATTTTCTTAAACATAAATATCCTTAGCGCTTAAAACGCGTATTGCATGGTAACTTGAGCGTGACGAGGTACGTTTGGCATGACAAGTGTCGCACCGAAATACCCACCTTCAAACAGCGGCTGCCAGTTTTCTTCATCGGTCACATTAATGATATCTAAACGCAATCGAAGGTCATCTGTTACTTGATAGTCTGCATTTACATCAACCGTATATTGGTCGCGAATATGCACCGTTTGCAGAAAGTCTAGTGGGAATGACTTGGTATAGAGCGCACTTGCCCCCACTTGCAGGTCATCCGTAATTTGCCAGCCAGCGTTAATAGAAGCAATTTGTGGCGGGATCCCCTGAACGCGACTGTCTGATGCAGGGAACGCGGCAAAAGAAGGTGATCCTACTCCTGTACCTTCAATAATATCAGGACGACTATTATCAAACGCATCAATAACCTGCGCCGTACCTTGAAACGCCGCTGAATCATCAAAACGCGCGTCTAAATAGCTATACGCGGCATTGATCCAAACATCGTCTGCTTGATAGAACATTTGTAGTTCGAAACCTTGCGTTTTCACACCACTGTTACTGCCATCACGGTTACGTAGGCTTCGGGTTTGGTCAAACACAGCGGCCTCTGCATACCAGCTGCTGTTTGGCGCATATTTTACACCCACTTCGTACAGCGTATTTTCAGTAGCAAAGTTAAGCGGGTTAATCTCGTTATTACCGCCTAACACCGTGCCACCCGCCATGCTGTTCGATGTTGCGTCGTTTTCTGAAAACGCCGCGTAAGCATTTACATCACCCGTTAATTTGTACACTGCACTTAACTGGTAGCTGGTTAATGTATCACTGTACGAATCTGAAGCTGCTTCAACACCAATCGGCGCTAGTGGGTCACGCGCGTCTACGTCATAGTAATCAACACGTAAGCCAGCAATCGTTGAAAATTTGTCGGTCCAAATAGAGCGCTGCTGAAGGGCCAGGCCTGTTTGCCATGCGGTAGAGTCGGTGGTGTCTGACAAGTTAAAATCGCCGTTACCATCACCGTCTACGTCGTATTGCGCCCCCGGTGAAACATATACGCCAGGACGCAACTCAACTAATCGGGCTTTTTGGGCATCGGTAAGCGGAATAACGCGGTTTGAGATAGGCCCGGTTAAATCAATCGGATTATCGGCCTCAGTGGTAAACTGGCTATAGCCCAACACGTCGTTGTAGCGTAGCGCTAACCCTACGGTCGTGGTTTGGCTGTCGTTCCACTTATAATCTAGCTCAGTACGGTTTTCGAACGTGTCAGCCCCGTCAATGATCTCAACAAAGCTATTTTGCGCTATTTCTTCACGTTCAAGATATTGATAATAAGTAATGTTGCGAAGCGCCACGTTATCAGTCATTTTGTATTCGACACTGCTTCGAATAACCGTAGTTTCAGCACCGTTAATGTCGTCAGGATTTGTGAATACGCGGTTGCGAGGAATAACCACTTCTCCGGTAGGAGAAATGATAGCACCTGCCCCCGGTACTGTACTGCCATTTGGCTGAGTGCCTTGCCCAGTAATATAAATACCGTTATCGATAAGGTCTTGCGTTGGGCGGTTGATACCTGCGTTGTCTGGATAGTCTGTGTCATAATACTCCGCGCTGATATCCCACGTCAGTACATCGCTTGGCGTATAGCGATAGGCTACAAACAGGTTCGTGCTATCGCGCTCGGCAAAATCGTAGAAACTGCCATGGTCTAAGTACTCTGCACTAAAGCGAATACCACTTTTACCTTCTTCTATAGCTGTGCCGTAATCCACTTGCGCTGAATACTGATCCCAGCGCCCGGCGCGAAGGGTGACTTTCCCCTTGCTTTCTGTGGTCGGCGCAACCTTTGTTTGAAGGTTTACAAAGCCACCGTTGCGCTGCGTGCTACCAAACAACACTGGCGACGGCCCTTTCACCACGTCAATTTGCTCAACGCTATTGAACGACAAAGGCAAACCAAAGCCATTGTTGCCTGCTTGACGTCTTATACCATCTTGAAAAAGCTCACCTAATTGGCCGCGTATACTGGGCAGGCTTGGCGTGCCAAAGCCGCTAGAGGCGTACGCGTTGGGCGCCGCTTTTACGATGTCGTGTAAATCGTTAATGTTAAGTGCCTCTATCGCTTGTGCCGACAGTGACGTCACCGCTCTAGGTGTCTCAGCTGCACTTAAACCGCTACCGAAAATGCCTTTAAGTGTGTTATCACCAGGATTTAGCGTATCTAAACTCTGCTGGTTTCCGGTTACCTCAACCACTTCAATATCTGCCGCTTGTTGGGCATAGAGCGATTGACTGATGGCAAGTGCGAGTGTGCTAACGGCTAGGCCGATTACTTTTTTCATTAACAGATCCGTATTTTTAATTCTTGTTCGACAAGACCGATACGCGTCACAAAAAATTTCAGTACATTTAATTTTCAAAAAAATATTAAAAAACACAAAATTAATTGAAATTTTTATTTTGAACGGTCGTTCTAGTATGCTTGCACTATTATACTTTTGGAGCATGTATGCAAAACAACACCGATATTCAAAACCGACTACAATGGTCGCTACTCTCTCTTCGCGTAACAATATTTATCGTTATGTTCGTATGGACACTCGATAAGTTTGTTAACCCAGCCCACGGCATGGCCATTTTTGAAAAGTTCTATGGTATCGGCGGCGTGCCTGAAATGGCCGTTTACGTTATGGGCGCACTGCAGCTTGCGCTGGTTTTGGCATTCTTAGCGGGACTTGCGAAAAAATACACCTACGGTCTTATTTTTATTCTTCACGGTGGGTCTACTCTGTCTTCATTCCCGCAGTATCTAGATGCCTTTAATCACCTGCTGTTTTTTGCTGCATGGCCAATGTGGGGCGCGTGCTTTGCACTTTTCCTATTGCGCGATGCCGATACTAAATTTGCCTTTGGCAAGTAGCAGCTATTCGTTAGCTAATCACGCTAGATAATACCGCTAGATACACCGCACGCTAGAAAGTTAGCGCATAGCGATAGCCCTTATATTTAGCTTTAGCAAGCTAACAAGATATGACGGCTACGCTTTTTAGCATTTAACTTACTGTTTGGCAGCAGCATACAGTTGCTGCCATTCAGCCTCTTCTACAGGCATGATTGACAGTCTTCCACCTTTTTTGACCAATGGCAGTTCAGTAATACCGTCCATCGTTTTAATCACTGAAAGCGGCAGAACGCTTGAAAATTTCTCTACAAATTTCACGTCAACGCGATACCAGCGGGGGTTATCCTGACTTGATTTAGGATCGTAGTATTTTGATTTAGGGTTAAACTGCGTGGTGTCCGGGTAGCCGTCTCTTACCACTTCAGCAACACCTGCAATGCCCATCAGCTTGCAACTTGAATGATAGATAAATACTCTGTCACCCCGTTTAACGCCGTCTCGTAAAAAGTTACGCGCCTGGTAATTTCTTACGCCGTCCCACGGTTCCGTTTGTTCTGGGCGGTTTGCCAAGTCATCGATTGAAAATGCATCAGGTTCTGTTTTAAATAGCCAATACGCCATAGTCGTCGTTAATTCTCTTCGTTGTAAATAGACAAGCCTTTCATTTGCTAAATGCGGGCATTTGAAGCGCTTATAAAAACCTGCGCTCATGGCTAGCTTTGCAGCTTGTTGCTTTAAGTGAGTATACAAAGCTCTTTAATTTAATGACAGTGCTATACCTTAGCTTGGCCAACACTGCTATAATTACGCACTTATTCTGAGCTAAAGCCTTATTTAAGCTCAGCAACTCTCTGATTTATCTAGATGTGATTACTATGCAAGCCACCATTAAGGCCGATCGCGGTCTGTTTTCTTACCCTAAATATTGGCCACACTGCCTGGGTACTGCGCCGTTTCTCCCCATGTCGAAGGAAGAAATGGATGCCCTTGGCTGGGACAGCTGTGACGTTATTTTGGTAACGGGCGATGCGTATGTAGATCATCCTAGTTTTGGCATGGCGGTGATTGGTCGAGTGCTTGAAGCTCATGGTTTTCGCGTGGGCATTATTTCTCAGCCAGACTGGACCAGCAAAGACGATTTCATGAAGTTGGGTAAGCCCAACCTGTATTTCGGCGTAACAGCCGGCAATATGGACTCTATGATCAACCGCTACACGTCTGACAAAAAGCTTCGTCACGACGACGCTTACACGCCAGGCAATGTTGGCGGTAAGCGTCCTGACCGCGCAGTTACCGTGTATTCACAGCGTTGCCGTGAAGCGTTTAAAGGTGTGCCTGTTATTGTTGGTGGCATAGAGGCCAGCTTGCGTCGTATTGCGCACTACGACTATTGGAGTGAGAAAGTACGCCGCTCTGTATTGTTCGATTCTAAAGCAGATATGCTATTTTTCGGTAACGCCGAACGTCCTCTTGTTGAAGTAACTCATCGCTTAGCGGCAGGTGAAGATATTGCAGATTTGCGCGACATTCGCGGCACTGCGATCATCGTTAAAGAAGCCTTACCAGAATGGCAAGGCGTTGACTCGACGTCTCTAGACAGGCCGGGCAAGATAGACGCCATTCCAAGCCCCTACCAAATGGAGCCTGAGTGCGACTCGCAAGATAAAGACACCAAAAGCAGTGAAGCACCAGAGGCTGCGCCCATTGTTATTCAGCCTGCACAAAAAGAGAAAGAAAAGCGTAAGCCTTGGGAAAACGTGTACGTTAAGCTTCCTGCGTATGAAACGGTGAAAGACAACAAGGTATTGTACGCGCATACGTCGCGTATTTTGCACCAGGAAACCAATCCAGGTTGTGCGCGCGCGCTTATGCAGCGTCACGGTGACAGACACATTTGGATTAACCCTCCGGCCATGCCGCTTGAAACCGAAGAAATGGACGCGGTATTTGATTTGCCCTATCAGCGTGTGCCTCACCCAGTGTATGGCGATGCAAAAATTCCTGCATACGATATGATCCGCTTCAGTATCAACATTATGCGCGGATGCTATGGTGGCTGTACTTTCTGTTCTATTACCGAACACGAAGGGCGTATTATTCAAAGCCGTTCTGAAGACTCTATTATTCGCGAGATAGAGCAAATTCGCGATACGGTACCTGGCTTTACTGGCGTAATTTCAGACTTAGGCGGTCCGACGGCGAACATGTATCGCCTGCGTTGTAAGAGCCCGAAAGCGGAAGCCACCTGTCGTCGCCCTTCTTGTGTGTACCCAAGCATATGTGCACATATGGACACCGACCATAAGCCAACAATCGACTTATACCGCCGTGCTCGCGAATTGCCTGGAATTAAAAAGATTTTAATTGCTTCAGGTGTACGTTACGACCTAGCGGTAGAAGATCCAGAATACGTAAAAGAGTTAGCCCTTCATCACGTAGGCGGCTATCTGAAAATAGCGCCAGAGCACACCGAAGACGGCCCGCTGTCAAAAATGATGAAGCCTGGCATGGGCAGCTATTACCGCTTTAAAGAGCTATTCGATAAATACTCACAAGAAGCGGGTAAAAAGCAGTACCTTATTCCGTATTTTATTGCTTCACACCCGGGTACCTCCGACGAAGACATGCTAAGCCTTGCGATCTGGCTAAAAGAAAACAAATTTAAGCTCGATCAGGTACAAAACTTCTACCCGTCGCCTATGGCAACGGCTACCACCATGTACCATACCGAGGTAAATTCCCTTCGCAAAGTCACTAAAGACAGTGAAGAGGTGCCTTCTGCAAAAGGTGAAATTCACCGTCGATTACACAAGGCGATGCTGCGTTATCACGACCCGAAAAACTTTGCGCAAATTCGTGAAGCACTTAAACGTATGGGGCGCGAAGATTTGATAGGCCGTGGTCCTCAGCACCTTGTTCCGCCAGAAACAGCAGATGAAAAACGCCAAAAAGCGCAAAAAGGCCGTCGTGGTGAACGCGCACTGACCAAACATACTGGGCTTCCTCCTACCTTTCAGGGCAAGAGCAGCAAAGGCGGTAACGGCGTAAATAAGAGCCGACGTAATTCCAACGCTAACAAACAAGGTCATGGAAACACAGCACAGCAGCGCAACGACACCGGCGGGAATAAGAATAGAGGCAACGCTTCGAAAGGAAATAATAGTAGTGGCAACAGCCGCGGCCGTACGCAAAAGCAGCCAAGTATGCACAAACGATAGCAGCACAAACGATAGAAACAAAAACGCCCGGAGCTTGTAAACTCTGGGCGTTTTTTTAAGGCCTATTGTCAACGATGACATTGCGCTTTCGTCGATTTGCCTCGACTTATGCCTCGTCCACTATATAACAGGTCACATTTTCAAGCTTGGTAAGTTCCCCACTTTGGTCGTTACGCAACACGCACTGTTCACCATCACTTAGCAACGTAAAACCATAAACAGGGTTGTCGTGCCTTCCGTCAATAGGTAATCCCCTACTATCAACCTTTGCTTTACGCTCAATCGTAATGCTAGCGGTTTGACTGAATGCATCCTCGGCTATCGTTATGTTTAGACCACCAAACCAGTTGCTGATCTTACTTTCAATAGCTTGCTTTTGACTCACACTGATGGATTTGGTTACTGCCTCGTGTAACTCAGCCTCCTGCGTTGTCGCGCATCCGCTCGCCGAGAGCAAAAGTATGGCGAGAGGTGCAGCTAGCAATCTTCCTTTTAGCAATTTTCCTTTTTTATTAGGAAGCGACATTACTTGCGCTCCTGAATAACAGGCTGATTTATTTTGTTGTGTAAAATAAAGTTCTCTTTGCGTTGTTCAGGCTTGTCGATAGGAATGAGCTTTTCGCCCCCTAACGCACTTTGGTTACTGCGCAGTGCTTTGACATCCGCCACGCCGTTTGACGTGACAACTTCGGGACATGAGCCTGTAGCAGCATATTCCAATGCAGCTGACAGCATCCCTTCATTTGGATCACCCAAGCTTGCGGTAAAGTCATCTTCAACTTCACACCCCGGCAACTCAAAATCGAAATTAGGCGTGGTGGTAGGCATGAAACCATCAGCATAATCACCAAACCCTTTGTTATTCACCCCTTGGAACTGGATAGTAAAGTAGGTCTCACCGCAATTGTCTGTTGGGTAGAACCCATAAGGCTTACCACAAGTAGTAGAGCCAATTTGCACTACTTCTACATCAATACCACGAAGTGCATTCATTACCGCTTCACTTGCTGAACATGTTGCACCCGTGGCTAAAACGTAAACCTTCGTCAGCGAAAGGCTAGGCAGAAGCGTGTCGGTAAGTTGCCCTGCGTTATAGTCAATAACATTGCGGTAAAACGGTGTTGGACGAATAGTCTCTCCGGTGACAGGGTTGGTGTTTGGGTTTTTATCGTTAAAACGCAATGTTTCAAAGGTTGCGTTATTGGTTTGGTTCGGACCCGCTATCATATAGGAAAGCTGTGAAGCTAGCGCCAAACGTCCTCCGCCGTTGTAGCGAAGATCAATAACGAGCTCGGTCACATTTTCTTCAACAAACATATCGAACGCATCAATTAATCCTTCTTGCGCGGTAACGATAAAGGTATTGAATTGGAAGTAGCCCGTTTTGCCGTTTTCGGTATCGAGTACCTTTGCGTTTTGAACCGGCGTTACGCTGATATCGCCGGAGGTGATGTCTACTGAGAGAGTTGAACCATCAACCTGCACAAACTCAAAGCTTGTAACCGTACCTGCGTCTTCCGGAAACAGCGCAGCATTAATCGCGTTGACGCCCTGCTGCGTGTTGTCATAGACAAAGTCGACGCCGTTTATACGCGAAAGGGTCGCACCGCGAGGCACGCCAGCAGTAGCTGCAGGTGAACCCGGCTCAGTGAATCGCACTGTTAGTTCTCTCGGCACGGTTGTTGAACCAAATTCCCAATCAAAACCATAGCCCGATGAAATCCCCGATTGAGACAGTTCGTTATATTCGGCAGTGTCCTGTGAAAAGTGGAAGTTATCTTTTGGCGTACCGCTTGGCGTTAGTTCATTGGTTTTAAGCTGATCAAAATATCCCAACACTGAGAAATTTGCAGGGTCATTGTCATCTACTTCGTCGTACCACAAGTAAGTGTCATTAGTCCAAGTACGTAGCCACAGCTTTTCATCCATAGCGGTACCTTGTGTATCTGGGTAAGCCCTATTAGTAAAAGGATCAATACCACTTCTAGGAGTTTCACATTTCGCTAGATATTGAGATTGCGGTTCATACACCCCCGCTTCCCACTCTGGCTCTGTTGTTACAGGTGTCGTTGGCGTAGTAGGCGTTGTCACCACAGGAGGGGTATTAGACGAGCCTGAGCCGCCTCCACATCCAGCTAGAAGAGAAATCGTGACTGCAAGTGCAACAGAAGAATACGTATACGCTTTCATGATTTAGAAAATATCCTTTTAAAACGGCTAGCCCAAAACTATTAAACTTGTGCTAAAAACAACTTTTATTAGCATAGCCGATAGTGACATATCCTTCTAAGCGTAACTACATAACAAAAGTTTAAAATGTTTCGAAATGTAAGAAAACGTGTTGCAGAGTTGATGAGTAAGTTTCATTCGTGACGCGTATCGCTCTATCGCGGTAGAAAAGAAAACTACTTATTCTGCCGTAACAATATGCTTATTATCGTCTCTAGTTTAACTGCAACACACCTACCGACCGTGCAGTTAAGCTACTCACATATACACCTTCATCGGTCTGTATTGCGCCTGTAACAAAGGGAAATGCACCGCTAGGGTCTTGGTAACTTTGTAAAACCTCTCCGCTTTCACTTATTTTAACAAGATGCCCGTATGCTTGACCTTGCGGGCGCATGAACTGTGGCAGACGCTGTACAATTTTACGAATGAAAGGCTTGTTAGATAGAGCGTCAACGGGAGCGGAGCGAGGCGAAGCAAGACCCAGAAAGTACGCGCCGCTAGTTGCCTGGCTGATGTTGTCTGGGAATCCCGGCAAATTATCAATCACGACCTCCACTTGGCCCTGTTTTGGCCCTACTAGCCAATAGCGCAACACGCGATATTTACCGGTTTCGTTGACCAACACTGAATTTTGATCATGGCTTATTGCGACACCATTCGCAAAAACCAAACCATCCATCAGTACATTACTCGTTCTACGTACTGGGTCGTACTCTATAAGCCTGCCATTGCCTCTATGTTCCAAAATTTCTAGCAGGCTCGCTTGCAGCGTTCCCCCATACTCTTTGGCGGAGAACTTGGTGGTTGCGTCAGTGAAGTAAATATTGCCGTTGGCGGCAACATCCACATCGTCCGCATATACAACTTTAGTGTTTTCTACTTGGTTAACCAATACCGTTAGCTCACCTTCAGGGTCTGCAATTAGCAATCCGCGATGTGCATCGGCGATTAATAAGTTGCCGTTGGTATCGAACTCGATACCGAGCGGGCGTCCACCAGTGTTAATCCATGGAGTAAATGCTGCCTCACCTTTTTTCTTGAGTAATACCGCACCAGAATGAGTAGCGGTTGCAATAGTTCCCGCAGCGTTTATCGCAAAATCCTCCGGCCCTTTATCTTCGCCTAATTCAATAAACGAAAGGCCCGCCAAACGGTTGTTTTCCGCAAACTCCCCCGAAAATCCGCTACTGCTCGGTGCTTGCCAGCTTATTGGCGCAATGGGGACTGGCCACACTAGTAAATACCCTAAGACAAGAATGACAACGCCACCGAATACCTTCATTTATGCTCTCCTACAAGCAACGCATGTTGTGTATCTATCAACCATAGCAAGCAACCCTCCGATACTCTGCTTTCGTTTATAAATAGAACACTATCATCCAGAGCTTTCTAAATAGCGCATATTTGAATATGCATTACAAATTCGTTAGGTAGCATCCATTCCCCCCTTCAGATCGTTTGTTTATAAAATGCTACAGAGGTACGTCATGCCATTTTATGCAAAAACACTCGGAGATAATTATGCTAAGCAAGTAGACAAAGAACTACGTGCGAGCCACGCGGGAGAGACGGGAGCCGTTTGGATATACCGTGGTGCTCTATTCGCCGAATGTGTTTTAAAACTGGTTAATCTTTCTGGCACAAAAAGCGAGGCACAACCCTTCATACATGAGCACCTTAAAACGGAAAGACGACACCTCGCCGTCTTTGAAAACGAAATGCCGCTTTTTAGGGGAAGTTTTATTTTACCTGTATGGATAGCTTCTGGGTTTATCACCGGTTTTATTCCAAGACTTTGCGGTATTAATTGCTTTTACTACACCATTTACCGAGTAGAGCAGTTCGTAGATTCGCATTACGAAGAACAATGCAAGCGCATTTCTGCGTTAGCCATCCCCCCTTCAAACGTTATAAATCGGTTTAGACAATGCCAAGCAGATGAACAACATCACAGAGATGAAGCGCTGCTCCTAATGACGAAAAGGCCGTCGTTATTAATGAAATTATGGGGCGCAGCCGTTGAAAAAGGCTCTTCTATTGCCGTTGCAATCGCAAAAGTGATTTAAGTTTTCGAGCTTATGCGCAGTGACCTGTGATAAAAAATAGGCATCAGAGAATTTATTAATTGAAAAAAAAGAGACGCTTTTAGAGTGGGAAAAAAGGACAGAGTTCGGCTACCAAAACCCTGTGACAACTGCGGTATCAATGCCAACACACAGTTTCGTATTCGATGTGGTGATGAAGACACGTGGCGTATAGTATGCAAAGCTTGTCAAGAACGAGCAAAGGCCAGCAATGGCTATATGTATGGCGGTACGTGGAAAAGAAAGAAGCGTAACTAAGGGGCTTCCTGTGAGCCCCTAATAGTTACGATAAGATTTACGCATTCACTCTTTTTTCTTGCGCTGATTGAGGCGCGCTGTTACTCGCGTCGGTTTCAATCTGTGTTTCTGCATTTTTAGCTCGCTTAATCAGCGTATTAGCACGATAAACACTCCACACCACGTACACCACCATAGGTATATTAAGCTGAAGTGACGCAACCGATAGCGTCGCGCTTTGGTGCACAGCCGCATAGGCTATGAGTAACACCATTACGCTTAGGCCTGATATAAGCAACCATATCGGCTTTGTGAGTGATTTAACTCCCACTGTAATACCGGTATTAAGTAGCATAAGGCACCAAAAAACGGCGATGAGCGAGCCTGTAAAAAACATATCTGCTACAGCAGTTAATGCGAGTGCACTCACACTACCCCACACCGTGCTGTACCAAAGCCTGCTTGCTAACGGCGGATGCGCCTTCTTAGACAGCCAAATCTCCATACCCGACACGCAAAGCATGGTCAGCATTACACCAAGAACAAAGTACAGCCATTTGCTGGTAAGGCCGGCGAAGTCACCGAAGTGCAAACGGTACATCGCCCATACCAACTGCTTACCCCATTCACCGAATTCATAGCCGGCCACACCGATAAAGTTACCCGCCGTATCGAATCGATAGCCTTCGGCGTAGATCATTCTATTGGGTGCCTTGGCATATATTTCGATGAACTGCTCTGGTTCACCGACTTCGTGTACCGTTAAAAATATTGGCGACTTTTCTGGCGCTAGCGTTTCCATTTGTGCAAACGCCCTACCAATAGCCGGTTTACCTTCCTGTGGAGCTAATACAGGGTCTGGCGTAAAGATTTTCTGGATAACCGCGTCGCGATCGCCTTCGTAATTTAGTGAGGCAACAACCACCAAAATGATCCCTGCCATACCAAAATATGCGCCTGTTATACCTATAACTAAATGAAAAGGCGCTGCCCATAGTCCAAAACGGTTGTGCAAATCAATTTGTGCTTGCTGACCGTTGCCACCCCGTCGAAGTTTAAAAGCATCTTTTGCTATTCGTTTGTGAGCAATAATTCCAGTGACGACAAGGGTACAGATGATAGCGCCCAAAGCGCTGACCAAAATCATTCCCCAACTTTGTGGCAAATTGAGATACAAGTGCAAGTTCACGAGCATTTCGGTAAAAGACACGCTTTCTTGCTCTAATAAGTTACCTTCACTGTCGGCAAAGTAAGCAGCATGATCGTTTTCTACCACCAACCGAGGGATATCTGACGTAGGGAAAACCACATAAAGATGGTGAGACTCCTGCGTATTCTGAGCCAAAAAGGTGTCCATCGCCTTTTCAACAACATCAGGAGAAACATTCTTCATTTCTTCAATATGCGGCTGTTCCCACCTTTCAAACTCTAAGTGAAAAACCGCAACGGTCCCAGATAAGCACACCAAAAAGAGAAGTACACTTAGAAAAACGCCTACCCAAGTATGTGCATTTAATGCATTTTGTTTTGTTATTTTATCCATCGATATTCACCTACATGGGGAAGAAAATAAGTATTGGTAGGCAAAGTGCAGCCAAAACTGCGTAAGCAACAACAACTTTAATTTTGTGGGCGGTAGCAAGGTAGTGATAAACAATAAGACCCCAAAAAATTGGCAACAGCACGATACCTGTAGCCAACTTCCCTGCTATTGAGAATGGTAGTAGTGCACATAGTCCTAGCGTCAATAACACGCTCACAACCAATAAAACAACCAGCACCACGATGTAGTTTGCGATGTTCCCTAGAACTGTACGTCGCGAGAAATCAAAGCTCCTCGGCTGAGGTACATTTTTTGGCTGAGGTAAATACGTTTGGTTAAACGCAATAAAAGGCCACACTAAAATGGAAGGAATACACAGCGCATATAGCACGCCAAACTCCCACCCCTGAGCATAAGACCAGCACACTGCTGCAACCAGCCATACGACAAGACCCAAATAAAGATACGTTGACGCTTGAGCGCGCCAACTTTTATAAATAACACCTAAGGCTGCAAGTGTTAAACCACCCGCTGCAACTGAAAGCATGATAAATCCTTAAAACGAATAGGTTAGCGACGCGTTCACTGTTCTGCGTACACCAGGGAAACAGTCACCTCTGAATAAGCAAGACGTGAGATATTTTTTATCGGTCACATTTCTTACATTCAGCTGCAAATTCAAATTATCTGAAAGCTCATACGACACCATCAGGTCACCAAGGGTGTAGCTAGGCGTGTCGTATCTGATGACACCATTCTCAGAAACTGATTCTCCCACGTAGCGAATACCAGCTCCTACCGTCAGCGCTTCAAGCTCAAGTGGAGAATAATTTACCCATAGGGATGCATTGCTGTCTGGCTGTGCTGACAACGAAAAACCGTTAGGATCTTCTGCATCCAAGACCGACGCCGCAAACTGCGCTGTTATTTGGCCAAAGTCTACGCGCCCTTCTAGCTCAATCCCTTCAATGGTCGTTACGCCTTGCTGTTGCGCCGCTTCGTCTGGTAATCCGTTAGGATTAGGAAGGTTTGAAACTTCAATATCGTAATACGCTAGCGTGATAAAACCAGGAACTGACGAGAGTTCATACTTAATCCCTGCCTCGTATTGACGGCCTTCTTCAGGCTTAAGCTGGTTGTTATTGTTATCTAGTCCCACTACCGTCTCGAACGACTCAGCGTAACTAAGGTAGGGAGAAATGCCGTTGTCAAAACGATACAAAATTCCAGCTGAGTATGATGTTTGCGTGTCATCCTGCTCAGTTACGCCAGTATCATTATCAACGCGGTCGTGACGTAGGCCTAGCGTTACCCGCCAGTTTTCATAGGAAATTTGATCAGACAGGTATAACCCCGTGTCGGTGACTGTCTGTTCAGGCGCATCGTTGTAGATTGCGTCGAAAATGGCTTGCTCTGGTGCGCCTGTGTACTCAGGGTTAGCCAAGTCCATAATGTACCTAAAATCACCTTGTAATACGCCACCACCAGCATAGTAAGCAGAGTTGGCGTCAGTCTTAACATGTTGATATTGTACACCCGCTAATAATTCATGTTCGAAAGCGCCTGTTACAAATCCCTTGTTTACACGAATATCAAAAGCGTGTTGATTAAACGTATTGTCTGCTTGATAAAACGTTCTCGGCACAAAGGTATCGGTAGGCGCTACCGGTGCCCCTACAAAAGCGTTTAGATAGCGAGTGCCGCCCGTAAAAGTGGGCCACGCTTGGTGGTAGTCTGCCTCACCATCTCGCCATAAGGCAGTAAATGAAAGTGACGTTGTATCGTTAATCAAGTGCTCGCCAAGCAAGGTAACTTGGTTCGACTTAGTATCAAATTTATTAAACCCTGGTTCACCTGCGTAAACATCTTGGTCGGGTAAATAAGTGCCGTCAGCCAAAGGCAATAATGTGCCTTCCACAGGAATAAACTGCGCTGCTGTATCGCTATCAGTATCTTGGAATAACCCGATAAGCGTTAGCGTTGTATCGTCAGAAGGCATGAAGGAAAGTGACGGCATGAATACTTGGGTGTCATCGCTAACGTAATCAACCTGAGAGTCAGCATTACGATATATACCAACAAAACGCCCCATCCACTTATCATCTTCAGACAGGCTGCCGTTTACATCTACCCCAACTTGCGCGCGGTCGAAGTTTCCGTAGGACAACACCACTTCGCTTCCTTTGCCTAACGTGGGCGTTTTTGACACATAGTTCATTATGCCACCGGGAGAGCCCTGACCGTAAAGTACAGAGGCAGGCCCCTTAAGCAACTCAACCTGTTCCATTGTGTAAATTTCAGCTCGCGTAGAATTATAGCTGCCAAACAACTCTTGAATTGAGTCGCGATAGCGCGGAATACTTAATCCTCTGGAAGAGATTGAATCGACCCGGGTGGCGTATCCGTATGACTCCCCCGTCACGCCCGCCATATAGGTGGCAGACTGAGAAAGATTTAACACACCTTTTTGCTTTAAATCTAATGCGGTTTCAATGGAAATTGTACGGGCGAGTTCAACAATCGGTGTATTTGTTTTTGTTGCGCCAAACGGAGAACGCATGCCCACTACTTCAATCTTTTCTACTGCATTCGCTTCTGCTTTTTCCCCTGTTGCTTCTCGCTTATCTATAGCTAAGCCAGCGCCACTTTCATCTTCCTGAGCACGTGCGTGAGACACTAAGATAGCCGCTACCGCCAAGCTGAGTAATTTCTTATTCATGTTGAGTGTTTTCTGTTATTAATTTTTAAGACCCATCAATTCGCCTATTACAAGAATGAAGTGAACTGAAGGCTGCATTAGTACTTTCGTCTAATTTAGCAAAAATTTACACAAATGATAACCAGTATCATTCACATTAACATCAATAAGTAACAGAAAACACGTTAACCGAGGTTGTTAAGTAACATAAAGATACGCGCATACAAAAAAGCCGAACTAACAGCGTTAGCTCGGCTTTAACTCTCATGAGAACTGAAAGGCTAATGACTATGCCGCTTCACTTTCCTGTTCAGACTCAACCACTTCATGGCTTAATAAGTATTCAAATGCAGCAAGCGATGCTTTCGCGCCCTCACCCATCGAAATAACAATTTGCTTATACGGTACTGTTGTTACGTCACCGGCTGCAAATATACCCGGCTCAGATGTATGACACTTAGTATCAACAATAATTTCGCCATACTGCGTCATGTCTACCGTGCCCTTCATAAACTGACTGTTTGGTACTAGTCCAATTTGAACAAATACACCTGCAAGTTCACGGGTGTGCACTTCGTTAGTTGAGCGATCTTGGTATTCAATTGCGTTCACTTTGCCATTTTCAGCAGTAATTTGGCGCGTTGCCGCGTTCTTGATAATGGTAATATTATCGCGCTTTTGAGCTTGATCGATAAGTACCTTATCCGCTTTTAGTTCTGGCATAAATTCAAATACCGTCACCGATTTTACAATGCCTGCAAGGTCAAGTGCTGCTTCAATACCTGAGTTACCACCGCCAATGACCGCTACGTCTTTACCTTTGAAGAAAGGGCCGTCGCAGTGTGGGCAGTACGCAACACCATTACCGATGTTCTCTTTTTCGCCCGGAACACCAAGTTCTCTCCAGCGTGCGCCTGTCGCAACAATAACCGTACGAGTGCGGATCTGTTCGCCAGAAGAAAGCGTAATGGTTTTAATATTGCCTTTCTCAATGCTATCAACGCGTACGTGCTCTTTAAGCGTTATGTCGTAATCGCGTACGTGCTCCATCAAGTTACCAACAAGCTCAGGGCCCGTTGTTTTAGGTACTGAGATAAGGTTCTCGATACCCATGGTATCTTTAACTTGGCCGCCAAAAGTTTCAGCAACAATGGCAACTTTAAGGCCTTTACGGGCACTGTAAATCGCCGAAGCAACGCCTGCTGGACCACCACCGATAACCGTTACGTCTTGAAGTGGTAACGCATCGCCTTTGTTTGCTTCTTTAAGGCTAGGGTCGCATTCAATTAACTTGTTGATAAGCACAGAGGCATCAACTTTACCATTCGCGAATAGCTCGCCATTAAGGTATACGCTAGGAACACCTTGGATGTCGCGCTCTTGAATTAAATTTTGATATAACCCGCCGTCGATCATTTCGGTCTTGATATTAGGATTAATCAAAGCGAATTGATTAAGTGCCTGTACGACTTCAGGGCAGTTGTGACAGCTTAAGCTAATGAACACTTCAAAATTAAGTGGTTCATTCACCGCTTTCACCATCGACTTAACGCTATCGTCTAGCTTAAGTTCAGTACCCGCTGCATGCAGCATGGCAAGTACAAGCGAGTTAAACTCGTGACCGCCAGGGATACCAGAAAAACGAATTCCCGTATCTTCGCCGTCAGCTTCCAACAAAAAACTGATTGCACTGCGCAACTCACCATTTGTGTCACGCTCTTCTACGTTTAATTTTTCGCTTACTGAAGCAATGTCGGACAGAAACGTCACAAGCTCTTCACGCTTGCTATGTTCACCGGTCTGTACGACAAAGGTTACGTTTTTTTGCATTGACTCTGCATATGATTTCAATGCTTGTAAAATTTCTTTAGTTAACACGGTTATTCTGCCTTATATTCGACACGCCGATCCCCGCCAACCTTTTGAAGGGTCAACAACATAAGCGGAAATTGGAAATTAATATCAGGGAGTGGAGACCCACCCCCTACAAATTATTTGCTTAATACTGTGCAATGCACAAAGCGCTGAGCTTTCATATATTAAGCGCTAAGCGTGCTGCTTAGATTTTGCCTACTAGGTCAAGTGAAGGTGCTAGAGTTGCTTCGCCTTCTTTCCACTTAGCTGGGCAAACTTCACCTGGGTTGTTTGCAACGTACTGAGCGGCTTTAACTTTACGCACTAGGTCATCTGCGTCACGGCCGATACCTTCAGAAGTGATTTCCATCGCTTGGATGATGCCTTCTGGGTCAACAACAAATGTAGCGCGGTCAGCAAGACCCATAGTTTCACGCATACAATCGAAGTTACGAGTGATTTCGCCTGTTGGGTCGCCAATCATTGCAAATTTGATCTTGTTGATCGTGTCAGAAGAATCGTGCCATGCTTTGTGAGTGAAGTGAGTGTCAGTAGATACTGAAAATACTTCTACGCCACGTGACTGAAGTTCTTCGTACTTGTCAGCGATGTCGCCAAGCTCAGTTGGACAAACAAATGTGAAGTCAGCTGGGTAAAATACGAAAACTGCCCATTTACCTTTGATGTCTTCGCTGCTTACGTCTACGAATTCGCCGTCTTTAAATGCAGTTGCTTTGAAAGGTTTGATAGCAGTATTAATCAATGCCATGTTTAATTCTCCATTTGGTTTAAATTATTTTCGCACGTTAAACACATACGAATACAAACTTTACGTTTATTGTGTCGACATGGTTTTGCAGTTTTGTGAAGATAATCACTTGTTGCGAAATTCATGTCTCTCGAAACTGGTGATAAGAATAGCGCGCACAATCACAAAAAACTAATTGGTAAAAATGAATCGCTTAATCAGGTTATTGAATTGAACGATGAAAATTGAGCCCAAATAGATTGATTGTTTTGAAATACGGTTTCACCGGCTAAACTCTGCTGAATGAGAAAACTATGACCCATTCCCGACTACAGCGCATCTCCCACGAAATAATGCTAATCGATAGACACGCGCCATCTCGCACTTTGGCAAAGCATGCAAAAATGGAGGCCAGCCCCTTTGTTTTCTACAGAGGCAGTGCGCAGTTGTTTTACGCTGATATAAAAGCTGGCCTTATCAATTTTCCTAAAGAATGCGAGACAGTTCCCCTCACCAGCGTGATGGGAGACTGTCATACTTCCAATTTTGGCTTTCTCACAGAAGAAGGGTCTCACGGAGATACAGTGATCTTCTCACCCAACGACTTTGATGATGCGTGTGTCGGCAAAGCACATTGGGATGTGCTTCGTTATCTCACTTCATTGCACCTTGCCCAGATACATTGCCTAGGCACCGTTGATGGAAAGTATGCGTGCGATAACATCGACATCACTAAACCTGTTGTCAGCCACCAGCAGGTTATTAATGCGCAATACGCATTTATTGAGCGTTATGTAGAAACCTGTAGCCAAGTAGTAGAAAACGCCATGGTGATTAATGAAGCCATAGACTACTGCCCAGATGCCGTGCCAAGCAAGCTGACCAAACTATATAAAAAAGCCGAAGCCCGCAGCGCAGGAGGAGAAGACTTTACGGTTAAAAGTGCGCTGGCTAAAGCCGTTCATTTTGACGGCAAGACCTTGGGGTTTAAGGCCAACAGTGAGAAATTTTCTACCCTAAGCCCACAAGAATACGCCACGCTACTAGAAGCTTTTGCTCCCTACATGGACGATGCGGTAGTCGATATAGTGAAACGCCTGGACGCGGGCACCGGGTCGGTAAATATGGCGCGCTACTACTTTTTAGTAGGACCAGCAAAACCACATAATTCAGCAAGCTTTGCGCATTGTCATATTGTAGAGGTTAAGCAACAACGTGTTGCTGCGCCTATTTATTACTTTCCAGATTTTAACCCGGTTAATCGCCTAAATGCTGCACACCTTACAGCTCGATGCCAACGAAGAATGCAAAGAAAACCCGACTTAGTGCTTGATGAAGTTAAGTTTGAAAATGCGCATTACCTGGTTCGCTCCCGACATCACGCTAAAGTGGGAATCGACCCACAAGATATTGCAATGGGAAATAAAGCGATAAATGGTGGCTTTGAGTATTTTGCCGAATTGTGCGGGTATAGCCTTGCGCTAGCTCACTGCCGAGGCGATAGAAGAAGTACACGATTCGCGTCGTCAGCATCAACGTCTTTTTCTCAAGTAAAAAGCCTGCTCGTAAAAATAGCAAATCTTTATACAGAACAAGTAGTTGATGATCATGCGCTGTTCACTCGTGCGCTGAAATAAAGATATCAATAAAAAGCGTATTTTTTACCAGGCGAACTGTTGTCATAGACGTGTCGTTAGCATTACTTAACACCTATATTAGCTTTTGGTTAAGAGTTAAAGGTATGAGTAAACTTACCTATAGATGGTAAGAACTTGATATTTAAGTAATATTTTAAAAACAGCTTGAATAAGGTTAAGTCATTCCTATCCATTACAAATGCCCTTAGTGTAGTTCAAGCAATAAGAAAATTGCGCTTCACATATCACTCTGTTTTTTCTATTTCGGCAAAAGCAGAAGCAGTATTTATGTGAATTAAAAATAATGAAAACTACAAAGGGAAAATGACGTGAAAACATCATTAACTTTACTATCTGCAGGAATCATTTCTGCACTTTCTTCAACCGCCATCCAAGCTAACGATTTAGTCATTAGTGGTGTTATCGATGGACCGTTAAGCGGTGGTGTTCCAAAAGCAGTTGAACTTTTCGTAGTCAATGACATAGCAGATTTATCTACTTATGCCCTTGGAACTGCAAACAACGGCGGCGGTACTGATGGCGAAGAGTTTACGTTTCCAGCTGGTGCGTCTGCAAGCGCTGGTACTTATATCTACGTAGCATCAGAAATTGATGGATTTACTGCGTTTTTCGGTTCTGCACCAGACTACGATACTTCATCAATGGGTATTAATGGTGACGATGCTATTGAGCTTTTTAAAGATGGCAGCGTTATTGACACGTTTGGCGATATCAACACCGACGGTAGTGGCACCGCGTGGGAGTACCTAGACG
>ENA-UENW01000039-UENW01000039.1-marine-metagenome-genome-assembly--contig:-NODE-39-length-87212-cov-4.158157_pt1 | contig 87212 bp, 75 predicted proteins | sample MGYA00237876_ERZ529329 | MGnify/ENA primary metagenome ERZ529329 (study PRJEB26372, sample SAMN05368346) | marine metagenome | biome: cultured habitat; feature: ocean water; material: water; isolation... | reverse complement strand
GCACCTCGATGTCGGCTCATCGCAACCTGGGGCTGAAGTCGGTCCCAAGGGTTGGGCTGTTCGCCCATTAAAGTGGCACGCGAGCTGGGTTCAGAACGTCGCAAGACAGTTCGGTCTCTATCTGTTGTGGGCGTAGGAATATTGAAGAGATCTGTCTCCAGTACGAGAGGACCGGGATGGACGCACCTCTAGTGTACCTGTTGTGTCGCCAGATGCATTGCAGGGTAGCTATGTGCGGAATGGATAAGCGCTGAAAGCATCTAAGCACGAAGCCAACTCTAAGATGAGTATTCCATGAGGGTCGTAGAAGATGACTACGTTGATAGGCTATAGGTGGAAGTGCAGTAATGTATGGAGCCGAGTAGTACTAATTACCCGAAAGCTTCCTTTTTAAAATATAATTTTCGCAAACGCTGGAGCGAAGTAAAGTATACAAAACTTTATCCCTCACCTTGTTAATGTCATCAAAGGATGGCATTTAAGAAACAGGTGCTTGTACGAGTTATTATTACCTGGTACGAAGTACTTAAAAATTATTGGTGGCTATAGCAAGGAGGTTCACCTCTTCCCATTCCGAACAGAGAAGTTAAGCTCCTTAGCGCCGATGGTACTGCCTTTAGGTGGGAGAGTAGGTCGCTGCCAATTTATGAAGGGTCTATCGCTAACGCGGTAGGCCCTTCTCCATTTTAGGGAAAGAAAGAATAAGTAAGAAAGGTCGATCGCAGGCAGGCGGTGGGCCTTTTGGTCATTTTAAGGCAGAGGATAATAGTTCACCTCTTCCCATTGCGATCCGCCAACTGGCGGATAAGCTCCTTAGCGCCGATGATGAGTGAGCGTTTTCTGGTGAGAGCCAGAAGAGATGTCCAGTGGACATCTAAGTGAGGGAACCGCGCCAGCGGGTGGGCAGCCTAGGTGGGAAAGTAGGTCTCCCGATAGCTATCGGGAGCCAATTTATGAAGGGTCTATCGCTAACGCGGTAGGCCCTTCTCCTGTTTTAGGAAAATGAGTAAAGATCAACATAGAAGTAAGTTGATCTTTTTGATTGTAGCGGTAGAAAAAACCGCTACAGTGGTTACCGTTTGCTGAATCGTGCAATAAACTTTCAAATAAATAAATGAAAGGTATGAAACAGCTAACGCTTATAGCACTCTCACTTCTTTTTACATGCACTACCATTTTAGCGCAGCGCCTAGATGACCAGCGTTTTACGCATCAGTACTTACAGTTGCCTAAAGAACCACTGGCTGGTGAATTCCAAACCTACGCTGTCCAACTCAATCAGGGTTCCGTTAATCTTGCCAAGATGGGCATGTTGGAGTCCTCGATTATCAGTACCTATCTCAATCTAGAGAATTACGATTACAATGCAGATGCCGGTGACTTCCTGATTGAAGTCAATCTCGATGGCGATTTCTTCGTGTCCAAAGAAGCGAAGAAGAAGCAAAAAACTGAAGGCAAAGGAGATGATGCCAAAGTAGTCACCTACTACCAGTACCTAGTGAAGTTCCGGATCCCAATTACCTATCGTATCCTCGATGGCAAGCGTGAGGTAGTGGTAGACAAGATTTTTTCCGGTTATGATCGGCATTACGAAAAGACCTTTGGAGAGGCTTCTTCAACCGCTCGCCTGGAACAAGCATGGACGAATAGTGGGCAGGCTTCACTGGATAGTTGGGTAAAGGCAGAGTTTTCGAATCAAATGAGCGCATTACAACGCCATCTACAATCCTCCTATGATACCCGACCAGCTACGGAGACCACTATCTTCTATAGTATTAAGAAGGCTGATAAGATAGGCTATGAGGAAATGGCTGCAGCTGTACCCAGCCTTAAGTCTGTTGTTGAAGGAGCATCTGCTACCTCTCCTTTGAGTATGGAAGACTTTGGCGAGAATATTGGGCTTTGGGAAGCAGCACTAGCGAACGCTGATGCAAACGATAAAAAAGAATCAGTTGCTTTTCAGGCAGCAGCCTACAACTTAGCAACAGCCTCTTTGATCACAGGTGATTATGTACGTGCTCGTGAAATGGCTAATCGTTTGACGGATGCAGGTCGTCGGGAATGGCTACAACGTGCTATTATGCCTGTAATTGACGATCGTGATCAGCGTTTCACTGCCAATCAGAATGTGGAAATGACCTTCAATAGTAGCTTTGATCAAGCAAGTCATACTGCTTATATGGCCCAACAAAATGCTGTTGCACCAACTACTGCCCCTACGGGCGAAGATCAAGTAGGGTTTGTAGTGCTGCAAAACGGTCAGGATACGCTACACGGGATTCTCACTTATGATTACAAAGAAATTAGGGGCACCGATGGAGGAAAAACCCTTAAAGGAATACATCTCGAGGATCGAGCTAATCCAGATAAGGCTCGCCGTTACTTGGAAGTAGAAGAGTTCCTTTATATCAATAGAGGTGGGGTTACTTATTTCCCTGTTCGTATCTCCGTTGGACCAGTTGGAATTATGACCTTACAGGAACCGCTTTATGGTACCTCAGGCTTAGTACTGAATCGCCTAGATGAAGGTGATGGCGACTTTAGTTACTGGCTCGTTCACGGTGCTAAAAATAGAAAGGGCGAAACCGTACGTAAAGTATATGCTTTAGATGGCGGCCTGTTTCAAGGACTCAATAAATCACTGGCCAATAAGTTTGAAGGCTACTGCCCAACCATCGTTACTAAAGCGAATCAGGAGGTTTATGAATCTAATGGCACCTCCTATCGTGAAATCATAGATGATTACGCTGCCTGCAATGGTACGGAGACCTTTGAATAATAAATTCATAGGGTGACACAGCGCTAAAAACGGCCTCTGAGACAAGCAGCAGTCTCAGAGGCTGTTTTCATTTTGCCCTACTGTTGCAGCAGATATCTCCGCGAGATTGTTAGTACCTTTGCGTGCAAACCGTGCAATAGTTAGGATGAGCTTAACATTTCAGTGCCCAAGACTTAAAAAAATTAACCTTTACCTGTATCTTTTACTTCAAATTGCGTCTAAAAGCAAGTATTTGTGCACGGGACGCAAAGAAATGTCAGTAATGCATGGCTGCCTGTAATGCACGAATGAAAGACCTGGAGGTTATCCATAGTTATTTGGAATCCCAGGCATCACGCTGTTTTAACCTGCTATACGAACGCTATTCCGGCAAGGTATACGCTAAATGCCTTACCCTGTTAGGTGATACCGCTTTGGCAGAAGATGCAACCCAAGAAATCTTCACAAAGATTTTTCTAAACCTGGCCCGATTCAATGAGAAATCCAAGTTTTCAACTTGGCTTTACTCCATTACTTATAATTTCTGTATCGACTACATCCGACGGAAGAAGAAGGAAAAAGCCATCTTCTCCGATGAGATGGAGCGTGCTGCTGATATAGTAGGTGACAATATCCCGGATAAGGAACTATTGGAGCTAAACCTGGCTCAACTGGAACAGGTATTGCATAGTTTGAATCCAGGAGATCGAGCCATTTTGTTGATGAAATATCAAGATGGAGAGCAGATCAAAGATATTGCCAAGCAGTTTGGTAAATCGGAGAGCGCCATTAAGATGCAGATTAAGAGAGCAAAAGAACGAGCACGGAAAATAAGAGCAAAAAATTTCCCTGACGAGTCAAATTCTAATGTGTATGAGCGAAAAGCAAAATCCCTTCGAGGAAATGCAAGATGAGCAGATTCGAACCTTCTTTGAAGGACCCGCGGATCGTAAGATAAAGGCGCGTTTAGATGGTACCATGGGTACGTTCCGACTTCTCGGAAATATCGCCGATGTCTATCTCAATCGTTTTGTCGACACAATGGTAGGTATGGCTAATGGTGCTGGTGTTAGAGATGAGGAAGCTGAAGCCGACCAAGGACGGTTGCCAACCGGCGAGAAAAAATCAAATGACGATAGCAAGTATCCCAACTTATAATTAAAACCAGGAATGGAAACAACTTCAACTACGGGAATTCTAGATACTATCACTGAACAGCTGCTAACTATGGCAGCTATTATTCCTAGCTTGTTAACTGCGCTGGCAGTTTTTGTAGTTGGCCTATTACTCGCCAAAACACTACGCAAACTTATTGGAAAACTCCTGGCTAAAAGTGGCATCGATCGCTTAGCCGATCGGCTAAATGAGATTGACCTGGTCGCGAGTACAAGTGTAGAGCTTAAGCCAAGTGTACTTATTTCCAGTATTGTGTACTACATCATTCTATTCGTTTTCATTATGGCTTCGGTTGATGTCTTGGGGATGGCTGCCATATCCCAATTGATGACGGATATGATCAATTATCTACCTAAGGCCATTTCTGCATTTTTTGTGTTTCTGGTTGGCATCTTGTTCTGTGATTTAATCAAGAAATTGGTGCAAGCTGCTTGTGAATCATTGGGAATTGCTTCAGCACGTCTTTTGGCCAATGTGGTCTTTTACTTCCTTTTTCTGAATGTAGCCCTTATCACTTTGAAGCAGGCGGAGCTACAAACGACCTTCATGGAGCAGAATATCTCCATTGTTCTAGGTGGCGTAATCCTGGCTTTTTCTATCGGCTACGGCCTGGCATCACGTCCCCTTATGTCAAATATGTTGTCGGCCTTTTATAATAGAGAGCGTTTTCAAATGGACGATGAGCTAACGGTAGAGGGACAACGAGGTCGGGTGATTGGTATGGATAATACAACATTGACACTTCGTGTGGAGGAAGGAGAAGTTATCATTCCACTAAGCAAGCTTTCTAAGGATAAATACACCATCCATCGGCGGGCAAACTTCATGCCTATCGAGGAAGGAGACTCAAACGAATAGTACCCCTTTTGATAACTGGATTTTTTACAGTCAGCTTGTCGTAGCACAGCTGAGGGGGGTAGTATTTCTTAAAACTGGCATATACTCACTATTAAACCAAATACTTGTAATGAAGAACTTAAGTACACTCATGATCTTAATGCTGCTGTTCAGCTGTGTAGCCTTTGGGCAAAGCACAGAAGAGTTGCAGCAAATGAAAGAGGAGAAGGCCGCCGAGCTAGCGGAGTTAGAAGGTGAACTTTCAGACCTTACTGGCAAGGTAGATGCGCTTAAAGGAGAAGTCGCGGCTTTGACTGAGCAACTCACCCCCTACCCTCGCTGGGATAAAGGTTTGTTGGGAACAGTAGGTCTAAACTTTTCGACCTTCAACGACTGGCTATTACGCGATCAGCCGAATACATCAGCAGTAAACATCGGCTTTTCAACTACGGGCTTTGCCAATGCTGATTTTGAAAAATCTTTTTGGCGCAACAACCTGAACTTGACCTTAGGTTGGTTGAAGTTTGATGATCGGGACAACCCAGATGATGTTGAAGACTTTCAGGTGTCAGCGGATGCCTTCAATGTATCTTCTCTATTCGGATACAAGCTCTCAGACAAGTGGGCTATTTCTGCTTTGGGAGAATATCGTACATCTATCTTGGAAGATCGCTTCAATAACCCTGGTTATCTAGACCTTGGTACAGGAGCAACCTGGACACCTATCCAAGACCTTGTGGTAGTTATTCATCCTTTGAACTACAACTTCGTCTTCTCTGATATGGATTTCGAATTTGAATCTTCTCTAGGTGCTAAAGTAGTTACTGATTACTCTCGCGCATTGGCTAAAGGAGTAGTTTGGAAATCTAACCTTTCTGCTTTCCTTAGCTATGACGGAGCTGACCTCTCCAATTGGACTTGGGTAAACGGATTCTCTACAGCTGTTAAAGGTGTTGGTATCGGATTGGATATTGGTTTGCGTAGCAACAAGCAGGAAGCAAACGCTGCTATGCTGTCTGATAATCCACTACAGACGTACTGGATTCTTGGTTTGTCATACGCTGTTTCAACTAAGTAGCGTAGACCTCCAACTAGAAATAAAAGTGGCCCAGGTGGTAGTTCCTCCTGGGCCCTTACTGTATATACTCAGTCGATCTTTACCAAAATTATCGTATCAACGAAACACTGCCAGTGTATACTCGTCTAATTCCGTTGACGAATTCCACGGATGCTTTATAGGAGTAAGCTCCTTGTGGTAGAACTTTACCATCATAGGATCCATCCCAGGCAGCAGCTGGCTGATCTTCTGCTAGTTCGTCGGAGACATATACACGTTGTCCCCAAGGAGAGAAAATCTCTAATGTCCAGTCTGATAGGCCGATTCCAGCAGGTTTGAATACTCTTACATCACCAATTCCACTTTCCGGAGAGAGTGCATTAGGGAAGAATAATTCATACATGATCTCCGGCTCGAAGTTGACGCTCGTTGTATCTGTACATCCATTATCAGCAATGGCGATGAGTTCTGTTTGCCAGTTGCCATTTCTTGCGATGTCATGTATAGGATTTACTTCTTCGCTCGTGTTTCCATCACTGAAGTCCCAGCGATACCATTCTGCATTCTCACTTTCATTAATAAACTGTACAATGCCGCGGTAGGTGTCGGTAGGGTACTCCCAACTGAAGGCTGCAGTAGGCTTATCCAATAAGCTGATACTTCCTTCTAATTGAAGAGAGTCAAAACACAGGTCTTCATAACTCACTACGAGCTTTACATCGTAGCTACCTGGATCTCTGTATACAGTAGTTGGATCGGCCTCCTCTGTTGTTTCTCCGTTTCCAAAGTCCCATTTGTAGCTAGTAACATTTACAGAAGCATTGTCAAAAATGACGGTCTCTGGTACGCAACCATCATTGGTAATGGGTGCAAAATCAGCCAATGGCTGTGGAGCGATGACAAAATTAGTGGTAGCGCGATCTTCGCATCCAAATACGTTCTGTGCGACGAGTTCGGCAGTATAGGAACCTGCTCCACTGAAGTTTACAGTAGGCTCAGATAATGTGCTGCTCAAGCCATTGCTAAAATGCCATTCGTAGCTAATGCCGCCGCGCGTAGTGTTATTGATGAAGCTTACACTCTGCTCTTCACCACAATACAGATCTTGTGGAGTTGCAATGGCAGCGATGGGCACATCGTACACCCGCACATTTACGGTATCATAGTTAGAGTAACAACCCAACTCATTTGCCGTCCGGAAGCTTACGCTATACATGCCTGGTTCCGTAAAGGTGTGGCAAGGATTCACAGTAGTTGAGGTATTGCTGTCGCCAAATGACCACTCAAAGAAGTCGGCGTCCGTAAACTCTGCTTCCAGGCAAATGTCAAATGGTGGGCATCCACTACCACTTTCTGTCACAATCGTACCAGAAGGGCGCTCTAGGATAGTCACACTGCTGCTGTAGGTAGACTGACAGAGATAATCTGCATTACTCACCACCATTGTAACTGGATAGGTTCCAGCTTCTGTAAATTGATGGGTAGGCTCTGCTTCAGTGCTTTGAGTACCGTCTCCAAAATCCCAGAAAATAGTCAGGAATTCAGATGACTGATTCTCAAACTGAATCTCATCGTCTGGGCAAACCACAGGAGGATGACTAAACGCAGCGTCTGGACCTGGCAGTACGTCAATGGACATGCTTGTAGAGTCAGTGCCGCAGGCTGTCGTCACGTACTGGTACACGGTGTAGTATCCGGCTTCGCTAAAAGTATGGCTTGGGTCAAGAAGTACCGAGGTAGTTCCATCGCCAAAGTTCCAGCTTACTTCTGCTCCATAGTTAGAGTAGTCGGTGAAGTCTACTGTTAACGGTACACAACCTTCTGTATCACTTACATTGAAGAATGGAGTAATGTTCGCTGGTTCTACAACGATTGGTCTTTGAATGGTATCACTACCGCACGTATTAGAGGCAATCATAAGGATGTCATAGACAGTTGCTATACTGTCATTCGTAGTGAAAATTTGATTGTTTGGGATTGGTGCGGTGGAAGTGTTGCCATTTCTAAAGTCCCAGAAAAAAGCGTCTGCGTTACCAGTAGTCGTATTTGCAAAATCCAGCTCTAAAGAGCCACATCCAGCATCTACGGGTGTGCCGAAGTCAGCCACTGGACGTGCAAGCACAGTCACCTCATCTGTATAGTTTGCCTCGCCACAAGCGTTGCGAGCACTCAAGGCAACCTGGTAGGTGGTGTCAAATACACCAGGTAAGAATATGATTCCTGTTGGGTTCGGATTTGTGCTGGTTTGTCCATTGCTAAACTCCCAGTAGTATTCCGTCGTAATACCATCAGTAGCGTTTGTGAAATCCAGTGTAAGTGGGCCACAGCCTTCTGCATTGTCTAAACTGTATGCAGGAGCAGGTGCAGTAGCGATCACGATTTCTCCGTTGGTATTATCCGTACAGCCATACTCATTTGTCGCGAGGACGTTGATAGTGTACGTTCCAGCTTCCTGGAAATTCACTTGAATGCTTTCACCATTTAGGTTGTCAGCATTATTGATTGTCCACTGGTACTCCGTTGCTGCTTGCGCATTCACGGCCAACGATAAATCTGCCTCGACACAATAGTATTCTTCTAATTCAAGGTTCACCTCCGGTACGGGGTTGATACGAACAGCCATGCTATCCGTAAATACACACCCACTATCCTCGTCGGTAATGGAGTAGGTGAACCAGTGATCGATACCAATTGCTAGCTCATCCGTGAATACCAGGCCTGCGGTTGCGTCCAGTACTTCTGGTCCAGACCATTGCCCTCCTGCTGGAGTGGCCTGAGGTAATGCCTGTTGACCTGCATCTGCACAAAACGCCATGTCGACGCCTGCCTCCAAGTCGCCTGGTCCTGTGATCTGTAGCTGAAGAACATCGCTGCGTTCGCAATCGGATTCGTTCGCTACGGTGTAAATATATTCGTGGTCTCCACTTCCAGCTTCGTTAAGATCTACGATGCCGTTGAATGGATCAATTACTCCAGGACCTGACCAGCGTCCTCCGACCGGAGAGCCTAGCAGTTGGATTTCTCGTTCAGTAATACACGCTGCTCGGTCTGCTTCCGCAACTACTTCACCAGGGTCAGTAATGTCGATGAAGAGTTCTGTAGTTACAGTACAAAGCTCGTAGTCATAACTCAATTGTACGGGGTGAGTACCTTCTCCAGGAGTGTTGAAAGTACCGTTATCGGGGTCGCCAATAAAGGTGCCCGACCAGCTGAAGTTTCCTCCTGCCGGCAGGGCACTAGGCGTGAGTTCCTCTGATAGGATGATGTTCTCGCTCTCAATGCAAAAGATAGAAGTATCAGGTGCACTAACAACGGGCAATGCTTGCACGTCTACCGTGCTTTCGGTGCTCAATAGGCAACCATTAGCATCGGTGTATTCATAAGTCACAGTAAAGGTTCCTGCACCACTTGTGGTGGGGTCAAATAGACCAGGAGCAGGTTCGGTTATCCCAGTGCCGACCCATTGACCACCAACTGGGGAGAAATTAAGTGGTGTTGGGGCGGCATTAGCACATAGTGCAAGCTGTTCTGTCGATATAGTTGTTTCACTTTGTACAATGCTCAGTTCGGTGACTTCTGCATATACACAAGCGCCATCCTCTATTAGGTAGAATAACTGATGATCACCTAGGCCGGCAATGGTAGGGTCAAATAAACCTTCTGGCGTTACACCATTTCCAGACCAGGTTCCTCCAGCGGGAAAGGCTTCCAATTGGATTGGGTCAGAGGCCTCACATACTGGATTGGGAGTGGTAAGCTCTATTGCTACCTGCTCTGGTTCCTGGATAGAGAAGGTGGTACTTGCGGTAGCAGATGGGCAGTATTGACTACTAGCTACCACACTGATTACGTATTCACCTGCTTCTTCAAACGCTACGGAGGGGTTGTTGCCAGCAGGGATGGCAGGAGCAGATGGTCCACTAATACTCCACTGCAATTCATCGATTGAGCCAGAGGATTGGACCAAGCTACCTAGTTCAATAGTACTGGATCCACAGGCAGGTGCGGGAGTCAAAAGACTGAGCTCAGGTTCTTCAAAAACCTGGACCATAGTAGTCCATTGCTCTTCGCCGCAATCATTTCCAGCGGTGAGAACCACAGGGTAGACACCTGCAGCGGTGAACTCTACTACTGGTGCCGTTTCAGAATCATCAACGATGTTGACACCAGAACCTGTTGGGAAGGTCCATTCAATGTAGTCTGCGTTGTCGCTGTCGTTACTAAAGCTTACAGTCATTGGCACACAGCCGCTAGCATCGCTAGCACTGCCGTTGGCCATAATGCTTGGTACTGGTCTGTTGATTACTTCAATTGTACTGCTTGTGCTTACAGTACCACACTCGTTACTTACGTGTAGCGTTACATCATAAGTGCCAGGTGTTGAGAAGGTATGATCTGGATCTTGTTCGGTAGATGTAGTGCCATCACCAAAATCCCAGAAAAAGTCATCGCCAGCACAGCTTCCATTGGTAATAATAAGTGGATCGCCGGCACAGATGACTTCTGGAATATTAAATGCAGCACGTGGCTTAAGCCGAACGGCTACCGGGGCAATCTGCGTATGGCAGCTCTGGCCCTCATCACAAAAGCGATAGATTTCAAGGCTGATGTTGTAGACGATAAAACCATTATTAGCAGCGCAGGCAGCATCTTCATCTACAGTGTAGGTGTAAAAATGGTTAGCTACTTCGTATACGGTATCACGTTCACCGTTGCCCCAGTCCCAAACATAGAAGTCGATGTTGGGTATGATAGTCTGGTTGGCAACTTCGAAGGTGGCACCTTCGCAAACGGCGATCTGTTCACTGAGTAGAGCCCAGTCGGCAAAGATATCGCCGCATTCATCTGTAATACATTGGGCGGAGACTTGTGTGAGTAGGCACCAGCTTACCAGACAGCAAGTCAGGGAAATGCGGGTTAATAATTGCATGGCGTGTCATAAGGATTTGGAGACGTAGTGTAGCATCTCTGTTCAACAAAAGGAGGATTCCACGTAGGGGTATGCTTATTTATACCAGGTATTATTCCAACGGCGGTGATTAGATCGGCCAACCGGTGGGCATTGGACGTTGCCTCTTTTGCGACGAGCATTGCTACGTCTGCCATTTCCTTTGCTAGGGCTTAATAGCCCGCAAAACATGCCACCATTTTGGATGAAATACCTGACGTTTAGTTCTAACACACCTCCTGATGCGGAACGTAAGCCACCAATATTCATATCATAACTCAACCCGATTTCAACAGCTTGATTTTTATTCATATCCAAGCCGATTCCTACGTAGGCGATAAGTGCGTCTGTGTTCTGAAAACCAGCCAGTGGATGGCTGTTGTGGTAGAAAAGACCAATAGAACCGCCCTGGTATACACCCGTTACTCCAACGGTTGTAGCAGTTAAGCCACCTTGGCCTTCCACCCGGAATTGAGGAACTACCCTAAAGCGATTGATCTGGCCATTGCCAACGCTAAGGAATGGCAAATAAACACTACCGTGTGCGGTCCAGCGTAGTGGGAGTCCGGTGTCAAGACCTTGTAGAGACTCCACTGGGCCAGTATTGAATCGAACGTTTAGTAGGTTGTTGAATGCAAAGCCATAGTCTAATTGGATCTTCTCCTTTCCTTTGTTTTTGATGTCAACGCGGTGGATGAAACCGAAATCAACTCCGCCGAATTGAACGGGGGCACGGTTGCCAGGATCGAATGCGGAGGCATTGATGTTACCGAAACGAGCATCTAGTTGGTCCGAAAATACAAGTCGATCCCAGTCGATGCGTTTTTCCATCCAGTAGGGAGCAATGCCAAATCTGAAATTGTGAGTTGCTTTGCGAGTGTCCGCACGAGCTACAAAACCAAACTGCAGCTTAGCAGCGGTCGTTGCTAGTAGACCTTCTCCTTCTACATCGCGTGCTACACTAAAGCCAAAAGCGCCAGGTAGACAAGGTTCGAAGTTGTCGACGGAGAAATAAAGGGAATTAAACCCTTCGGGGATTTGATTCCATTGGCGGCGGTAGCTCACCGTTCCAGTTAGGCCGCCATTAATACCAACATAGGCTGGATTTAAATGCAATGGCGCATTAAAGAACTGTGAAAAGATAAAATCTTGTCCCCTTAGTGTAGGTTGGTTGGTTAGTAGCCAGCATACGGCTACCATAGCTGCTATGCGCAGCATTTGAGTCAAGTGTACCATTTGAAGTCGATTTTTGGGATCAGCGAGCCCAAAAAAGACATAAAGCTACCAGCGGTTTTTAATCCAGTAAGCTAATGTCAATACATACCGATCACCTTGAGTCTGGATACACCAAACCCTAATAAAGCGTCAGTATGGATGGCAGGGGAGACCGAGTAGTTTGATGCTAAATGAATAGCCTCATAACCCGAATGACCATTCCGAGCTGAATGTGCTAATACCTATTCCAATAATGTTGAACTCACTTAATCGTAATAACCGAGGACGCTAATAAAGCTAGGTATTCTTGTGTTGCCTAGTTGCTTTTGTTGTCCATGGGGAAGGACCTGAAAACCCAGTGTACGTTCTCAGGTTAATTCAAAGATAAAGACATTGGGCAATAAACCAAACTATGTGGCGAAAAAAATTCGTTAATTTTCGCTTTTACGGATTTTATACACGTAATTATTCCGTTTATCATTTTGGCACGAAATTTGATATAAATGTTGATTTGTGCCTATCTAATTAGAGTGACACTACCCGTATAAATGCGTTGAATGCCGTTTTGGTACTGGACTGTGGCCTTATAGGCATAAGCTCCTTGCGGAAGAATTTCGCCTTGATAACGGCCATCCCAGGCTGCCGCAGGTTGATCCTCTTCGATTTCCTCAGAAATGAAAACTCGTTGACCCCAAGGTGAGAACACCTCTAGTTTCCAGGATGCCAAACCAACTCCTACGGGCTTGAACACTCGGACCTCTCCTTCACCGCTCTCTGGCGAAAGTGCATTCGGGAAAAACAGGTCATACATGAATTCTGGTTCGATATCTACCAGAGCAGTATCCGCGCAGCCATTTTCAGCCAGAGCTATCAATGTGGTCTGCCAACTGCCATTGTTGATATAGTCATGAATTGGATCAACTTCTTCGCTGGTAGCTCCGTCGCCAAAATTCCAGAGATATGTATCTGCATTGGTGCTTTCATTTGTAAATCGAACCAATCCGCGATATGTATCGGTCGGAATATCCCAGCTAAATGCTGCCGTTGGTCTTTCTAACAACTCTACGCTGCCGTTTAGTCGCAAAGAGTCGAAGCATTGTCCCTCATAACTTACTTGTAGACTGACGTCATACACTCCAGCTTCTTCGTACTCCAAAGAAGGGTTGGGTTCTATACTGAACTCTCCATTGCCAAAGTCCCAGAAATAGTCAGTTGCGTTAAGCGAGGCATTGTCGAACACGACTACCTGCGGTGCACAATTATCTACTAAGATCGGGGCGAAGTCAGCCAACGGTTGAGGCAGTATCGTAAACTCCAATGAGGCTTCATCCTGACAGTTGAAGGTATTAGACACCACTAATTCTGCTGTTTGTACTCCGATCTCTGTGAACGTTATGGTCGGGGAACGCAGATCACTACTTAAGCCGTTGCTGAAATTCCAGTCGTAATTGGTAGCTCCTTCCGAATTGTTGGTGAAGGGGATTTCCTGGATTTCGCCGCAATAAAGATCTTGATCGATGCTAATGTCAGCTATCGGCTCTTCAAATACGCGTACACTGATGGTGTCGGCAATGGAGAAGCATCCTTGCTCATCAGCGGCTCTGAAACTTACGGTATACTGCCCCGACTCAGCAAAGGTGTGACAAGGATTGAGACTCGTCGAACTGTTTTCGTCGCCAAAGTCCCATTCGAAAAAGGAAGCTCCGGTAGATGTTGCTTCCATGCAAAGATCCAACGGAGGACAACCACTTGCACCTTCACTCACAATGGCACTATTAGGGCGTTCTAATACTTCTACTGTGCTATTGTGCGTAGCTTGACACAGGAAGGCAGAACTGCTAATAACCAACGTTACAGGGTAGTTGCCGGGCTCTTGGTATACGTGTTTCGGAGCGATAGCAGTACTTGTATTGCCATCTCCAAAATCCCAGAAGATCGTCAAGAACTCTGAAGATAGATTCTCGAAAGCAATTGTCTGGTCAGGGCATACGGAGACCGGGTGATCAAAGAGTGCATCAGGGCTTGGTAGTACCTCAATATTCATCATGGTTGAATCAGAGCTACAGGCGGTATTGACGTATTGATAAACGGTGTAGTAACCAGCGCTGTCAAAAGTGTGAACAGGGTTTTCTTCGGCTGAAGTGATTCCGTCGCCAAAATTCCAGGTCACATTGGCACCAAAGGAAGAGTAATTGCTGAATTGAACGGTAAACGGTGCGCACCCTTGGTTGTCGTCTACTCCGAAGAAGGGCGTCACGTTACTAGGTTCTACCAAGATCGGGCGTTGAATACTGTCGCTTCCGCAGACGTTGGTGGCAATGAGCAGGACGTTGTAGGTCGTTGCTGCAGTATCCGTTGTGGTGAATATCTGGTTGCTTGGCAAGGAATCAGTGGAAGTTTCGCCATTGCCGAAGTCCCAGAAAAAACTGTCGGCATTGCCGGTGGTTACATTAGCAAAACTAACTTCAAGTGGGCCACAACCATTGTCTACAGGAGTGCCAAAGCCTGCTACGGGGCGTGCATACACATTTACTGTGTCTACTACGATCTCATCGCCGCAAGCATTACTGACACTCAGTTGCACGAGATAGGTGGTGTCGAAAATCCCAGGGGTGTAAATAATTTCAGCGGGGTTAGCCTGATCACTGCTTTGGCCATTACCAAAATTCCAGTCGTACTGCATGTCGATACCATTGCTTGTATCGGCAAAATTCACTGCCAGTGGCCCACATCCTTCGTTGTTGTCCATAGTGAAGGCCGGAGCTGGCGGTGCTGCTACTTGCAGATTGTCATTCGTGGAATTCATGCAGCCCGCTGAATTTTGGGCACTCAGCACGATATCATAAGTGCCGCTGCTAGCGATATTCAGGCTAATTGAATCCCCGCTGAAAGATTCGTTATTAAAGGTCCAGGTGTAGGATATATTCTCTTGTGGGTTGGTGCCTATTTGTAGGTCGGTATCTGTACATACATAGTCTGGAAGTGCTAGGCTTACTGTTGGAATTGGCAGTATTTGCACCGCTACACTATCGCTAAATGTACAGCCTGTGCTGGCGTTGCTGATCGAATAGCTGTACCAGTAAACGGAGTCTAAGGTCAATAGGTCAGTGTCGATCAACCCCTGGTTAGGTTCACTTATAGCAGGGCCTGACCACTGGCCTCCTGCTGGAGTTGGAGTCGGTAGTGCTTGTTGTCCGGCGCCCTCGCAGAATTCAAGGTTAAGGCCGGCATCCAAGTTGCCTGGGCCTTGTACATCTACCACGAGTGTATCACTTACTTCGCAGCTACTACCTTCGGCAAGCGTGTAGGCGTATTCGTGTAATCCGCTTCCTGCTATATTGAGATCAATTGTCCCTGCGAAAGCATCGACAACGCCGGGTCCTGTCCATTGCCCTCCGGCCGGGGTGCCGCTGAGTGTGATACTGTTTTCACTGATGCACACACTTTCATCTGGGCCAGCAACTGCTTCATCCGGGTCTTGAATATTGATAACAACGGTCGACTCCGCTACGCATTCATCCAAAGTGTATTGGATTTGTACAGGATATACGCCTTCGCCGGGAGTGTTGAAGGTACCATTGGATGAATCTGTGATTTGATCTCCGGACCAGCTGAGCACTCCTCCCTCTGGGGAGGCGCTAGGCATGAGCTCGGACTGCAATTCAATGGTGTTGGCATCAATGCAAAAAATAGAGGTATCGGGGGCAGCAATGAGTGGAAGGGCCTGTACCATGGCCATTGTCGATTTGCTAATCAGGCAACCACTTGGGTCCACCAATTCGTAATTGAGGTCGAACTCACCAGCGCCGCTCACAGAAGGGTCAAATAGTCCCTGGCTAGCATCGGTTATTCCGACGCCTGTCCAGTTTCCACCCTCCGGTGAAAATTGTAGGCTGATGATAGTATCGTTCTCGCATACAGTGAGCATGTCTGAGGTGTTTACACTTTGACCAACTAGGATCTCCACACTCAAGCTGTCTCCGTAAATACAGGCACCGTCCAAAATTTGGTATTGCAGACTATGGGTGCCTAATCCTACAACGGCAGGATCAAAAACACCACTGGAATCGATGCCTACCCCTGTCCAGAATCCTCCTGCGGGGGAAGCAGACAAGGAGACTGGATCAGAGGCGTCGCAGATGGGACCGGGCGATGGCAACTCCAAAACCACCGTATCCGGCCGCTGTACAAATAGCGCGCTTGTATCAGATGCTGGTTCGCAATAACCATTGCTCACCGTCAATTCAATCAGGTAGTCGCCGGGCAACGGAAAGTTGACCAGCGGGTTTTCTTCGTTAGGGATGTTGAGGGTGTCAGGGCCTACAGCCGTCCAGGAATAGCTGTTGATGTCACCTCCTGTGTTGAGGTAGTCACCCAAAGAGAGTGTTGTAGATTCGCAGCCATCTGGAAGTGGGTCTAGGTCTAGGGTTGGGGGCTCCAGGACAGTGACCGTTGTCGTCCATTCCGTACTACCGCAGTCATTTTGAGCAAACATACTCACACTGTATGTGCCAGGTTGGGTAAAGGTGACGGTTGGGGCCGGGCTTTGATTACTGAAAGTATCTTGGAAAACAACGCCAGCGCTATCAGGGAATGACCAGTCGAAACTATCTGCGAAGGCAGAGAAGTTTTCAAATGCCACGGTTAGGGGGACACATCCAATGGCATCATCATTACCGTTTGCGGCGGCGTTGGCTTCCGGTTGGTTTAGTACTTGTACAGGAACACTTAGGCTATCTATTCCACAGGAATTAGTGACGTAAAGGGTTACATCATAAATTCCGGCAGTATCAAAAACGTGGTCAGGGTTAGGGTCTGTCGAGGTGTTTCCATCGCCAAAATCCCACAGAAATTCATCTCCATTACAGCTTTCATTCATGATGGCTACTGTATCACCAGCACAGACAATGGGAGGGGCGCCAAAACCTGCGCGCGGTTTAAATCGAATGGCTACAGGAGCGATCTGGGTGTGGCAGCTTTGCCCTTCATCACAGAAACGATAGATCTCCAAGCTGATGTTATATACAATGAAGTCGTTACCTGCCGAACAGGCAGTGCCTTCGTCAAAAAGATAGGTGTAGAAGTAATTGGAGACTTCATAGACGGTATCGCGTTCGCCATTTCCCCAATCCCAAACATAGAAATCGATATCAGGCATCACTGTCTGATTGATGACCTCAAAGGTGGCTCCTTCGCAGACGGTAATTTCCTGACTAGCGAGTGCCCAGTCGGCAAAAATGTCGCCACACTCGTCAGTAATACATTGAGCAGAACCGATCGTTGCGGAAGCAGAAAAGACTATAAAAAGAACTGTTCGTAGATGATGTAGCATGGTAAAAGACAGTTTTCGGGATACGGGATTATTTGCGCTAGCGATACCAGATATTATTCCATCTTCGATGATGGCTTCGCCCTACTGGCGGACACTGTACGTTGCCTTTTCGGCCGCGGCCTCCTTTCCGACCCCGTGCACCACTTCCAGGGCTAAGTAAGCCGCAGAAAAGCCCACTGTTTTGAATGTAGTAGCGGACGTTTAACTCAAAGACTCCACCACTTGCGGAGCGTAACCCACCAATGTTGATGTCGTAGCTGAAGCCCAACTCCAAGGCTTGCTTTTTATCTAGGTCTAATGCAATTCCCAGGTAAGCAATGAGCGCATCTGTATTTTGGAAACCTGCGAATGGGTGAGCATTGTGGTAGAAGAGTCCTATGCTTCCTCCTTGGTAGAGGCCTGTGACTCCAACCGTCGTTGCGTTGATCCCTCCTTGACCCTCCAGTCGGAATTGGGGGACCAGGCGAAAACGGTTGATCTGTCCATTGCCTACACTAAGAAACGGGAGATAAACACTGCCATGGGCTGTCCATCGCAGCGGTAAGCCAGTGTCTAGGCCCTGAAGGGATTCAATTGGCCCCGTGTTGAAACTGACATTTAAGAGGTTATTAAGCGCTACTCCGTAGTCTAGTTGGATGTCTTCTCCTTTGCGCTTGAGGTCGATACGGTGAATGAAACCGAAGTCCACCCCGCCAAAACTTACGGGTGTGCGTGCCCCAGGATCAAAAGCAGTAGCATTGATATTGCCGAAACGAGGGTCGAGTTGGTCAGAAAAAACCAGCTTATCCCAGTCGATGCGTTTTTCCATCCAATAGGGGCTGATGCCAAACCGGAAGTTGTGAGTGGATTTGCGGGTATCCGCTCGTGCTACAAATCCAAATTGGAGTTTGGCGGCAGTAGTAGTCAATAACCCCTCCCCCTCAACATCACGAGCAACGCTGAAGCCAAAAGCACCAGGGAGACAAGGTTCGAAGTTGTCGACAGAAAAATAGAGGGAATTGAAGCCTTGTGGAATTTGATTCCATTGGCGACGGTAGGAAATCGTGCTGCTCAGCCCCCCATTCATGCCGACATAGGCCGGATTGAGGTGCATAGGCGCATTGAAAAACTGCGAAAAAATAAAATCTTGCCCTAGCAGATGTGGAACACCCAGTAGTAGGCACAGCGGTAAAATTACCACCACGCGCAGTTCGCGAATTGAGGGTACCATTTTGAAGTTGTTTTTGGGACTAGTTATACACCTGCTACCTGCACCTTGCTAATTTTTAGCAAAAAACAGCTAGACAGCATTATCGCACAGCGATAAACACTTCACGTGATAACTAACAATGTCATTAAAGTTGTAATGCTCACCTATAACTGGGGAAGTAATAGGGCGATGGATGGTGAGCGGGTGGTAGCTTTCTCAATGGGCGTTCATGGGATACCCGGTTCGAGACATATTATGATTTTCAAAGATAAGTAAAAGTATAGGTAAAAAGCAAGTGGTAGGATAAAATTTCAGCGGGCCTGCTTCAAATACTCGAAACAGGCCCGCTGAAAGGATAAGGTTGTAAGACGACTCTTTGCTACTCGAAATCCTCAAGTGGGACCTCAACAATAGCCCGTAAACAAGCAATTGCGAGCGGCCGAGCTTGTGCGGCACTAAACCCTTTATCCATGAAGTAGTCTTCCATGCGCACTGCTGACTGGAAATAGGCGAAACGTAAACTGGTAGCGACATTCTGGAGGTAGGCATTGCCACTAGCCCAACCGTTTAGGTTACGCCAAAGGGTGTTTTGCCAGGTCTCTAGGAGGGTCGCTTGTGCCGGAGCGATGGCAGTGTTGCTCAGAGCCAACTCACTGAGCAGGCTCTGAGTTGCCTGTCTTTCGGAGGTGAGCCTGATGGCTTCGGGATTCATGTCGTAGGCAATGGTTTCGAGTAACTGTACTTCTTCCCATTGGCTGAAAGGAGAACAGCTAGAGCGGTCGATCTGACTACTATAGGTACCCATCTGCTGCATCGCTTGTGCCGTTTCATTTGGGTAACGATCATTGAACCAACAAGGCAGTGTGTAATTATTTGAGGGTGAAGCATGAACGTAAAACAAGTGAAGTAACAACTGTTGCAAGTCCTGATAAGCGTAGGTGGCTTGATAGTTGAATACGCTAGCACTAACACCGCTATTGGTATAAGCACGTTTGATGGCGCTGTTCATAAGTTGATTCACTTGAGCACTCGGCCCTAGTGAGGTAAAGAGCAGATATGCTTTGTACGCTTCTCCGGCAGGTGTGTTATTACGCTCTATGGCTAGTGGAGCATTCGGATTGTAAGGGAGCTCGTCAATGGCTTGCTGGAAAACATCGCCGCTGGTGTTTTCTGCACTGGCGTAGAAAGGTATCAAGACACGATATTTCTGGATGCGCTGATCTTGACTGAGCATCCGCTCGTAGGCGGTGCTGGTGCCACCTCCATAAAAGCCATCCAAAGTGCTATTGTAAAAGCCTTCTGCCTGAAGTACTCTTTGTAAATCGGTTACTGAGCTACGTTTTACATTTCCACGAATAGTTGGTGCCGCAGGGGAGGTTGGCCTATTCACCGCTTTTACGGTAGGTAAATCAAAGCTTGATGGTGTACGATCTGGTTCATTGGTCTCGGGCCGAGGTACGTACGGTCCCCTTGTGTCAATCGTGGGCTGAACAGTAGTAGTGGTAGACTCTGGTTGTACTGTACCGCCGGAAGGGGTATTTGGAGTAGAGGTGCTTTGATTTAATTGTAGCGGAATGAGATCTTCCTTAATACCTGTAGCGATAGGCGTGACAGGAAGGATTTGTCCACGCCGGACTATTTTTACGAATGCGTCGCTGAAGCCCATCGCTCGTACGCTTGGTAATTCAGCTTTGGCCTCGTTGATACTGGCAAAGGTGCCCGTTAGTACTTTGATATTTCCGTCAGCAAGCAGCACATTAAGTGGACCTGCTTTGCCTAGGTTGTCCCAATTGATGGTCTTGTTGGAATAACGGGTTGCAATCTGAATAACGGCTACCTCGCTAGCATCACCATAGTAGCCACTTACTACCTGGGCATTGGTGAAACCCATGTTTCTTAGCGCCTGAACTGCAGTAGCGGCTTTATCCTGTGTAGGGTATTGGCCCACGAATACTCCTTCGAGTTGTTCGGCGTTCGTTTGTGTGTAGATGAATCCCAAGTTGCGGGCTTCCTCAAAATCCTGTGGTCGGGCATTAACAAATGCACCGGCAAAGGCTGCGTAATAATCTTGAGCTGGCAATAGTATTGAAAATGCTAGAGCCAACATGACAAGTGGTAAGGAACGAATGTTCATATAAATGTATTGAGGGTCTTCGGTTGGTGTCAATCTAAGATACTGTATGTTCAACTAAACGCTTTCTGAACGCCTGTAAGTTCAAAAAACGTATAATGTGTTTCGTACATTTATTTGCAGAGGAATTAAACCTTTGTTATTGCCAGGGGTCAAATGGATAATTTAATACCCCGAAACCAACGGTTCGGAGCCAATGCTAAGCGTGGCAAGACCATAACTGCTAGACCTGGCGATCCGTCAATAGTAAACAGATTTTGCAGTCAGCTGAACAGGATACCCGGATTTTGAACATGCTGCGCGACCCTTCGCAAAGGGAGCGGGGCTTCCGGTTGCTGGTGCAAACCTATGGCGATCGGCTATATCAGCACATTCGCCGGATGGTGCATAGTCACGAAGACACAGATGATGTTTTGCAGAACACGCTGGTTAAAGTATATCGGAGTATTGATCGGTTTAGAGGTCAAAGCCAGCTATATACCTGGCTGTATCGTATTGCAACGAATGAGTCTCTGACATTCTTGGAGCGCCGTAAAAGGCAGCGACATTTATTTATGGACGATGCAGAAAATGGAATTGCGGCAACCCGTGCAGCGGAAGTGGAGGTAGACGGAGATCTTATTCGCCGCCGATTGGATCAGGCGATTGAGCAACTGCCACCTAAACAGAAAGCGGTGTTTAGCATGCGGTATTTTGAAGAGAAAAGCTATCAAGAGATGGCAGATGTTTTCACTACTTCGGTTGGAGCATTGAAAGCGAGCTATCATCATGCAGTAAAAAAAATTGAATCGTACTTAAGCGAGGGCTAATGGACGAAAGACAAAAAATAAGAGAAGAACTCAAGGACCTTGGCGCTAACGAACTTCACGCCAGACACGGTCGTGTTCCAGATTGGGAAATGCCACCGGGATACTTAGATCAGTTAACTGATCAAGTAATGGAATCGGCTACTCGCCCTACAGCACGGTATAGCCGGATGGTAATTATGCGTTGGGCTGCCGCTGCCGTATTGGTTTTGGCTGCTGGGTATTGGTGGTGGCAAGCAGAACCGACCGAACCAGCCCCCATATTTGCGGAGGTGGATTGGAATACGATTCCGACTGAGGATATGCAGCAATACGTCTCCGATAATATTGAGGAGTTTGATTTAGACTTGTTGGCTAATTCTGTTGGCGAAAAAACAACTTCTGATGAGGTAGTAAGTCCACAACCTTCTGATGCGATCAGCACAGAAGCATTGGAAGAATACCTAGAAGCAGATGAAGAATGGATAGATGATTTAACAGAGGAAGACTGGTTTTAATTTAGAATCACCACGATATACAAAAACACAAGAATGAAAGCATTAATCATGCTCCTGTCGCTCGCTATTTTACCGAGCTTCATGGTAGCGCAAGGTGGGCAGAATGTCCAAGAGAATGATCAAATTCGCGCCCAAAGAGGCGCTTACATAACGCAGCGTCTGAATCTGAGTAGTCAAGAAGCAGCACACTTCTGGACTCTGTATAATGAATATGAAGAGCAAAAAATAGCCATTAATGAGTCCTTTAATAATCGCGGCAATCGGCCTCAGTCTGAAGCAGAAGCAGAGGACCTGGTTCAGCGATTTTTCCAGAAAGAACAGGACTTGCTTGATGCTAAGAAGGAATATTTTCGGCGTTTGCAAGAAAAAATTCCATCAAGAAAATTAGTGAAGATTCCGCAGGCTGAACGCGAATTTCGTCGTGATTTACCACGACAGTTGCGTCAACGCCAGCAAAGAGGTACTCGTGGTTAGTTGCTGGTAATTATAGTGCTATAAATGCATCTTTTTAAGTATGTGTTGAGGGCTGTATTTTGCGCTTTCCATCTATTGTTATTCCCTTGTCTCTGTTGGGCTCTCTGTCGTTCACATCATTATTCACTGCTTTTTTAGTTGTTTTGTAACAAAGCCCCCCTTAAATTGCGTAGAAGAGGTAAGAAGCTATCTCACTATATCAGTCGGGCTACAAAAGGATTCCTAAATCCTTATCCTTTTCAAGGAAGTACCATTTGCGGTGCTGATTTGAAGCAATAAGGTAATACTCCCCTGTAAGCCGTGATATCTTGAGTGACCTTCAATAGTATTGTTCCTGCTTAGGAATTGATGAATGATTGACTATGGACCGCAGAGGAAAGGATAATTGGGATACGCGGATAATGGAACTAGTTTCAAGCTTTGAAACTAGCGGGGAGACTTCCTTTCTGGATCCAGAAAGTTATAATGATCTAATTGACTTTTACGAAAGTGAGGAACAGTTCGAAAAAGCTCTTCATGTTGCCGAGCTAGCGATCGGTCATTACCGGTTTTCTGCAGAATTCTACGGTCGACAAGCGCAAATTCTTTTGCGAACCAATAGAGCTAGAGAGGCTAAGCAATTACTACAAGAAGGTTTAACTTTTAATCCAGCCGATTTTGAGCTGCGCCACTTACTCTCCCAAGCGTATATTCAGCAAGGAGACATGGAGCGTGGCTTGCATATTTTAGATGACTTGAAGTTGGAGGCCGATCGGGAGTCGATGAGTGATTTACTCCTGACGCAGGCTTTGGCTTACGAGAAGTCGTCTGAGTATGAGGATCTATTCTATACGCTTCAGGAGGCCATTCGAATTGATCATAGTAATGAACGTGCATTGGAGCGCTTGTTCTTATGTATGGGCGTTTGTCGTAAATTCGAAGAGGCTAGTATTTTGTATCAGGAGATCATTGATGAGAATCCGTACAATAGCTTGGCGTGGTTTTATCTGGGGCATTCTTTAGCCCATTTGCGCCGAGAAGAAGAAGCCTTAGACGCCTATGAATATGCGTTCTTAAGTAACCCTGATTTCGAGGAAGCTTACCTTGAATTTGCGGAGCTCAATTATGATAGTGGTCATTTTCAGGAAGCACTTGAGGCTTATCAAGAAGCCATGGAGCGCTTTGGCAGGGATAGTGATGTGCTTTTACGTATTGGGAGCTGTCTGCATCGACTTGGGCATCATGAAACGGCACGGCATCGATTAGAAGAAGCTGCTCGCATCGAGCCACACAATGATGAGGCGATCTTCCGTATTGGAGAGTGTTATGCTGCCCAGGAAAAGTGGTCTTTAGCCATTGCTTTTTTCCAAAAGGCCATTCGGATGCGTGCTGATGATGAAAGCTACCACCGAGCATTAGCTGAAGCTGCGTTTGCCAAGGAGGATTTTGATTTGGCAGAGCAGACCTACCATGCTGCCTTGGATTTAGCACCAGACAATAGTGACAGCTGGTTGGATTTGGCGTGGTTCTTAGTTGAAATGCTTCGCCCTGAAGATGCCTTGGTTGTTTTGAGTGAAGCTCGAGATCTAGTAGAGCATCCCGAAGTCGACTATGCTTATGCAGCTTGCCTGTTTGCTACAGGGCGTCGACAGGAAGGCTTGGCCCGCCTGTCCGACACACTGGAGTATCATTTTGACGCTTTTGCCCATCTATTCGAGTGGCATCCGCTTTTGCGTGGTGACGCTGACGTGAATGCGTTGCTTCACATTTACCGTAAGGAAGTCCTTTAGTTTCCTTTTTGCTCCATTTCCCAGGCATAATATGCCGCTCCTACCGACCCAGCTTTGTTTAGGAATCCAGCTGGCTTTACGCGATAATTGGTGGTAATTGCATCTTTGAATTCATCAAAGTTTTTGCTTCCACCACCACCAAGAATTACAAGGTCTGGAGAGAACAAGCGCTGCAAATGCAGGAGATACTCATTGAAGTGAGGTCCCCATTCCTTCCAAGATAAGCCCTGTGCTTTACGGGCAGCCTTAGAGACCATCTTTTCTGCTACTTGCTCCTGACCTTTAAGGAATACATGGCCCAATTCAGTGTTTGGAACCAAAGTGCCATCCATAAATAGAGCAGAGCCAATACCTGTTCCGATAGTGAGCATAAATACAACTCCCATCTCACCTTTTCCAGCTCCGTAGTGCATAGAAGCTACTCCTGCTGCATCTGCATCATTTAATACGTGAACGTGGCAGCCACACGCTTTTGAAAGTAGCTTTTCGATATTGGTACCTACCCAGCTTTTGTCAATATTCGCGGCAGATAGCGCAACACCGTGGCTTACAATTGCCGGAAAACCTACACCAATGGGGCCTTCCCACTTAAAATGGGCAACTAGTTCTGCAAAAGTCTCAGCAACTGCTTCAGGCGTTGCTGGTTTTGGGGTCGCTAAGCGATAGCGTTCACTGATCATTTCGCCCTTCGTAATGTCAATGAGCCCGCCTTTAATTCCGGTTCCGCCAATATCTACCCCAAGGATTATATTGTCCTTTTTCATCCTGATAATAAGTGCGTCTTGTGTGTAATGATTAACGGATGAGCTTTATGATCATCCATACATCTTCATTTGGGCGATTCTGGGTGTTCGTTCTAGTAGCTGCGATTTGGTCGATGATATCAAGTCCTTCAATCACCTTACCAAATACAGTGTATTCTTGGTCTAGAAACGGGGTTCCTCCTGCTTCTAGATATTCTTCTCTGAGATAAGAAGGGTAGCGAAAACCATTGCGCCCTTCCTTGTTGTTTAAGTCCTGATCACTAACCTCACGACCCTGTACGATGTAGAATTGAGAGCCAGAGCTTCTCTTCTGTGGGTTATTCGTACGCGCAGCTGCTAGGGCACCTTTTACGTGCGCCAAAGAATCTACAAACTCTGCTTTAATGGTATAGCCAGGGCCACCCGAACCCAACATGGCACCAGGTGATGCACCTTTACTGTCGGGGTCACCACCTTGAATCATAAAGCCTTCAATGACCCGGTGGAACAAAAGACTATCATAATAGCCTTGCTCAACAAGTTTAACAAAGTTGTCTTGGTGCAAAGGAGTGCGATCAAAGATTTCGGCCAACATGTCTCCCATAGGAGTTTGGATCATCACCAGGCAACGATCAGGAGGAAGAACAGTTACTTCTTGTTCTCTAGAGCCAGACTTCCCTTTTGCATTAGTAGCAGTGAGCTTCACCGTGTAGGTGCCGGAGCTCATGTAACGGTGATCCGGTGATAGCTCTGTAGATGTTTCTCCATCACCAAAATCCCATAGGTAAGTTTCTGCTTCCTCTGTTTGATTTGTGAAGGTAACAGACTTAGCTGCGCGAGCTTCTTCCGTCATCCGGAAGTTAGCCGCAGGGCGAGAGCAGGCATTCAGTAGTACGAGGGCGAGTGCCAGATATAAGACCTTTCGCATTAGTTCAAGATTTTAACAGTCATCGCCACATCTTCAATAGGACGGTCGCCAGGAGCTGTGGCAACTTTAGCGATTGCATCAATTACGTCATAGCCTTCTACAACCTCGCCAAAAACAGTGTACTGCCAGTCGAGCTGAGGGGTTCCACCCAATTCTTTGTAGAGTTCCATTTGTGCTTCCGTGTAAGCTTGCCCATTTCGCTGCGCTGCACCCAAAAGATCGGCGTCCGTAACCGTTTTGCCGTGTACAACATAGAATTGAGAGCCTGAGCTTGCCTTCTCTGGGTTGTTGGTGCGTGCTGCCGCCAAAGCACCTTTCATGTGCAAAGCTCCGATTTCAGCAGGAATCAAATATCCAGGGCCACCCATTCCTAGCGGAGCGCCAGGAGCAGCGCCACGACTGTCGGGATCACCACCTTGAAGCATGAAACCTTCAATGATCCGGTGAAAGAGCGTACCGTCGTAGTAGCCTTCATTTGCTAGCTTAATGAAGTTGTCGCGGTGCTGTGGTGTGCTGTTATAAAGCTTCACCTTCATGTCTCCAAAATCGGTAGAGATCAAGGCGTAAGTGTAACCATCGTTAGGGCCACAACCACTTAGGGTTGCCAGAATTAATAAGGCAAAAAAGACTCTTTGTAGCATTAGTTTTCGTTTTTGTTTTCAGAGATGTCGGCCGTTTCCTGTTCCCACTCTTTGAAGTAACGGATGATGGCCTGTTTGAATAGAACCTCTTGTTCCTTGAGGTTATTAGGCGGGATTTTTCGAATTAGATCCCAATGTGGCCAACCATCCGCATCACGACCGGCAAATTCATAATAGCCGTAATAGCTCATTAATCTGCAGGTAGCAATATGCATCAAATCCTGTTTCTCCTCTTTGGTGAAACGTTCTTTCCAGCGTCCTAACTCTTGAATGCCGATCAAGAATAGGATCCCATTAAGATCAGGCAGGGTATCGCGCTGAAACCGATCCTTCAGAAAATGACGAACGCGTAACCATTCGAAATTCATTTCCCACTCCTCTGTTGGTGTATCTAGCTTTTCCACAAGGGGCAAAAATAGCGAATTATACTTGACGCAAAGTGGTTAGGACCAAGTCCTTAAGTACGTTGGCCTACTTAAGCAGCAGTTGGTGTGTGGTTAGCAGTGCTGAACCTCTATGACTGCCGCTAATTTGCGTTAAATTATTTCCATTTGATGTTACAACCAGCACTTGGGTACTGTTTGCTTGGTATAGGTTCTCCTGCGAGCATATCGTTTAAGGCCTGACGCAAATCTGCGCCAGTGAGAGGCGAGTCATTACCTGGGCGTGAACCATCAAGGCGCCCTCGGTAATAAAGGTTTTGCGCACCATCAAAGACGTAAAGGTCAGGCGTACAAGCAGCGTCATAGGCTTTGGCTACGTCCTGCGTTTCATCGTACAGGTATGGGAAGTTGTACCCCACTGCTTTGGCATGCTCCGTCATTTTCTCAGGGCTATCCATTGGGTAGTTTTCCACATCATTTGAACTGATAGCTACAAAACCAAGGCCTTTGGCTTGATATTCTGCGGCAATGCGGACGAGTTCGTCGTTTACATGAATTACGTAAGGACAATGGTTACACAAAAACATGATTACCGTACCATGTTCGCCGGTTACATCAGCTAAGTTGAGATTGCGCCCACTTACTGTATCAGGAAGATTGAAGGAAGGAGCTTGTGTGCCCAAAGGCAGCATATTTGATTCCGTAAGAGCCATGTAGGATTGAAATTTTGCACAAAAGTAAAGTCTTTCAACATCTTTTAGGTCAAGACTGTTTGGAAGAAGAACCAGAACCTCCAAATGATGTGGCAGGAAAAAGACAATACACTACAAGCGGAATTTACCTTCACTAATTTCACCCAGGCCTTCGCCTTTATGACGGAGGTGGCTTTTGTCGCAGAAGCACAAGGGCATCACCCGAACTGGACAAACGTTTACAACCGAGTAAGCTTCAGCTTAAACACCCACGATGCCGGTAATACTGTAACCGAAAAAGACTGGGATTTGGCTCGTGCCATTGACGAAATAGCCAAGCGCTACTAGAAAGCAGCACTTTATAAGGTATGGTGAGTTAACAGGTGACTTTAAAGTGCTCGTGCGGCCAGAATGGTCTTGAAAGAGCCATTCACTGCATTTCGCCCCTATTCTCCCGATTTAGAAAGGGTTTAGGCAACCAATAGCTATACTAAAACGTATATTTGATTGTTATTGAATTGAATGAGCAAACATTCAAAATGGCCCTAGGCTGATTGTACAATAATAGAAGTAGAAGAAATGGCGGCTAAGGATAATTATCAATTGTTAGTAGAGAAGCTGGATCGATTCATCCGCAAGTACTATGTCAATCAATTGATTCGAGGAGGCTTATACAGTATGGGGACTATTTTGATCCTCTTTCTGGCAGTAAGCTTATTAGAACATTACTTTTACTTTGGTACTGGAGCACGAAAGTTGCTTTTTTTTGGATTTCTGGCTAGTTCCCTGGCCGCACTTGGCTTTTGGGTTGTTCAACCGCTACTGGCGTATTTCCAACTGGGAAAGATTATATCACACGAGCAAGCAGCCGAAATTATTGGTTCACATTTCACGAATGTAAAAGATAAACTACTGAATGTACTGCAGCTGAGGAGCCAAGCGAATATCGCTGAAAACAAAGCGCTCATTGAAGCCAGTATCAATCAGAAGACTGCCGAGATTCGCCCTGTTCCATTCCGTTCAGCCATTGATCTTAACAAGAACCGCAAGTATCTACGCTACGCGCTGCCACCATTGCTGTTGTTATTGGTGTTGTTGTTTGCTGCGCCGAGCATGATCAAAGACTCAACTGCTCGACTCATCAAAAATGGACAGGAGTTTGAACGCCCTGCACCTTTTAAGTTTAACCTGATGACTGATGAGTTGTCGGTAGTGCAGTTTGGCGATTTTCCATTGAGTATTGAGGTTGAAGGTGATCAGTTTCCAAATGAGGCCTACATTGAAGTAGATAACTATCAATATCGTCTTTCGAAGGATGCTGTTAATCAGTTCTCTCACCGGTTTAGCAATGTGCAAAAGGATACCCCTTTCCGCATTTTTGCGGGTGGAGTCAGTTCGGAAGAATTCACCTTGGAAGTTTTAAAGAAGCCTAATATCAGCAGTTTTGAAGTTCAGTTGGACTACCCTGCTTATCTGGGCCGCCAAGATGAAAAACTTGATAACATTGGTGATCTAAGTGTGCCGGTAGGAACGCAGGTCAATTGGGTTTTCAATGCACAGCACACCGATGAATTGAGCATTGCTTTCTCGGATGAGACAGATATTCAAGAGGCACGTCGATTCGATGATGAGCTTTTCAGTATTGAAAAACGAGCGCTTCGCGATTTGACTTACCGCCTATATGTGTCCAACGCATTGCTACCTAAGGCAGATTCCATTGGTTATACCCTTAGCGTAATTCCTGATTTGTATCCAGAGATCAGCGTAGAGGCTTTCCAGGATAGTACCATCTCGCGCTTAATGTATTTCATTGGCGATGCTGCAGATGATCATGGCTTAAGCCAGTTGACATTTACTTATACGGTTAGTGATATAGAAGGTGCTGCTCAAGAGCCCGTTTCTATTCCACTTGCTATTACCGGCAAAAAAGCCACTCGTTACGACTACACTTTCGATGTTCGCGAACTTGGCCTTGAGCCAGGCGACAATGTGGTTTACTACTTCGAGGTATTGGATAATGATGGTGTAAACGGGCGGAAGTCTGCTCGCACCAACTTGATGACTTACGCTATGCCTACCGAAGAGGAATTGGCGGCTAAGATCGAGGAGAACGAAGAGCAGATCAAGGACGAACTTGAAGCAGCGCTGAGAGAATCTAAGAAGATTCAGGAAGATATGAAGGAGATGCGTGAGCAGTTACTTCAGGAAAAAGAACTGGACTGGCAGGATCGCAAGGAGCTAGAGCGCATGTTGGAACGCCAGAAAGAACTGCAGCAGCAGATTGAAGAGGCCCAGCAGCTGTTCGAAGAGAATCAGCAAAATCAGGAAGAACTATCGCCACAAGAAGAGCGAATTCTGGAGAAGCAGGAGCAGCTTCAGGAGATGTTCGAAGAATCTTTTAGCGAGGAGATGCAGGAGCTAATGCAGCAAATTGAAGAGTTGTTGCAGGAGTTGGAGAAGGATGAAGCGCTGGAGATGATGGAAGAAATGGAGCTCAGCGACGAGGAGATGGAAATGGAGCTGGACCGGATGCTAGAAATGTATAAACAGCTGGAGTTGGAGCAGGATATGCAAGAGACCATCGATGAACTTGAGGAGCTTGCCGAAGAGCAAGAACAACTAGCTGAAGAGACAGAGCAGACGGATCAGCAAGAGATGTCGGACGAAGAGCGCCAAGCAAAACAAGAGGAGCTTCAGGAGAAGCAGGAGGAGATCAGCGAGAAGTTCAATGATATCCAGGAGAAGATGGAGGAGATGGAGCAGAAGAATGAGGAGTTGGAAAACCCCATGGAAATGGGCGACTTCGAAGAGCAGTCTGAGAGCATCGAGGAGGATATGCAAGATAGCCAAGAGCAATTGGAGAAGCAGGAGAATAGTGGAGCAAGCGAGTCTCAGCAAAAGGCGGGTCAGAAGATGAAGAGTATGGCAAGCATGATGCAGCAGCAGATGCAAAGCCAGGAGATGGAGCAGATGGAAGAAGACATGCAGGCGCTTCGTCAGTTGCTAGAAAACTTGGTAGGACTTTCCTTCGAACAAGAGGATTTAATCGACGACTTTGGCCGTGCAGATATTAACACGCCACGCTATGTTGATCTAGTACAGCAGCAGTTTAAGCTCAAAGATGATTTCCGCTTGATTCAAGATAGTTTGCATGCCTTGAGTAAGCGGGTTTACCAGATCGAATCATTTGTTACGGAAAAGGTAACAGAGATCCGAGGCAATATGCGCGAAAGCGTAGATGAACTGGAAGAACGTAGAGTGCCGCAGGCCTCGGAGCATCAGCAGCGCACCATGACAAATGTAAATGATCTGGCGTTGATGCTGAGTGAGGTCATGAACCAGATGCAGCAGCAAATGTCGGGCATGATGGCTGGTGACCAAATGTGTGACAACCCCGGAGGGAATGGCCAAGGAAAGCAAGGAAACAAGCCACAGGATAAAATGAGTCCGGGCCAACAATCGATCAACGAGGGGTTGCAACGAATGAAGAACGGCCTGGAAAAAGGGCAAGGAATAAGTAGTAAGGAATATGCACAGATGGCTGCTAGACAAGCGGCCATGCGAAATGCTTTACGTAAGAAACAAGCAGAGCGTCAGCAACGTGGAGAAGGAATTGATCCTAAACTACAAGAGCTGATTGATCAAATGGATCAAACGGAAGAAGACTTGGTAAACAAGCGTTTGACCAACGAAATGATGCAACGCCAGCAGGAAATCATGTCGAATTTGTTGGAGCACGAAAAAGCAGAGCGCCAGCAAGATCAAGACGAACGCCGTAAATCGGAAACAGCCCGCCAACGCGAGCGTGAACTACCACCATCGCTGCAGGAATACCTGAAGCAGCGTGAGGCTGAAATCGATATGTTTAAGACCGTTTCGCCGGCCTTGAAGCCGTATTACAAGTATTTGGTAGACGAATACTTTAAGAGCTTACGCGACCAGTAGTAACTGTAAAAATTACAATAAGGGATGATGGGGCCTTGACTTATTGCCTATCATCCCTTAATTTTGTGGTCCAATCCCTATCAAGCCCAGGTGTGACCCCATTCCCAAATGACGTCCAAAGTTAGTGTGAATCGATAGCGACAAACCCTTGCGCCGTATTCATTAAAACATTACATTGAGAACGTATGACGAAGACTAGTGCACAACCTTTTATGCTAAGACTATCCTCAGAACCTAACAGCATCGCTAAAGTCGAGCAATTTGTTACCAAATTAGTAAGACGGTACCGACTTAATGATGATCAGCATGGCAACATCCTGATTAGTCTTACCGAAGCTGTCAATAATGCCATTATCCATGGTAATTGTGAAGATCGGGATAAGCAAGTCTCCATCAGCTTGAGAGAAGGCAAGAACAAACTTGCTATCCAAGTTTCTGATGAAGGTTGTGGCTTCGACTACAAACAAGTTCCTGATCCAACCAAGGAGGAGAATCTCTGTAAGTGTGGTGGCCGTGGGGTATTCCTCATGCAGCACCTATCTGATCACCTCGCTTTCCGTAACGGTGGTCGTACCGTAGAGATGCAATTCAAGATCTAATATTGGAAGACTTTTTTCCTGAGCTACCCGCAGAATCATCTGAAGCGGGTATTGTTTTTTCATTTGCCGATATCGACGAGCCAGATTTCGATTTCAACAGTTTACCTGCTTGGATTTCGAGTGTTATTTCCCACCATCACTGTTCCCTGGGCAGCCTGAGTTACATCTTTTGTAGTGATCCATATCTACATCAACTTAATGTGGAATATCTCGATCACGACACCCTCACCGACATCATTACTTTTCCTTATGCTGACCCACCACTTGTGAGTGGCGATCTCTACATTAGTCTTGATCGTGTGGCTGATAATGCTCAGGATCGGAACCTCACCTTTGAGCAAGAGTTAAAGAGGGTAGTAATACATGGCGTCTTACACCTCTGTGGTTATGGCGACAAATCGCCAGAGGAGGCTACCAAGATGAGAGAACTAGAGGATGCGGCCTTAGCTATGTCCGTTTAGCGTACTTTCTAGCCAGGTATAGAATCTACTTAAGCACCCTGCGTAAGGTTCTTACCCACCAATTCCATTCCGTACGTTTTTGTGTTCCACACAGCTGGTTTTCAATTTTATCAAAAGCATCTTCGATCAGAGCATCGTGTAACCAGCGAATACCCAATAGCCAGGCAATAGTGCCCAGGCCGTTAGTTTTCATGTCAATAACATGATGGAGACGAGTTTGCTGTTGGTGATCCTTATCTATGCTCAGGCGATGATAGCCGTCAAACCCTTTAGGTTGTTCGAAGCGAAATTGGATAGACTGGTCAGGAATAAGCTCCTCAATATGATACCGAATGGGACCGTGACCGCCCCTGGAACCAAGCTTAAGCCCTTCATTTAGGCGCATACGTGGCCACTGTTCTACTGGCCAGACCAAATCCTCATCAGAGGCCAAAGTACGGAGTAAGGGAACCACTCGTTCAGGCGGACTAGAAATAACTCTTTGATGGATATTAATGACCTTCATATGCTCAGTGCTTGAAACCGCTCTTGAAAGATAGCGATCATTAATAGGATGACCTGAACACAATAGTTCCCCTTCCCAAGTTTGCTAGTTTAGTTGCAGTTATTGTAGTAACTCCCAACTTGAAGCTACTGCAAAGTCTGGCGTGTATCTGAACAAGTCGTCTAAAACCCATTTATGGTTGTCGCCCACGATAATGAGTAGCCGATCTCCGGGCTCGCTAAACTTCAACACATTGCTCATCATCCTGACGTTGCGTTGATACCAGCGTCCTAACCAATCGGGGCCTATCCAGTTGTCTTGGATGCCTATCCGGACTTCAAATAGGTGCATTCGTTGGGCATTAATATGTTGATGTTCGGGAGAGTTCAACCAAGTAATGTGTTTAGCCAGGCCATCCTTCTTAAGGAGTTCTTGGTTGTGGTTGAAGTTGTTGATTAGCGAATCAAGGTGGAGATCATAAAAGCCGACATCGTGCTGTTCGGCATACTCGCTCAGGGCATCGAAAGAAAAATCCTCCAGGGAGCCAATAAATGGTGTTTGATCATCAAACAAGAAAAGGCTATCGTGGCCAACTTGCTTTGCCAGACGGAAGCCCAATTGATAGACTTCATTGTAGCGCTCGCTAATGTCAAAGGTGCCATCTAAGTACGAGCGATAGTTGTCATTGGTATTCGCTTGGCGATGAGGTTCCCACTCCAGAATGACTTTCGTGGGTTGATAAGCAGCTAGTTTATTTACTAACAGCTGAATGTCCTTTTGCTGATCTGATTCGAGGACATTTTCATCAAAGTGGATTGTTCCGACAACCAGAACCTCTCTGGACTGAAGGTTGTCGTAGCTCTTAAAAGCTAGGGACTCGGGTTGCTGATCATCTGACGCTGCTGGTTCCGTGGTTTCGGTACAAGCAAAAACCAGAACAGAAAGGGCTAAACATGAAAAAAAGCAGGTGGTGAATTTCATTAGTGGACAGTTAGGTGATGTGGTATCCGCAAATACATGTTTGGCGGATATTAACTGTCCTAAAAGACAATAGATTACTTATTCACGTTGCAGTGCACTTTTAATGCCTGCTTCAACGAGAGGCTCCATTACGCGGTATCCGGCAATAGTAGCGTGTACGCCATCATAGGTAAGCTCTTCTTGTAAGCCTAGGTGGTCATTTACCATCGCTGAGAAATAATCAACATAGGTGTGCCCATGCTTTTGAGCGTAAGCTTGGAGTTCTTTATTAAGGGCAACAACCTTCTGAGCAGGATCAAGGCCTGGGCGCCAAGGGAAGTCATCTGCTGGTAAGACGGAGCAAAGGATCACTGCTATTCCATTGCTTTCGGCTAGTTCAGCCATTGAGAAGATATTGTCGGTGATCATTTCTAAACTGGAGGGGCCTGTATTCCCAGCAATATCATTAATGCCAGCTAGGATGACCACAGCTTTAGGCTGTAAGTCAATGACATCTTGCCGAAAGCGCAGTAGCATTTGAGGGGTAGTTTGGCCACTAATGCCTCTGTTGACGTAGGCAGGATTCTTGAAGAGCATCAAGCTATCCTGAAGCCAGCCTTCAGTAATAGAATTACCCATAAAAACGACGCGATTTTCATCTGGAGCAGGTGCGCCTAATGCTTCATTAGCAGATTGGAAGCGATTTAAGTTAGCCCAGTCTTGAGCTCCGGAAAAAGACCACATAAGTAGGAAGGATGAGAATAACAATAGCTTGTACATAGCAATGGATTAAGCGTCCGAAGGAGGAAGGTCTTCCTTTTTGATCCAAACGTCGCGTTGCGGGAATGGTATGGTGATTTTGCTTTCGCGAAAACGGCGATCGATTTCAAATCGCAGATCACTTCTCACGTCTTCAATCTCTATAAGGCTTCTTGACCAGAAGAGAATCTCAAAATCAAGAGAGGAGTCACCAAAGTTTACGAAACGGACAATCGGCTGTGGACGTCTCACAATTTTTGGGTGACTGGTAGCCACTTCCATCAATATTTCCTTAACCAAGGCGGTATCCGAACCATAGGCGACACCAACCGTGACGTTGAATCGCGCCTTAGAATCAAAATGACTCCAGTTGATGACATTGTCTGCTACCAATTTAGAATTGGGCACAATGACCGATACATTGTCTCGGGTCTCCACTAGCGAGGTGCGGATACCAATCTTTTTTACTGTTCCTACCAAGCCGTTCATATCGACGATGTCACCAAGTTCGACAGTCCGCTCGAAGAGGAGAATGATACCACAGATAAGGTCGTTGAAAGTCTGCTGCAAACCCAATCCAATGCCGACTAACAGGGCAGCAGCACCACCGAGTAAAACGGTGAGGTTGATGCCCACATACTGCAGCGTCGCTAGAATGGCAATAACCAGGATGAAATAGGTTAGCAGGCGATTGATGGCATATTGGCTGCCTACATTTATTTCTTTCTGCTTGTAATAAGGGTAAAGAATGATTTCAGTTAGTACCCAGAGTAGCAGGCGCGTGAATAGCAAAATAAGAGCGGCACTTAGTATCGTATTTAGCGAAGTGCCTTCCGTCGACCAAGGAACCGAAATAGGAAAGTCTAACTGCAACTGCTGGATGATAAACGTGAGCGCAATCAGATAGACAATCGGCTGTACAATATGACTTACACTCACCTTCGAACCACCAGCTTGAATCTGGTACAAACCGCCTTCTTGAATTTGCTGCTCGCGTCGTTGTTGGTAACGACGAGTCAGGAGATCAGAAAGCCCTTCGTCTACTAGCCGGGCTATATAGTAGATCAGTAGGGCTTCGAAAATGGTGGATAGCTTAAGGCGAGAGAAGAGACTGTCTTGGGCGTTGCTTAGGGCAAAGTCAGCAGGGAGTCCCAATGTGACGATCAATACCGCAATTAGTGCCAGGCAAACGGTAGTAAGTCTACGGATTCGACGCCGACCCTTTTCAGAATTGACTTCGTGCTCAAAGAAACGCTCTAGCCACTTTCTACGAAGGAAAAAGGTCAATACAGCCAGGATCACTAACGCAGTGGTTACAGTGATGAGGCGCCCCATTAAAATTTGCTGCTCGCCCAGGCGAAAAGCTACTTGTCCCCAGAAGTCCATGAAGTCCATAGGTGGCTTAGTTAAGCTACGCGTACTATTTGCTGATGCAATCTCGCGTAAGGCAAAATAAGAAGATCTGCATTAACCCAAGCTGGATGGCTTAAGCAATTATCCGGACAGGTGTCGAAAACAATTATCTTTGCCCTTCCAAATGACGAACTTATGTTGAGAAGTGTGGCCTGGGGGCTGTCTGTTGTCTTTCATCCGCTGCTAATACCTACTTATATGTTGGTATTGCTGCTACTGATTAACCCCTATCTTTTTGGGGTGAGCAACTTAAAGGACGAAGGGGCTAAGATGTTGCTCCTTTTGGTATTTCTCTACACCTTCTTCATTCCCGCGGTATCCATCATGGTCATGTACTTCCTGGGTATGGTGCAAGACGTGCAAGTTCGTGAACGCGAAGATCGCATTGGCCCCTACCTGATTACAGGAATGCTCTATCTGTGGGTGTACTACAACTTTTCTCAGACCGGCCAGTTGCCACCCGCCTATGTTTCCTTTATGTTGGGAACTGTTCTAGCGCTTTTCCTCAGCTTCATCATCAATATTTTTTCTAAGATTAGTGCCCATGCTGTGGGTATGGGAGGTCTAATCGGAATGGTCATTATCAGTATGGGCTGGTTTAGCTATGGAAGTTTTAGCATGCCTTGGGTCAACGTCCTGCCCTTAGAAGTGAGCATGATGCAACTGTTGATGATAACCTTAGTTGTAGCCGGTGCTGTTGGTACAGCACGATTACTCCTGAAGGCTCATGAGCCATCCGATGTCTATGGTGGCTATTTTATTGGTTTTGTGACGCAGTTCTTTGCGTTTGCGTACGTGTTTTAGTGAGGAGTTCCAAAACACTATCGGCGATTTTTCTATGATTGACCAAGCGGGGGATCTTAGCTTGCCCGCCCATTCGATTTGTTTCTTGTAGCCATTGTCGGAAAAAACCGCGAGGCAAACTGATGACTTCTAATTGCTGGATAGCGAAGTCATTTTCTCTCTTCTGCTTATAGTTTGAATTTTCTATTTGCATTTCCCGATCAAGGAGGGTTGTAAACAACGATAGATCTTGAGGTGGCGTTGAAAACTCAATGAACCACTGGTGCCTACCCTTTTCTTGCAGCCCAATATACTGTGGCGCGATTGTGTAATCCCGCACGACGGCCTGCGTAGCCCTACAGGTGGCTAGCAAAGCCTGTTCTACTTGGCTTTGCTGAAGATCCTCACCAAAGGCGTTGATATATTCTTGTACTCGGCCGGTAACTTTGATACGGAAAGGAAAGACCTCCGTAAAAGTGATAACATCTCCAATGACGTAGCGATATAAGCCGGCGTTTGTAGTAATGAGCATGACGTAGGGAACACCAGCCTCCACGTCCTTGATGGTTATTGCTGCTTCATAATGCTGCTGGTGATAATGTTTGAGCTCGATAAATTCGTAGAATACACCAGTGTTGAGTAGCAGTAGTAAATCGTCTTTTGCTAACTGATCTTGAATGGCAAAGTAACCTTCAGAGGCATTGTATACTTCGTGATAGAGGAAGTCGCTTTTGGGGATTAATTGCTCAAACTGTTTTCGGTAGGGGCTAAAGCGGACACCACCATGGATATAGGCTTGGAGGCCAGGCCAAATTTCAACTAGGTTATTAGCCCCGGTTTTTTCCAGTATCAGGCGATAGAGTGAAAGGTTCCAGGTAGGGACGCCACCCAGCATGGTAATGTTATTTTGCCGCGCTGCGATCTCTGCGGTTTTTTGAATTTTTTCCTCGTAGTTTGGGAGTGTCGCTGTTTCAATGTCAGGATAATAGAATGGCCTTAAGAGCAAAGGGATGTTTCCTATTACGATGCCTGAGATATCCCCTACTAGAATATTACTATTCTCGTATTTACCATACATGCCACCACCAATCAGCAGATTTCGCTGCGCAAAGATTTGCATGTTTTCGTGATGCGCATAGAGCGTAGCCAAGGTATACCATGCTGCTTTGAAATGGCAACGGCGAAGGGTGTTGCGCGTCATGGGAATATATTTGCTAGAGCCGCTTGTAGTACCAGCTGTTTTCGCTAGCCAGGTAACTTTTCCTGTAGTGAGTACATCTCCTTCGCCCTGAATAATTCTCTGAATATAAGGCCAAAGCTCGTCGTAAGAATGTACTGGAATGCGCGCAGCAAATGTAGAGTGATCCCGAATGCTTCGAAAGTCATATTGCTTACCAAAAAGCGTGTTGGCATTGGGCTTCAAGAGGTGGATGAATTCCTGCCGTTGAAGGTGCAAAGGCCTTTTGTAGTGGGCCTTAAGGTCTGCCTCATGAAACTTTAAATACCCCTTGAATAGGCGGTTAATCAAATTGCTAATCATTATATTTAATACTTGTCGGACAATTTGATTGTTTAAGAAGTTCTTCAGAAAATTACCATGGCAATATCATGTTTTTACGCCGGTTAGTCAATAGAAAAAGGCTCCTTCGTCTTGTGATTTTTGCACTATCTGCATTGGTTTTGCTTGTTTGCACGTCTCTCTGGCAAAAAGATGCTGATTTGATCCAAGTAGAAAGAGTACGTAAGGCGATCGCAGCACAACCAACTCCCTGTCCACCCCTAGTGATCGATATTCAGTCGACGGAAAGTGTGGCAAGAATTCAAGCTGCCAAAAAGGATTTTCAATTGACCTATGATGTGCCGGAGGCATTCCAAGATGTGTTTTTCTACACCCTATCCTATTTTCCAGAACTACAGACAAGTAGACTGTATTTCGTTTTTGAAGCGCTTAGTACTACGCTGCAGGTACGTCCCACTGTCTCAAGTCTTTTGAATAATCGTAAGCAACGATCCTACAATATATTCGTCAATAGTAACCGCGCATTTGATGGTGTTTTCTTTGCTGACATTCCTGTAAGTGGCCAGATTGGAATGTTGGCACATGAGTTTGTTCATATCCTAGACTATCAACACAAAAGCTTCTTCCAGTTGCTGGGTACAGGCCTCTGTTTTGCTTCAACAGAGGCAAGATCGAGTTATGAAAAGAGTATCGATCTACTGACAATTTATAAGGGATTTGGACAGCATATCCAGAATTGGACTTACTATCTGGAGAACAATTCGACAGCGAGTGATCGATACAAAACGTTTAAGCGATCTATTTACTTCGGCAATAAAGATATTGGTGAACTTCGGAAAACGATTCGGCCGTTGTGCGAGTAAGGTTAGCAAGTGATCACGGCTACTTGCAATCCGATTCTTCCCGCTATATTTGCGGTCATAAAACAACCACTCACCACAGATGTACAAAGGGAAAAAAGTGATTGCCGTACTTCCTGCTTACAATGCGGCCCTGACCTTGGAGAAAACCTACCGGGAGATTCCCTTCGATTTAGTGGACGAGGTGATTTTGTGTGATGATGCCAGCCAGGACAACACTTCGGCTTTGGCAAAGGAATTGGGTATTAATCACATCATTGTTCACGAGAAGAACAAGGGGTACGGTGGTAATCAGAAGTCTTTGTACAACAAAGCGCTGGAATTGGGCGGAGATATCGTGATCATGCTGCACCCCGACTATCAGTACACCCCTAAGCTTATTCCGGCGATGGTCAATATCATTGGAGATGAGCTTTATCCGGTAGTACTGGGGTCCAGGATTTTGGGTAAAGGAGCTCTAGCGGGAGGAATGCCCTTGTATAAATACATTGCCAATCGTTTTCTTACGCTTACCCAGAATATCTTAGTCAATTACAAGCTCTCCGAATACCACACAGGCTATCGAGCTTTCAGCCGCGATGTGTTAGAAGGTATTAACTTCAATGCCAATTCTGATGATTTTGTATTCGATAATGAGATGCTCTCGCAAATCATTTACCACGGCTTTCATATTGCCGAGGTCACTTGTCCTACCAAATATTTTGAGGAAGCGTCTTCCATCAATTTTCAGCGCAGCGCTAAGTATGGCTTAGGTGTATTGCGTGTTTCCATTAGCCATTTCTTCCACAAACTTGGTTTGGGGGATTCTCCTATCTATCAAAAGCCAAATTAGGGCTAGACTAGTCGTTTAACCACTCTACTTTTTCTTCAATCGCCCCACGTTCGCGAGGGATTTCTGGTGCATTGTGGTGAGCGAGGTAAAAGAGACCCAAACAGCGTTCACCTTCTTCTAGTCCTAGGAATTCGCCGAGGTGCTTGATCAGACCAGGAGAAGACCAATACCCGCCGAGGCCATAAGACGTCGCAGTGAGCCACATGTTCTGAACAGCCATGGATACGGCAGCTAGTTCTTCCCATTCCGGTAGCGATTCGTTCGGATCGCGTTGCATGCAGATCGCAATAATCGCTCCAGCCCGCATAGGGATCTTCGAAAGCTTATTGAACTTCTTCTCTGAAAAAGACTCCGTAGAAGTGATGGACTTATAGGTTGACGATAACACTTCCGCTAAGCGGTTGCGGGCATTGCCCTTAATAACCTTAAAGCGCCAAGGCTCCGTCTTCTTGTGGTTGGGAGCCCAGTTGGCATTTTCCAGCATATCCTGGATGATGGCATCATCAACCGGTTCGTCTGTGTACATGGCTGGGAAAATAGAACTCCGGTTGCGCAGCAGACTGCGTACAGCCTCGGGAGAAGGTATGTTTGACATAGTACTTTGAAGATATGGCTTGCAAAGGTATAACATCAAAAAGAGAAAAAAGTGCGCACCTGGTTAGCTTATTAAACAAGAGAGGAACAAACATGTATAACAAAGGGTAATTTAATCTATCATTATTTTCAGTAAATATTGAAAGTTTAATTTATTACCCTTATCTTTGAATCATCACCAGCCTTATACGACCATGAACGAACAAAGAGAATTACTGGATGCTCCTTTAAGAGTACCCGAGAGACAATTAAATGCAGGCCCTGATTATTCAGCGGCAAGTAGCCTGGATTTCCACATCAACCAATTCCTGCTGATCGTAGCAGGTTTGATCGCATTAGGTGCATTCTTCGAGCCAGGGGGAGCAATGTTTATCTTACTACTATGGAACTTAGTTGTGGGCGGATACCAGTTACTTAGTGCATTGATTGGAGCTATTCGAGGCAATCGTTTGAAGCTATATTACTTTGTAGCGGCCATCGCTTATCTCATAGTTCTGTGTACAGTAGTTACGGTTTTTGATCCTCATATCAATGGCCAGAACGAAATGGTGCTTGCTACGATCTTCCTAATCGTACTGCCTTTAAGTGGGGCGTTTTATTTCACGCTATTGTGCCGTGAGGCCAAGTATAGAAGTTAAAATCTATGATTAGTATCCTTCGTCTGCAAATCGATAGCTGGGTGCAGCTCGCCTTAGGGGTGTTAAGTACATTGAGCTGGTTGCTCGGTGGCTACGTCCTGAGCCTGGTAGGTGTTTGGCTCCTGTGGTTGTGGCAAACAGGTAGTGCACTAGAGTTGTGGCTAGACTATCGCCACCATAGCCGCCGGCCTTATCTGTGGTTGGCTCCAATTTTATTGACTTTAGCTATTCTTCACACCTATGGCATCTTTCTGATCTTAGGTTGCGCTTTAGCCTATGGTTGGCATACGATCAGAGATTATCGAATTGTCTTGCGTCGCCCACGTTCATTTTGGGACTTGTGATAACTCCAGTTGTTTTACCTAATTAACGCATGAAAATGACCACCCGAAGCAAACAAGAAACAGAAGTACACATTACGGAAGCAGCCAGTCGTCATATCGGCCAATCGGTTGATTTTGCGGATACCTTCTCAACGACAAATCATGAGCATAGCCTACAGGAAATAGTACAGACCATTCTGACAACCAAGCAACGCTGGATCGTCTATCTGTTCCAGCTGCGAAACTGGTTGGTGAAAACACTAGGGCTCAAAACAGATATTCCTGCGGATCACAACGATCGTTTTGCTGTTGGTGGATACGTGGGTTTCTTCCAGATTTACGAACTGTTGCCCGATGAGGTGATTCTGGGCGGAGATGATTCTCATCTTGATTTTCGGTTAAGTGTTCATAAGACGGATGCGGCCGAGCATAACATCAAAGTGACCACTCTGGTGCATTTTCATAACCGTTTGGGAAAGGTGTATATGGCTATCGTGGCGCCTTTTCATCGTATGATTGTCAAGAGTATGGTGGCCCAGGCTTATCGCGAGCCTCAACTTCGGAGCCAAGTGTAATTTTAGACAGTGCAATGAGATAAGTGCAAACATTTATCCTCCCAGGCTTGTATTAATGGTCTACTTCATGACCTAATACATCCATTCATGCAATACCAACTATTCGGCCGCTCTGGCCTACGTGTTTCCCCATTATGCTTAGGCACTATGACCTTCGGCAAGGACTGGGGCTGGGGATCTGATGCTGCTACCGCAAAAGAGATTTACGATACCTTCCTGGAGGCAGGAGGCAACTTCATTGATACTGCCGACGTGTATACCGAAGGTAGTAGTGAACGCATCTTGGCTGACCTCATTTCTGCTGATCGCGATCATGTAGTACTGGCTACCAAGTACACCTTGTCAAATACGACGCATAACCCCAATAACAGTGGTAACCACCGCAAAAACCTGGTGCAATCTGTGGAGAAGAGTCTTCGCAGACTAAATACGGATTATATCGACCTCCTTTGGGTGCACGCTTATGATTACTTGACGCCCATCGAGGAAATGATGCGAGCACTGGATGATTTGGTTACTCAAGGAAAAATTCTCTACGTAGGTATAAGTGATGCCCCGGCCTGGACTATTGCCCGAGCTAACACCATTGCGGAGTTCCGCGGTTGGTCTCGTTTTATCGGGAATCAACTGGAGTACAACCTGACAGAACGTACACCAGAGCGTGAACTTCTTCCTATGAGTAATGAATTGGGTCTAGGCGTAGTAGCGTGGAGCCCACTGGCAGCCGGCATCCTTACCGGTAAGTACAATAAGAACCGAGGAGAAGGATCTGGCGGACGCATGGAGGGTACAACATCTTACCGTCTAAATGATCGAAACTACGCCATTGCGGCTGCGGTGATGGAAGTTGCAGAAGAGATTGGAGCATCTGCACCTCAAGTGGCCCTGGCCTGGATTACTGCGCAGGGGCATATCCCCATCATTGGTGCACGAACACTGGATCAATTGAAAGACAACTTAGGCTCTTTAGAGGTAGGCCTTAATGAGGCGCAAATGGCAAAGTTGGATGAAGTGAGCCGAATAGATCTTGGGTTCCCACATGACTTTGTCACGCGACCTGGTGCACAGAAAATGATCTACGGAGGTATGGTGCAACAGATTAAAGGGAATAAGCACCCATTGGTAAATACCTAATCTGATCCTGTACGTAGAAGCACCGCATTCTATGTTAACTTAGCGACCAGCTGTTGGATAGTGTACCAATAGCTGGTCGTTCATTTTTGTAGACAAAAAACTGTTGCTATGACGGTCACCACACAATTTAAGGAGCAGTCTGTTTTTCGATTACAAGAGAAGAAAGAGCACATTGCGAAATGTTTTCGACAGCTAGACGATCGCGATATGTGGTGGCAGCCCAATGAGTCTTCAAATAGTGTAGGTACGATTATCCTACACCTCTGTGGAAACATCGGGCAGTACGTGCTATCCTCTCTGGGTCAACAACCAGATCAGCGGCAACGAGACTTGGAGTTTAGCGCTAGGAATAGTCATAATAAGGCGGAGTTGCTAGAGCTTATCAGTACAACGATTGATCAAGCCAGTGAGGTGGTCAATAACTGCTCAGAGGAGGAGTTGTTGCGAGTACGTATGGTACAAGGTTTTTCCTTTTCTGGCCTGGGGGTAGTGCTCCATGCGGTAGAACATCTCTCCTACCACACTGGCCAGATTGCCTATTTGGTGAAGTTGAAAAATGACCAGCAAATTGGTTTATATGACGACTTCGACTTGAATACGCTCAACGAGGATTAGCCAGTTAGTCTCCGCCTAAGCTGGCAGCTTTTCTCGTAGGGTCGAACCGGCTGCAGCTAGTACTTCCTCGGTTTTAGCGAAACAGATGCGCACTACACGCTCGTCACTTTCCACCGATCGGAAAGCAGAAACGGGAATTACTGCAACCCCAATTTCTTTGGTGAGCCAACGCGCAAAATCCACATCTGAATCTTTAGAAATAGCACTGTAATCGTACAGTTGGAAATAAGTCCCCGCGCACGGAACTGGGCGCAGGGCACAACCTGCTAGCTGGTTCAGTAAGTAGTCGCGCTTAGCTTGATAAAAAGAGCTGAGGCCGCCATAGGTTTCGGGATCTTGCAGATAATCAGCAAGGGCAAATTGTACGGGTGTATTCACCGAAAAGACAGTAAACTGGTGAATTTTACGGAACTCACTTGTGAGATAACCTGGTGCAATGCAATACCCCACCTTCCAGCCAGTAGAGTGGAAGGTCTTGCCAAAGGAATAAGTAGCAAATCCGCGTTGGAATAATTTTGGAAAATCGAGGAGGCTGTAGTGTCGCTGACCATCATAAACAAGTTGCTCATAGACCTCGTCGCTGATGACATACAAATCGCGATCTTGTACCAACTGCTCCAATTGCTCCCAATCTGATTTGGACCAAATTGTACCGGTTGGGTTATGCGGGTTGTTGATGATAATCAGGCGTGTCTTATCAGTGATATGTTCAGCAAATTCAGCCCAATCAACGCTATAGTCTGGATACTTTAGTTGATAAGGAACAACGGTCCCTCCACAGAGTTCCACTACGGTGCTATAGCTATCATAAGCCGGTTCCAAAAGAATCACCTCATCTCCTGGTCTGACCACGGTAGTAATGGCTACATAAAGTGCTTCAGTTGCGCCAGAAGTTACCGTGATTTGGGTGCCAGGATTTACTGCCAGGCCACTGCTTTCCAGGTGTTTGCTGGCAAGTACTTCTCGAAGTTGGGGGAGGCCCGGCATGGGGGCATATTGGTTGTGCCCTTTCTCCATGTGTTCACTAACTAACGCACGTAAGGCCGCCGGAGGATCATAGTTGGGGAACCCTTGGGAAAGGTTGATGGCTTGGTGTTCTCGAGCCAAGGCGGACATAACGGAAAAAATACTGGTAGCAGTGCTGGGTAACTTGGAATTAAAGGTAGTAGCGGGCATAAGAAGATTGCTTTCTTGAATTGGCTTTGGCAGATCAAAGATAGCGAGAACTGGCTGGGAATTAATTGTTAAATTCGTTGGTGAGGGCAGAAGAGGTTTAGTCTTCTTCATAGCCCAACGAAAACAAGAAATACAAAAACTCGAATAGCTTCTTCCATTATGAATCTACCTGCTAACGTTGCTTTGTGTAGTGTTCCTTTTGATGCACATTCCAGCTTTATGACTGGGCCTGCCCTTGCCCCTACTCGAGTACGTGAATGCCTGCACAATGGTTCGGGTAATTATTGGACCGAAAGAGGTTTTAATCCTATCGAGAACGATAATTTTTCTGATATCGGCGATCTGCAGTTTTCCTCCTATTTAGGCATTGCAGATGCTGCTGATGGTGCTATTCGCCAAGGCTCCAGGTTGCTCACCATAGGTGGCGATCACTCCATTAGTTATCCGTTGCTGCAAGCCCATCGTCGGCATTATTCTGATTTTACGGTATTGCAAATTGATGCGCATGGAGACCTCTACGATAACTTCATGGGTAATAGCTACTCGCATGCCTGCCCCTTTGCGAGAGTTATGGAAGAAGGGCTATGTGACCGTCTTGTGCAAGTGGGTATCCGCACGCTTAACCCTCACCAGCGTCAGCAGGCGGATAAATTTGGCGTGGAGCAGATTGAGATGATGCACTTTGAGGAAAAGATCCAAGAGCTCCATTTTACTCGTCCGCTCTATATCAGTTTTGATATTGATGGTATCGACCCGGCCTTTGCACCTGGTGTTTCTCATCATGAACCGGGAGGCTTGAGCGTAAGAGAAGTGATGCGAATCCTACACAATATCAAAGTGCCCATCATCGGTGCGGATATTGTAGAATACAACCCACACCGTGATCATCATGGAATTACGGCTGCCCTAGCGGCTAAATTAGCTAAGGAGATTTTGGAGCTAATGATGCGCTAACTTTCTCAAGTGGTATAAAAAAGAAGACCCTACCGAGGTAGGGCCTTCCACAAGGATTCGCGTATTATGCATACTTCTTAGTGCCTCATATTACTGTTGTAAGTAAGCTCAGGCTATTTCTTATTGTACGGTAAAGCGTCGCGTTTGCTCGCTCTGTTCATCTCGCCATCGTAGCAGATAGGTGCCGCGTGCCAGGCCAACAGTAGATATGTTCTCCTGGAAAACACTGCCTGCAAGTTGTACCTGTTGTTCTCTAAGCACCTGTCCGGTCAAGGATAAAATTTGCCAGCTGGCTTGTCCTTCTCGATCGGCCTCAATACGGAGCTGGAACTGATCATTCACTACTGGATTCGGGGCGATGTTGAACTCCATGCCAGGAGCAATCTCCAGTGCTGCGCTACTATCACCGATCAAGTTGCCGGTCTGGCAATCTGTTCCCTCATAGATGCGAACGTTGCGGAACCACGAATTTCCGTTACGCGCACCACCATCTTGATCAGTAGCGAAGAATAAACGATCAGCTAAGCCCACATAAAATTCTCCAACGGGAATTTCGTACGACTGCCAGCTGGCATTCCCAGTGTAGTTGTCATAGTTTGCTAGGCCCCAATTTTGTGTGCCGTGTACTTTAAAGGTGTAGCCATAGGATATACTCTCATTGTTGTCGAAGCCAATGCCGTGTATCTCTCCTTGAATAGTGGATCTGAAGTCGAAGGCAATAACCGTATTACGGGTAACCTCATAGTCAAAATCGATCGACTTCCAGGCGTTGTTGGCTAGATAAAGCGTTTGTCCATCATCTTGTACTTCGAAAATGCCGGCATCCTGGTTGATACCATAAGAGTTGATGGTATAGTCATTGAAATTGATCGACTCACAGTCATCTCCTCCTCCGTCTTCTTCGTATGGCAAACAGAAGCTTACGGTCTCTGAAGAAGGAAATTCACCACCTTGAGCAATTAGTACTTGTTCTGCCCCAAGCAAGGTGTAACTACCATTGCCATACGCACAACAGATACCATCATTATAGGCATCGTTGATCCTAAAGCTGTAACAGCCTTCCGGTAGGCAAAGCGTATCCAGCACCAATTGATTGGCTACGTCTTTTCCGTACGGGCCACCTTGCGCCACAACTGCTCCTTGACCATTTGTTAGGGTCCAACTGGTTTCCGGGCTGTAGGTGTCTAACTGTAATCGGATGAAAAGCTGTTCGTCCTCGCACTCTGTTACTGGCGGGTTGTCATCTCCATTACCACCACCATCCGGACAGGCAGAAAGACAGGTGGCGTTGGCTACTTTATTTCGGATCAAATTGCCTGGTTGAGGGCCGAAACCCCGGCTAAGATTTATACCTACCTGCGATAAATGGCAATAAGACATAATGGTCCCACCTCCGCTTGGTGATCCTGGGTTAGCACAGCTACCTTCGGTGTAGCCTGGGCATCCGTCGATTGCGGTACCGTTTCCATTCCAAACGCACGCATGGGTGTGCTGAGAACCGAGTAAGTGCCCGAGTTCGTGAGCTACCACCATGACTGACCAAGAATACGTAGGTACTTGTTGAAAGCTACTATTGATTCCAGAATAGCTCATTTTGGCAATGGTATAGGGATGACAAAGTCCATTTACCACGGCTATACCACCACTAGCCTGATACGAAAGGAGTTGAGCCAAATCACCGTTGAAACTGGTGCGATTGTTTTGGAAATCCGTGAGCATTTGGCCACTACTGTTGCTATTATACGGGCTGGGTGTATTCCAGACAAAAATCTCTGAAATACGCATGTTGATTTGCTCGGCAGCATAAATAGTGGCAACCTGATTAAAGAGTGCTTCTACATACTGCGCTGTAGCTTGTACGCTTCCCTTGTTAAGGAAAATGTCATAGTTGACTTCGAAGTAGATTTGGACACAATCGCTTAGATCACGACCGCTTTCTGTCACGTCACTGAGTTCTTCGCGCAGATAAGCTTCTCCCGAATCTGGAGTGGCACAGGAAAAGTGCTCATTCTTGAAGATCTCCTGATCTTGGTAGATGACGTAAGGCTGTTCGGCAGCGGATCGCTCTTCGTTTGCGGGCAAACGCCCAAGAACATAGTTGCCCTCGTATTCTTCGGCGCTGATGAGACCCATTACCTCATTTTCTAGAAAACTGAAAGCGACTAGGGAATTAGACGACCCAGCAACAACACCCTGATAGTGTACAGCGTGCTGAACAGAAACCGGATGATTAGCAGCACTTTCAATTATAATTGGGTGAGGGGTCTCTATTTTGACCAGTTGTAATTCGATGCTGCCTTCTCCCACAGGGATATCCATTTTTAAGATGGCAGGTGCTTCGTGAAGTAAGCCGGATTGTAATTCTTCGTCAATACGGAGGAAGTCATAGGTTTTGACTTCAGACAATGCGGTAGTACGGTTTTTTTCTGTTGTGAAAAGATGTGTTAATTCTTTTTCAGCAAAGTCGGCCTGGCGGGCATTTACGCGCTCTGCTGGAGTGATGTTTTGCGTGTGATTTTGGGCAAATACCGATGTGCTTAGGACTACGATAAATAGCCACAACAGTTTAATCGCTCTCATGATGAGAAGTCTGTTTTTGGGTTGAGATCAGTCTTGTTTTAGCTCCTTTTCACATCCCCTTCATGATCCATAGTTCCTGTTTTTCTTCAGGTGAGCTGCACAGATAGTGATCTTTTAAATAGTTGCAAGAGGGTACCTGTAAACTAGGCTGCAGACAAAGCAAGTGCTTTGTAAACAGTGGTTTACGTCGTTGTGCTACTACTCGGCGCCTTGAGTAAGGAGCACAGCGGAAAGGGCTGTACTATGGTAATAGCACAGTCATTTCCAATGCCAAATTTGGTTTGTGTTTACGCGAATCAACTGAGGGCTCCAGACAGTACAGTGTACTGCTGGAAAAAAGACATGTTCACAGGAAGGGTTTGTAAAGGGTCACCTATTGATAAGGTGAATTTCAGAAGGGAAGTGACAATGTAACATTGTCAGTTCTCCCGTTTTAAAGTCATTCTATAAACGCGAATATGAGCTAAAAATTTTCGCAGCGCCAGTGTGGCGGTACGCGGTTTATTGAACGGGGTGAAAAACTTCGGGAACGGCTTTACATTAAATTAAACTGACATGTAAATTATCCCTAGATGAGGGCGGTTCTACAAGAAAACCCGCATGCAATTCATCTTGAAATCACATGCGAGTTGTATCAATTTAGACGATGAAATTACTTCACCACCAGGATTTTTACAGATTGTGGAGCCTGGAATGTCCGGCTATTTAGCGTCAAATAATAGGTGCCGTTATTGAGGTCTCCTAAGTCAATTTGTACTTGGTTTTTGCCCGCTGTGTAGGTGGCACGGGTAATGTTTTTAACCAAAGCACCTTGCTCATCGCGCAAATCAATGCGGATAACCGCCTCTTTTTCTAGCTGAAAACTTAAGGTGGTTGCATTTACCGCTGGATTTGGATAAGCCGCTGCTGCAATATTCATGGCTTCTGCTTCAGCGCCAAGTTCAGTCTCACTCTGTGGTTCCATGAGGAGGAAGTGGATCTTTCGGCCCAGTTCTTTCCTAGCTTCATGCTCAGGATGCGGCTGGCGGCCTTGACGGCGACCTTGATGCCTTTCGTGTAACTCTGCTGGTACGTGGCGCTCCATGATCGCTTTTTTGTCAGCGTCCCATTGCTCTGCTTGATCAGCTACTTCTTCCAGCAATCGGGTAATGTCAGCGTCATAGTTGCTAACCATTTCCTCCAGTGCACCGAAAATCTCAGGATGCTGTTCCCGTAGATCACGTTTTTGATGGCGGGCATGATGAGGGCCATGACGGCGTCCCTGGCGTTCGCCTGCTTCCGGACGTTCCCTTTCGCCCTTGCGCTGCTCACGCATTTGTTGGCGTTCGGTACGCGCTTGTTCTTTGGCTTCGGCCAGCGTAGCTCGGTATTCTGCTAAGCTTGTCTTATCAGCTTGGCTAAGCTCCGCCTCAAGTTTAGCGCGTTGTGCCTCCATCACGGGTTGGATGTTAGCTTCACGATAAGCCTTTAGCTCTTGGCGTAATGCTTTGCGATCAACAGACTCACGCAGTGCACGATGTTCGGCCTGCTTGGCTTTGCGGATATCACGTAACTTACTTAGCTGCTCCTCATTGAGGATCTCCCCCAACTCAGTCTTAGTGTTTTGATGAATTTCGCGCATAGCAGAACGACGATCTTCTCGCTCTAGATTCTCGTTATTGCGAAGTGCTTCTGCTGCTGCCTTAGTCTTAGCTTGCAGGCTTTCAATTGCTGTTACTTGTTCTGGTGTAAGGGCGAGCTCCGCTTTTAATTCGTCGGTAAGCTCTAACATATGTGGCGGATGCTGTCGGTGCTGAGCCAGTACTGCGCTGATGCTGATCAGGCTCACAAAGAGCAGGAGCAAAAAACTGTTTTTCATAATGCTGTTCTTGTTTAAGATTTAAGTAGATGGATTATTTATGTGGGTTCTCGTGTGGTCGTCGACGTTTCTTTTTCATATGTGGAGATCTACTCAACATGCGACGCCAACGTTGGCTCTCCTGGAGTTGATCTTCGGTCAATAGGGGGGTTACTTCTTGGAATAGGGAGTCGGCAAGTTGGGTCCGTTCTAACCTGTGGGAAGCATTTAGTTCCCGAAATCGCGGCCCGTACTCTTCGAATATTTCACGAAGGTGAAGTTCTTGCTCTGGCTCCGTTTCGATTCTTTCTAAAAAGCGTTCGCCAAAACCTTTACCCTCGCCGAGCTGGCGTAATTCATGTACACGTTGTTGCACCAATTGCCGGTTGGTCAGAAAGCCACCGATAAAACCGATGAGCAAAAGACCCGCAACTGCCAGTATGACTTTTAGTTTTTGCATAGGTTTAATTCTTTGGACTTGTTCCGTCAGGCATGAATGAGCGAAAGCGTCGTGAATTTTATTCTGAACGAGGCAAAAAACGCAGGCATAGCCTTAGCTACGGCGAGGCTTTTTAACGACGTGCAGGATAAAATTTGCCGCTTGTAGCCATTTAAGGCTCTGGCGAAACAAGTCTTTTATTCAAAAGCGTACACATCATCGACCTGAATATCCTCCAAACCAAGGAGGGCTTCCGTCTCAAGTGTACCGCTATTGTAGTAAACGAAGCCAAGGCTCAGCGCCAGTACAACACATGCTGCTGCCGCTACGGACGACCAGCTAGAGATCAGTGGTCGATACCAGCTATGGTCACTGAGTACCGAGCTCGCTACTTGCGCTGCAAAACCGGGTTTGGCCGGTTGCTGCAATTGAGAGAATAGCTGACGCATCTCCTCCAACTGCTGGCGCTCTACTTCTAATTCTGGAAACTGCGCCAGTACTACCACTAATGCCTGTTGCTCTTGTTGGTCAAATACCTCGTCTAGCGAGCGATGGACCAAGAGTCGAGCTTCTTCTATGGAGTATTTGTTTCGGTTCATCATCCTTGGTTTAAAATCGGTTTCAGGTATTGCTGTAACTCTTTTTGAGCCCGTGATAGACGGGATGCCACTGTTCCCATTGGTACTTGCAGTAAGGCTGCTGTTTCGCTAACACTATAACCTTGCACCAAGCGGAGCACAACAACTGTTCTGTATTCCTCCGACAAGCGACCAAGCGCTTGCTGTAGGGCATCCTGTAATTCCGTACGCTCTGGCGATTGCGATCGATCTGCTTTATGCATCATCAGTTGATGATCAGTGCTCAATGCATTCGGACGCTTTTTACGCTTGTCAGCGGCGGTTAAGGCGGTGTTTATCGCTATGCGGCCCAAATAGGTGCTGAGTTTGGCATTCCCGGCGTACTTATTCAAGGCCCGATAAAATTTGATAAACACATCCTGAGCTACGTCCTCCACTTCTGAAGGCCCTAACATGCCTCCAATAATACTCCTAACCATGGGCTCGTAGCGTTCTACCAGTTGGCGAAACGCACGTTGATCGCCGCTGCGAGCACGTTCAATGAGGAGGTTATCGTGAAGGCTTGCTTCCAATCTCTTTTGGGATTGTTTTGCTTATTAGACTCGACTAGTCGGCTGTTTTTTCCCCACTCCCGAAAAAAGATCATTTTTTAGAAGGTGAGAAATGTCATCAGTGCTTTTGGGAACCTACTGTAATTTAGGAGATTAAATATCTTAAAACCATCATGAAGGCAGAAGAACACCAGCCAGAAGAAGATCATTTACCCCCATATCGGATACGCCCGCGCTTTCAGGTAACATCACCTGATACCACTGATGATATAGAGGAGCGTATCAGTGTAGGGTTGGACGCAGATGGAGCTCCTTGTGTGGGTAAAGTGTACAGTGGTTATGTGTCTTTGCAGTTACCCTTGGAGGAACAACATTATTGGTCACCCAGGCTTACCGTCACGCTGGAAGAATTCGAAGAGGGAAGTTTGGTACGTGGCCTATACGGACCCCGGCCGGCAGTGTGGACGATGTTTGTTTTCTTTTATTCGCTGATTGGATTTGCGCTGGTGATCGTCTCCATTATAGGTATGGCTAACCTGTCACTGGACAAATCTGGTGCGGTACTTTGGTTGGTGCCGGTATTAATAATTGCGTTCTTGTCACTTTATCTGGTTGCTTACTTTGGCCAGCAGAAGGGCCATGACGAAATGGTGGTATTGCATACCTTCTTAGAGGAAACTACCGGACTAAATATTGATCGAGAGCATCAGGAGGCGGCTGCCGAAATTAACTCGCCGCCGGTACATTTAGAATAAAGCCCACCTTGAATACATTTTCGATCGACACATCGGGGTCCTCTCGAAGAATTTTGCGTAGCCGGCTAATAAATACATCAAAGCTGCGCCCCAGAAAGTAATCATCCTTGCCGTAAATACGCTGAACGGCTAGCTCACGCTTCAAGATTCGATTTCGATGCTGGCAAAGGAGCAGTAGAATAGCATTCTCTTTTTCGGTCAATCGACGGGTTTCTTCGTTTAGGCAAATCTCTTGTCTGGAAGGATCAAATTGATAGCGCCCTATCTGGTATTTTCGTACAGGTACAAGTGTTGGTTTCTGTTGTTGTTGAGCTACACGACGTAGGATAACCCGGATCTTGCACAGTAACTCTTCCTCATCAAAAGGCTTAGTGAGGTAATCTTCCGCACCTAGTTGATAGCCGCGTAATTTGTCTTCTTTCAGGAGACGTGCGGTAAGAAAAAGGAAAGGAAACTGTGGATGCTTTGCACGTATGTGCTTTGCCAAGCTAAATCCATCCATGCCAGGCATCATAACATCCAGTACAGCCAAGTCAAATTGTTGTTTCTGCAGCTCTTGCATTGCAGAGCGAGCATCCTTGCGCCAGGTTACCTGTAGGCCTTCTAGTTCCAGAAATTCCATTAAGAGAAAGCCTAGATTCATATCGTCTTCTACCAGTAAGATTCGTTGTTGGTTCATCAGTTTGTTCGGTGGTTTAAGTTTTGGGCAAGGTGATTTCAAAACGAGCCCCCTGTCCGGGCTGGCTCAATACCTGAATTTGCCCTTGGTGCAATTCTACTATCCGTCTTACATAAGCAAGGCCTAGCCCAAAGCCTTTGCAGTTGTCGCGCGTACTTTTTTGCCGATAGAAAGGGGTGAAAATTTGAGCCTGTTGTGCAGCTGATAAGCCTGGTCCATCATCTTGAACAGCGAGTAGCACATAATCTTCATATTCCTTAAGGTCAACTCTTATGTTGGGCTGATCATCACTGTACTTCAAGGCATTGTCTAGCAGGTTTCGCAACGAATTCTTGAGGTGAAGCGCGTCCACTCGCAATTCAGTGCTAGTATGTGTAGGAGTAAACTGTATCGAAGCACGTTTGGCGTCTGCCTGTAGATGCATATCGGCGATAGTTTCTCTACAAAGCGTGACCAGCTCACAGCTTTCCTTACTTAGGAGATAATCGTTCTTTTCTAAACGAGCCAAGTACAGTACTTGCTCCACCTGCTGCATGAGTTGGCTGGCCTCATTCTGAATAATCTGTAGATGCGGCTGTCCAGCGGGAGCCAAGGCTTTGCGCTGCATAAGGCTGCTGGCAAGCTTGATGTTAGTGAGCGGCGTACGAAACTCGTGTGCCATGTGGTTGAAAAACTCACGGTTTAGATTACTCATTTTCTGTTGCCTCAAGAGATGGTAGGAGGCATAAAAGAACAGTAAGCAGATCATCAGAAGAATACCGAAGGAAGTACCCGTCATAACCCCCATTTTATCAAGGGTGTATTTCTTCTTCTCAGAGAATTCAAGATTGAGAAAGTGACTATCCGTTTTCGTGATGGGGTCAAGCGCACAGGAATAGGGGGGCAGTTCGATCGATGTAGGCGTATAGCTTGGTGGCTTGGCACAAACTTTTGCTTCGTAGGGTAGCTTAATGTTGAACCCTGCTAAGGATGAAGAGACCGTCTTCGCAAATTGGTCTGTTTGGATCAACTGATCAAGTTTCTTGCCGCACTCTGCTGCTGTAATTGTGCAGGATTGGGAGAAAGGCTCACTGCATTTTTCGTCCTTGGCGAGCGTAGCAACTGCACTACACAATGCTGTGTTAACATTGGTCTGAAATTGTTCCTCCATCAGGCTTTGTGAATGCCTGAGCCAGATTACCTGTACGATCAGGAGTGCCGCCATGGCGATGGCTGAAGCCACTACTAGATAGGAACTGGTTCGCTGTTGCATGCCGTACGAAAGGGTGATTATAGCAACAAAATAAGGCTTTTCCGGCGGATGCTGTCTGGTGATTAACAGCTTTTTAACAAGTGACTAACAGCTCAAAAACAGCACTTTAGGGGCACTTGGGGCTAGCTTTGTTTTATCCATTTACAGCATGCTTGGAGTGGTCGTTTACACCCGAGACGACTGCTCCAGGCCCGCTCCGGTAGCTCAGCGGTACTGAGTGCAAGCAAAACCTATAATGATGTTACGTTCTTTTATGCTCTGCTGCTTTCTCTTTGTTGGTGTAGCACTTAGTGCTCAAACAACAGCGGCCAAGACCAGCTGCACGCCTGCACAATGCCAAGCCAAAAAGATGGCTGCTACTACCTCTTGTCAGGCGAAAGCCACTACTGTAGCGGTATCTACTACACCTTCTCCTGAACGTGCGGCAAACGCCACGGTAGAGCCACTACCGCTATTTAAGCTGACGAGTGCCGCATCTACGAAAGCGAACTGCCAACCAGCTGACTGTGTCAGAGTTTGTGAGCCAAAAAATTGCGATCCCAGCGCCTGTCAACCCTCAAACTGCAAGCCGGGTACAAGTACTAGTGCAACCACTACAGCACTAGCACTCAAGCAAGAATAAACCGGTTTATTACGCTGCCATTTGTGCTGACAACCCAGTGCAAATCCGGCATACCTTGAGAGAGGCACTCTTCTTCGGATGAGTGCCTTTTGTTATTCGGTAACTTGTTCTTCTCCTTTCGATAAATAGGCTTCACATAGCTCATGTAGTGTTTCCTCACTGTCTACCATATTGGAGAAGTAGGCCACGAACATTTCTTTCCCTTTTCGGTCGGCGGCGTTCATGTACTGGTAGGCGTAGGTCAGAAATTGCTCAAACTTAATATCCATGATTCGTTTGCTCTCATCCATTTCAATGAGTGCAGAGATGATCGGATAATCAATGAGTTCGGTCTTGCTATTGAGAAAAAACTTCCAGGAAGCACTTCTGATGGTGGGGAGTTGTACGCCCCCTGCTGCTGTTATGATGTCTACTATCGCCAGCGTGTCGTTATCTGCTTCTTCTATCAAGACCTCTAATAATTCGTAGTGTCTTGGCAGTATTTCACTTAGTGAGCTGTAGTTTTCCTCAACCTCCGTTTCTATCGTAACTAAGGCTTTTTCTACGAACCTTTCGTTGGCCTGCTCCTCTTTCCAGTTGTTTATGAAGAGGGCTATCAAGATCCCCAGGATCACAGGGATAATCTCTTTCAAAACGCGTTTTAGGTATTCAAGCATGGTTTTTTGTTTTAGGATTAAGCTTGATAAACCATCCCAATGTGTGGAATGCCATCTTCAAGATAAATATCTCCTATAGATGAAAAGCCTACAGAGCTGTAATAGGATTGTAGGTGAGCTTGCGCAGAAAGCTTTATGGGAGTGCCGGGCCATAATTGTTGGGCTTGCATAACTGCTTCTCGCATTAGGGCGCGCCCTAAGCCTTTGCCTCGAGCAAATGGAGCGGTTATGACACGACCAATAGCCGCATGATTTTCATAGCTGGTGCCAGTAGGCAGTAAGCGTACGTAGGTAGCTAATTGACCGTCCTCCGTTAGTCCAAGTAAATGTGTGGCTACTTGATCTTGGCCGTCAGCATCAAGATAAGGACAATGTTGCTCGACCACGAAGACTTCTTGGCGTAGGGCCAGGAGGGCATAAAGCTGTTCTTTGCTGAGATCCGAATAAGAGAGGCAGGAGTATTCAACGGTCATATTCTATATTTTTCCTCAAGTTATTAGTTGAACGCCATATTTATTGAGCAGTTCAGTTAGAATGCCCATTGAAGTTAAACGAAAAAGCCCCATCCACTCTAGGAGCAGATGGGGCTTTTGTATGCTTCAGGTGAAGCAGCTGTGTTTATTCAGCTACTACCTCGAAAGTTACTTCTGGTTGAACTTCCTTGTGTAGAGCAACTACCATTTTGTAGGTACCTAACTCTTTAACGTTGTCTGGAAGTTGAACTTTGCGGCGCTCGATATCCAAGTCAAACTGCTCTTTCAAAGCATTTACAACCTGAATATTGGTTACGCTACCGAAGATCTTACCGCTGGTACCAGCCTTCGCGCCAATGCGCAATACCTGACCGTCCAACTTAGCAGCCATTTCCTGGTATTCACCCAGGCGCTTCGCTTCCATTGATTCTTCGCGGCGTTGAAGTTCTTTCAAACGAGCTTTATTGGCACCATTGGCAATCAATGCCAGACCCTGAGGGATCAAGTAGTTGCGGCCATAGCCATCCTTAACGGTCACCAGCTCGTGCTTATATCCGACGTGCTCTACGTCTTGCAACAGAATGATATCCATGTCAATTCGTTTTTAAAATCGATAATAAATGATCACTGCCTAAGGCTTACTTCAGTAAGTCCGTTACGTAAGGCAGTAGCGCCAAGTGGCGAGCACGCTTAATAGCGGCAGAAACTTTGCGCTGGTACTTCAATGAGTTACCGGTAATACGGCGTGGTAAAATTTTACCCTGCTCGTTAACGAATGACAGCAGGAAATCAGCATCCTTGTAATCGATGTACTTGATGCCATATTTGCGGAAACGGCAGTACTTCTTGCGCTTACCACCGATCTTAGGATTGCTTAAGAATTTAATATCATCGCGATTAGCCATAGCTTATCCTGATTTTAGTAGTGAATAATGAAGGTTTACTCTTCCTCTTGCTTTGCTTCAGCAGCTGGAGCAGGAGCAGGGGTAGCCGGCTTGACTTCTTTTGCCTCAGGAGCAGGAGCTGCTGGCTTAGCTGCTTTTGCTTCTGGAGCAGGAGTTGCTGGCTTCTTGTCACGGTTGTCACGACGATCACCACGACGGTCACCACGACGATCGCCACGACGATCATCTTTCTTGTCCTTTGACTTAGGACGCTTAGCTTTACCGATTAGACCATTACGCTTGTCTTCGTTGTACTTAATACCAAACTTGTCTAGTTTGAAGCTCAAGAAACGCATGATGCGCTCGTCACGGCGCAGAGCTAGTTCCAGATCATCGATGATGTCACCGTTAGGAACTCGGAATTCGATACAGTAGTAAACCCCACTATTGCGCTTGTTGATAGGATAAGCCAATGTGCGAAGGCCCATCTCGTCGATGTGCACGATTTCCGCGTTGGCATTTTTCAACATGTCGCTATAGGTCTGAGCCGTCGTTTTGATCTCTTCCCCTGACAGCACTGGGTCTACGATGAATGTTACTTCGTAATTTCGCATTAGATCAGACACTTAAAAAATGAATTATTAAATGGTAACAGTAGAAAAACAACTTCTTGATTCTTAGCTGTTACTTTAAAGCGGCTGCAAAGGTAGTGTTTTTCCATAAAAAAATTCAAAATCATTTAAAGTAATCTGATGACTGGTTCGTCTACCAAAGAAAAGACCTAGTTTTGGCAACGCTACCTATGGCCGCATCAAGAGAACAGACTATTACTCAGACGATTCGCAACTACGGTGATCGGCTCTTCCGATTCATCCGGGGGCGGGTTAATTCTGATGCCGATGCGGAAGATGTACTGCAGGATGTCTGGTTTCAACTCAGCCGAATTGTTGACCTCAGTACGGTGGAGAATCTAAATGCATGGCTGCACCGTGTGGCGCGTAATCGATTGACTGATCGCTACCGCAAAAAGCAGCCGGAAGCACTGGAAGATCTCCGCTTTGGAGATGAAGATGGAGAGGGCGCGTTTATTGACGATTTTTTGCCCTCTTCTGATGACACGCCCGAGGAGGCCTATTTCCGACAAATCGTATGGGAGACTTTATATGAAGCTTTGGACGAGTTGCCAGAAGCCCAGCGGGATGTCTTCGTTTGGAATGAATTGGAAGATGAAACGTTCCAGTCGATCTCTGATCGTACTGGTGTAAATATCAAAACACTGATCTCGCGAAAGCGCTATGCTGTACAACACCTACGCGAACGCTTGGCAGATTTGCACGAAGAACTCTTAAACTTTTAAACAACTACTATGTACCGCCAACATAAATACCGCCGCCGTTGGTCGCCACTTTGGATGGGACTCTTTTTGGTCCTGGCACTAGTAGTGCTGTCTTGGGTCGTGATGTTCCTATGGAACTTTGCGGTGCAACCCTTGTTTGGGACTCCCACCATGAATATGGCGCAAGCCGCCGCCTTGCTAGTCTTGTGTCGCATTCTCTTCGGCCGCCTTGGCCCACCTAATCATAAAGGGGAGCATATGCGTAAGCGTAAAGCCGCCTGGAAAGAGAAATGGGGCAAGATGAGCGACGAAGAGCGGGCCGCTTTCAAGGCACGCTGGAAAGAGAAGTGTGGACCTAGAAGGGAGACAAGAAGTCAGGATGGAGATTCGGCCTAAGGCCAGTCCATATAACACTCAGTAGGTAAATTAAAAATGGTGCAACGGACGTATTGTCCTGTTGCACCTTTATAATATCATTGCCTATTGTTTACGTGGAATTTTGGGTTTGAGCGCGTTTAAAAGGAGGCAATGAAAAGCATTCAGGGGATTGTTCCATTATTTTTTGGGAATGATACAAAGCTATAGGCCGGGGAGTACAACGGGAGAAACAAATTTGACTTAAAGTATGTTTTTATTTTGCTATATTATATTGTTAAAATATTGATTATCAATTTTTAAAAATAAAATAAAGTCATATTTGAGGCGCTCGATAATAATAATGACTTTTGCCGAGCTTGATGAAGGAACTATAGTCGACTTCAATCGATTTGTGCAAGAGCAGGGACATACAAGGTCTAAATTGAAATCAGTATGGAGTAAACTGCTTTCCTACATCAGGCGCGGAGCTCAACCGGTTCTTGCTAGTTTTGAAAAAGAACTTCCCTCTACGCTTGCTATATCGACTTCGCAGCTAAAGAATATATTGTCAGATTTAGTGAAGCTTCTGGAGAAATACCTCGCGGAGCAACGACTAAACGATGATGACGACCTACGAGCGCTGTTGGCTTTTGAAGAAGCTGTCTTCAGTAGGAAAACTGCCTATATCCAGTTCAAACGAGCAAAACTTGCCAAGCGCCTCCATGCTCGACGATTCTCCAGTTCTAGTGCTAATCACAACTATCTCCGCTTTCTGGAGCTTGAGCATGAATTTGATGCCGAGCTTAAAAATCGAGCAGACCTTTCGGCGCTTCTCCAGCAAACCAGGCAATTAGAGCAATACACTACCCTAGAGCGACTGGGTATCTACTGCGATATTTTTGAAGGAATAACCAGGCAGACGGATATTCTTCCAGAGACATTGCTTGCTGAGGTTCATGCCTTACCAGAAGTTTCCTTGCCTAAAGAAGAAGAAAGTGCTGAGTTCTCTTTGGTCCCGATTTATTTTCATCTCTTATCGCTAATAAGGAATGATGACAAGCAGAGTTTCAATTACTTATTTGAACGATTAGAGGAGGTGTTAGATAAGATGTCGGAAAACGAGCAAAAGCGGATAGTCGCCCGACTGCAGAATTTCCTGGTAACGAAAATCATACGAGGGGATCTGAGCTACAATAAATATTATGAAAGGGTGATTCGTCTTCTGTTGGTTAATGACGCTTACAAAATCAGTGAGTGGGAGATAAAAAACTTTGTCACAGCCCTATGTAAAGGTGACGAGATGGATTTGGCAGAAGAGCTATTAGTGAAGTCGGTCTCTAAGATGATCACTTCCGATAAATCGCTGGTGCTGCAATACAATAAAGCTGTAATTAATTTATACCGGGAGCGCTACAGCAAAACCTTGGAGTTGGTTTCACGCATTCCATTGACAAATCGCAATTACTACATTGGTTCCAGGTATATCCAGCTCTATGCTTTGTATAAGCTGGAAGAATATGAAGGAGTACTCTCCCTGCTCGATAGTTTTCATATTTATGTGCGTCGCGCACAATGGTTGACCACTAGCGATAGAGCAGCGGGAATCGCTTTTGCGATACTCTTTCGAAAGTTTGCTAAGCTTCAGTTAGAGAAACCTTACCTCTCTAATGAGGAGTATCAAGCAGGAATAAAGGCAGTTTACGACAAGATTAATTCAAATCTTGTCCTGGCAAATAGATCGCTGTTGAGATCGTTGATCGCGGAAGAAGTACAATAGCTCTAAGTAAAAGTACCTTTACTCTTTCACCCGCGCCATAAACATCCGCATAAAGAGGTGTGTGGCCATATTCCGTGCACGGTTTTTGGCAATTTGGGCATTGTCGCCGTGGAAGTTGGCGTCTAGCGTTTCATACCAAAGTTGGAGCCATTTGCCAAAGAGCTTTTGATCGATCCCGGGTGCATTGTCCTGGTCTACATCAATATGTACCTGTACAGGATTGCCTTTGTATTTGCGGGCGAAGAGGAGATTGGATTCCCAGAAGTCGGTCAGGCGTTCCAGGTGTTCTTCCCAATCGGTGATGCGCTCATTAAAAACGGGGCCTAAAAGTTCGTCGTTCCGAACCTTCGCGTAGAAGGAACGAACCAACAAGGAGACTGCAGGTCTGGAAGATAGTTCTTGCATAGACGCCAAAATTTGCTGCAAATTAGGAAGTGGTATTACTTGAAGTAATGATTATTGTCACTCTTTTGTGGCCTTCTGCCATACTTGTGTCATACCTGCACCATAACCCACTGTAGGGCCTTGCATAAAACCGAACTGCTGGTAGAACGCTTCCAAACTAGCAGCCGACATCAAGCCGATGAAGCTGTGATGTGAAGCATGTTTTTCCAGGTAGATCATTACTGTTTTCATCAGTGCCGTTGCAATGCCTCGACGGCGATAAGTCTTTGCCACCACCAAATCTTGAACATAAAAAACGATATGGCCGTCTCCTACCAGACGCACCATTCCCACAGTTTGTCCGTCTATGTGCGTACTGAAAGTGACTATAGAACGAGGCAAAGCCGCAGCGATCGCTGACTGTGGCTGCATTTCCCAGCCGGCTTCCCGAATAAGCCTTTGATAATCCTCCACCTGAAGTACATTCTCTTTGATCAATGGTTTCGTCTTTTGGTACACAACATCAAGATACTGGGTTAGGAGACGGATTTGCAAGTTGCTACCTTGGTCAAGGTAAATTGTAAAAGAGAATGACGATAAAGGAACGCACAACCGACAAATTACGATTACGACATTGGGCTGAGCGAGACTATGCAGCACTTGCAGCATTCTTTGCTTCCGCTGAAAATACCCAATTTGTAGGCGGGGTAAAAACAGAGGAAGAAGCATGGCGGCTAATGGCTACCTATATCGGACATCAACAGTTATACGGTTACTCCTATATGGCGGTCGCCGAAAAGGTATCAGACAAGCTAGTGGGTGCTGTTGGGTTATGGAATTCGCCGCAATGGCCAGAACCTGAATTGGGGTATTGGTTTTTGCCGGAGGGCCAAGGGAAAGGATATGCTTATGAAGCAGCCTCGGCATTGAAGCAATTTGCATTGGAAGAAGTAAACTTTCCAACTTTGGTCAGCTTCATTGCTGGAGAAAATGAAGCTTCAAAAAGACTAGCTATTAAGTTGGGAGCGGTCTATGATGGAGAAGTAGATCTACTCACCTTTGGGCCGCATGGAGTATATCGATACCGTTAGCCAGGATACTACAGTTCAATGCGTTGACCTTGAGCGGCAGTTTCTTCTTCCGGTAGTATTTCACAGTTATCCCAGAGGCCAGTTTCCAGGGTTAGGGCGTAGGCTTCTGGTAGGCGTTTGTCCCGCATTGCTTGAGCCGCTGCCTTATGATTGTACTCGAAGCTATGATGTTGAAAGGAGAATGCTTCCTGGTCATCCAAAATCATATACCATACGCGCGTAGTGGCGTCATTTGCCGGCATTCCAATAACGCCAGGGTTTAGCCAGTACTTACCTTCTTTGTGATCATTAAATGGTAAGCCACAATGCCCGCCTAGGATTAGGTCGGCTTCAGCTCGATTAAGCTGATCAGCTTTTCGTTCCCATGGGGTAGACGCAAAGACGTAACCTGATACATGTTCTAAGGCGCCGTGTACCACCTGAGCTTGAAGGCCAGCATACTTAAATCGAATGTGGTATGGTAAGTCGTGCATCCACGCAATGGCGCTTTCGCTTAAAACCGATTGGGCGTAAGGATACCACTGGCGTGAAAATACATCACAACGACTCCCATCATTGAAGTCGCAACCACAGTCTTCTTCACCGTCACGAAGTTGCAGTTCTACATTACCGGCAATGCAATGAATACCCCAATCGCGAATCAGTTGAATCGTTTCTTCCGGATGTGCACAGTAACCTACCATGTCGCCGGTACAGATGATACGATCAGCAGGGATATCCCTCGTTTTTGCAATTTGCATCATCTGCTCCAATGCTTGCAAGTTGCTATACACACCACCAAACACCAATAGAGGTCCCTCTAAAGCACCAAGGTCTTTGATAGAAAATACCGTCGTTTGCTGCTCTACTGTATCCAATGCTTAAGGGTTAAATTCAAAGTCTGTTCGATAATGAGCCTGTCTTATACTCTCCTGAAGACTGTCGGCAATAGAAACAGTACAAAGCACGCTACTGTTCCAAGAATATTCACGCTGAGTAAGTCTCCATACTTGCCGGGAAACCATATGAGTTGTTCCGGTATCGCTCCTAACGCCAATAGAACCCCCAATACGATGCCCACTCCGACTGCCAGGTGAAATGATATGGCCTTCGCCTTAATTTTCCATAAAAGGAAAACGGGGGCTAAGCCCAATACCATCGTTCCGCTTATGGTGGTGGCCGATAATATTTCCGGGTTGGCAAAGATCGGTAAAGTGCCCGCGATAGCAAATAGCACCATGATTAGACGACCTCGTCCCACCGTTTGCTGTTCTTTAGTGCCCAAGTCAATAACAGCCATCTTCGCTGCGGAGGAAAAAGCAGAGTCCAGGGTAGAGGCCGCTGAGGTAACCATGATGAAATTCATGATCAACATAGCACCCACACCCAGTAGTTTGCTCACCTCAACTGCCGCTTGTCCGCTCAGTCCTTTTGTCTGCGCATAAATACCCACAAAACTGAATAACAGGATGCAGATAAAACCGATAACGGCAGCAAGGAAAAAACTCTTGCGTGTAGTTGAGGGATCGCTGATGAAACCGCGGTCCGTCATTACACTGTCGTGGAAAGGGTAGCTAAAGATTTGGATAAAGGCAACGAGTAAGAGATTGACACCGGTAGCTAAACTCCATTCGCCAGAGTGGAAGTAGGTCGTAATTCCACCCTCGGTTTGTGGCATGATCAAACCCAGAACGACAAATAGAAGCACCCCAAAGAGTACCATCTGAATGGCATCCGTAAGCAAAGAACTTCGTAAACCTCCTTTCAGGGTATATGCCAGTGTGAGTAAAGTGAATACGATAATGGCACCATAGTATTGAGCACTACCCATCTCACCAAAATAGCTGCCAATCACCATCGTGTTGGACCACACCTCATTGTATAGCCGAAAACCTACAAGCAGAGAGAATACAATCACAGCTGTCCGCCCAAATCGCTGACTTAAATAGTCGTGTATACTCTCAAATTTACCTTGTACCCGTAGCTGGTAGATAACGATACCGGCTACAATAAATGACAGGTAATAAACAGCGTAAGCAACTCCTCCCACAATGCCAAAACTCAGACCAAGGTTAGCAGCATTAGTGATCGACTTAGCGAATATCCAGGAAATGACCAGGCTGCTGGTCAGGAGGAAAACATTCGGTTGCCGACCCTCTCCGGAGGAGGCACTGTAAAAGCTAGCTACTGTCCGCGATATAGGCGCAATCAGAAAGAAGAGTAGACCAAAGCCTGCTACCAAAATCCATTGCCAAAGAAGAGTTTGTTCCATTGATCAGTATTGAGGTCGAAAAGGGGAATTCGGAAGGGGGAAATGTTTTTAAATTATAGATGCTAATACTTCCTAATTCCAAATTCCGACTTCCTACTTCGGGTTACTCTACGTCCCACCAAACGCGGGCATTGATGCTGTTGCCATCAGTGGCTGCAGCTGCAGCAGAAAAATTAGCGGCGTTGAGCGCTGCCTCATCCGTAGGATACGGCATCCGAACAGGGATGAGATCATTATTCAAGCTCGCTGAAATAGTCTTTAGGTTAGGGAAACCAGTACGGCGGTATTCGATCCAACCTTCGTATCCATTAATGATGTTTGCCAACCACTTTTGGGTGATGATCTGCTCTATTTTATCCGCACCATTTTCACCATAAGCTGCAGCGCCACTGTTTAGGTAATCAGCTGGTAGATCGGTTTGCCAATACTCGAAAGCCTGCTGTACGCCTAAATTATAGAGCGCTTTTGCATCAGCATTGATGAGGCCTCTTTCAGCTGCCTCTGCCAAAAGGAAGTGTGTCTCCCAAGCCGTGAGGAAGTTAGCGTCCAGGTCTCCAGTGCGTTCGCGGAAAATGGTACCGGTAAGAGAGAAATCTGCTACCGAAATGGAAGTTTGCGAGGCATCAGGACCATTCAGCAAACCGTTGAAAGTAGTCTGTCCTGGATCATTGCTTATTGGGCGGAACCAAACAGCCATCCGAGGGTCATCCAGATCCACGAGGATTTCTTCAATTGTCTCCGACATGATAAATAGATTGAAATCACCTGCCCGTAGGTTGGCCATCCGGAAGTTGTTCGGTTGACCATCGGTGAAGTCAAAAACGGCATTTTGAGCATTATCGCTCAAGTAGTTGCCATTATCGAAAATCGACTGCAGTTCTGCGCTAACGTTTACCTGATCAGATATCCGAATGAGGGCTTTGATGCGCAGCGAATTGGCAAAACGTACCCAGCCATCAAGCGAGCCATCAAATAAGATGTCTCCTTCCAATGGGATACTGCCTTGATAGTTTTCAATGGCGGCAATGCCATTGCTTAGGTTGTCCAGGATGCCTCCAGTTGTTTGATAGATATCAGCCTGTAGGTCGTAGGCTGGTGTAACAAGTCCTTCTGTTCCGCGCAAAGCCTCGGTGTAAGGTGCGTCTCCGAAAATGTCGGTTAGTGTCATGCCCAAATAAGCCTTCATAATTAGAGCAGGACCTTCGTATACGGCAAGCGCTTCGTTGGTTTTTACCTGATCGAGGATCAGTTCATTGTCCCGTAGGTTGGTATACAATACGGGCCAAGGATTGCCGCCAAACTGTGGTTCGGTAAGGCTGTGCCGGTCAAATAGATTAAAATCAATAGCCGTGAAATACTGTCCTAAAAGATTTCCTGCTACAAAGCCCTCATAGGACATTTCTTCTCCGTAGTCATAGATAACCTGGCGAAGCAGAAGGCTTGGTTGTACCTCAATTGGAGAGTTGGGGTTGGTATTGATTTCTTGGAAGTCCTCCGTACAGGCCTGGAAAAAGAAGGCCAGTGCTAGAAGAGGTATATATTTTAACGTACTCATTGTTGTTGATTTGATGCGCTCCGCCGGTGGCGGTTCTTAGTTTAAGCGTGCAATGCTGGTGATTAGATTAGAAGTTCAGCCCTAGTTTTAATCCCCAGCTTCGGGTAGTGGCATAACTCATATCCTCCACACCACTGACGAACTGCGTGCCCTGTACAGCAAGTTGTTCAGGGTCAAAGTGAGGGATAGCCGAGAAGGCATAAAGGTTACGCCCTACTAGTGCAAGACTTAATGAGCGACCATTGCGGAAGAAGTTGCCACGATCAGCGAAAGTGTAGCCTAAGCTAAACTCCCGGATCTTCAAGTAAGAGGCATCATAAGTGTTGTTCTCCTCGTGGTTGCGATCGTAGAATTGACGATAGTAACTCTCCGCGTTTACGGCTGTGGCGTTGGGCGCCCATATTGGATTTTCAGTACTGCCGGTATTCACAACGCCTTCCGCAACGATACCTTCTTCGGGGCGATCAAGGGTTTCAATCAACTGGCCACCAACCGCTGCTAGCGACAAGGTCCGTGATACAATTGTACCTCCTTGACGCCAATCGAGCAAGAGGCTCATATTCCAGTTTTTGTAACTGAAGCGATTGCTGAACCCAAGAACGAAGTCAGGATTGAAATTGCCGAGTAGTTGTAAGTTGTTGTCAACGATGTAGCGACCGTTGTCATCGATTACGAAGTCACCATTTTCATTGCGGAGGTATCCTGTACCATACATGTCACCAATCTGGCCACCTTCTTCCACTTGGAACCACACTGTCTGGTTGACATTGTCGTAAACCCGTGAGTAGGCCAGCGTCAGGCGGTCAATGCCAGCAGGAAGCTGCTCTACAGTGGCGCGATTGGTGCTGAAGTTAAACTGCGCATCCCAACGGAAATTAGCATTGTAAACCGGGGTGAGACCAAGGATCACTTCTACACCGCGTGAACGAACTTCACCGCCATTCACGACCTGCTCTGTATAACCAGAGGAGATAGGTACGGGTAAGGCAATGATCTGGTTCTCGGTGCGCGCATCGTAATACGTAAAGTCTACTCGTACGCGATCATCTACAAAACGGATGTCTGCACCTACTTCAATAGAGCTCGTTTTTTCGGGAAGAAGATTACCGTTAGCAATCAGGTTTTGAGCGCTAAACGTTGGCTGTGCACTGAACGGCGTTTGCGCTACAAAAGCGCCAGTAGTCTGATAAGGATCAGTGTCATTACCTACTTGAGCCCAACTTGCCCGAAGTTTAGCAAAAGAAACGCTGGTCGGTAGATCCAATACTCTGGAAAGGATCAAGCTACTCGATACAGATGGGTAGAAGAAAGACGTGTTGTCTTTGGATGTAGGCGTTGCCAGGGCACTAGACCAATCATTACGACCCGTGACATCCACAAACAGGACATCCTTATAGCCCAGTTTAGCTAGACCATAAACGCTATTGATTCTCTTGCGTGAATCGAACTCAAATACTTCAATAGGTGAGGCTGCATTGCTCAGCTTGAAAATGCCAGGTTGAGCCAGGCTTAGTGCTTGTGCTTGAGAAGTGCTTGCTCTTTGATCCAGGCGGTTGGCACCGGCTGAAAAGTCAGCAGAGAAGTCGCCCCATTGGTCCTGATAATTCAAGAGGAGATCGGTATTGTTTTCACGATAAAATACATCGTGTTCAGCATAGGCGCCATTGCGGAAACGGTTAGAGCTGAAGTTGCGTAAGAAGCGGCGGTCTTCGTTCGAGTAGTCCATTCCGCTACGTAGACTAAGGCTCCATTTGTCCGTAATGTCATAGGTTGCCATCAGGTTACCGAAAACCCGGTCGCGTTGGAATGAGTTGCGGTTTTCCTGCAAGATGAAGTACGGGTTGTCAAAAAAGGTATAGTTGAATGCATACTGTTGGAGGCCTTCCAAACCTGGTTGCCAGTAATCCTGCAGTTGGCTAATGTCCAATGAACGTGGCCCCCAAGCAACTAGCGAGTAATTGATGTTCTCTGAACCGTATCCATTAGCTGGGCGATTATCACTACTGGCATTCACATAGCTGAAAGCCGTTGATAGTTTCAGGCGTTCGATCGGCCGGAAACCAAGTCGTGCGCTAATCGTCTGGCGATCGAGGTTTACACCTGGAATGATGGAGTTGCTACGCATGTCTGTAAAGGACAGACGGTAGTTGCCGCGTTCGTTTGCTGCACCAATGGCCAGGTTATTCACCGTTGTCAGTCCAGTTTCGTAGAAATTCTTCAGGTTGTCTGGATGAGAAACAAACTCAGTTGGCGTAATGGGGGCACCACCATGTACTGCCACATCACCACCCCGGACCACTTGCCCTGAGGCCGTAGTAACCGGGCTGTCAAACTGAGGGATTAGAATGCCGGCGTCCAAACGTGGTCCCCAGCTATAGGTGATGTTGTCGTTGATACCTCCACCAAGGCCATCGACAAATTCAAACTGCCCCGAATTTCCCTGGCCATAACTGTTTTGAAATTCCGGTAGCTGAAAAGCACTTTCCACGAAGGAGGAAGAGTTGAAACTGATACCCAGACCAGTGCTTTCTGATCCATCTTTAGTTGTAACGATGATCACACCATTCGAAGCACGTGTGCCGTACAGTGCTGCTGCACTAGGACCTTTCAATACAGTAACGGAGGCTACATCATCTGCATTGATTTCCATGGCGCCATTACCAAAGTCTACTTCCTGAAAACCGGCTGCCGCTTCATTGGTGAAGTTGAGGATAGAGTTGTTGTTGATCGGCACTCCGTCCAAGACAAAAAGCGGATTGTTGTTAGTGAAACTGGCTTCCCCACGAATGGTGATTTTAGATGTAGAACCAACGCCAGTAGCTCCTTGACTAATGGTAACGCCAGCTACCTGGCCCGCCAGGTTGTCAACAAAGTTCGGTGATTTTACATCGGTTATGTCTTGTGCATCGATGCGCTGAACGGCATATCCTAAATCGCGAGAAGAGCGCTCTAAACCGAGAGCAGTTACTACAATTTCATTGAGGGCAGTGGTGCCAGCATCCAGTGCTACATCTAGCTTTGTTTGTTGTCCAACAGTTAGCTCAATGCTGCTGTATCCTACATAGGAGAAAAGCAGTACTGCTGATTCTGATCCAACTGTAATTTGGTAGCGACCATCCAGATCGGCAACTGTGCCATTGGTAGTACCTTTTTCTAAAACAGTTACCCCTGTTAACGCCTCGCCTGATTCCGCATCTGTGACGGTTCCTGTTACCGTTATGCCTTGGGCAGACAAGCTCATTATACTGAGTAGCATGCACGCTACTGTGTATAGAAATTTCATACGTGATTAAGTTCTCTAAACCATTGCCTATCCGCTAAAGGCACAGAGACATGCCTTTGCTAACTGCATTGTTGTTGTGGATGCAGGCAATTCATTTGTTGCGAAAAATAAGAGTGAAATTGGGCCGGAAATCCTAGGCCCTTAAGCGCAATGTGGCTGGTGGGCCGCGCCGTGGTATGGCTCTGTAGATATCCTGCGAGCCTTGTGCTAAGGTAGGGGAGGTAGGTATTTGCCCCTCAGTAATCTCGAGAAGGCTATTGTTCAACTCGGCAAAGAGTCTTCCTGCAAATAAGGTGGGATACCAGACGGCGAAATTGTCCGCATTGTCTAAGTCTGTCAGGCTTGGTAGCAAGTATGCATCTGTTTGCATACTACCCAAATACTTCGCTACGGAGGCTTGCAGTTTGTCGGTTTCCCAATCTAGAGCAATGAATTGTTCCCTCTGGTATGTGTTCCGCTTTAGTCCAATAAGGTACAGTCCGCCATCTGATGAGGGACCTAAAACGGCATCCTTTTCTTCGAGATGGGCTTGTGCCTCTCTTAGTGTTTGAGCATTAAGCCCAGGGCTATCGCTACCGACTATGATTACTTGTTGGTACCCCTGGGCGAAGACGGCCTCTGTGGCATTAGCCAAACGCTCACCGAAAGTGTCCCCTTCTTGTTGAGGACCCAAGCATGGGCAGATGGGTAGCTTTGATTTGCGAAGCTCTCGGAGGGAATGTTGTAGTAATACCTTACTGACCCGATAGGAGTGCGGGCCGGCCAGTTGCTTATGCAGGGCCTCTTGTCGCGGTGTGCGACTAAAGAATAATATGGCGGTTTGATCGTAAGGTTTCATTACGCTAGTAAGCGCAATAATAACCAGTATTCCTGTAGCCAAGCGTCTCAACTGGGACAATTCTTGGTCGAAAAGCGGCCGGGCCTGGCGGAATTAGAATGATTACAGGCCCCAAATCTATTCTTTGGCGAATAGGTACTTACTTAAACTCCTTGATGTTGGTAGAAATGGAAAGTTGGTTTACACCTCCTCCAAGGTGGAATGTGCTGCGGCCGTAATCCAAACGGAAACGATTGATACGGATACCAGCACCAAAGGTGAAGCCCGCCAAACTACGATACTCGTCGAGGCTTAACTCTTTCCGTAAAAGATGGCTGTAGCCAAAACGGACACGGAAGTTTTCTTGCTTGCCAATGAAGAGCTCGCCGTTAAAAACAAAGTGCCGGGCAAAGTTGTCAAACCAGATAGCGGTGTTACTGCGCTCCGTTTCGATATCACCAAAAATGAGGGTGTTTTCTGTTGTGTTAGGGTCATCATATAAGATGTTCCAACGGTCGAGATAACGATAGACGATTGAGAATTGGAAAGGCAGATATTTCAGTCGTTTACTTAGCCCCGCTTGTATCTCGAAGGGAAGTGGTTCAATGTTGTCTTCTCGGAAAGTAGACAGTTGACGTCCTGCATTTCGAGCGACGAAGGTGATGATAAAGTTTTTCGCGGTATCCTGATAAAGAAGGCTCAAGTCCGCCACGAGGCCTATCGAGTTATAGCTTTCTAGCTGAGAGCTGATGAAGCGTAGATTTACGCCACCGCGCAGTCTTTCCGCCAACTCTCGGCCAGCGCCTATGGTCACAGCATATTCAGCAGCTTTGAAATCCCCCTCAATTTGACCAAGGGTGTTGGTAAGGTCAAAATCACCGTAGTTAACGTAGCGGATGCCGCCATGGAAAGTAGTGTTCCAGTTTTCATGATGGTAACCACCGCTAGCATAACCGTAGCCAATGCCTCCCGGGTGAAAAGCGTGACTGAAGCTCAGCTGTTGATGCATGAGTGGGTTTAATGAGGCCGGGTTCGTGCTGGCCATATTGATATCCTCATCAACCACTGCGATATGCGTACCACCTAAGGCTGATATTCGAGCGGAGGGGGCAAAGTTGAGGAACTCATAAGTGAAGAGGCCACCTACCTGAGCGTTCAGTGAGAGTACAGTAAAGCAGCATAGTGAGAGTAGTAGTATCCGCATACTTATTCTTCCTTTTCTTCGGCTTTCCAAGTGGTAGTGCATCTTCCTTTATCGCAGTCCATTGTGCGTTGGAGTTGGCCGTTTTCGTCGTATATCTTCAATTCCCCGTGTTCATAATCACCATCTAGATAAACGCCTTCTGCGGCGAGTTTACCGTTGCGATGATATTCTATGAAGGGACCATTTTCCATGTTGTCAGCAAAACTTACCCGTTCTTTGAGTTTACCATTGTCGTAGTAAGTTTCCCAAGCGCCGGTCATGACATTATCCACATAGGTACCCTTTTGCTTGAGAGCACCATTTTCGTGGTATAAGCGGTATTCACCGGAAAAATTACCCATCGTGTATTGCTCTACAATACTGGTGTCTCCGGCCCCGCTGAAAATTATTCTTAGTCCATCCAGTGTGTCTGCAGTGTATTGTGCTGCTTCTATCACTACGCCATCAGGGTTAGTAACGTATAGCCAGCCATGCCGGGCAAAGTCAGTTTTACGGCGTTCGAAGCGGACTGTATTTCCATACTCATCTTGTTCAACGACCTGTTCCAGCCCATTATCACAAGCGGTAATGAGTAGTAGGCAGCAGAGCAATGTAAAGCAAGTGAAAAGTCTCAAGGCGAAATATTGAGTTGACTAAACAGGCTTAAAGTTAAGCGCTACTACTGCATAACGACAAGCCTGTGTTGAGATTGTTTGCGTTAAGAGCAGTCAAGGAACTTAAAATGTCTGCTAGAGATCGTTTGTTAGTGATTCTCCTGAACCATATAAGGCATATGAGGACAACATGTAACATGTAAGGAAAGATGAGGCATTCAATTGACTACATCGGCTACCCAACTCATCTGACTAACTCAACTCATCCAATTAACGTAACTAACCCAACTATTTACCTATTGAACCACTTGCCGGCCAATACTCTCATAGTGGAACCCTTTCTCTTCCATGAGTTCGAGGTCATACAGGTTGCGACCGTCGAAAATCAGCGGGTTCTTTAGGAGCTCTTTCATCACGTTGAAGCTAGGGGTACGGAACACGCTCCACTCAGTGGCGATGGCTAGTGCATCTGCACCAATGATAGCTTCATATTGATCGCTAGCGAAGAAAACCTTGTTGCCGAAGAGTGCTTTTACGTTATCCATGGCCTCAGGATCGAAAGCACGGATTTGGGCACCTGCTTCTAAAAGTGCTTCGATAGTATATATAGCAGGCGCTTCGCGGATGTCATCGGTATTAGGCTTGAAGGCAAGCCCCCAGAGGCCGATGGTTTTACCAGTTAGATCATCTCCTAGACGAGCTTTGATCTTGTCCACCAAACGCATGCGTTGTTGGGTGTTTACGGACATTACTGACTTCAGAATCCGGAAGTCGTAGTCAAATTCTTCTGACGTTTTGGCTAGTGCCTGTACATCCTTAGGGAAACAGCTACCTCCGTAGCCAACTCCTGGAAATAGAAAACGCTTGCCAATACGCGTATCACTACCCATACCACGACGTACCATATCTACATTGGCACCAACTTTTTCGCAAAGGTTGGCAATCTCGTTCATGAATGTAATACGAGTGGCTAGGTAAGAATTGGCCGCGTATTTGGTCATTTCCGCCGAGCGCTCATCCATGAAGATGATAGGGTTGCCCTGGCGTACGAACGGATCATATAGCTGGTGCATTTTCTTTTGTGCACGTTCAGAGCTAGTACCAATAACGACCCGGTCTGGCTTAAGGAAGTCATCAACGGCTACGCCTTCGCGCAAGAACTCCGGGTTAGATACCACATCGAATAAGTCCGTAGATAAGTTCTTGGCCAGTGCCTTATGAACCTCCTCTGCTGTGCCAACAGGAACTGTGCTTTTGTCGACAATGATCTTATAAGAAGTGATCATCTTGCCAAGCTGATCGGCCACTCCCAGGATATAAGAAAGATCGGCAGAGCCATCCTCGCCGGGAGGCGTTGGTAAAGCCAAAAAGATAATCTCGGCAGCTTCAACGGCAGACGCGAGGTCAGTGGTAAAAGTTAGTCGACCCTGTCGGGTGTTTCGCTCAAAGAGAAGCTCAAGGCCTGGCTCATAAATAGGTACTTCGCCCTGTTGCATTCGGGCTACTTTATTGGCATCAATATCTACACAAACAACATCATTGCCCGTCTCGGCAAAACAGGTGCCAGAGACCAATCCTACGTATCCAGTACCAACAACTGCGATCTTCATGTATTATCTCGTTTTTTGGGTATCTTCCCTTCAAAAGGGGGGAGCGGAGATTCTTAAAATCCCGCTATTGATTTTTCAAAGCCGCAAAGGTAATGAATTGCGGCGGGTTCTCTCCAGCGGTGGTCAAATGTAAGGACAAAGACCAGCACTGATAATAACCGTAACGCCTAACCACCATAAGAAGATCAATTCATGGCCTTCATGCGTTGAAATACAGAGAAAAGGTACACCACCGCTTATGCGCCAATTCTTGCAGCAGCTTTATTATTCCTTTCCTGTGCAGTTGCTTCTCTTGCATATGAGGAGTAACCTCCTGTTGATGTCACTATGGGTGATATTGCTGCTCATGATGTCGGGTAGCTTGGGGCGTCGTCTAGGATTACAATATCTATTCTTGGATCCTGAGTACTTAGGCGAAGTCAATTTTTTTAGCTTCTACATAGTAGGCTTAGCCTTGGGAGGGTTCTTTATGAGCTGGAACCTGACTACCTATCTACTCACGGCCCAACACTTTCCATTTCTAGCGAGTCTCAAACGTCCGTTCACTAAGTTTAGCATCAATAACCTTCTGATGCCACTGGCCTTTGGTGTGTTTTACTTGATACTAATTGGTTACTTCCAAGACCATTACCAAGGCCTATCTTTTGGTGCAATTCTACTGCACCTAAGTGCACTTGGTCTGGGGGCGCTAACCTTGGTGTTAGGTTACTCTATTTATTTCCGTCTGACCAATAGGGATATTTCTTACTACCACCGGGGAAGTGCTCCGCCCAACTTAACTGATCTTCATATTCCTCCGGGGAGACGAAAGGCCGACCTCGACTACATGAAGCTTGATCGCAATCGACTCAAAGTTTGGACGTATCTGGGAGAGAATCTGAGGCCACGCCTAGTGCGTTCCGTAGCACACTACGAGTCACGGCTGTTGTTGAATATTTTCAAGCAAAATCACCTCAATGCATTGGCACTTCAGCTATTGAGTATGATGTCGCTTTTGATCCTTGGGTACCTGGTAGACTGGGAGCTTTTTCGGATTCCGGCTGCTGCTAGTATAATCATCTTGTTCAGCTTGCTCATCGCCTTTATCGGTGCACTTACTTACTGGTTCGCCGAATGGCGTGCTTTCGTAATTGTTTCCTTACTCTTGCTCATTAATTATCTCACCTCCTTTGGGGTTTTTAATCACCCCAACTATGCTTACGGGTTACATTACGGACCAGAAAGAGCCCCGTATACCTACAACAGTCTAGCGCAGGTGTGTCAAGACGACGTGGTCGAAGCTGATCTGGCAAATACAGAAGAAATTTTGAATGCGCGCATGGCGCATATGGATAGCACAGAGCAGAAACCCAAGATTATTTTCCTCTGCGCCAGTGGTGGAGGCCTAAAGGCGGCGGCTTGGAGTACGCACGTGGTTCAAGTGGCAGACAGCCTAAGTCAAGGAAAATTGCTGGACCATTCGGTCCTCATGACCGGAGCTTCTGGTGGTATGCTTGGCTTGGCCTATTTGCGAGAACTATATCTGCAGCATAAACAAGGGGAAGGGGTGCGGCTTTATCGTCGTGAGTATCTGGATCGTATCACTTTGGACTTACTGAATTCGGTGGCCTTTACCATTGTTTCCAATGATCTTTTCCTGCCCTGGCGACGGTTTGAATACGCAGGAGAACGTTACTTCAGAGATCGTGGATACGTTTTTGAACAGCAGTTCAATGAAAACACAGAAGGGGTTCTGGATAAACCACTGATGGCCTATAAGCAACCAGAACAAGCCGGCACGATCCCAATGTTATATCTCAGTCCTGCTATCGTTAATGATGGCCGACAAATGATTGTCTCGCCACAAGGGGTTTCCTTTATGATGACCTCTCCCATAGGCCTAGTGCAGCAGGATGTTTATGAGATTGATGCAGTTGATTTTCGTTGGCTGCTACGTGAACAAGGAGCAGATAGCTTACGCTTCCTTACGGGGCTAAGGATGAATGCTACTTATCCTTATGTACTGCCAACCGTCCATCTGCCGACCCAGCCGCAAATCACCTTGGTAGATGCGGGTTTCCGTGATAACTATGGCATTCAGGCTGCTACTCGATTTATTCAAGTCTACCAGGATTGGATTCGGGAAAATACGAGTGGAGTAGTTTTGGTACAGATCACCAGTTCGGAAAAAATCGAAGAGATTCCATCAAGTGCAACTAAAGGTATTGTGGAGTCGCTGTTTAACCCTCTAGGAATTGCCGGGAAAGTCCTGGATGTACAAGAGTTGCAGTATGATAATACCCTAAGCTTTGTGCACGATCTTTTAGGTGAAGACCAATTTGAGTTAGTCCGTTTTGTTTATCGTCCCTCCAATGACAAGAAGCTCGAGGCTTCAGTATCCTTTCACTTGACGCAGCAAGAAAAAGAAGACGTATTGCAAGCCATATCGCTTGAACAAAATCAGGCTAGCATGAAACGCCTGCTGGACCTATTAGGAAAGAAATAGATTACCTTTCCGTGTATTATGCAATCAAGAAATAAACCTTGAATGATGCGTCGATTTGAATTTCCTTTGCTTATACTTCTTTGTGTTTTTATACCCTACTGTGCTTTTGCCCAGATTGGTAAGGACTACCAGCGTATGACGGTGGAAGGGCCAGTAGAGCGTATCCAGTACAAGGTTACCTATAATGTACCTGGACAAGAAGAAGGGCCCAGTCCGTTTGACCATACCATGAAGGCGTGGGTAGAGGGAAGTAAGGTGATGAAGCTTGAAACAAGCAGCGCGAATGCTGTCTACGGTACTTCCATTGTAGAACTGGAATGGAAAGATGATGTTCTGCGAGCTGTACGGGAATATGAACAAAGCTCAAGTTTGCGCAAGATTCTTGATCAGCAAAATTTGACAACCCTAGGACCCGACGGTCGGATTCTCACAGAGAATATCTTCTTTGGCAAGGATGATTTACGAGCCACCATGCAGTATGCTTACAGTACCAGTTCGGCAGGGAATGAAGTACTCGAGATGACCATGTATAAGCCGGATAATCTCGATCCGCAGGGTTACTATTACATAGAATCTGATCAATGGGGTGAGGTGCTCCATATTGAAGCAGTGGGGCAGGATACCGGGCTGTATATACAACGACTAGAGAATGTCGGTGATTCTTTATTTATCAGTCGAATGTTTGTTTCTAGCCGTCAGCGCCGTGGAGAAAAGGACACCTTGAAAATGACCACGCTCGTTCGTTATGACCAATATGGTAACCCCACTTATTCTAAGGTTTCTCATCTAATGGAAACGGCCGGCGAAAACGCCGGAGAGCAGATGGAGATCATCACTCAGGTAGCCTACACTTACGAGGGCGATCAAGTGCAAGAAGATGAAGCAGATGTTATGGATCTTCAGGCGCGCTGGTTTAACGATGCATACAATATCAATATCACGCTTCAGTCAAATGGTAAAGACTATGGCGGTCTTTACTTTACTAATAAGCTTCGCGAAAAAGATCCAGAAATTGTAGAGGAAGGAAGCGACTGGTTATTCAAGTTGCGGGATAGTATGACGGGTAACTGGGAGTTTGATACTGAAAAAGAAACGATAAGGTTTTTCCAAAATGACAAGCTCGTTGTAGAGCTAAAGGTAAAACGTACTTTCTGGGAAATAAGCCTTCAGGAAGATCGTCCATACTCTGCCAATATTTCGTTCAAGAAAAATTAAAAAGCAGTAGCCAGAATCATCCAGCTACTGCTTTTAGGAAGCAAAGGTCAGTTGTTCTTAGCTTTCCTTATAGGCTTTTGAAGCCTGAGCGTAGATCCAGTAACAGATCGCTAGTATCACTGCCGAACCAGCAATTGTACCTAGGTTTAGCCCCAACGATAGGACATTAGAACTACCGTAAACAGCAACAGGTATTGCTAGTAAAATACCTATCAAGGCTTCACCGGTGATTAGTCCGGAAGCAATCAAAAGTCCGGTACGTTCACTAGCTTTTTCGGCGGCTTCGTGGCCTTCGCCTTTGCTCGCTTTATTCTGCTTCTGATAGCGGCTTACCAGCCAGGCTACCAAACCGCCAAGCATAATAGCACTATCCAGTTCGAAAGGAAGATATAGACCTACGGCAACCGCAAGAATCGGAATACGGAAATCAGATCCTCGATTCTTCTGGTATTGGTCTGCTAAAATGATGAGCACACCAATTGCCATACCGATGTATACCATTGTCCAAGGCAAGTCACCCTGGAAAACGCCTTCGGCAACACTGGCCATCAAAGTAGCTTGTGGAGCAGCTAGGGCATCAGGGTGAGCTTCTGTAGCTGGACCAAAGCCATATCCAGTTAGAAGTAATTGTAGTACTAATGGGAGTACCAAAGCAGCAGAAACAACTCCGATCATCTGCATCAATTGTTGCTTACGCGGCGTTGCTCCCAGAATATTACCGGCCTTTAAATCTTGCATGTTATCCCCAGCAATAGCAGCCGCACAACAAACCACTGCACCAATCATAATCGCAGCAGCAGGCCCACGTTCAGCACCCGAGCCCATCAGGGCCAAAAGGATAAGAGCAGAGGTTAAAATGGTAGCGATCGTCACCCCGGAAATCGGGTTGTTCGAGCTACCCACCAGACCGGCCATATAACCCGCAACGGCAGAGAACAAGAAACCAGCAATGACCATAATAATCGCCATCAGAGCGGAGATAGGTACATTGGCTACCATTCGAAGGTAGATGATAAATACCGGTACAATCATGACACCAATTGCAACGATAACCCAAGACATAGGAGCATCGCGCTCGGTACGAGGTACTTTGCTGGTGTCTACTTTTTCACGAATAGCTTTGATGCCGCTACGAACAGCATAACTAATAGAACTCCGTAGATCCAAGAGTGCCCAAAGACCACCAATAACCATGGCTCCCACACCCAGGTAACGGATTTGACTACTCCATACACTATAGCCTAAGTCAACAGCACCAGTTCCTTCGGGGGCACCCGTTATAGCAATGTAGGCAGGAATGGCAATCCACCAACTGATTGCGCCACCAATAAATACCAGGGCAGCGATGCGGATACCTACAATATAACCTACCGCAATTAAAGCTGGCGATAGGTTCATACCGAAGTAGAGGTAAGCTTTTTTGCCGGCTAGTGTAGCTCCTTCAGCTACACCGCTCCAAAGCTTTAAGCCAGACTCAGACAACTTCACGAGGGCACCAACTAAGCCACCCCAGGCGAGAAAACGAATAGATTTACCGCCTTCTTCTCCTGACTTCAGCACCTCCGCTGTAGCAACCCCTTCCGGGAATTGGAGGTTTTGTTGTACAATCAGAGCGGAGCGTAAGGGCACAGTGAATAAAACCCCTAGTATACCACCACATAGTGCGACTAACACGGTTTCCAGGTAGTTGAATTCTTCCCAGTAGCCCATCAATACCAAGGCTGGGAAGGTGAAAATAACACCAGCCGCTAAGGACTCTCCTGCGGAAGCAGAAGTCTGGACGATGTTGTTCTCCAGGATATTATGTTCGCGGAACATCCGCAATACAGCCATGGAAATCACCGCAGCAGGGATACTTGCTGATACCGTAAGGCCGGCGAAAAGGCCTAGATAAGTATTGGCAGCGGAAAGAATGATGGAAAGAAGCGCACCTAAGATCAGGGCTTTGCCAGTAGTTTCCGGCAAGACGGTATCCGCACTGATATACGGTTTTTCTTGCTTAGACATGTGGTGGTCGTTTTGTTTGCGCTCTAATATAGGGCAAGCAAGGCAGAATTTGGTTGGCAAATAAGGTATTTGCCGTATGACTTCCGGCTATTAAGATGTTAATAGACGACTAATGTGGAAGGCCGTTTCTTCCAGGTCGGTGGCAGTTTGTTCAAGTGCTTCAGACAATGCCCGTGGCTTGGGCTGAATGGAAAAGGCAGCCTGTAGTCCAATTTTTTGAATGGCTTCTGGCTTCGCCAAAAGGGCGCCGCAAAGCGCTATGACGGGTTTGTTGTGAGATTGCGCCTGTTGGCAAATGCCTTGAATAAGCTTGCCTTGCAAGGTCTGTTCGTCGAGTTTGCCTTCGCCGGTGAAAACTACATCGCATGCACTAAGGTGTTGTTCGAATTGAGCGTATTCCAGAACGGTTTGGATGCCAGAACGAAGCGTTGCACCCAGAAAGGCCAATGCTCCAAAGCCCAGTCCACCCGCAGCCCCCGCACCGGGGATATTAGCATAATCATTGCCCGTCTCCTCACGAACGACTTTCGCCAGATGACTCAGGCCAGCATCCAATGTTTCTACCTGCTCTGGAGTAGCACCTTTTTGCGGGCCGTAGACATAGGCCGCTCCTCGATCTGAGCCGCAGAGTGGGTTGTCTACATCACAAAGAACTTCTATTGGCGGTAAGTTGAGCGTGCCTTTTTTCCATGTAACGACCTGTTGAAGATCTTGCCCTTTACCGGTCAGAGACGCTCCGGTCTTGGCCAAGAATTGATGCCCTAGTGCCGATGCCATTCCCAGACCGCCATCATTGGTAGCGCTACCACCAATGCCCAAGACGATTTTTTTCGCACCCCTGACCACAGCGTCGTGAATTAGCTCCCCTGTGCCATAAGTACTGGTCAGCATTGGATTACGTTCGTCCTGCTGCAGGATCTGCAAGCCAGAGGCAGCCGCCATGTCGATAAATGCCGTGGCAGTTTCTTTTTTCCAACCATATTGGGCTTCAATTGCCCGGCCCAACGGATCTTGTACAGAGCAGCTGATTAACGCTCCGTCAGTGAGCTGGGTAAGCGCTAATGCTGTCCCTTCACCTCCGTCTGCTAACGGGAGCTCTGTACAGCTAGCCGTTGGTATGGCCCGCTTTATGCCTCTTGCGATAGCTGAACACACTTCTACGGCAGGCAGTGCATCTTTAAAGGAGTCAGCAGCTATCAGGAATTGCATTAGCTCTTGGTTTGGGCTTGATAGGAGGCTAACATTTCCGCTAGCATACCTTCTTTCATAGAAAAGTTCGAGACGGTTAATCGATTTATAGCAGCTACTTCCATTACGAGTTTTACTAGAATCAGTGCTACCACAATCATATCAGCTCGATCGTCGGGAATATCCGGCATTGCATGTCGTTCTTCTCTATTGGCAGCAAGTACCCGCTCGTAAAGTGCATCAAAACCGTTGAGGTCTACTCGCGAGCAATTTGGTGTTGGTTGCTCTTTGCCCAAGAGGTCGGCTATTACGTCGAAAGTGCCAGCGGCACCGACTAGGTGATGTACTGGAAAACGCGCCAACGCCAATTGAAGATTGACAAGCTTACTCTTCAAGAACAAGCGCGATAGTTCTATCTCCTCAGTACTGATGGGCTCCGTTTGGTGCAGCTTTTTGTAGAGTACAGCTACGCCCACAGGGAAGCTTTCAAACCATTGCACTCCTGTGTGGTCTACTATGATAAACTCTACACTACCACCCCCAATATCCATAACCATCCAACGGTCTTCCTGGGCATCAATGGCCAGACGGACACCTTTGTAGATCAACTGAGCTTCTTCTGAACCTGGAATGATCTGGATGTTTAGGCCGGTTTTTTCCTTAACCTCTGCTACAAAATCAGGTCCATTGCTAGCTGTGCGTAAGGCGGCAGTGCCAGATACACGGGTTGCAGAGACGCGGTTTTTGCTGATGATATCGGCGTAGTCGATCAAGGTCTGTAGCGCACGTTGATAAGGGGCATCACCAATGCGTTCAATACCGTCTTCGGCCAGTTTTATGAAACGGCGTTCTCTGTAGACTTCCTCAAAGCTGCCATCCTCATTGGGTTGTGCAATGAGGAGATGGAAAGTATTGGTACCACAATCGATGACCGCAAAATTGGGCATAAGCTAGATTTGGAGCGAGCAATTTTACCCTCCCTGAAGGTTTACGGGCTGGAGAAAAGAAGTGCCACACGCGATTGGAAATCGGCTTCGGTTTTGCTTTTCTCGACTTACAAATCCGTAAAAAGAGGCAGAGAAGCATAATTTGATAGCGTAGCAAACATACTTATTTTTGCTTTAGAGCCTAGGTTTGTCTTAGTGTTCGAGTAATAACCTCCTAAATCAAGTGTTTTTGCCTATATCTCTTTCCATCGTTTCAGATTGTATTCAGCTGTTGGAGCAGTTGATTGCCACCCCGTCACTGTCGCGTCAGGAAGACGCTACTGCTGATTTGATCGCCGATTTCTTAAGGGCGCAAGGCCTTCATGTCAATCGTGCGGGAAACAATGTGTGGGCTCGCCACCCTCATTGGCAGGAGGGTTTGCCAGTAGTACTACTCAATTCTCATCATGATACGGTGAAGCCTGCCGCCAGTTGGCAGCGTGATCCTCATCAGCCTACCTGGGAAGGAGACCAGCTGTTTGGTTTAGGTAGTAATGATGCTGGTGGCCCACTTGTTAGCCTCATCGCTACGTTTCTCAGTTTGAAGGACCGCCAGGATTTGCCTTACAACTTACTAATGGCGGCTACGGCCGAGGAGGAAATAAGTGGAGCAGGAGGGATTGCCAGTATTTTGCCTACTCTTGGCCCGATTGCCTGCGGTATTGTTGGAGAACCAACTATGCTGGATGCGGCTACTGCCGAACGAGGTCTCATTGTTGTTGATGGGGAGGCCCAAGGTGTTTCAGGGCATGCAGCACGCGAAGAAGGCACCAATGCCCTCTATATAGCACTTGAGGATGTGGATCGCCTGCGAAGTTTCCAGTTTCCGAAACAATCGGATCTGCTAGGACCAGTGAAGGTCTCTGTGACTCAAATCGAAGCGGGTACCCAACACAATGTAGTACCCGATCGCTGCCGCTTTGTGATGGATGTGCGCGTCAATGAGCAATACAGCAATAAGGAAGTGGTTGATCAACTACAGGCCATTTGCCAATCTGAATTAAAGCCTCGCTCCTTGCGTCTGCAATCTTCTGGTTTGCCCCAAGATCATCCTTTGATGAAAGCAGTGGAGGCATGTGAGTTGAATACTTATGGTTCCCCTACTTTGAGCGATCAAGCACTCATGCCTTTTCCGACTGTAAAGATTGGACCGGGAGATAGTGCCCGCTCCCATACTGCGGATGAGTACATTCGCCGAACCGAAATTGAGGCCGGTGTAGCCACCTATATTCGGGTACTTGAAAACCTTTACTTTTAGCCCTTCTAAATCTCTATCGTATGGCGTTTAAGCGTGTGGAGGATTCTGAGGTATTCCTTTCGGTTCTCATGCAACCATCTCACTCCAATTTTGGAGGCAAAATTCACGGAGGATATATTCTTTCCCTCATGGATCAGATTGCCTTTGCTTGTGCCAGTAAGCACTCAGGAGCCTATTGCGTAACCGCTTCAGTTGATACAGTGGACTTCAGGAACCCCATTGAGATAGGGGAGCTGGTCACTATGAAGGCTTCAGTCAACTATGTGGGGCGTAGCTCTATGGTGGTTGGTATTCGCGTAGAGTCTGAAAATATCCAAACAGGGACAGTCAAGCATTGCAATTCTTCCTACTTCACCATGGTGGCTAAAGGGGAGGATGGAAAGAGTGTGACGGTGCCCGGTTTGTTGCTCGAAAGAGAAATGGATGTGCGTCGCTTTCACAAGAGTATCAAACGCATTGAACTAAAGAAGACCCATCAAGAAGCCTACCGGCAGTTGGATGCCTTAGCTGATGACTCGCTCGAACAGCTAAAAGGCTATAACGTCAAGTTGAATTTACCCCAAGAATATGAGTAAGAAGAATCCCAATAAACTCTGGCAAAAAGCCTATGAACTAGATGCCCGTATTGAAGCCTTTACCGTTGGGCAGGATCGTGAGCTCGATCTTTTGCTGGCACCTTACGATATTGCTGGTTCGCTCGCTCACGGAAAGATGCTTAGCGAAGTAGGGTTGCTTCCTCCTTCCGAATATGAAGCCATGGCCGAGGTGCTTCGGCAATTGTATCAGCGTGCTGTTGACGGCGATTTTGTTATCGCCGATGGTATTGAAGATGTCCATTCTCAGGTGGAATTGTTGCTGACCGAGGCTTTAGGTGATATTGGTAAAAAGATCCACAGTGGTCGTTCTCGTAATGATCAGGTACTGGTTGATTTACGCTTGTATTTCCGAGCCGAATTAGCGGATATTGTGCGCCGAATTGAGGCATTGACGGAGTTGTTACTCCAACGTTCCAAACAGCATCAGGAAGACCTGCTACCCGGATATACCCATTTGCAGGTGGCCATGGTGTCAAGTTTTGGCCTGTGGTTTGGGGCTTATGCAGAAAGTTTGATTGATGATCTAGAGCTTTGGAGAGCGACTCATCGTATCATCAACCAAAATCCACTTGGTTCAGCGGCAGGTTATGGTTCTTCATTTCCACTTAACCGCAAAAGAACAACAGAACTATTAGGTTTTCGCCAGCTGGCTTATAATGTTGTACATGCCCAAATGGGGCGCGGCAAGACAGAGCTTAATTTCGGTTTTGCCTTGGCTGGAACGGCTCAAACCTTGGGTAAATTAGCGATGGATGTGTGTCTGTACAATTCCCAAAACTTTGGTTTTCTCAAGTTGCCCGATGATCTCACGACGGGCTCGAGTATCATGCCACACAAGAAAAACCCTGATGTTTTCGAATTACTGCGCGGGCGCTGTAATCAACTACTAAGTATCCCCGGTCAATTGGCTCAGCTCAATGCCAACCTTCCGTCGGGATATCATCGCGATTTTCAGTTGTTGAAGGAAGTCATTTTCCCTGCCATCAAGCAAATGAAAGATGTGTTGGATCTGACTACCTATGCCATCGAACATTTGCAGGTGCAACCCAATCTGTTGGATGAAGAGAAGTATAAACTGCTATTTAGCGTGGAGGTAGTTAATGCAGCAGTATTGGGCGGGCTTCCATTCCGTGATGCTTATAAGCAGATTGGGGAGTCCATCGAGGCCGGTACATTTGATCCTGATACTTCCCCACCCAAGCATATGCATGAGGGAAGCTTAGGCAACCTATGCTTGCCTGAAATTCGCGAAAAACTACAAGAAGTGATGCAGCAATTCCGATTCACTTCTTGGGAAGAAGCGATGAATAAGTTGGTGGGGAATGTCGCTTAGCGCGCCTTCCTATTGGGAAACAACCGCGTCGATACCTTTACCTGTCAATTCATTGACCAAACGCTTCGCATCTCCGTAAGAGCTGAAGCGGTCTACTAGTACCACTGCAAAGGTGCCTCGGTCAAAGAGTGTAACCTCAGTGTTATTGTAGCCCATGCCACGAAGTTTCGAGGCCTGACTATCAGCATTGGTGCGTTGGCGGTAAGAGCCTGCAATGACCATGTACTTTCCTGTACTGGTGCTTCTTGGCGTGTTATCGTAGGTTGCTGCTGTTGCAGATTCACTGGCACCGCTACCGCCGCTTCCGTTGCTAGAGGCACTATCGTCGTTTGAAGAAGTCTCTTCTGCAATATCAGAACCCGAATCAAGTTCGTCCGCGCTGTAGTTGCTGCTACCGTCAGTGGTGGTCGCTTCATCAGTATCTGCATAGCTGCCTAGTTCATCATCGTCTAGGTCTACATCGTCGCCAGCGGCGGCTACCTCATCGTCCCAATCTGTATAGGTTTGCTCGTCAGCACCTTCATTATTATCGTAGCCTTCTGTAATCGAGGTCGTAGGCTCTTCGGTCTTGTATAGGCCTGCAATTTTGTACACTAAATAACCTAATGCAGCAAGGCAAATAACAACAATCGCGATGGTGATAATATCCAGTCTAGACATAACTAAAGGGTTTGTAACGCAAAGTCCTCTTGAAGACCTGAAGTCGTCCTGCTATTGTGGACAAATACTCCAGGGGGTCAGGGTGTTAGTAATAGTCGAATAATTAATTCCCGACTTCAGTATTTCAATGTAGAAATAAACGATTGATAATGAGTTTATTCAAGTTGAAATACTGAATACAAAAGAGGGAGATTAATTTTTGACGAGCACTAATTAATGCCTGGGACCAAAATACAGTCTTTTTTTTGGATTTCTTTAACGTGTGTTTAGGGTGTTGAATATCAGTGTGTTGTGATTTATTTGTGGTCTAATTTCAGGATTCGTAAAATATTTTGGCCGCTCTTTGCATTAAATAATAGTCCAGTCCTTGGACACCAAGTCCTTATTCATTCTTCAAGCTACCTTCACTAATCTCACAACTTACCCACAAGGGTGAGCTAAGTATTTTTTGTCCATAAAACACGGCTTATACGAGCATTGTACATTTCTATCAATTCGTGAACCGGGCCTGGCCCGATAAATCAAAGCAACATGCGTAACCTGTTATTTCTCTGCGTGATTGTTCTTTTGACGACTGGTAATGTGCAAGCTCAGGATGAAACTGCCCCTTCTGAAACCACTACCACAGAAGCGCCAACAAGTAATGAAGAAAATGTCTTGAACATGCCCTCTAAGTGGGACAAACTTAAGGACGACAAAAAAACTCGATTCCTCTTCGCTGCCGTAGAACGTGGCGATGTTGAATTGGCTCAGACCATGCTCCCTGATGTACGGCTACCGTACTACCAACACAATACCCAAGGTGAAACCCTCCTTACACTGGCTATCAAGTCGGGACAATACGAGATGGTCAAGTGGCTGTGCGAAGATGCCGTGATCAACCTCAAGAACGAGGATGGTGAAACCCCTCTTACTTTGGCCATCAAGGAACAAAATATGGGTATCATCGAACTGGTACTCGAACGCGCCAAAGCCGACCTGCCTAATAACTATGATGAAAGCCCATTGATGCTAGCTATTGGTTATGGCTACGAGCCAGCCTTCTTGAAAAAGCTTACCGATCTCGGTGCTAACCCTAACCGGCTGTCTAATGGCGTTACCCCGCTATCGAAGGCCGTGCAGAAAGAAAATGTAGCCAGTGCAGCCATGCTGGTGCGTGCCGGAGCCGACCCAAGTATCGAGAACGAGGATGGCGAAATTCCATTGTTCCAGGCTGTCAAGCTAAATCACTCCGTACTGGCTGGCGTATTGCTACACCGCAGCCCACAGCCTGCAGCAGATGCCAACTGGCACACGCCAATCGGCGAAACGCTAACGAACATGGCTTTGGCCCAGGAGAATACTGCTATGCTGCGCGTACTCGTAGAGAAAGGCGCTAATGTCAATAGCGTAGATTTTCTAGAAAACACACCACTGCATCTGGCGGCCGAACGCGGCATGCAAGACGCTGTAACGCTCCTACTCGAATACGGAGCTTACCCAGATGCAATTAATATAATGGGTGCTACCCCAATCATGGCTGCCGCCCAGCGAGGTCATGACAGTATCGCTTCTCAACTGGCGAGAGCAGGTGCCGATCCAGAGCTTAGGGATTACTCTGGTATTGCTGCCAACGACTATGGCAACTACGGTTTCTCCGACGCTATTCTCCAGGACGAAGTGGAATTCCTCCTTCAGGAGTCAAACGACTAGTGGTCAGGTTCATAAGTCTCTGATACTA
>ENA-UENW01000037-UENW01000037.1-marine-metagenome-genome-assembly--contig:-NODE-37-length-88337-cov-4.195506_pt1 | contig 88337 bp, 92 predicted proteins | sample MGYA00237876_ERZ529329 | MGnify/ENA primary metagenome ERZ529329 (study PRJEB26372, sample SAMN05368346) | marine metagenome | biome: cultured habitat; feature: ocean water; material: water; isolation... | reverse complement strand
GCGGCGGCGGCAATCGGTTGCAGCGCATCCACAAATCGCCGCCATTCGGCGGCCACTGCGGGGCCACGCAAACCGCGAACCACCGCTTCGAAATCGTCATGGCCCACGGCGATGCGCAAATCCCCTTCCGGCAACAGCACATCCCAAGTGCGATAGGGGATCACCTCCAGGGTCTGCCCCAGGGCACGCAACACCTGAGCCAATGGATTGCTGCTGGGCCAGCGCCCCAGACCACTCCACAGGGATGGACCGGACTCAAAGTGATATCCCTGGCGTTGAAAGCCATGGGCGGCTCCACCGGGTTGGTGGTGGGCCTCCAGCACCAGCACCTCGCGGCCGGCGCGGGCACACAACCCTGCGGCACACAGTCCACCGATGCCGCTGCCGATCACCAGAACGTCGACGTCGCTTCTGATCATCCGTTGAGCGTCCGCGCCATCATTGTGGTCATTGGCGCAAGACGATGCGCGCTCGACTGCTGCTTCCCCTGCTGATCCTGGCCTTGGCCTGGGGGCAGGAGCTGATCGACCAGCTGCTCTTTGCGGGGCAGTGGAACCTGCCGATGGGCCCGGATCAACCCTGGTGGGGTGTCCTGACCGCCCCGTTCAGCCATGCCGGCTTCGGGCATCTGATCTCCAACAGCCTGGCGTTTCTGCCCCTGAGCTGGCTGGTGCTCAGCCGGGGGATGCGCGATTACCTGAGCGTCTGGCTGTCGGTGCTGGTGATCAACATTCCCGTGGCCCTGTTCTGGCCTTCCCGCAGCCATGGACTCTCGGGCGTGGTGTACGGACTGCTGGGCTACTTGCTGCTGATCGGTTGGCTGGAACGTCGCATCCTCTCGATCGTGCTCGGGCTTGTGGCGTTCTGGCTCTACGGCTCAGCCCTGATCGCTCTGATTCCTGGTGTTTCGCCGGCAGGCGTCAGCTGGATCGGCCACAGCGCAGGCTTCATCGGCGGCTTGGTGGCGGCCCTGGCGGTGTATTGCGAGCCCACCACTCATTGAAGACAGCCAGTTGAAACACCCAGTTGAAAACGGGACAGTTGAAGACAGCCGATTGAGCTCAGCCCTAAGACAGAACCTCGTCCAGAAATGCCAAGGGGCGTTCCATGGTGGCGGAGTAGCCGAGCAGGCTTTGATCGCGGTGGCAGTAGATCACGCTGTCATCGGCATCGAGCAGCACAGTGGCGCCGCGCTGGGTGATGTGGTCGTCACAGGGCACATACGTGCGCCAGTTGCGGAGCACTTCATTCATGTTGCGCAGACGCTTGGTGGCGAGCTCGAACGGTCGCTGGAACCCGGCACCACCGGCTCGGCGAAACAGAGCACCCCGGAAGCGCGGCAGAGGAAAGGCTTCAACCCACTCCTCGTCGTCGAAGATCTGGGCAGCGGAGCGATCTCCGGTGTAGCCGCGCAGCACCTCGCGCAGGGTGCCCGGCGAACCCACACCAGCGCACATCAGCAGAAAACCAGGCCAGGGACCACCGGGAAGCTTCAAGCCGGCCTCCAACCCCAGGGCCTGATGCAACAGCGGTGATGGATCAGCAATCAGCTGCTGCAGGGGAAACACAGTGAAAGCAGCGAAGCGCTCAGCGCTGGCGGCGTTGCCAATGCCGAACAGCTGAACCTTGACCCCTGCTGCTGCCAACTGGGGAAGCCTTGGCACCAGCGCCTGGGCGTATTCGATCGAGTCGAAATCCCCCAACTGACCCAACACAACAACAAGGCGCTTGCAGCCGCTTTCCATGCCGGCAACTCCGGCCAGCCGTTGCAGCAGTGGTTCTAAGGGAATCATCCCGACAGGCTGACATTCCACAGCCGAGAACGTGGATGGCGCTTGAGCGCCGCCTGAGAGACTCAAACCAGAGGAAGGAGGCAGGTGGGCAAGAAATCTGGCTTCACAAGTGCCGAGATTGAGGAGATCAAGCGTCTCTATCTGCAGGAAGGGCGATCGATCCTCCAGATCCCCAAGATCCTGGGCAAAGGCAGTGAAAACTCCGTGCGCAACGCCCTGCACAAGGCCCGGGTCAAGCATGCCCCGGAGGAACGCACGAAGCTGGAGCGCTTCAAGCCAGAGCAAGTTTTTGGCAACATCACCCTGTTAAAGCGACTCAAAAAAGCGAAAAAACTGAAATTCCATGCTCGCTGCTCCTGCGGCTACGAATTTGATGTGGACCCATTCCGGCTGACGCTGCCGCAACACCACAAAGACAGGATTGCTGCATGCCAACGCTGCAGCAATCCGCAAACCTGACTGCAGCCGACTTGACGGCATAACGCTGCAGAATCGGCACAATGGCGCGATGAGACTTCTGATCACAGTCCTGATCGCGTCCAGTGCTTTGGCCTGGCCGGCAAAGAGTGCGGAACCGATCCCCCTCGTGGTGGTTCCCTTCAATGCCGCATGGGGGTCGCGACGTCTTCCCGTTCAGCCCGCAGCGTTGTTGCCGCCACCTCCAATCCCTGGTCCGACTCCAGCCAGCAAACCCGACGCTGAACCAAGGCCGCAACGCCAACGCTGGTGCCGGGGTGGCTGCTGAACGGGACCAGCTGCTGAACACTGTCGCTGTCACATGGAAGCGTTCTGTGTAAACCGAAAGGAGAAGCACCCCCTTCGGGCCCTAACGATGCGAAACGCGGCGCTGTTGATGGCCAGCCTCCTTCTGGGATCCGTGGCTCTTGCAGGTGGCAAGCGGGCCACAGCCCAAGGGCCGTCCGAGCAGTTCGCCACCGCTGAGGCGATGCGGGTGATCCCGAAAGGGGCAACGATCACCAACACCACCTGCAAAAGCATTGATGTGGGAGCCAGCAGCCGCTATCAGTGCAGCATCACTTACAGCCCCTGAGCTGATCGATGAAAGCCTGGTGTGCTGCGTGTTGGAGCCTGATCCTGTTGGGGATCCCGGCTGCGGGGCGCGCCGAATTTGATCAGTGTCGCCTGATCGATCAGGTTCTGAATCGCCTGGGCAACGCCATGGCCATCAACCGTTTGATCATTGCGGAAGGAAAGGACAGCACGGCTGTCGCTGCGGCAAGTGATGCTCTGGCCGAACAGAACGAGAGCTACCGGCGCACCAAGCGCCAACGCGCCAAAGCCGGCTGCGATGGCTGGCAACGGGACTGACTGGCTGGCTGTATGTCTCACTGGCTCACGCCAGGCAAGCTGGTGAAGCGCTGATCGAGAGACCTTGGCCGTCACCGTCTGCCAGAACTGCGGAAGCCGCCGGTTTCGTTCCGACCGATCCATGGCCGGTCGGCTGGTCTGTCAAGACTGCGGCACTCCAGCTGGAAGCCGAGCTATCCGTGCAACGCCCCGGAGCACCCGACGAAACAACGGAAAGCTCTGGTTAGTGATCCTGCTGGTGGCGGTGATCGTGTTGGTGGTGATCACGTCGTAAGCAGCTGCACCACCTCGGCCGTGTTCGCCGACAGCGGCTTGGACGCCAGCTGTTCGATGGCCTCGCGCATGACCTTTTGGCGCTCAGGTCCGTAACTGGCGCAGCGACTGAACACCTTGGCCATCCGTGATGCGGTGATCGGATTGCGGGAATCGACCGCTGCAATCTGCTCCGCCATGAATCGGTAACCACTGCCGTCGATGGCATGGAACGCCTGCACATTGGCGGTGAATCCACCAAGTACGGCGCGGAGGGAATTGGGCGCAAGGGGGTCGAAACGCGGATGCTCCAAAAGCTGCTGCACCCGCTCCAGAGCGTTGGACCTGGGGGCCGATGCTTCCATGGCAAACCATGCGTCAAGGATCACGGGCTTGTCTTGCCAACGCTCGTAAAACAGCGCCATCGCCTGCTCACGCTCAGCACGCTCAAGCGGCAGCAACGCCCGCAGCGCTCCCCGCGCCAGGGTCATCGAAGGGCCAGAAACCGCTGCCAACGCTTCCGCCTGAACCGTGGTGTGGCCCGCTGCAGCAAGCCAGCGCCAGGCCAATGCCGTGAGGGCACGGCCGCCCTGACCAGCCGGCCAAGCCAGGGTCCAGTCAGCCCGGGCCAACTCCAGCAGGCGACGCAGGGACGTCTGCAATTGAACGCCCATCTCCTGGGTCCATGCCCGGAAGGCTTGATCCAGCGCCAGCGGATCCACCGGGGATTGCAACGCCTCCAGTTCCGCCATGCCGGGCAGCGCCAGCAGCGCCGCCAGATCCATGCCATCACCACCGTCGTAGGCGCAGATCCGCTGATCGAGGGCCTGGATCAGCGCCGCTTCCACGGCAGGCTTCGGCTGGTTGTCAGCCCGCGCCAACAGCACCTGGCGTGCCAGGCGCTGGGCCGCATCCCAGCGGCAGAACGGGTCATCATCAGACGCCAACAGCTGCAGGCACTCCTCCAGCGGCTGCTCGAGACGCACGTGCACCGGCGCCGAGAAGCGGCGCAGCATCGAAAGGGCAGGGGGGGTGTCGCCGGGCTGGCCCTGCAGGGTGATGCTGGCGCGCTCAGCCTCCATCACCAGCAGCTGCTCCTCACCAACACGGCCTTGCTTCCCCACCAGGGCCATAGCAACCGGCAGCACCAGGGGCTGTTTGTCCGCCTGCCCCGGCGTCGGAGGCGTCGCCTGGTGCAAGTCCACCGTGAGCTCACCCGATTCGGGGTTCCACTGCCGATCAATGCTGAGTTCCGGGGTTCCTGCCTGGTGATACCAGCGCTTGAAGCGATCCAGATCAAAGCCCAGTGGCTCGCCCTGGCTGGTGGCGCCATCAGCGATCGCCTGAACAAAGTCTTCCGTCGTGGCGGCCGTGCCATCGAAACGTTGCACGTAAACCTCCATTCCCTTCATGAACCGCTCGGGTCCCAGCAGGGTGCGCAGCATGCGGATCAATTCCGCACCTTTTTCATAGATGGTTGTTGTGTAGAAGTTATCGATCGCCTGGTATTCCGCTGGCTTTACCGGGTGCGCCGTGGGGCCAGCGTCCTCACGAAATTGGGTGTTGCGCAACATCGCCACATCCTCAATGCGCTTCACCGCCTCCGAATGCAGATCTGCGGTGAAGCATTGATCACGGAAAACCGTCAGGCCTTCTTTGAGCGACAGCTGGAACCAATCCCGGCAGGTGATGCGATTTCCACTCCAGTTGTGAAAGTATTCATGGGCAATCACACTTTCGATGCGTTCAAGCTCAGCATCAGTGGCTGTTTCCGCATCAGCCAGAACAAGCTTTGAGTTGAAAATATTCAGACTCTTGTTCTCCATCGCGCCCATGTTGAAGTGACGGACGGCAACGATGTTGTATTCATCAAGGTCGTATTCAAGGTTGTAAACCGATTCATCCCACTGCATGGATCGCTTTAATGAAGCCATGGCGTGGGCCGTGAAGGGTTCATCCCCCTCCTCCACATGCAATCGCAGGGTGACTTGCCGGCCCGAAGCCGTTGTGTAGTGATCACGAATCTCTCTGAGGTCCCCGGCCACCAGGGCGAACAAATAGGAGGGCTTGGGGAAGGGGTCATCCCACGTGACCGCATGACGATCAGCGCCGACGGACTCCTCCTGAACCGCATTGCCATTGCTCAGCAGCACAGGGCAGCTGCTGCGACTGGCCTCAATTCGCACCTGCCATCGGCTCAGCACATCCGGACGATCGGGATGAAGGCTGATGCGCCGGAATCCCTCGGCCTCGCACTGGGTGCTCAGCAGACCACCACTGGCGTACAAGCCTTCGAGCGAGCTGTTGGAGTAGGGATCCAGGCGGCAACGGGTCTCGAGCACAAACGGCTGGCCCGGCACGTTGGGAATGGTGAGACGTCCGTCGGTGAAGCTGTACTCCTCTGGCGACAAAGGCACCTGGTCGATCACCAGGGATTCGATGGCCAGATCGACGCCGCACAGCACCAGAGGCTCTCCGGACCGGCGCGGATTAAGGCTGAGCCTGGATGCCACAACGACATGGTCGCTCTGGATGTTCACGTGCAGGGCGATGGCGGGGAGCTCAAACGCCCATGGCGTGGAGTCCGCCAGACGAATCGAAGCAGCAGCAGTCATGGCCTAACGACGCGAGCACGGAGTGATCCTGACGGACGGACCTCAAAACCGAGACGTTTCAGCCAAGGCGCCGGCCATGAGGCAAGCAACGGCATCAGAGCAGAGGAACAGACACAAAAAAAACGCCTGACCTCAACAGGCCAGACGTTTTCGATCGCTAGAGCCTGGGAAGATCTTATTTTTTCGAGGACTTCAACGAAGCAGCAGCTTTTTCAAAGCGTGCTTTTTCTGCAGCGGGGACTGATTTAGGACAGAACTTCAGCGCTCCGCCAACGATCATGAATCCCACATTGTTGAGAAATTGCTTCTCAGGCAAGGGGTCTTTGGTGCCGGGAAGCAAACCACCGTGCTTGCCGTAAATCACATGCAACTGACCAGCGAGAGCCACGGCCAGAGACTTGCTGAAATCGATCTTCTGCGCCCTTGCCTCACAGAAAGTGGCAATCGACATCACGCCATAGGTGTTGACCTCCATGGCTGTGGCAGGGGTGGGCTTGTCCTTGGCGGCCTGAGCCAGAGCCGTCGCCGGTGACAGCAAGGGGGCAGCCAACACGAGAGCTGCGGCAGCGAATGAACGACGAATCACCTTGGGTCCCGGCAGCGTCAAATTTTTCGAAACTTACCGCCCATGCCAAAGCCGGCCGGAGCTCAGGCGCGGTTGTTGAACTGGGCCATCAGCGCAACGGCGCCGTTCAGTCGCCCTCGATCAATCGTCTTCGATCAGTGGCAGGGGGTCGGACATTCGAATCTCATGGTGATGCTCAACGATCGAGAGATCACCGTTCTCCCAGCTGTAGATGGCGCGGTAGCGGTAGCGGTCCTGATCGACAAGGCGAATGTGCTCAAGGATGTCCCACTGCTGGTAGTGGGATTCGAGGATGGTTTCGTGCTCATCCACCTGACGCAGCCGGGTGCGCACCGGGTCTCCCGTCAAATAACCACGACTTCTTTGGAGTTGATGGCCCCACAACGTGGCTTCCATCACGCCAGTGCGCTCAAACCAGGGCTTTCGCGCAAAAAATTCGTCGGAATGCTGGTCGTTCTGGTCGGACCACCAAGTGAAGCGGTAGCGGCTCTCTCCCGCCTCGGGGTGCGCAAAGGCCTCCATCTTCAGGTTCATGTCCAAGTGGAGAACCTGGTCGTCACTGAAGGTGTATTGGCGCCGGGAACGCCACAAACCCAGATTGCGACTGAACCAGCGGCGCAGGTTGCTGTCGACCTCAATCGTTGGACGAGCAGCCACTCCGCCGGGAACGGTCAGAGGAACACGGTTTTGCGCGGAAAAGAGCGACATAGACCGCGTCGATGACGCAACGGAGTGTTCCTGTTCGTCTTAGCGCTGATGGCGGTTCAGTCAAAAACCCATAAGGTGAGCGTCGGTTTTTGCTGTCTTGCAGTCCGCGTGGTCAAGGACGGTCCCAAGACACGGCAACCGCTGAAGTTGTTGCTGGTGGCAGCGCGACATCACCTGTCGGGTCAAGACCTCCGCGGCTTGGTGCAGTTCCTTGAACGGGAGGACCTGGGATTCGAAGTGACCCTGCAGGTTGCCGATCCCTCACAGCAACCCGAACTTCTGGAATTGCACCGCCTGGTGGTGACACCAGCGCTGATCAAACTGGCGCCAAACCCCAAACAGGTGTTCGCTGGAAGCAACATCCTTCAGCAACTCAAAGGATGGGTGCCGCGCTGGAAACAGGATGGGGTGGTGAGCGGTCTTGGCCTCAGCCTCAGGCCAACCGAACTCGATGGCAGTCGAACCCAGAAGGAACTCCAGCTGGAGGATCAGCTGCTGGTGCTGCGCCAGGAGAACGAGACGCTGATCGATCGCGTCAGCGCCCAGGAACGCCTGCTACGCATGGTGGCCCACGAATTGCGTACACCGCTCACGGCAGCTGCGTTGGCCCTGCAAAGCCAGCGCCTGGGACAGATCGATATGGATCGCTTTCAGGATGTGATCACCCGACGCCTGGAGGAGATGGAGGCGTTGTCGCGGGATTTGCTCGAAGTGGGAACGACCCGCTGGGAAACATTGTTCAACCCACAACGGCTAGACCTTGCCAGCGTTTCAGCCGAAGTGATCCTGGAGCTTGAAAAGCTGTGGTTGGGCCGCAACGTTGAGATCCAAACCGACATTCCCGCTGACCTGCCCAAGGTGTTTGCCGATCAGCGCCGCATGCGCCAGGTGCTGCTGAATCTGCTCGAAAACGCCCTGAAGTACACCAACGACGGCGGGCACATCTCGCTCACGATGCTGCACCGCACCAGCCAGCGTGTGGAGGTGAGCGTTTGTGACAGCGGCCCGGGCATTCCGGAAACAGAACAGCAGCGGATTTTTCTGGATCGGGTGCGGCTGCCGCAAACCTCCGACCAAACCACCGGCTACGGCGTGGGGCTGGCGGTCTGCCGCCGCATCGTGGAAGTGCACGGCGGCAAGATCTGGGTGGTGTCGGACCCTGGCGAAGGTGCCTGCTTCACCTTCACGGTGCCGATCTGGCAAGGACAAGGTGTCGAATGGGGTCAAGCTGTCTTGACGGAGGGTCCGACCAAGCCCTAGTGTTCACAAGTGATCAGGAGCAAAGACTGCTCGCTGATTACGGCCTCGCCCCCATCGTCTAGAGGCCTAGGACACCTCCCTTTCACGGAGGCGACAGGGGTTCGAATCCCCTTGGGGGTATGACGTCATCACCAGACTTGTTCTGGTGATGATTTGAGTACAAATTGACCTCTTCTGGCACCTTCAGCTGCCAGAAGACTGGGTCATTGAAGATTCCTTCGGATTGTTTGCCCTTGCTGCTAGCTCAACCGTTTCTGCGGTGGGCTTCCTGCACAACGGCGTTGAGGTTGCTGGAGAGGTCGTCCCGCAGCCGCTCCTCGATCAGACCGATCGGCATGCCAAGGCAGCCTTGAACCGTCAGCTCATAAAGCAGCGAACTGCCATCGGGACGCTGACGAATCTGCCAGGACCCTTCAAAACGTCGAAAATCCCCTTTCACCATGCGGAACTTCAGCAGTCCGTCCTGTCGGTATTCCGTCAGCTCCAACTGAACCTGGGCTGAGAAGCGCAGCCCCAGCAGCTGCTGACTGCCCACCTGTTGAAGACGCACCGTCTGACCCTGGCGCTGAATCAGCTCACTGGTGCTGAGGTTGGGAATGAATCGGGAGAGATTCTCGTAATCCGTCAGCACATCCCAGAGCAGCTGAACGGGCAGTGAGGATTTGAGTTCAGCGGCCAGACGCCGCGTCCCCTGGGGCAGCCGCTCGATGGTCTGCTCAATCGCAGTCCCTGAATCTGCGGAGGTTTGAAGCCCTCGTCCAAACATTGTCTGGGGGAAAACCAAAAGAGACGCCGAGATGAGGGGCCGAACCTGAGGATCTTAAGGAGGTCGCCTGGATCACATCAGATTCTGTTCCGAACAGCAACCTTTTTGTGTGAAATCAAAGGCCACGCCTATAGTCGCGCCACCAATGGCAGGTGATTTCAATGCGGGTGTCCAATGCAGCGACAGAGCACTGCAATGAGGTTCTGTTCACTGTCGTGGCAAGTGGTCCCCATGTCGGCTCACAACCGTCTGTGGTTCAGACCTACACCGTTGGGATGAACCAGTTTTCCGCACTTTTCAAACGATTGGGTGCCTCTGGCGCCAAAATCTTGTCTGTGAACGGTCAGGAAGTAGAGCGACAAGCCTCTCCTGTCGCCACCACCCCGGCACCTGCCAAAAAAACCGCCACAAAAACCGCCAAGAAAGCCGTGACGTCAAGCGCCCCGAAGAAGAAGCCCCACGCCGACGTTCCGGTCAACACCTACAAGCCCAAAACACCGTTCATGGGCACGGTCACTGAGAACTACTCCCTGCTGAAGGACGGTGCGATCGGTCGTGTGCAGCACATCACCTTTGATCTGGCCGGCGGCGACCCGCAACTGAAGTACATCGAAGGTCAGAGCATCGGCATCATTCCCGAAGGGGAAGACGCCAACGGCAAGCCCCATAAGCTGCGCCTGTACTCCATCGCCAGCACCCGCCACGGCGACAACCTGGAGGGCAACACCGTCTCCCTCTGCGTTCGCCAGCTCGAGTACAAGAACGACGCCGGTGAGCAGATCTATGGCGTCTGCTCCACCTACCTTTGCGACATCGAACCCGGCACCAAGGTGAAGATCACCGGTCCGGTCGGCAAGGAGATGCTCCTGCCTGACGACGAGGACGCCAACATCATCATGTTGGCCACGGGCACCGGAATCGCTCCGATGCGCACCTACCTGCGTCGCATGTTCGAGCCCCGTGAACAGTTGGCCAACGGCTGGAAATTCCGTGGCAAAGCCTGGCTGTTCATGGGCGCACCCAAAACCGCCAACCTGCTCTACGACGAGGACTTCCTCCACTACGAGAAGGAGTACCCCGACAACTTCCGCTACACCAAGGCGATCAGCCGTGAACAGCAGAACGCCAAGGGCGGCCGGATGTACATCCAGGACCGCGTTCTGGAGCACGCTGAAGAGATCTTCGCGATGATCGAAGACCCCAAGACCCATGTGTACATGTGCGGTCTGCGCGGCATGGAGCCTGGCATCGACGAAGCCATGACCGCCGCCGCGGCCGCCAAGGGGCTCGACTGGGCCGAGCTTCGTCCCCAGCTCAAGAAGGCCGACCGCTGGCACGTGGAGACCTACTGATCGATCAACCGCTGATCCATCAGCCATCGATCATTTCCAGTCCACCCCTCTGGGTGGACTTTTTTTTGGGTTGGCAACAAACGCTGACACCAACACGGAAACAAAGCGGCGAGTCCATGTCTGTTGCCGGTTCCGTGCCTAAACCAGCGTCAGAAGCCTGGACACTCCATGGTTGCCACGATGACGAACCCCCTCAGGGTTGGACTGCGTCAGGAGCGCGTGATCGCGCCGCAGTGTCTGGTGATCTTCGGCGCCAGCGGTGATCTGACCCACCGCAAACTGGTGCCAGCCCTGTTTGAACTGTTCAAGCAACGGCGTCTGCCCAGTGAGTTCGCTCTGCTGGGCTGTGCGCGACGGCCGTGGAGTGACGAGGAGTTCCGCGGAAAGATGGCGGAGGCACTGGCCAGCACGATCGAGGACGATCCCCAGGCCTGGGACCAGTTCGTGGGCAAGTTGTTCTACGAGCCGGTCGACCTTCAACAACCAGACGATGTAGTGCGGCTGGGCGGTCGGCTGGAGCAGATCGATCAACAGTGCGCCACCCGCGGCAACCGCACCTTCTATCTCTCCGTCTCCCCCAAGTTCTATGGCAGTGGCTGCCGTTCACTGGCCGATGCTGGCCTGTTGAAAGACCCCAAACGCAGCCGTGTGGTGATCGAGAAACCCTTCGGACGCGACTACGGCAGTGCCCAGGCCCTCAATCGCGTGGTGCAGGCCTGCGGTCAGGAGAACCAGATCTTTCGCATCGACCATTACCTGGGCAAGGAAACCGTCCAGAACATCATGGTTCTGCGCTTTGCCAACACGATCTTCGAGCCGATCTGGAACCGCAATTACATCTCCAGTGTTCAGATCACCGCCGCCGAAACGGTTGGCGTGGAGGAAAGGGCCGGGTACTACGAATCGGCCGGTGCCCTGCGGGACATGGTGCAGAACCACCTGACCCAGATGCTGGCGATCACCGCCATGGAACCTCCCGGGCGCTTTGACCCGGAGGCCATCCGCAACGAAAAGGCCAAGGTGCTCCAGGCTGCCCGCCTGGCCGATGAGCTCGAACCCTGGAACTGCTGCATCCGTGGCCAGTACGGACCCGGTGGTTCCGCGGAATCGCCCCTGGCCGGATACCGCCATGAACCCGGTGTGGATCCCAACAGCACCACCGAGACCTATGTGGCGATGAAGCTGTTCATCGACAACTGGCGCTGGCAGGGGGTTCCGTTCTATGTGCGCACCGGCAAACGGCTGGCCAAGCGCACCAGTGAGGTGGTGCTCACCTTCCGTGAAGCACCGGTGCATCTGTTTGATGCGGCCACCGGAGGCCCCACGGCCAATCAGCTGATCCTGCGCATCCAACCGGATGAGGGGGCCGAATTCCGCTTCGAGGTGAAGTCACCCGGATCTGGCATGCGCAGCCGCCCGATCGATATGGAGTTCTCCTACGACGAATCCTTCGGGGAACCCTCCGATGAGGGCTATGTGCGGCTCCTGGCTGACGCCATGCTCAGCGACCCCACCCTGTTCACCCGCAGTGATGAGGTGGAAGCGGCATGGCGGCTCTACACCCCGCTGTTGGAACTGATTGAAGACAGTCCCTGGCAGCTGCCGGTTCATCCCTACGAATCCCGCACCTGGGGACCGGCCGCCGCGGATGCCCTGCTGGCGAAGGACGGACTGCTCTGGCGACGCCCCTGACCGCGCACGTTCACAGCCCTGTTGTTCAGCTCTCCACGTCTCGTTCATCCGACACCATGTCCCCTCAGCTCACCCTGCAAACCCCGCTGGAACTGGCACCGGCGGAGGTGCCCCACTACCTCGAACAGCTCTGGTCCCCCGAGCAGCAGGGCAGCATGGGCACCGGGGCCAACACCTTCTGCCTGCTGATCTGGCAACCCGCCTGGGCCGAGCAGCAATTGATCCGCAGTGGTCGTCTGTCGGGCCCCATCACGGGACAGCAGTCCGCCCCCTTGATCGCTGCGGGACGCCAGGCGGTGCTGGATGCCGACCTTCCCCTGAGCACAACGCCCCTGGATGGGGCCGTGGTGAAGGCGGTGGCTGATTTGGAAGGGCAAGCCAACGCCGAAGACCTGCGTGGGCAGTACATCGATCCAGCCCTGAGTGCACTGATGCCTCGGCGCCTGATCACCCTGGCGCCCACCATCGATGCGGCGCAGCCCCTGGAAACACTCGTGGCCGCCTACTGCCCGCTGCCTGAAGAAGGGGGTGGTACTGCCGCTTGCGGCGATGTGGTGGTGCTGCGGGGCGGCCATGGCGCCCTGCATCAGGGCCTTTCAATTCTCGACCCCCTGCTGCCGGAATCGATGCCGGCCTGGGTCTGGTGGAACGGCTGCATCGACGAAGCACCGGAGCTGATGCAACGGCTCACTAGCGCACCACGGCGCCTGATCATCGACACCGCGTTGGGGGATCCGCGTCAGTGCCTTGAGCTTCTGCGTCACCGCGTGGAGAGCGGCCAGGCGGTGAACGATCTCAACTGGCTGCGCCTGCGCAGTTGGCGCGAGACCCTGGCCATGGTGTTCGACCCGCCGCAACGGCGTGATGCCCTGAGCCACATCACCCGTCTCGACATCGACGTTGAGGGCCATCACCCTGCCCAGGGGCTGCTGCTGGCCGCCTGGATCGCCGATCGACTGGGCTGGACGCTGCTCTCGACCGCTGCGGTCGAAAACGGCACCACCGCCCAGTTCAAGCGCTCCGATGGCACCGAGGTGCGCTTCCAACTGATGGCCGTGCCAGTCGCTCAGCCCAACGTGCACGCCGGCCAGATGGTGGGGCTGCGGCTGATCGCTGAACCGGAGAACGGCCAGGGGGTGTGCGTGATTCTCTGCGCTGAATCCGGGGGCTGCATGCGTTTGGAAGGGGGAGGCATGGCCAACCTCGAGCTGCATGAGGAAGTTGTTCCCGTGCAGCACGACACCCCTGAAATGGATGTGGCCCGCCTGCTGGGCGGCGGTCACGACAGCACCAATCCCCTGCTGGCCGCTGCGGCTCCGCTGGCTGCCAGGCTGCTGGGCTGATCCGCATCTGAGCCATGGCCGCTGTCATCGCTGCACCAGCCAGTGGCAGCGGCAAAACCCTGTTGAGCCTGGCGCTGTTGAGCTGGGCCCAGCAGAACGGACGCCGGATCCAGGCCTTCAAGGTGGGACCGGACTATCTCGATGCCCAGCTGCTCAGCCAGGCCTCGGGTCAGCCCTGCCGCAACCTCGATCTCAATCTCTGCGGAGAACCCTGGGTTCGCCAGGCCTTTCACGGTTACGGCGGTGCCTCTGAGCTGACCCTCGTGGAAGGAGTGATGGGGCTCTTCGATGGCATCGGCAGCAGTACAACCGGAAGCACGGCCGACGTGGCCCGCCTGCTGGACCTGCCGGTGGTGCTGGTGCTGGATGCCGGTGGTCAGGCCGCCTCCCTCGGCGCCATCGTGCGCGGATTCCGCGATCACGATCCCCAGCTGCGCATCGCCGGCGTGGTGCTCAACAAGGTCAGCAGCCCCAGGCACCGGGAGCTGCTGGCCGACGTGCTGGAGCGCATGGAGGTGCCATTGCTGGGCTGCCTGCCGCGTAGCGAAGCCCTGGCCCTGCCGGGCCGGCATCTCGGCTTGGCCCCAGCCCATGAATTGGAGTCCCCCGAGCAGCGACGCCAGGCCTGGGCCGCTCTGGCCAGCCAGCACCTGAACCTGGAACGCCTGGTGCCCCTGCTGCAGGCGCCCCGCCCTGGGCCGTATCCCCTGGCCAACATCCCCGTGGAGCAGGGCCAGCCCCTGCCGGTGGCTCTGGCCAGTGATGCCGCCTTTCACTTCCGCTACCAGGAAACCAGCGAACTGCTGGAGCACATGGGCATGCCCGTGCTCCGCTGGAGCCCCCTGGCCGATGAGGCCATCCCGGCAGACGCCAAGGGGCTGATCCTGCCGGGCGGTTTCCCCGAACAGCACGCTGCCCAGCTCAGCGGCTGCACGCGAAGCCTGGGCTCGCTGCGGGCGTTCGTGCAGCAGCGACCGCTCTACGCCGAATGCGGCGGGATGCTTGTGCTCGGAGAGCAGCTGACCGACCTCGATGGCACCAGCCACCCCATGGCGGGCCTGCTTCCCTTCACAGCCCAGCGCGGCCCGCTGCAGGTGGGCTATCGGCGCCTGCAGGCGCGGCAGGACAGCCCTGTGGTGGAGAGCGGTCAGCAGCTGGTGGGCCATGAATTTCACCGCTGGGAACTGCACAGCAACCGGGCATCCTCCGACAGGTCAGTGCTGTGGGACATTGAGGGATGGAAAGTCCATCGACATTCGGAAGGATGGGTCGATCAGACGGTTCACGCGAGCTGGGTTCACCTGCACTGGGCAAGCTCTACGACGATCTGCTCCCGATGGCGCGCCGCGCTCGAAGCCGGGGAGAGAAGATCGCCAAACGCTTCGTCAGCCGCCAGCAACCGCCGCGAATCCAACCCTTTTCCGAACGCTGGCGCTGGGTGATCGAAGGCCGCGTTCAGCGGGTGGGGTTCCGCGCCAGCTGCAATCGGCGCGCCCTGGATCTCGGCATCAGCGGCTGGGTGCGCAACCTGAGTGATGGCCGTGTGGAAGTGCAGGCCGAGGGGCCACCGCTGGCCTTGTCTGAACTGCGGGCCTGGTGTGAGGTCGGGCCGCCGGGCGCCCGGGTGGTTCGGGTGACCCCCAGCCAGCTCCCGGTCACGGGCGACGACTGGTTCGAAGTGCGCTACTGAGACGAAGTGCGCTGAGACGAAATGCGCTGAGACATAGACGCGAAAACATTGGGAAGGAGGTCTCCACGCTCCGCCCATCTCGCTACGGCTGAAGCAGGACCTTCGCGCCTACCGCATGCTCCGCTTCGGATTTGTCCTGTTGATCACTGCGCTGCCCCTGCTCGGCATGGAGGCCATGAGCACACGACGGGAAACCACCAAGCAGGTGTTCGATTCCGCAGCAGAAGCCCTCGACGCCTGTCAGAACTGGCGGCTCAGGGAAGGACAGTTTTCGGCCCTGATTCCCGCCGCTGCACCGGTGTCAACGCAGGCGCGGCCTGTGCAGACCGACATCCGCAGCTGCGAGGCCGATCTGGACCATGCGCTGGTGCTGGGGCGCCGCTACAGCGTGGTGGCCGATGTGCACTACAACAAAACGCTGCGGTCGCTGCACCGCCCGATCCATCGCACCTTCCCTTACCTGCTGCCAGATGGCACAACTGGCGAATAACGCCCCCCTTGCATGTCTTGAGCAACTTCCTCGACACCAAAGACAAAGCCTTCTGGAGAGCCCTGCTCGGCGTTGTGAGTTTGGGGGTGAGCATCGGCCTGGCGGCCCTGATCCTGCAACTGTGAGCTGCGAGCTCTGAGCACGGCCCATGGCGGACCCCCGGATCTGGACGGAACTGCTGACCTACGGGCTTGGCGTGGCGCTGTCGCCAATCCACATCGTTCTGCTGCTGTTGCTGCTGCTGGGGGGCTCGCCGCTGCGGCGCGGGGGCTTGTTTGTGGGCGGCTGGCTGCTGACCAGCGCCCTGGCGGTGATCGGGCTGCTGACGCTGGGCCATGGGCTGCTGCTGGACATGACCCATGGGTCCGACCACCGCACCGGTCTGGACCTGATCGGCGGCGGAGCCTTGATCGCCCTGGGCGGACGTGAACTGATCCGAGGGCTGCTGGATGACGGAGCAGCCCCCGCCTGGAGCGGCGCCGTGGATCGTTTCGCCGCGATGCCGCTTCCCCTGCTGTTGCTGATCAGCAGCGTCACTGAAGTAATCAGTCCCGACGACCTGTTGCTGTTCGCCAAAAGCGCCGCCGTGATCCTGGCGGCGCAACTGCCCCTGCAGGAGGAGATTGCCTGCAGCATCGGCTTCAGCACCGCCGCCAGTGCGCTGCTGCTGATCCCCTTCCTGGCCGTGTTGATCGGACGCGAGCGGGTTCTTCCGCTGCTGCAACGCGGCAAAACCGCCCTGCTGCGTCGGGGGGAGCTGGTGGTGGGCAGCCTCAGCTTCGGACTGGGCTCCTATCTGGGCTGGCAGGGCATCAGCGGTTTGATGATCAACTGATTCACTCGGAATCCCGCATGGTGTCGAATTGGCGCTGCCAGGTGGCGCGCAGATCAGGCGACGTCTCGCCGCCGAGCAACCAAACCCCCGTGCGGGCACGGGACACGGCCACGTAACAGAGCTGCTGGCGGATGGCTGGATCGGCCCGGAACACATCCGGCGCCACGAAGACATCCCCGAAACTGCTGCCCTGACTGCGATGCACCGTGAGCACTGCCGCAGGCCCCAGGGAAGCGAAGGCATCGCGAATCAGAAAGTACTGCCGCCATATCGCGCGACCGTTTTTCTTGCCGGCATCACGGGCCTGCTTGCGCAGCCGCTGCATCACCGCATCAAGCTCCTGACGACCTGTGCTGCCAATCGGCGGCTGCAGGCGCAGGGTGAGCTCCAGATCCCCCGCATTCACCGATGCGGAGAGGGTCTCGATCACCGGCACGGGCCCATCGGCTGAGGAGAGGCCGAAATCCGCCAGGTCACAGGCCTCAGGCTTCACGTCCCGCACCGTGACTTCGCGGTTGGAGCCGAGCACCATGTCGGGTTCTTCACCCGCCTCTTCTCCGTCCCTTGAGGCCGGGGCCATCACGGCGGTGCGACTGATCAACACCTCACCGGGCAGCACCGGCATCTGATCGGCCATTTCCCCATGGATGGCCCGGCGGGCATGGGGCACCAAACGATCCAGGGTGCGGTTCGTGTAGCAGAGGATGCGTGCTGCATCGGGATTGTCTTGCACCGAGGCGTCCCGCAAAGCACGCCGGGCCTGATCCAGCCACTCCCGTTGCACCAGACTGCACACCTGCCCCTGCGGGGAACGAATCGGCGGCAGCAGCGGCGGCATCTGGCAGGGCAGGCGCCCCTCCCGCAGCCCCGCAGCCAGCTGCAGCACCGGGCCTTGATGCCGCACCACCTGGGTCAAGCTGGCGGAACAGGACCGTTGCATCGCAAACACGGGGCTGTTCGGCTCACCCACCGGGGGCAACTGGGCGGGGTCGCCGACGAACACCAGACGGGTCATGAACGGATGGGCGCACTGGAGGGCAATGCCCAACAGGGTGCTGTCGACCATGGAGGCTTCGTCGATCAGCACCAGGCCCAGGTTTTCCAGGGCCATGGCCGTCTGCTCGGTGGGTTCGCAGAGTTCAGCGTCGGCGGAGCGCTTGAGCTTCAGCCGCAGCAAGCGATGGATGGTGGAGGGATACCAGGTGGGTTGGAGACCTTCCAACTCCAAGGCCTGGCGCAGAACGCCCACCGCTTTATGGGTTGGTGCCACGACGGTCCAGCACAAACCACTGGCCTCCACCTGGCGCAGCAGGCGCATGGAGAGGAAGGTTTTGCCGCTGCCGGCAAAACCACTGAGCACGAAGGGCGTGCCATCCACGGGCTGCTTGAGCCAGGCCGCAAAGGCGTCCGCCGCTTCCTGCTGATCAGCGGTGAGGTCCGCGGCAGCGGTCACCCCAGCCCAGCTCCAAGACCCGACAGCAGATGCAGCGGTGATCCCACAAATTCCAAACCAGGCAGAGCAACGGCGGGACCCATCAGGCTGCCCACCAGCACCTGCAGCCGGCTGTGGCCCAGGCTTTCCTTGAGGGGTTTTTCCGGCGCGTCCGGCCAGAGCGAATCAGGCAGACCATTGACCCGTTCCGCCGTCAGCCCGGCGGCGCGACGAATGCCACTGGCGTCGTACATGACGACGAACGCCACCATCGCCGCAAGGGCGAAGAGGGGGTGATCAAAGCCAAGGGTCCAGCCCACACAGGCCGCCGTACCGGTGACCAGGGCGGAGTGGCTCGACGGCATGCCGCCGGTTTCGATCAGCACCGCCGGACGCCAACGGCGATGCAGAAGCAACTCAAGGAACAACTTTGAGAGCTGAGCGACCCCACAGGCCATCAGGCCCCAGGTGAGCGAACTGTTGTCGAAGAACTCCCGCAGCACCGCATGGGAGGGCGTGGCGTCGATCATCGGTCGCGGCTGGTGATGAAGTCAGCCAAGGCCAGCAGGGGAATCGCCTTCTCGGCCCAGGGTTGAAGCGCCTCTTTCGCTTCATTGACCAACGCATCGGCCCGACGGCGGGACTCGTCGAGCCCGAGAAGCTTGGGATAGGTGGTCTTGTCGGCGATGAGGTCCTTGCCGGCGGTTTTGCCGAGCACCTCGCTGCTGGCGGTGATGTCGAGGATGTCGTCGATGATCTGGAAGGCGAGGCCGATCCCCCTGGCATAGGTGCGCAGGGCCTTGATCAGCGCCTCATCGGCGCCGCCGATCATCGCCCCGGTGATCACACAGGCACTCAACAGGGCTCCGGTTTTGTGGAGGTGGATGTATTCGAGGGTTTCAAGATCCACCTCCTTGCCTTCGCTTTCCAGATCCACCACCTGGCCGCCCACCAGGCCAGGGGCGCCGGCCACCAACGACAGTTCTCCCACCACCTTGAGCAGACGCTCAGCCGGCACATCCGGACTGCGCAGCGCCACCATTTCAAAGGCGCGGGTCAGCAGGGCATCACCGGCAAGGATGGCCACGGCTTCGCCGTACACCTTGTGGTTGGTGGGACGACCACGCCGCAGGTCGTCGTCATCCATGGCCGGCAGGTCGTCATGGATCAACGACATGGTGTGGATCATTTCCAACGCCACCGCCGTGGGCAGGGCCTGCGTCGCTTCCCCGCCCGCCAGCTCGCAGGCGGCAAGGCAGAGAATCGGGCGCAGGCGCTTGCCACCGGCAAGCAGCGAATAGCGCATCGCTTCCCGGAGGGACTCCGGCCGCTCCGGACCGAGCGATCCATCGAGGGCCGCTTCCACCCGCTCTTTGGCCTTGCCGAGATAGGCCTTGAAATCGAACTCGGCGCTCATGGGTGGACCCTGGCTGGCGGGATTCTCTCAGGCCGAGCCCTTAGCTGCCGAGGGGAACCCAATCCATCGGATGGGGTGTTCGCATCTCGCGTCCCTTGCCCGGCGCCGTGGTGATGGCCAGGTCGTAGGACACCGAATAGCGGGGGCTGCTTCCCTCATAGGGGAGCACCCGATGGCGCAGGTCCGAAGGGAACAGCAGAAGACGGTGGGGTAAGGGCGCAAACACCCCACCGGAAACCGCCGCATCGCGGTAGGGAATCGCCATCACATGGCTGAAGTAATCGTCGGGTGCCTCAAATTCCAGCTCCCCGCTCTCGTTCGCAGGATCCGTCAACACGTAAAACACCGCGCTCAACTGGGCGTTGCGGTGGCTGTGCAGATCCACCGTTCCGCCATTCTTCGCACACACCACAGGCCAGGCCTTCTGGATGTGGGCCACAAGACCGTGCTCCGGGCCCAACAGCGAACGGAGATAGGCCGAAACGTGCTCAGCCAACTGCCCGTTCAGCCACTGGAACGCATCCATGCGATGCAACTGATCCAGGCCGGCATGGCCCAGCAGATCTCCGGTGAGGTTGTTGCGATCGCTGAACTCAGGGTGCTGCTGATACACCTGGGCATCGAACTGCTCCAGCTGCTGCTGCATGGCTGCGGCTGTGGCGGCATCCGGCTCAAGGTCCACCTGCAGAACGGGGGTGGGGAACAGCCAGTGCAGCGCCATGGAACCGATCAGGGCACGAGATCGTCCAAATCATGGTCAAGGTTGTGGCGTCTGCACCAAGCCACAACGGTGTTCACCAGAAGCATCGTCACCGTCATCGGTCCCACACCGCCGGGCACGGGCGAGAGCGCAGCGGCGATCGACTCGACTTCAGCCGCACGAACATCCCCACACAGTCCGCCTTCCGGCTTGCGGTGGATGCCCACATCCACCACCGCAGCTCCCGGCCGCACGTGCTCGGCCCCGATGAACTCAGGACGGCCTGCTGCCACCACGAGGATGTCGGCTTCGCGGGTGTGGGCCGCCAGATCGGCCGTGCGGGAGTGGGCGATGGTGACGGTGGCGTTGGCGGCCTGCAGCATCAAGGCCATCGGCTGCCCCACGAGAATGCTGCGGCCGATCACCACGGCGCGCTTGCCCGCAGGATCGATGCCATTGCTGCGCAGCATCGCCATCACCCCGGCGGGGGTACAGCTGCGCGGGCCCGGCTCCCCCTTGAGCAGCCGTCCGAGATTGAGGGTGTGCAGACCATCGGCATCCTTTTCAGGATCAATGGCCATCAGCAGCGGCCCCTCATCGAGGCCAGAAGGAAGAGGCAGCTGCAGGAGGATCCCGTCCACTGCAGGGTTGGCATTCAGCCGTTCAATCGTCTGAAGCACCTGCGCTGGAGGCGTGTCGCCGGGGAGGTGATCACCAAAGCTGGCCACCCCGATCCGAGCACAGGCTTTTTCCTTGTTGGCGACGTAGACGGCGCTGGCGGGATCATCACCAACCCGCAGCACCGCCAGGCCCGGCGGTCGCCCCGCCTCGGCCAGACGCCGTTCGATCAGGGTTTGAAGACGATGCTCCACATCCCTTGCCAGCACCTTGCCGTCCAAACGCAGGGCCATGGCATTCCCATGCACTCCGTCCAGCATGCCCTCTGAGGAGAGCTAGCGTTAAGCCGCTACAGGGTCCCTTTTGGTTCGCGTTCCTCGGCTGAGCAGCCTTTGGCGGAACTGGGTGCGGCTCGAAGGCCCAGGGGGACGTCTGCTGCGCTGGACGCGACTGCAGACCCTCGTTGTGCTCCTGCTTTGCCTTTGCGTGGCCGCAGCCTCAAGCCTGCCCTGGCTGATCAAACCGAAACTTCAACCCGGATCGCTGGCCCCGTTTGAAGCCATCGCTCCAAAGGATGCCCTGGTGCAGGACAGCACCGCCCTCGAGCAGCAACGGGCCTCGCTGGTGGCGCGGTCGGTGGTGCAGGTCATCGATCAGGAGCAGACCCAGGCGCTCAAACAACGGCTCGAGCAACAACTGCTGCAGCTGCAGGAGGTCACCAACACCGGATCCGGAGACCGGATCGGGCCGGTGAACCTCTCTGATCAAGAGAAAAGGTGGCTGGAACGACGCAGCGAAGAGGAGCATCTGGCCTGGGATGAGGCGGTGCGCAGCACCGCTGATCGCATGCTCAGCCAGGGGCTGGTGAGCAACCTTGCCATTGAGCAATTGCGCAAGGCCGCCGACCAGCAGCTGAAGGCGGTTGCCCTTGAGCCGGCGGCGGCGCGCTCCCTGGCCGGCAAGGTACTCACCAGCGCCCTGCGCGGCAGCACCAACCTGCGCACGGACCCGAACCTGAGCAAGCAGCTGATCGAGGAACAGCTGACCAAACAGGCCATTCCCACGATCGAGGTGCGCAAGGGGGATCTGATCACCCGCAAGGGCGAGCTGATCAGTCCCCAGGCCTACGACGTGCTGGATTATTTCGGCCGCGTGCGCCGCGAACCCCAACCGTTGATCTGGTTCCAACAGTTCGTTGAAGCCGCTGCAGCCTGCGCCGTGATGCTGCTGGTGATGCGGCGTGAGCGGCCTGGCCTGGAGGTGCGCCATGCGCTGCTAGCAGTGGGCCTGCTGCTTTTGGTGCAGGGAGCCAAGCTCTGGTTCAAAAGCTCCGTGAGCCCTCTGGCCGTGCTGGTGGCACCCACCCTGGTGCTAGCGGAAGGCCTCGGCACCGGCTGCGGCTTGGTCTGGATGGGGGTGGCCGCTCTGCTCTGGCCAGAACCCGTCCAGGGTTTGGGGGACGGTCGCCTGATCGTGGCGGCAACGGTGGCCGCCGCTGGAGCCTTGATCGCAGGTCGTCAGCGCAGCCGCGGCCAGTTGCTGCAACTCACGGTGCTGCTGCCGATTGGCGCCTTTGTGGGGCAGTGGCTGCTGCTGCAGATGCAACCGATCACCGGCCTGCGGCTCTGGGGAAATCTGAACCCAAGCCTGGATGAACTGGCCACCGATTCCTTTGTGCTCGGTGTTCTGCTGATGTTCAGCCTGCTGCTGATCCCGATGCTCGAGGGCTCCTTTGGCCTGCTCACCCGGGCGCGGCTGCTGGAACTGGCCGACCAGGAGCGCCCCCTGCTGCGCCGGCTCTCCTGCGAAGCCCCGGGAACCTTTGAACACACCCTAATGATTTGCGGCCTGGCGGAGGAAGGGGCGCGGGCCATTGGTGCGGATGTGGATCTGATCCGGACCGGCTCGCTGTATCACGACGTGGGCAAGCTGCATGCACCGGACTGGTTCATCGAGAACCAGAAGGACGGACCCAATCCCCATGACGCGCTGGATGACCCCCAGGCGAGTGCGGCGGTGCTTCAAGCCCATGTGGATGAGGGACTGAAGCTGGCGCGGCGCCACCGCCTGCCCCGGCCCATCGCCGATTTCATTCCCGAGCACCAGGGCACCTTGAAAATGGGCTACTTCTTCCACAAGGCCCAGGAGCGCGACGGAGCCGTAGAGGAGCGCCGCTTCCGCTACAGGGGCCCGGCACCCCGCTCCAAAGAAACGGCGATCCTGATGCTGGCCGACGGATGTGAGGCGGCGCTTCGATCCCTCCCCCCCGACACCTCCGATGCCCAGGCGGTGGACACGGTGCGGCGGATTGTGGAAGCGCGGCAGCGGGATGGACAACTGCGCAAAAGCAGCCTCAACCGCAGCGAAGTGGAACTGGTGATTCGTGCCTTCGTGCAGGTCTGGCGGCGGATGCGCCACCGCCGCATCCCCTATCCAATCCCCGCCCGACGCTGATCGCAGCGTCTAGTTCAGCACTCAGTGACAAAGGGAACCTCCTGCGCGATCAAACGGACGCGCACCTGGGTGAAGGGATGGCGAAAGCTCAGGGCCTGGGCATGCAGATGCAAGCGGCAGGACCGGCCGGCATCCCCATAGATGGGATCGCCCACGATGGGGTGACCCCGTTCGGCCAGATGGGCCCGCAGCTGATGGGAGCGCCCCGTGAGCGGACGCAGCCAGAGCCGCGTGCAGCGGGCACCAGCGGCGCGGGCTCTCCAGATCGTCAGCGCCAGACGTCCCTCGGGGTGGCTGCCGTAGCGCGGCGGTTGGCGCGACAGGCGTGCCAGGGGGCTGGCGATGCAACCGCGGCCGTGGAGCGCCCCCTCCACATCCGCCTGGTACAGCTTGTTGATCCGCCGTTCAGCAAACAAGGCACTGAGGCGGCGCAGGGCATCAGCACTTCGGGCCAAGAGCAGCACCCCCGAGGTGTCGCGGTCCAGACGGTGAACCAGGCGCAGGCTTTGGTCCTGCTGCTGCAAGCGGGTGATCACGGAATCGCTTTGCTCGGGCCCCAGGCCCGGTTGGCTCAGCAGGCCGGCGGGCTTGTCGACCGCCATCAGCCACGGGTCCCGGATCAGCAGCTTCAAGGGGAGAGCCGCTGGGCGCAGTGTTTTTGAAACAAGGCCACCACCTGCTCCGCGGGCAGGGCCTGAATCAGCCGGGCTTCCGCCTCAACGTGATGCTGGCTGGAGTGATAGAGCTGCAACTCGTGAAAAGGGTTGGGGTCCTGCTGGCGGGCCAGCTCCACCTCACGGCTGAGCAAGGCCGCCGGCATCAGGTTGCCGCCATGGCACGACTGCATCACATGGGCTGATTCATGGGCCAGCACCACCCAAACCACGGCGGGATCGTCGGGCAGGTTGTTGCCACACATCAACAGGGCCTGCTTGCCCTCATGGAAGGCCCCCAGCAAGCCCAAGGGGCAGTCGGTTGCCACCAGGGCCTTCACGCCTGCCCGCTGCAGCAGCCGCAGGTAACTGGCAATGCGATCCCACGTTGAGGCTTGAATAGCACTGCCCGTCAGCTGCAACACCAGCAGAGCCAACAGCGCAGCCCTGAAACGGCGACCCATCAAGCCAGGGACCACAGAACAATCTCATTGGTCTCAAGATCGGCTCAAGCCGGCTCGATTCCCACCGAAGTTCTACAGATTTTCAGTCGTCAAGCAGCTGTTCCACAGACGAGACCTTCTCAGCGAACGACTGCTGCCGGTCGGTGCGGGTGTTGAGCTTGAGCGTTGTGTAGAGACGCGGAGCCCCCATGCGGTGCAACTCGGCATGACACGCCCGCACACAGTCCATCACCTCATCCCACGGGCCTTCGATCGCTGTGCCATTGGGACCCAGCTGGTGGGTCAGGCCCGTGGCGGCGATCACCCGCTCACAGGCGGCGATGTAGGGCGAAAGGCTGACGCCCACACCGATCGGCACCACGCAGAGGTCAACACTGACCCACATCAGCCCGCCATCGCACTGGATCGGCTCAAGCAACTGACGGGGTAATCAATGGTGCGCCAACTGCCGCTGTCGGTTCGTACTTCAACCGCAATGCCCTGCTGACCCATGGAACAGCGGGACCCTTGTCCCGTGCACCAATCGCTGGCATCAGCGAGGGCCAGTTCCAACGTGTCGTAAGGGGCGTCGAGCACCGGATGCGGCTGACCGTCGAGGCCAACCAACCGGTAGCGGGAGCGATGCTTGGCCATCGCAGTCCAATCCCGGAAGTGTCACTATCTTCCCATGGCCCCGACCCAGCGGCATTCCCACACTGGAGCCAGCAACGGGACGCAAAGGGCATGAGTGAACAGCTGCAGCAGGCCTACAACGCCTTGATGGTGAAGGCTCCGGGGGCAGCGTTTCAAAAAGCACGGGCCCTGTATCTCAACAAATATCCACTTCCCCAGGCCGATGGCAGTGCTCCGCTGCGGCTCTACGTCTGCGATGAGCGGCTGGAGGAATCGATTCAGCCCGCCAACGATGGTGATCCGAATCACCGCCTGGCGATTCTCCGCTCACGGCCGGGGCAGTTGGCCGTGGTGCACTGGCAACAACCCCATCCGCCGGAGCCGGAGCAGCTGCGCCGCTACCTGCAGGACACCTGGTCGCTCAACCCCAACGAGCTTCAGATCGAAGCCCTCAGCACCCCCTGGTTCCGGGAGGGCGGGCATCAAAGCCGCTTTGCCGCACCCAAGGAGTTGGGCTGGCAACAACAAACCCTCTTAACCCTCAAGGAAGAAAAGTGAAAGCAATTCCGCAGAACGACGACAGCCGCTCAACGGCATCGCTAGCCAGAAGAGATAGCCCTCCCAGCCAATGTTCACCAAACACGTCGAACGCTATGTGCTGAGGTCCTGCTCGGAGGGCGGCTATCTCTGCATCAATGCGGTGAACCAATGCATCGAGAGCCAACCCTCCCTCGACAAAGCCTGGATCTTTCACAGCCACGATGGAGCTGTTAACCACGCTCTTTCGATCGGCGAAGTGCTCGGAGAAACACCGGACGTGGTGAAGCTGGATCTGTGACTGGATCTGTGAACTGAGCTGTGAACTGAAACGTGGTGGTGATCAGCCGTGGATGAAATTGCGCAGGCGGCGTGATTCGGCAGCTTGATCCTGCTGAAGCTCAGCTGCCGTTCGCGCGTGGTGTTCACGCTGCTGGGCCGCGAAGACATCCGCCTCACTCAGGGCAAAGCCGTGCTCGGCTGCGAGCCCGAGAAACCGCTCAAGATCCATGGGCTGCGCAAGGGCCTGGGCCAGATCAGGGTCGCTGTCGCGAAGCATGAGAAACCGATCCAGATCCTCGAGAGACATCCCTGCACCACTTGTTGCGTGCTCCCATTCAAGTCAGCATCGACCCAAGTGGGGAGGTTGCATGCTGTTGAAACTGATCAGCTGCGGCAGCCTGGCGCTGGTGAGTGTGCTGGTGGTGGCCCTGCTGCAGGGTTTGCGGCAGCACAACCAACGCATCCATGCGCTGCAGGAGCGGATCGATCAGCTGGAGGAGCGCACACCGAACCGCGCCCACAGTGAGCTGCTCAGCCAACAGATGGGTGTGATGCAGGAACGCATGGATGCCTTCTCGGCCATGCGCACCTCGGCCGCTTCATCCCTTCACCGCATCCCCGCTGGCATTGGGCAGGATGAAGCGCTGCAAGAGCACGAACACGACCAACACCGGCAGGATTGAGACCACCGAGCCGGCGGCAACGATCCGCCAATCCAGCGAAAAGCTGCTGGAGAGCTGCTGCAACCCCAGAGGCAAGGTGTAGAGGGACGGGTCGTCGAGGATCACCAGCGGCCAGAGGAAATCACTCCAGGTGCCGATGAACACGAACATCGCCAGGGTGATGAGATCGGCTTTGGCGGCGGGAATCATCACGTTCCACCATTCCCCCAGGCGGCTGCAGCCATCGATGCGTGCAGCCTCCTCCAGCTCCTTGGGGACACCCAGGAAGCTCTGGCGCAGCAGATAAAGGCCAAAGGCTGTGGCCGCCTGGGGAATCACCAGGGCCAGCAGGGTGTTGCGCAGCCCCAGCTGCACCATCAGCAGATACAGCGGAATCATCACCACCTGAAACGGGATCAGGATCGTGGCCACCACCAACCCCAGCACCAGGCCCCGGCCGGCGAAGCGCAGCCGGGCCAGGGGGTAGGCGGCCAGGGAGCAGAACAGCAGGTTGGCCAGCACCGCCAGGCCACTCACCACGGTGCTGTTGAACAGATAGGTGGTGAGGGGATTGTCCTGAAACAGCCGCACGTAGGCATCGAGGCTCGGCTGGGCGGGCAGCAACGCCGGTGGACTGCTGAAGATGTCTTCCGCCGGGCCCTTGAGCGAGGTGCTCACCAACCAGAGCAACGGCGTGAGCACCAGCATCGCCAGAAGAATCAGCAGCACCAGCTGAACGGCTTTGGCGGTGGAAGTGCGCATGGCGTCGGCTCTAGAGCGTCGGTCGGGTCTCCAGGACAACAGGATCCTTCTGCGGATGCAATGACTGGCGCTCCTCTCCGGCCACCAGGCGATTGAGGGCGTTCACGAAGGCCATGCCCGCCGCCACCACCACATCGGTGTCTGCAGCGTGACCGGAATAGAGCGCACCGTTGCGGCGCAGGCGAATGGTCACATCGCCCATGGCATCGATGCCCTCGGTGACCGACTTCACCGAAAACTCGATCAATTCATTGGGAACACCCGCCAGATCATTCAGGGCACGGCAGACGGCATCCACCGGACCGGTGCCCACTGCCGAGCCCGTGGTTTCACTGCCCTCTTCATCCGAAAGGGTGACGGTGGCGGTGGGGCGCAGGCTGCTGCCGCAGCTGACCTGCACCAGCTTGAGCTGGAAACGGGCTTCCGGCTGCTGCACCTGTTCGCTGACGATCGCCTCCAGATCACGGTCAGTGATCTCGCGCTTGCGATCAGCGAGTTCCTTGAAGCGGGCAAAAGCCTCATCGAGGTCCTCACGGGTGAGGTCGTAGCCCAGCTCCTCCAGGCGAGCGCGAACGGCACTGCGGCCGCTCAGCTTGCCGAGGGAGATGCGGTTGTCGGACAAGCCCACCGTCTGGGCGTCAATGATTTCGTAGGTGAGCCGATTCTTGAGAACGCCGTCCTGGTGGATGCCGGATTCATGGGCGAAGGCATTGGCACCAACGATGGCCTTGTTGGGCTGCACCACCATGCCGGTGAGATTGGAGACCAGCCGTGAGGTTTTGGTGATCTCTTCGGTGCGCACAGCCGTGAGTGGCGTGGGGCTGTCCTCCTCCCGGCCAAAGAAGGGGTTGTAGTAACGACGCCTCACGTGCAGCGCCATCACCAACTCCTCGAGGGAGGCATTGCCGGCCCGTTCGCCGATGCCGTTGATCGTGCATTCGAGCTGACGGGCGCCGTTCTTGACGGCCTCGAGGAAATTGGCCACGGCCAGGCCGAGATCGTTGTGGCCGTGCACCGAGATCACGGCATCGCCGATGTTGGGCACGTGCTGATTGATGCCAGCGATCAGCGCACCGAACTCCGAGGGGGTGGTGTAGCCGACGGTGTCGGGAATGTTGATCGTGGTGGCACCCGCGGCAATCGCCGCCTCAATCACCTCGTAAAGGAACTCCGGATCGCTGCGGCCGGCGTCTTCACAGGAGAACTCAACATCCTCCACAAGAGAGCGGGCGTAGCTCACCATCTCGGGGACGATGCCGAGCACATCGGCACGGCTCTTGCGCAGCTTGTGCTCGAGGTGGATGTCGCTGGTGGCGATGAAGGTGTGAATGCGGCGACGCGGGGCTGGCGCCACAGCATCGGCGCAGGCCTTGATGTCGGCCCGTGAGGCACGGGCCAGACCACAGATGATCGGGCCGTTGTCGCCACCCACCTGCTGGGCGATCCGCTGCACGGCAGCGAAATCACCAGGGCTGGCGAAGGGGAACCCCGCCTCGATCACATCCACACCGAGCCGCGCCAGCTGCTGGGCAATGGCCAGCTTTTCCTCCAGGTTGAGGCTCGCCCCGGGCGACTGCTCACCATCCCGCAGGGTGGTGTCAAAAATCAGGACGCGACCGGGGTCCTTGGCCATGGAAGGGGCTCCAGCGGAGGTCTTAGTCGGAATGACTATGAGTTAACCCATCCTAGTTCAGCCCCCGAGGGGGAATCGGATTAAATTCAGCCACCGTTTGGGCTTGTTCGTGACCAAAGGCGCTGTCGCCCTGGTGTTGCATGCCCATCTGCCCTACGTGCGGTCGGCACAACCTGGCTCCCTGGAGGAGGACTGGTTTTTCCAGGCCCTGATCGAGTGTTATCTGCCGCTGCTGGAAACGCTGGAGCGGGCCAGCGCCGACCCCCACCAGCAACCCAAGCTCACCATCGGCCTATCGCCGACGCTGCTTTCGCTGCTGAGCGATCAAGACCTCAAGCAGCGCTTCCCCGACTGGCTGAACGAACGGCTTGATCTGCTGCCGAAGGCCGACCCATCCCTGCGCGTAGGCGCCGAGCACCTGGCGGCCACGATCGAGCGGCATCAGCAGGCCTGGCAGAGCTGCGACGGCGATCTGATCCAACGCTTCGCCGCCCTGCAGCGCCAGGGGGTGGTGGACCTGCTCACCTGCGGCGCCACCCACGGCTATTTGCCCCTGCTGCGCCATCACCCGGAAGCGGTGCGCGGGCAACTGCGCACGGCGGTGCGGGAACACCTACGCCTCGTGGGCGAACGCCCCTTGGGGATCTGGTTGCCGGAATGCGCCTATTACGAGGGCCTGGATCGCTGGATGCGCGATGCGGGGCTGCGCTACGCCGTGCTGGACGGCCATGGGTTGCTGCACGGCCGGCCCAGACCCCGCTATGGGGTGTACGCCCCGATCTGCAGCCGCAATGGGGTGGCCTTCTTCGGGCGCGACAGTGACGCCACGCTGCCGGTTTGGTCGGCCAAGGACGGCTACCCCGGCGATCCCCACTACCGCGAGTTCCACCGGGATCTGGGCTGGGACCTGCCGATCGAAGAGCTCAAACCCCTGGGGCTCGACCAGCCGCGACCGCTCGGCCTGAAGCTGCATCGGGTCACCGACCACAGCGCGCCGTTAGACCGCAAACACCCCTACGAACCGAGGGTGGCAGCGGAACGGGTGATAGAGCATGCCGCCGATTACCTGCAGGGCCGCCGGCGGCAGTTGGATCAGCTCGGCGCTGCCATGGACGTGTCCCCCCTGCTGGTGGCCCCCTTCGATGCCGAACTGTTTGGCCACTGGTGGTTTGAAGGCCCGGCTTTTCTCAGCCAGCTGTTTCAGCAGGCACCTCAGGAAGGGGTGGCCTTCACCCGGCTGCGCGATGTGCTGAACAACGTTGGCCAGCTTCAACTCTGCGATCCCTGCCCCTCCAGCTGGGGGCAAGGGGGCTATCACGACTACTGGCTGAACGACAGCAATGCCTGGATCATTCCTGAGTGGGAAAAGGCCAGCGCCGCAATGGTGCAGCGCTGCAGCCGCGGCGTGGGCAGCGAGCAGGCGATGCAGTGGCTGCAGCAGGCGGCGCGGGAATTGTTGCTGGCGCAGTCATCGGATTGGAGCTTCATCCTCCGAGCCGGCACCACCACCGAACTGGCCAAAGAACGGGTCCAGCGACATCTGGGCCGCTTCTGGCAGTTGATGCAGGCGATCGACGGCAGCACCGAATTGCCGGAGGGCTGGCTTGAGGAAGTGCAGACGGACGACCGCCTCTTCCCGCTGATTCAGCCGTTGGACTGGGCTCCGGTGAATCCCTCTACACCCAGCACTTAAACGAATTCCTCCCCCATTTGGGGGAGGCGCGCATGTTCATCGCTCTCCTAACTGAGGGATCTGAACTCGGCTGAAACGATCTCAAAACCGCGGGGCTTGATCCTGAGCCGCCCCCAGCACCAATCCCCGCCGCAAGTCCCAAGGCGAAAGGGCGAACAAACGCAGCATCACCCCCATCAAGCGCGGCAGCGGTAGGGTGTTGGTGAGAAAGCCAAACCAATCCTCCTGCGGCAGCGAAAAGAAGGTGGCGAAGTGGGTGCGCAAGAGCGCTTCGTTGAAGCCCATCAAACGGCCCAAACCGAACTGATAAAGCTGATGGCGCATTACCAATTCGATCGGCCAAAGCGCTTGCCAGCCCCGTTGCGCCAACGCCGCTGAGTCAAGGCTTGGATTAGCGATGGCTTCGGCTAAAGCCTGGGCCAGATCAGGCCCCCGCCGCAGCAGCGATCCCACCATGTAGCCCGAGGCCGGATGCACCATGCTCGCCGCACCACCGAAAGCCAGCACCGGCTGATTGCGATCTGGCAGCGGCAGGTTCATCGGGAAGAGGCAGAACTCCTCATGAATCACCTCGGTGATCTCCACGCCGCGCAGATCGAGGCGCTGCTGCAGCCGTTGCTTGAGCACGTCGTAAGGAACCCCTGGCGCCAAAGCGAGTGAGGTTTCCTCCACGAAGAACACCCCATCGCCCAGATCCATCGCATACAAAAACGTTGGTGGTTCATGGCGCTGCTCCTCGCTGAGGTGATCACAGCGGTAGTCCATCAACACAAACCGGCCCGGCTCAATCGGCAGTTTGGAGAAACGCCCCACCACGCCATAGGCCGCCTGGCCCGCCACCGGCCCCTGATCCGGCCGGCGAATGTGGGGCGTGCGCGAACCAGAGGCATCAATCACCAAGCGCGCCTGCAGGGTGGATCCTGATGCGCAACACACGTTGGTGGTTGCACCATTCACCTCCACCCGCTGAACGGTGTCTTGATGAAAGACCACCCCATCGGCACGCTTCAGCCAATGGCGCTGCAGAGCCGCCCGATCGAACAGGCCGTAGTCGATCCCGTGGGCATGGCTCTGATCCTGAGCCGTTGAGCCGCCTTCTCCGAAATAACTAACGGTGTCGCTCCAGCGGTGCTCCAGCAGCTGCTCAAGCCCCACCGCTTTGAGTTCATCGGCCCAGATGCCGTAGGTGTTCGGCCAGGGATCGTCGACCGGATCCGGGGCAATGGCCGCAACAGCCACACCCCGTTGGTTCAGTTCCGAAGCGATGCAGAGGGCAGCAGGACCGCCCCCCAGCACCAACACATCCACCGGCTCAGCCAAGGTCAGCTGTCCTGCGCCTCAGATTCAGTGTCGTTGGACTCGTTGTCGTCAGCAGAATCGTCCTCCGCTTCCGGCGGCACCAGCACCACCTTCAGCAGCCGGTCGCCCTTGTCGAGCTTCTGCAGACGCACGCCTGTGGCAGCACGGGATTGCTGGGGAATCGCATCGGCGCTGGTGCGCACGATCACCCCCTTCTCGCTCACCAGCAACAGCTCTTCACCGGCACCGAGCACACTCAGCCCCACCAGCTCGTCGGCGTCGGTGCGGAACTTCATCGCCCGCAGGCCCATTCCGGCCCGCTTCTGCAAGCGGAATTGCGTCACTGGAACCCGTTTGCCCAGACCCGAGGCCGACGCCACAAGCACCCAGGGGCCTTCGCTGGCGGCATCCTCTTCGTCGTCTGCGCTGGCGGCAACCTGATCGGCGAGTTCCACCGGCAGAACATCCATGCTCACCAGGGCATCGCCCTCACGCAGGTTCATCGAGCGCACGCCGCGGGCCGTGCGGCCCAGGGGCCGCAATTCCTCATCACTGAGGCGGAAGTGGATGGTCATCCCGGCTTTGGAGCCGATCAAGACGCTGTCGCCGGGCACGGCCAGGCGCACCCAGGTGAGGGCATCGCCTTCCTCCAGGTTGATGGCGATCAGACCATTGGAGCGGATGTTGCTGAAGGCCGAAAGGCGGGTGCGCTTGATGAAGCCACCTCGGGTGAGCATCACCAAGTCGGTGTCGTCGCTGAATTCCGACACCGGAATCAACGTGGTGATCGCCTCTTCCCTTGGGATCGGCAGCAGCTGCACCACCGGCGTTCCCTTGGCCGCACGACTGCACTGGGGCACGCGGTAGGCGGGCAGGGCATACGACACACCGCGGTCGCTGAACAACACCAAGGTGTCGTGGTCGTTGCAGCTGATGAACAGCTTCACTGCATCTTCACCCTGGCTGCGGGTGCCCGCTTTGCCGCGGGTGCCGCGGCTGGTGGCTTCAAATTCACTTACCGGCATCCGCTTGAGGTAGCCGGTCTCGGTGAGCAGCACCACCGAACGCTCGTTGGCGATCAGGTCAATGTCAGACAGGCCACCGCCGAGGTCGAGGATTTCGGTGCGGCGCGGCGTCGGGTAACGGTCCCGCAGCTGGCCGAGCTCGTCCTGAATGATCCCGAACACCCGCTCACGCCGGCCAAGGATGTCCTTGTAGTCGGCGATCTTGGTGACAAGATCCTGGTGCTCGAGCCGGATCTTGTCGGCCTCAAGGGCGGTGAGACGCCGCAGCTGCATCTGCAGGATGGCGTCTGCCTGGATGTCGGACAGGCCATGGCGATCCTGCAGCTGTTGCCGGGCCGTGACCGTGTCGGGGGCAGCCCGGATCAAGGCAATGATCGGATCGAGCTGATCGAGGGCCAGCAGCAGGCCCAGCAGGATGTGGTCGCGCTCTTCGGCCTTGCGCAGCAGGTAGCGGGTGCGGCGCTCGATCGTCTCAACGCGGAAGTCGAGGAACACCTCGAGCATCTTGCGCAGGGTGAGCAGGATCGGCTCACCGTTCACCAGCGCCAGCATGTAGGCGCTGAAGTTGCTCTGCAGCGGGGTGAGCTTAAACAGGTTGTTCAGCACCACCTGCGGGTAGGCGTCGCGGCGCAGCTCCACAACGATCCGCATGCCGTCGCGATCGCTCTCGTCGCGGATGTCTGAGATGCCCTCGAGCTTCTTGTCGTTGACCAGCTCTGCGATGCGCTCGATCAGCGCCGCTTTGTTGGTCTGATACGGCAGCTCAGTGATGATCACCGCATCGCGATCGGGCCGCCCCGGGGCCTCGATCGTTTCGATATTGGCCACGCCGCGCATCGTCACCGAGCCGCGGCCGCCCAGGTAGGTCTCGCGGATGCCTTCACGCCCCAGGATCTGACCACCGGTGGGGAAGTCCGGCCCGGGGATCAGCTGGATCAACTCCTGATCGGTGATCTCCGGGTTCGCGATCAACGCGAGCAAGCCATCAATCAGTTCATTGAGGTTATGGGGCGGGATGTTCGTCGCCATCCCCACGGCGATGCCTGCAGAACCATTCAGCAGCAGCTGCGGGATCCGGGCCGGCAGCACCGTGGGCTCCTGCTGGGAGCCATCGAAGTTGTCCGCGAAATCAACTGTCTCAGCCTCGATGTCCTCCAGGAGGCTGTCGGTGGTGAGGGCCTGCAACCGCGATTCGGTGTATCGCATGGCCGCCGGTGGGTCGTTGTCCACCGAACCGAAATTGCCGTGCCCATCGATCAGGGGCATCGACATGGAGAAGTCCTGGGCCATGCGCACCAGAGCGTCGTACACGGCGGTGTCGCCGTGGGGGTGATATTTGCCGAGCACTTCGCCCACCACACGGGCGCACTTGCGGTAAGGCCTGTCGCTGGTGAGGCCCAGCTCGTACATCGCGTACAGAATCCGGCGATGCACCGGCTTGAGGCCATCGCGGGCATCGGGCAGGGCCCGACCCACGATCACGCTCATCGCATACTCCAGATAGGAGCGCGACATCTCGTTGCGTAGATCCGTCTGAATGATCCGATCGTCGGAATCGCCGGGACCGCCGCTGCCAGGCCCCACAGAATCCGTCATACGTGCATCAGACGTCCTTTAACAGTCTATCTCGGACAGTGGATCCAACCTGAAAACTCCGGATAAAGTCCCAACTGCTTTCCACTGACGTGATGGGTCCTGTCGACGAGCCTCGCCCTGAAGCCGAACCCGCAGGCAGCGACCCAACACCGGCACCGGAGCCCACTCCAGCCCCAACGCCAGAGCCTGCGCCCACGCCGGCACCGCTAGCCCCAACACCCGCGCCCACTCCAGCGCCGACTCCTGACCCGGTGATCGCCTCCACCGTGTCGATCCCTGCCCAGGAGGATGCCGATCAGGACGGTTCTGATCTGGAGGGTGGCGAATGGGATCTGCTGGTGGGCAAGGTCAAGGCCTGGCTCGAGCAGAACGACCTGAACGAACTGTGGAGCAAGGCCCAGCTTCCCCTGCGGGTGATTGGCGGCCTGATCGTCTTCAGCCTGGTGGCGAAGGTCTACTTCGGAGTCCTCAACACCATTGACAGCCTCCCTCTTGTGCCAGGCCTGCTGGAGCTCGCCGGACTGATCTGGTTGGTGAACTTCGCTCTGCGCAACCTGATCCGCAACAGCGATCGGGACCAATTCCTCGCGAGTGCCCGTTCCACCTGGAGCCGTGTCACAGGCCAATCAAGCTGAGGCGATCATCCCGATTGGTAGCTTGATCTGACTTTATTGAAGTCGCGCGGTGGACATTCAGCTCGGACGCTCCAAGACCGTTCGCCGGGCCTACGGAATCGATGAAATCGCTCTGGTGCCTGGGGGTCGCACGGTGGACCCCGAGGTCACCGATACCCGTTGGACCCTGGGGGGCATCGAGCGAGAGATTCCCATCATCGCCAGCGCCATGGACGGCGTGGTGGATGTGGGCATGGCCGTTCGGCTGTCCCAACTGGGCGCCCTCGGCGTGCTCAACCTGGAGGGTGTGCAGACCCGCTACGACGACCCCAACCAGGTGCTGGATCGCATCGCCGCTGTCGGGAAGGACGAATTCGTCCCGCTGATGCAGGAGATCTACAGCCAACCGGTACAGGAAGCGCTGATCCGCAAACGCATCCAGGACATCAAGGCCCAGGGAGGCATTGCAGCCGTCAGTGGCACTCCGGTGGCCGCCATGCGTTTCGGCAAGGCCATCGCCGAAGCCGGAGCCGACCTCTTCTTCGTGCAGGCCACCGTGGTCTCGACGGATCACACCGGTCCTGCAGGCCAGGAGACCCTGGATCTGGAAGCCCTGTGCCGCGACATGGGCGTTCCCGTGGTGATCGGCAACTGCGTCACCTACGACGTGGCCCTGCAGCTGATGCGTGCCGGTGCAGCCGGCGTGATGGTGGGCATCGGACCCGGTGCCGCCTGCACCTCCCGCGGCGTTCTCGGCGTGGGCATTCCCCAGGCCACAGCTGTTGCAGACTGCGCCTCCGCCAGGGCCGACTACGAAAAGGAAAGCGGGCGCTACGTGCCGATCGTGGCTGACGGTGGCATCGTCACCGGCGGTGACATCTGCAAGTGCATCGCCTGCGGCGCCGACGCCGTGATGATCGGCTCACCCATCGCCCGCTCTGAAGAAGCTCCCGGCCGCGGCTTCCACTGGGGCATGGCCACCCCAAGCCCGGTGCTGCCCCGCGGCACCCGCATCAATGTGGGCAACACCGGCAGCATCGAACGCATCCTCCGCGGCCCGGCCAAATTGGACGACGGCACCCACAACCTGCTGGGCTGCCTGAAGACATCCATGGGCACCCTGGGGGCACGAACCATCAAGGAAATGCAACAGGTGGAAGTGGTTGTGGCCCCTTCCCTGCTGACGGAAGGCAAGGTCTACCAAAAGGCCCAGCACCTTGGGATGGGTAAGTAGGGCAGGGCTAAATTGGATGTGTGCGGGCTTCGGCCCACACACTCCTCACACCCCCCGGCCCGGCGAGATCGGGCTTTCACTCTTTGTGGAGAGCGACTGTCACAGTTCCCTTCTCGCCAGGGAAGAGCTGTGTTTTCGCTCGAAACCATTGCTAAATTCTCCCCAAACCTCCCTGCTCATATGTCCAGCGCTGCTGCTGTCACCGATGCATCCTTCGAGCAGGACGTGCTCCAGAGCGACGTGCCGGTTCTGGTGGACTTCTGGGCACCCTGGTGTGGCCCCTGCCGCATGGTGGCTCCGATCGTGGAAGAGATCGCCAAGGAATTCGACGGCCAGATCAAGGTGTTCAAGCTCAACACCGATGAGAACCCCAACGTTGCAAGCCAGTACGGCATCCGCAGCATCCCCACGCTGATGGTTTTCAAGGGCGGCCAGAAGGTCGACACCGTGGTGGGTGCTGTTCCCAAGGCAACCCTTTCAGGCACCATCTCCAAGTACCTCTGAATCCGTCTCCAGAACGGAACAACCGGTTGAGCCTGAACCTTGGGTTAATTGATTACGGCATGGGCAATCTCCACTCCGTGGAGAAATGCCTGGAGCGGTTGGGGCAAGGCTGCTCCACGATCAAATCTGCCGATGATCTTGAAGGCATTGATGCGCTGATCCTGCCCGGGGTCGGCGCCTTCGATCCAGCCATGGCCAACCTCAGGGCCACCGGACTGGTGCCCCACCTGCTGAGCTGGGGCCAAGAAGATCGTCCGTTGCTCGGCATCTGCCTTGGCCTGCAGCTGCTGTTTGAACAGAGCGATGAAGGCAGCGATCCAGGCCTGGGACTCCTGCCCGGACGTGTGGAACGTCTTCCCGAAGACAGCGGCGAACGCATCCCCCACATGGGCTGGGCACCGTTGAAGCATCACGGCAGCTGCCCACTGCTCAGCAGCGATGCCCCATCGGAATGGGTGTACTTCGTGCACAGCTACGCCGCTGTTCCCAGCGATCGAAATGACCTCAAAGCCTCGGCCCCCTTCGGCGATCAGGAGGTGACCGCTGTGGTCTGGCGGGGCCGCGTCGGCGCTTGCCAGTTCCATCCGGAGAAGTCGTCCGATGCCGGAGAACAGATGCTCAAGCGCTGGTTGACCTGGCTGCGCAACGGGGCTGAACCCTGCCCATGAGCGGTGGCGGGCAACTGCGCCTCAGCGGGGGGCGACGGCTGCTGAGTCCTGGGGGTCGCACGGCTCGGCCCACCACCTCCAGGGTGCGCGAAGCGGTGATGAACATCCTTGCCCCGCACCTGCAGGACTGCCGCTGGCTCGACCTCTGCAGCGGCAGCGGCGTGATGGGGTGTGAGGCCCTGCAGCGAGGGGCGCGCTGTGTGGTGGCCGTTGATCAAGACCCGCAGTGCATCCGCATCAGCCGCAGCAACCTCACTGTCGTGGCGGAAAGCCGTTCACCGGCTCCGGAGATCCGCACCGAACGGCGGGAACTGATCTCGTGGCTGCGCAAGGGCTGGAGCCAGGAGCCATTCGACATCGTCTATTTCGACCCTCCCTACGACCAGGGCCTCTACGAACCCTGCCTGATCTCCCTCGCCGAGGGGAATTGGCTTCACCAGGATTCTCTGGTGGTGTGTGAACACCGCTCCAATCTGAACCCAGAACCGGGGTCAGATTGGACAGTGGTGGATCAACGCCGCTACGGCATCACCAGCGTGATGCTGCTCAGCCCCCCAGAGCGCTGCCACCACGGCGGTACTGATTCCATGCCGCCACGAACAGACCCATCAGCGTGACGGGGATCAGACCCAGAACGATGCCGCAGAGCAGAGGTTCGATCATTGCGTCGCGTCAGCAATCAGAATTAGGGAGAATTCTCTCATTGGAACTCCAGGTCTGTGGTCCAGCCGTCACGATTTGCGGCCGAATCGGAATCAGCTGATGCAAATGATTCGAGCGATCGGGGTCGCGGCCTGATCGCCGCGCTCGTGGTGTCGGCTGCCACGGCCTGCGTAGTGCTGGTGCTCTGGGTTCTGGGCAGCGCCCAGCAGGACCCCTACATCAAGGCCAGCCTTGAGCTGCAGGGGGCGGTTGACCACGGCGGCCAGCTGTTCCGAATCAATTGCGCCGGCTGCCATGGCCTTGCCGGCCAGGGGTTGGTGGGCCCTCAACTTCAGGGCGTCAGCAACCAACTCAAAGACCCCGTTCTGGTGCACCAGATCATCAGTGGCGAAACTCCCCCCATGCCGAGCTTTGAGATAGAACCGCAATCGATGGCCGACCTGCTGGCCTACCTGCACACCCTCAGCTGAGCCGCTGCCTTGAATGCCGTTGTCGTGCTGGTGGAGCCGGCCGGCCCCCTGAACATCGGAAGCGTGGCCAGGCTCTGCGCCAATTTCGGGGTGAGCGAGCTGCGGCTGGTGGCACCCCGCTGTGACCACCTCAGCGAGGAGGCCATGCTGATGGCCGTGCACGGCCAGGCGCTGCTTCAGGGCGCCGTGGTGGTTCCCGACCTGCTGACGGCCATCCATGACTGCCGCCGCACCGTGGGCAGTTGCGGACGCCTGGACCATGGCGAGATTCCCCTGCAAACACCCGAACAGGCCCTGGGTTGGTTGCTGGCCGGCGATGGCAGCAGCTCCAACTCAGACGCCCCCGTGGCCCTGGTGTTTGGACGGGAAGACCGGGGCCTCAGCAACAGTGAGCTGCGGCTCTGCCAGAGGGTTCTCTGCCTGCAGAGCGGGGAGGCCTATCCCTCGCTGAATCTCTCCCACGCCGTGGCGGTGGTGCTGCATGAGTTGGCCCGCCTCAACAGCGGGACCACGGAAACCCGCAGAATCGAGCCCCCATCGCCGGACCCGGCAGCCGCCAAGGCGCTTTCAGCCTGTCTTGACGACGCCACTGACCTGCTGCTGGAGGCCGGTTTCCTGCTGGAGCACACCGCCGCCGCCCGCATGGCCAAGGTGCGGGATCTGCTGCAACGCGCCACGGTGCGCGCCGAGGAGGTGGCTCTGCTGCGGGGAATGGTGCGCCAACTGCGCTGGGCCATCCGCGCCAAGCGCCCCTAATCTCTGCCGAACAGTCACGGCTGAAAGGTTGAGCAGCAGTCGTTCGTCACGTCGCTCCGCCGGCTGGAAAGGTCCGGCCCAGCTCATTCTGCGGCTGGTGTTGATGGGGGTGGGTCTTGGACTGCTCACCGGCAGCGGCCTGCGGCTGCTGGCGCCCCGCGTTCAGCAACAGGAGATCGCCCTACCCAGCTGGCTGGCCGATCAAGCGCTGATCACGACGCTGCTCGGTGAGGCAGTGGAGCCGCCCAGCACTGAAAATGCCTCAGGGAAGAAAACTGCTCCTGTCGTGGCGAAGGGCCTGAAGCAGGCACGCTTCGCCCCCAGGCAGGAAATCAGGGCGCTGAGTGAGCGCTGGCTGGAGCTGGCCGCGCAACAGAGCGATCTGCAGGCCAGCGCCTACATGCTGATCCTCGACGACGGACGCTTTGCAGCCATGCAGGCCGAACGGCCGATGGCTGCCGCCAGCTCGATCAAGACGCCGATCCTGCTCGCAGTACTGGAACTGCTGGATCAGGGAACACTGCAGTGGAACGAACCGCTCACGCTCACCGAAGAGCTGGTGGGGGGAGGCGCCGGATGGATGGCCTCCCGGCCCCTGGGCAGTCGCTTCCCCACCCATGAGGTAGCCACGGAAATGATCCGGGTGAGCGACAACTCCGCCACCAACCTGATGATTGCCCGGGCGGGGGGAATGGATGCGATCAACGCCCGCTTTCAGGAGCTGGACCTGCCCTCCACCGTGGTGAACAACTGGCTGCCGGATCTCGACGGAACCAACACCACCAGTGCCAGAGATCTCAGCCGGGCCATCGCCTTGGTTGACAGCGGTGAGCTGCTGGCTCCCCGCAGCCGGGATCTGTTTCGCGAGGTGATGGGCACGTCGATCACCAATACGCTGCTGCCCAGAGGCTTGATGCGCGGCCTCGGTGGCGCCCAGGGCAAACCGGACGCAAGCCTGGCCCGCAAGGGATACCACGTCTACAACAAAACAGGTGACATCGGCATCGCCTACGCCGATGCCGGGCTGATCGAACTCCCCGACGGACGACGCGCTGTGGCGGGATTTCTGGTGGAGGGCCCCTTCAATGACCCCCGATCCACCGAACTGATCCGTCAGCTCGCCGCTGCCATGGCACCGCACCTCAAACCCATCCCTGTTCCGCCCAAGCAATGAAGCTCGCTCCGCTGTTGTCTGCTGCCTGGCTGGCTGTTGCAGCCATGCCCGGCGCTGCGGAGGTGATTGAGCGTCAGCAGAGCGTTCGCCCCCTGCCGGGAGGCCTCGACAGCGTGTTGATGGTGAACGACAACAACCCCGAACTGATCGAGGACGACGGCATCCTGATCTCAACCTTCCCCGATAGGAAGGCGGCGTCGGTTCCGGTGGTGCTCAACGGTCGCTTCGACCTGTTCAGCCACCACGTGTATGCCGGTGATACGGAGGGCAGCCCCAGCTCAACCCTGTGGCTGGCGGTGCTTGCAGCTCCGCTGGGGAATGCTCCTGTGTCCCTGCAGCTGCTCTCGGGCAGCACTTCGCTCTCGCAGGCCACAGGGCCCGGCCAGACCCAGGCCCCCTTTCTTCCCTTGCCGAGCCTGATGCCGGAAACCACCGACGTGGTGGCGTCTGGCCCCGGCAGCCGTGTGGCCGGAGATCTGTTGGCCGGCCGGCGCGCAGCGGAACTCACCAACCGCCGCTGGACCCTGGCTCCCGGCGCACCCACACAGCTGTTGCTGCTGCCCATTCCCGTGGCCGGTCTCGATCCCCTGCTCAACGGCCGCAACCTGCAACTGCGCTTCCACAGCTCTGGCCCTGTGGCGCTGGCCACCCTGGCCGCCCACGGTGAAGACGGCAAGGCTCCAAGCGAGCAGCACTGGCTGCAGCTGCTCAAGGACCAACGCATGAGCAGCAAGGAGCACCAACCCACCCCACGGGGGAGCAAAGGCAAGATCATTTATTCCCGGGTGAGCGGTGTTCAGATCGGCAGCAGCTGGCGGGCCCGCATCACCGACCCGGGAAGCCCGGTGCTGGCCGCACCCACGGCCCCCATCTCCTGGCCAATCAGCAGCCTGGAGCGCGGCACCCTCGCCACCAACCAGGTGCAAACCGCGGAACTCAAACGCTTTTACCCCGGCACCGCCTGGGCGGCCCATGGCAACTACGGGGTGGAGTACGACCTCACCCTGCCGCTGCAAAACACCGGTTCAGCCGCGGTCACGCTTCAGCTGTCGCTGGATTCGCCCCTCAAAGGCAACAGCACCACCTCTCTGCTGCGCTTCCGCGATGACCTCAACGGTCCGGTGATGTTCCGCGGACCAGTGCAGACCACGGGTCTGGAGGATCCCGAGGGTGGTTCCAAGGGGCGCCAGACCCAGCACCTGGTGCTGCGCCAGGGGCAGCGGGGGCCGTCCTTGGGACAGCTGAGGCTCAAGCCAGGGGAAGAAAAGCAGGTTCGCGTTCGCCTGGTCTATCCCGCTGATGCCACGCCACCGCAGGTGCTCACCGTGCAGCCTGTGAAACAATCCTGAGCACGCCAAGAGAATTGCTCGTGACTGCACCCCGGAAGCGCAGGGTTTTCCCCTTCACTGCGGTGATCGGTCAAGAGGAGATGAAGCTGGCCCTGCTTCTCAACGTGATCGATCCGCGCATCGGCGGAGTGATGATCATGGGCGACCGCGGCACCGGCAAATCCACCACGATCCGAGCCCTGGCCGATCTGCTGCCCGACATCGACGTGGTGGCTGGTGACCCTTACAACAGTTCGTCCACCGATCCCGACCTGCAGAGCAGTGAGGTGCGCGAGCGGATGCAGCAGGGCGAAACCCTGAGCACCGAACCTCGCCAGGTGCCGATGGTGGATCTCCCCCTGGGTGCGACTGAAGACCGTCTCTGCGGCACCATCGACATTGAAAAGGCGCTGAGTGAAGGCGTGCGCGCCTTCGAGCCCGGTCTGCTGGCCAAGGCCAACCGGGGTCTGCTCTACGTGGATGAGGTGAACCTGCTCGACGACCACCTCGTCGACGTGCTGCTCGACTCCGCTGCCTCCGGCTGGAACACGGTGGAACGGGAAGGCGTCTCAGTGCGCCACCCGGCCCGTTTCGTGTTGATCGGCTCCGGCAACCCCGAGGAAGGCGAACTCCGCCCCCAGCTGCTCGACCGTTTCGGCATGAGCGTGGAAGTACGGACCGTGCGTGATCCGGAACTGCGGGTGCAGGTAGTGGACCAGCGCACCGCTTTCGACAGCGATCCCGATGGCTTCAGCACCGCTGTGGAAGGCAATCAAAACGCCCTGCAACAACGGGTGGTGGAGGCCCAGCAACGCCTTGACCAAGTGAGCATCGACGAGGATCTGCGCCTGCGCATTTCCGCCGTGTGCGGCGAGCTGGACGTGGATGGCCTGCGGGGTGACATCGTCACCAACCGTGCCGCCCGGGCCCTGGCCGCCTTCGAGGGACGCACGGAAGTCAGCGAAGAAGACGTGGCCCGTGTGGCCTCCTGCTGCCTGCGCCACCGTCTGCGCAAGGACCCCCTCGAACAGGTGGACTCCGGCGACCGGGTGGTGAAGGTGTTCTGCAAGGTGTTTGAGCGCAGCGAGAGCAGCGATCGCGCTGATTTCGAACTGGCCCTCGCCGCCTGATCCCCCCACAATCAGCCCATGCGGATCCTCGGCATCGACCCGGGCCTCGCCCGGGTGGGCTACGGGGTGATCGACATCCAGGACGGATGTCAGCGCATGCTCGATTGCGGCATCATCCAGACCGATTCCGGTCGCTCTGACGGTGATCGCATGGTGGAGATCGCTGGCGACCTGCGCCAGCTGATCCGGATCTGGCGCCCGGAACTGGCGGCCGTGGAGAAGTTTTTCTTCTACCGATCCAGCAACACCATCAACGTGGTGCAGGCGCGGGGCGTGGTGGTGATGACCCTGGCCCGCTACAAGATCCCGATGGTGGAGTTCCCACCCATGCAGATCAAATTCGCCGTGGCGGGGTTCGGCCATGCCGAAAAGGATGAGGTGCTGGAGGCGGTGATGCGGGAGTTGAACCTGGAGGAACCGCCCCGCCCGGACGATGCGGCCGATGCCCTTGCGGTGGCGCTGACGGCATGGTTGCAGCGATGAGCAGCAAGCCAACCCTGCGCCGTCACTTCAAAGCCCAGCGTCATCTGGAGGAAGCCGCCACGCGATCCATCCAGAACGCCGTGGCGGCGCTGATCGACCAGTCCAACTGCGGCAGCCGCCATGTGGGCATCTACTGGCCCCTCCCGGGGGAAGTTGATGTACGGCAGCTGCGGGATGGTCCCCATCCGCCCTTGGCCTTGCCGGTGGCCGATGGCAACGGCAGGCTCATCTACCGAAGCTGGTGTGAGGAACCGCTTCAGCCCGATGGCTGCGGCATTCCCGCTCCTGCCACAGGAGATGCTCTGAAACCCGATCAACTGGCGCTGCTGCTGGTGCCGGCGCTTGCGGTGGACGGCGCGGGAATCCGCCTGGGCTATGGCGGTGGGTATTACGACCGGCTCAGGGCTGATCCCGCCTGGGCTGCCGTGCCGGCCTGGGTGGTGCTGCCCTCAACCTGCCTTGCGGCCGAGGCGTTGCCTCGGGAGTCCTGGGATGTTCCGTTCACCGGCTGGATCACGGAACAGGGTGCTGGTCGACCCGCCTGAGAGGCCGCATCATGGGCAGCATCGATCGCCCTTCCATGCTGCGTCTGCTGGCTCCACTGCTTCTGCTCGGCTCAGTGCTGCAGAGCGCGCTGCTGGCCCCTGCCAAAGCCCATCAGATCGAAAGTGCTCTGCAGTATCTCGATGGCGATCTGCAATTGAGCAGCAGCTTTTCAAACGGTGAGCCCACCCAGGGGGCCGTTGTTCGCCTGCTCAATGCCGATGGCACGCCAGGGCAGGAACTGGGCCGCACCGATGCCGAGGGACGCCTGAGCCTCGATCTCAGCAGCCTGAGCAACGGCACCGTTGATCTCCAGGTGGACGGTGGTCCAGGCCACCGCGACTACCTCGAACTTCCCGTTCAAGACGGCGAAGTGGATCTGAACGAGGTGGTCATGTTCCCCTTCAGCCTGGTGATGGTGGGGCTGCTGGTTAGCGTGCGACGTCGAAACGACTGAGCCCCGCATGGCCACCAGCACCGGCAGTGATGCCCTCGACCGGATGGTGGAGCGCCTGGGCGGCACCGCCGATCCAAAACGCCGCTACGAATACGTGCTCTGGTTGGCCAAGAAGCTCGCACCCATGCCGGCCGAGGAGCAGACCGACGACATCAAGGTGAAGGGATGTGTGTCGCAGGTGTTTGTGCGGGGTGCCCTCGATGAGGGAGTGATGCGCTGGCAGGGCGACTCCGATGCGCTGATCACCAAGGGACTGCTCGCATTGTTGATCCAGGGGCTGGATGGATTGACGCCGGCCCAGGTGCAGGCGGTGGACCCGGCCTTCATTGCAGCAACAGGCCTGCAGGCCAGCCTGACGCCCTCACGCGCCAATGGCTTCCTCAACATCCTCCTGGCCATGCAGGAGCAGGCCCGTCAACTGGACAGCTGACCCAAGCGCTGATCAGGACAGGGACAGAAGCCGAATCACGTCAATACATAGAGTCGCTCGCAAACGTTCCAACACGGATCACAGGGGATGGCAGCAAAGGTCGGCGTGGGTCTGCTGGGACTGGGCACGGTTGGCGGTGGAGTGGCATCGATCCTCCAGAACCCCAGCGAACGTCACCCGCTGGTGGGTGAACTGGAGCTGATCCGTGTTGCCGTCCGCGATCTGAACCGTCCCCGGCCCGTTGCTCTGGACGAAAGCCTGCTGACCACCGACCCATCGGCGGTGATTCAGGACCCAGCCGTGGACGTGGTGGTGGAGGTGATCGGTGGTCTAGAGCCGGCCCGCAGCCTGATTCTCCAGGCGATTGCAGCCGGCAAATCGGTGGTGACCGCCAACAAGGCCGTGATCGCGCGCCACGGTCAGGAAATCGCTGAAGCCGCGGCCGCCGCAGGGGTGTACGTGCTGATCGAGGCCGCTGTTGGTGGCGGCATTCCCATCATTGAGCCGCTGAAGCAGTCCCTGGGGGGCAACCGCATCAACCGCGTCAGCGGCATCATCAACGGCACCACCAACTACATCCTCACTCGCATGGCTGAGGAGGGGGCTGCCTACGACGCGGTGCTTAAGGATGCCCAGGAGCTGGGCTACGCCGAAGCCGATCCGGCAGCGGATGTGGACGGTCTTGATGCGGCCGACAAGATCGCGATCCTTGCGACCCTGGCCTTCGGCGGCAGCGTGGATCGCGCTGCCGTTCCCACCGACGGAATCAGTGGCCTGCAGGGCGTGGATGTGGATTACGCCAATCAACTGGGCTACGGCGTGAAGCTGCTGGCGGTGGCCGAGCGCATGGCTGAAAGCGGCGATCCCCTGCCCCTCTCCCTGCGGGTACAGCCCACGCTGGTTCCCAAGGACCACCCCCTGGCGGGCGTGAACGGCGTCAACAACGCCATCCTTGTGGAAGGTGACCCCATCGGCCGGGTGATGTTCTACGGCCCCGGCGCGGGCGCCGGCCCGACCGCCTCTGCGGTTGTGGCCGACATCCTCAACATCGCCGGCATCCGCCAGGCCAGTGAAGGGCCGGGGAACGTGGATCCCCTGCTGGCCGCCAGCAGCTGGCGCCCTTGCGCGCTCGTCGACTCAGGCGACATTCGCCAACGCCACTATGTGCGTTTCAAGACAAAAGACGCCCCTGGCGTGATCGGCAACGTGGGCGGCTGCTTCGGCCAACGCAACGTGTCGATCCAGTCGATCGTGCAGTTCAATGCCAGCGACGCCGGCGCCGAGATCGTTGTGATCACCCATGAAGTGAGCCAACGCCAGATGAATGAAGCCCTGGACGCCATTCAGGCTTTGCCGGAGGTGTCTGGCCTCGCTGCTCACCTCGGCTGCCTCTAAGGAGAGCTTCCGCCCTGGCGAATGCCCCCTGGCGTGCGTCAGAGTGTCAAGAACTTTCACGGCACAGGCCTGAATCCTCAGGTCTGTGCTCGAAACGGTTCATGCAGAACCTCACCTGTTCGAGTCCCGGTCAAGGCTGCCCCCTAGAGGAGGGGGTGAATCCGATGACGGTGCACCAGGGAGATTGCGTCAATCTCGACAGTGACGACGACACCTATCAAGTGATCGGCCTGGATGGTGACCACGACCGCTGTTGGGTGCGCCGCTGGCCCCTGCAGAGCAACGAGGGCTCACCGGTGTTCGAAATCTCGTTGGAAAGGATTCGCCAGGTCGGGTAAGTCCCTGTTGAATGGGCCAACCCGTGTTGGTTGAGGCCCTTTGAAGCGCACCGATCGCCCCACGAGATGGACGTGCGGTGGCGCGCTGATGGCCCTAGCCCTGACCATCACCCAGATGGGGTGTCAGGCCCCGCCCCCCACCAACCGCATCACGGTGGCCTCAGCGGGCCGAATCAGCTCCCTGGATCCAGCCCAGGCCAGCACCCTCGGCGCCACGCAGCTGATCAGCGCCCTGGGGGATCCGCTCTATCGCCTGAAGCGGGATGGCTCCCTGGAACCCCGTCTGGCGGCCTCGGCCCCGGTTCTGAGTGATGGCGGTCGCACCGTCACGGTTCCCCTGCGCACCGATGTGCGTTTTCACGATGGAACGCCGTTCGATGCCGCAGCCATGGCCTTCAGCCTGCGGCGCTTCCTCGAGATCGGAACCCTCAGCTATGTGGTGGGCGACCGGATTGCGGCGGTGGAGGAAGCCGACAGCCACACTCTGCGGCTGCGCCTCAGTCGCCCCTCCACATCCCTGCAGGGTCTGCTGACGTCGATCAACCTCACCCCGATTTCACCAACGGCCTACAGCAACCATCAAAACCGTTTTCTGCACGACCGCTTTGTGGGGACAGGCCCCTACAAACTGACCCGCTTCAGCGAACATCAGCAACGCTTGGAGCCCTTTGCCCAGTACTGGGGTGAGGCGCCGCGCAACAACGGCCTCGATCTGATCACGCTGAGCAACTCCACGGCGCTCTACGGGGCATTGCGCAGTGGTGATGTGGATCTGCTGCTCTCCGCCTCGATCGACGAGGACCAGCGCCACACCCTGCATGAACAGGCCAGCGCGGGGGAGCTGCACGAGTCGGTGGGTCCGGCGATGGAGATCGGCTACATCACCCTGCTGAGCAACCGGGAGCCATTCCAAGACCCCAAGCTCAGACGGGCCCTGGCCGTCAGCCTGAACCGAAGCGAGATCAGTGAACGGGTGAGCTACGGGCTGCGCCGTCCGCTGCGGGCGCTGGTGCCCCCCAGCCTGGCCGGTGGCGCCATGACCCCATGGCCCGAACACAACCCCGAGCAGGCCCGAAAGCTGCTCCAGGCGGCGGGCTACTGCAACGGCAGCACCCTGCGCTTTCCGCTCACCTTCCGCTCCAATGTGCCCGCCGACAAATTGCTGGCCCTCACCTGGCAGGCCCAGGTGCAACGGGACCTCTCGGATTGCCTGGTGTTGGATCTCGATGGCGTCGAATCCACCACCATCTACCGCCAGCTGGGGGAAGGTGCCTTCAAAGCCGTGATGCTGGATTGGCGCGGCAGCTACCCCGATCCGGAGGCCTATCTGACGCCGCTGTTGAGCTGCACCTCGGTGGAGGGCAACATTTGCATGGAAGGAGAAGCAGCCATCAGCGGCAGCTTCTGGAGTGCCCCCGGATTGCAGACCGCCCTGCTGAAATCCGACACGCTGACGGGCGATGCCCGCCGCACCGCCCTGGATCGTGTGGACCATCTCTCCGCCGAGGGTGCCGCCTACATCCCCGTCTGGCTGGATTCACCTCGGGCCTGGGCCCAGCTGAACCTCAACCCTCCACGATTTGATGGCAGTGGTCAGCTGATGCTCGCTGAGCTGGAGCGCCGGCAGGACGGAGCGTCAAAGAAAGGAGCGACGAACAACTGATGGGACGCGCCCGAGACCTCGCCCGCTACAGCGCCACCCGCCTCGCCCTGGCGCCCTTAATGTTGTGGCTGATCGCCAGCCTGGTGTTCCTGTTGCTGCGCGTCGCCCCAGGGGATCCCGTGGATGCGGTGCTCGGCAGCCGTGCCCCCGCCGCTGCCAAAGCCGCCATGCGAGCTCGGCTTGGCCTGGATCAATCGTTGCTGGATCAGTACCTCAGCTATCTCAATGGATTGATCCACGGCGATCTGGGGCAGGCCCTGATCAACCAGGAGCCGGTGCGAGCCATCATCGGCAAAACCCTGCCCGCCAGCCTGGAGCTGAGCGTGATCGCCCTGGTGTTGGCTGCTGTGGTGGGGCTGAGCATTGGCTTCAGCGGCATTGCCCGGCCCGAGGGAAAGATTGACCTGGGCGGACGCCTCTATGGATTGGGCACCTATGCCCTGCCGCCCTTCTGGGTGGCCATGCTGGTGCAGCTGGTGTTCGCCGTCAGCCTGGGCTGGTTGCCGGTGGGCGGGCGCTTCCCCCCCAGCCTTCTCCCCCCCGAGGGCAGCGGATTTTTCTTGCTGGACAGCGCTCTGCAGAACAACTGGACCGCGTTCCGAGGCACCGTGCGTCACCTGATCCTGCCCGCGGGGACCCTGGCCCTGCTGCTCAGCGGCACCTTCACGACCGCCCTGCGACTGAACCTGCGACGCACCCTGCGCGGCGACTACGTGGAAGCGGCGCGCAGCCGCGGCCTCAGTGAGCGCCAGGTGATCCTGCGCCACGGACTGCCCAATGCCTTGCTGCCGGTGCTCACCATTGCTGGCATCACCGTGGCCTCATTGATCGGTGGGGCCCTGCTGATTGAAGTGACCTTCTCCTGGCCAGGCATTGCCTTGCGGCTGCAGGAAGCCATCAACCAGAGGGACTACCCCGTCGTTCAGGGGATCGTGGAGGTGATCGCCGCCCTGGTGGTGCTGGTGAGTGTTGCCGTTGATCTACTGGTGGCCAGCCTCGATCCACGGGTGCGCTACTGATCCAGCAGCTCCTGGGCCCTGCGACGGCCCAAGCGATGCCAGCGCGTCTTGGAACTGGCGTCCATCAGATGAACGGCATCGTTGCTAAGTGGCGGGGAGTTCAGGGAATCAAGAAAACGGATGACTTCATGGGCAATCACCCGTTGAACGCTGAGGGGATTGACGCCCACCAACTCTTCGCCGAGCCGGAAGATGTCGTCCCCCTCTGACGCCTTGCCCTGGCCATCCACACGAATCGGTGAAAAGTGACTGGCCCCCTCCACCACCACCACACGGCTGGCGGGATGCTCCGCCAATCCAGCCACAAGAGCCAGCTGCTCATCCAAAGGAGGGGTGATCAGATCGAGGGTGCCCCCCACCATCAACAGCGGAATCGGCAACGCCCGACTGGCGCGGTGCGGCCAGATCAACCCACCAAAGCTGTTGAGCCCCACCACCGCCCGGGGCAGCGCGTCCATTGCATTGCCGTCGAGCACACGGCCTGCCGCCAGTTCGCACTGGAGCAATTCCGACAGGTTGGTGAGGGGCAAGCCCGCCAGGGCCGCTTCACAGCGCTGGGCCATCCCGGGCACCAGCTCCGCCCCACTGGCCAGGAGGGCCGTTAAGGCACCCAGGGAATGGCCCATCAGCACCACCTCGGTCCCGGGGATGTTCAAATCGCCCCGTTGCTGCGCCTCCAGCACCGCCTCCAGGTCAGCCAAGCGATCACGCAGTGCTGCGGCACCATCGAACGACTGCCGCCCCTCGAGCAAACCCTGAACAGCGGCGGCATCGCTGCCGGGATGCTCAAGCACCAGCACGGGCCAGCCCGCCTGCATCAGCGAACGCGCCAGCCAGTGGAAGTGGTTGGGGTCCCCCCCCAGCCCCGGCATCATCAAAACCCAGGTCCGGTCCGCACGAGGCGACTGGGGAATCCAACGTTCCAGCCGCAATGGCCGCGAACGATGGCCCACCGCAAGCGTTGCGTGACGGGGCGCATCAGCCGAGGCAGAACGCTCCCTGCCCTGCAGGGGCTGCAACCGAGCCTCCTCCTGAGCCAAAGCCCGCATTAGGGACTGGTGACGCTTCAATTCCAACCGCCAGCGGTTGGCAGCAGCCACCAACGCATCCAGATCAAGACGCAACTGCGGGGTGGGCAACGCCTCCAACACATCCAGCGTTGAAACGGTTTCCTGCCGTTCGAGCAGCTGCTCCAGCGTGGAGAGCACCAGCGAACGGTTGATGCGCCGTCCGTCCTCCACGCGAATCAATTCCCCCAGGGCATCCAGTAGCGGCCCAGCTCCCCAGCTGCTGAGCAGCTGACGCCCGAGGCTGCGGCGGGAGAGCACCGGAGCCTGGAGCAGACGGATCAGCCCCTCGCGACTCTCGGGTGCGAGAAGCCCCATCCAGGTGGACAACTCCGATCGCGAGAGCTGCGCTGGATCAGCCGTCGGCGAGCGCACAAAGGATCCGAGTTCCTCCACCGAAACCGGAAGTACCACGCCGTCGATCTTGACCTCCACACGTTCTGTGGAGCCAACAGGCCACGATCCGCACGTGCTGAGCAGCAGACTGCCCATCAAGCCCATCGCGATGCATCGTCCTGTTAAGCGTCCGCGCAGCAACGCCTGACCCTCTGCGGTGGTGGAACCAGTTTCCATCACCCCTGAGAAATGTCACCCGACTGAGGTTCCTGGCGTCCATCGGTGCCGGCGGGGTGATGTTCATGACGCCGCTGATCTTTCATGCGATCGACTTCTCAGCGCGTGAAGTGGGAAGCGGCCTGGCCGTCTCTGCCCTGATCGGCACGGTGGTGCGCCTGCTGAGCGGTGCACTGCTTGATCGCGGCATCCGCTGCTCCTGGCCGGTGAGGGGCACAACCCTGTTGGCCATTGCAGCTGATCTGATTCTGCTGCAGGCTGATAACTACAACAGCTACCTGCTCGGACAGCTGCTGCTGGGCTGCGCGGCGGGTCTGTACTGGCCTGCCATCGAATTGGCCGTTCCCCTGAGTTGCGGCAACCTTCCCTCCAGCCGGGGCTACGCCCTGGTGCGCAGTGCCGATGCTCTAGGGATCGGCATTGGCACGCTGATCGGAACCGTTGCCGCCAGCTTGGGAGTGCTGCGAACGGTGTACAGCGTTGAAGCGGTGTGCATGGGCGCTGTGTTGGTGCTGATCAGCCTTGTTCCCCTCCAGGACGGTCCGCCCTACCGCAACCTCAGCGCCAACAGCCCAGCGCCTTTTGGTCAACGGCCACGGCCAACAACACGACTGCCCTGGTTGCTTCCCCTGCTGCCAGTGCTGCTCATCAGTGTGGTGGCCACCGGGATCCTGGCCCTTCAACAAAGTGCGCTTCCCCTCGATCTGTTGCGCGGCGGGTTGGTGCGACCGGCCCTGAGCGAAAGCCACAGCAGTGCCCTGATCTCCCTTCAGTTAACCCTGCTGGTAAGCCTGCAGTGGCCTGTGGGCCGTTGGCTGGCGGAGCGGAGCGTTGGCTTCGGCCTCGGCTTGAGCCTGGGGGGATTCAGCCTGGGCTGCATTCTGATTGCCCTGTCCTCCCTGTTCGAGAACGGAACGATGCTGGTGCTGGCAGCTCTTCTGCCGATGGCCTTCGCCCAGGCCGCTTTCCTGCCCACGGCTACAGAAGCAGTTATTGAAGAGACACCACCGGAACACCGGGGTTTGGCGATGGCGCTGTTTTCGCAGTGCTTCGCCATCAGCGCCATCGTTGCGCCCCTGGCTGGAGGAGCCTTGCTCGACCTTCAAAACAATGGTCTGCTGCTCTGGCTGTTGATGGGTGGAGCCTGCCTGGTCGTGCTCCCTGCCCTGCGCAGCCTCCAGCCGCGCTATGGGGCGACGACAACCCATAACGCTGGCGTGCTCCAGGACGAGCCAGCGGCGGTCGTCAGAGCTGATGGCTCTGTTGGTTCAGCGGAAACAAGGAGAATGACTCCGCACTGAAGGACCATGACGCAGACCAGATCAGGCCACGCAGATCAATCTCTACAGAGCCAACGCCCTCAACTGATCATCCACGCCGGCACGCACAAAACAGCCTCCACCTACATCCAGGAACGGCTGCACCGCAATCGCGAGCTTCTGAGCAGCCAAGGCGTCAGCCTGCAGGACCCCCTTGAGTGCAAACCCAAACCGAAAAAACTGGCCGCTGAGCTGTGCAAACGAAGGAGCAAACGCTGGAAGGCGTTCTTCATGCAACAGCCAGAGGGCAAGCATTGTCTGCTCAGTGCGGAGCAATTCGCCGTGCCGCTCACCGATCCCCAATGCATCCGGCAACTTGAGGCTCTGGCGGATGCAGCGGGCTATGATCTTCACATCGTGATTTTCATTCGCAGCCAGCTCGATTACATCAACTCGCGCTACATCTACTCACTGCGGCGTTTTTATCACCACCAAACCTTTGAGCAGTTTGTTGACGATGCCTTGCATGGAAAACTTCAGAACGAAAAACCCAAGCGAGGCAAAATCAAACGCCGGCAGGATGTGTTTGATTTCTGGAACTACTTCCAGCCTTTGCTGAAGGCAAAGGCCAAGGGTTTGAACGTGAGTTTTCTGCCATTCCGCCAGGGAGGCGTTGATCCTTTTGAGCAGTTCATTCGCACCATCAACCTCTCAACAACACTGCCCTGGAAATCTTGCCCCCAGAAGCACTACAACCGCAGCCCAGGAACCCGAGGCGTGTGGCTGGCCCGGGTGCTCAGCCAACTCCTCAGGGAGAACGGCATTTCCCCCAAGAGCATTGGCAATTCCTCTCAGATCATCCTCAACGAGGAGCGTCAACGACGCTGGAACGATCCATCCTTCTGGGGCTACTCACGCAAGCTCACCAAGAAGATGACACGTCATTTCGAAGCCAACAACGCCCGGTTTGCCCAGGCTGCTTGGAGCTGCAGCTGGGACGAGGCCTTCTCCACATCCAACCCAGCCACACAACGCAGGCGTACGGCCTACGCCCCTCCATCCATCGAAGCCGAAGTTCGAATGCATGCTGCTGCGCAACGCTTGCTGGATCGCATCAAGCGACAACAAACCACTAGACATCCCTCACCGCTGAAACGACTGATCCGGCTGATGTTGCGCAGATAAAACGTGGACAGGATCGTGATCAGACGTTGAACAGGAACTCCATCACATCGCCTTCGTCCACCAAGTACTCCTTTCCTTCACTGCGCAGCCAACCTTTGTTGCGGGCTTCTGCCAGTGAGCCGGCCTCCAGCAGCTTCTCCCAACCGATGGTCTGAGCGCGGATGAAGCCCCGCTCGAAATCGGTGTGAATCACACCGGCAGCCTGCGGAGCGGTCATCCCGGCTTTGAACGTCCAAGCCCTTGTTTCCTTTTCACCGGTGGTGAAGTAGGTGCGCAGCCCGAGCAATCGATAGGTGGCCCGAATCAGGCTTTGCAGACCGCCTTCCGTCACCCCAAGACCTTCCAGATAGTCCGCGGTTTCCTCATCTCCCAGTTCCACCAGCTCCGCTTCCACCTGGGCAGAGATCCGCACCGTTTCGGCACCTTCCTTGGCGGCCAGTTCAACCACCTCGCTGCAGAAGGCATTGCCCTCAGCCAGGTCGTCTTCACTCACATTGGTGGCGTAGATGATCGGCTTGGCGGTTAACAGCCCCAAGGGCTTGATCATCGCCGCTTCTTCATCGTTCAGAGCGACACTGCGGGCAGCACCACCGTTCTCGAGCACCGCCTGAATCCGTTCAAGGGCAGCGTCTTCCACCTGCGCTTCTTTACTGGTGCGCATCTGCTTCTTGAGACGCTCCCGGCGCTTCTCAATCTGAGCCAGATCCGCCAGACCCAGCTCAAGATTGATCACCTCCGCGTCCCGGGAGGGACCCACTGACCCTGAAACGTGGATGACGTCATCGTCCTCGAAGCAGCGGATCACATGAACGATCGCGTCCACCTCACGGATGTTGGCGAGAAACTTGTTTCCCAGACCTTCGCCCTGGCTGGCGCCTTTCACCAGACCAGCAATGTCCACAAACTCCATTCGGGTCGGAATGGTGTCCTGGCTTTTGCTCAGCTCTGTTAAGCGGTCCAGTCGTTCATCGGGCACCGCCACGGTGCCGACGTTGGGCTCGATCGTGCAGAAGGGAAAGTTGGCAGCCTGCGCCTGAGCGTTGGCGACCAGCGCATTGAACAAGGTGGACTTGCCCACGTTGGGCAATCCGACAATTCCGGCTTTGAGCATCGGCGGAATCTACCGGCCAGCGGCGAGACTGTTGTGAAGTTTTGTGGGCCCATGCTGCAGTCCTTGCGCTCCCCTGCGTCCCCATCGCCTGAAGCAGAGCTGGCCTCAGTGGCAAAAGCACGATCCAGACGGCCCAAGGCCGCGATGGCGGGATTGCTGCTGCTGGCCCTGGGCGGGGGGGGGTTGCTGCTGCTTTTCGGTCCCTGGAGCAACCGTCAACGGGATCTGAAGCCTTACACCACCACAGCTGAACGCGGCGTGCTGTCTGGGGTAATCAGCGCCAGCGGCGAACTGCAGGCCCAGCAGAAGGTGAACGTGAGTCCGCGCAAGCAGGGTCTGCTGGCGGAGCTGATGGTGGATGAAGGCGATGTGGTGGAGAAAGAGCAGGTGCTGGCGGTGATGGATCGCGGCGATCTCGATGATCGGCTGCAGGAGAAACAAGCTTTGCTGCGCCAGGCTGACGCCAACTTCAAGAGCACAAAGGAGGACTTCGAACGTCGCAGCCAGCTGTATGCCAGCAGCGTGATCAGCGCTGACGAATTCAGCGGTGCCCGCTTCGACCTCCTGGCCAGGCAGGCGGGTCTGGTGGCAGCCCGAGAACGGGTGGAGCAACTGGAACAGGAGAGCCGCGAAAAAACGATCCGCGCCCCCTTCTCAGGAACGATCACAGCGCGCTACGCCGAACCGGGGTCGTTTGTGACCCCCACCACAGCCGCCTCAGCCACAGCCGGTGCCACCAGCGCCTCGATCGTTGAGCTCTCGCAAGGCCTGGAGGTGAGGGCCCGCGTTCCGGAAAGCGACATCGGCCGCATCGAGCCCGGCCAAACCGCCGAGATCCGAGTGGATGCCTATCCCGATGAGCGCTTCCAGGCAAAGGTGAGTGAGGTTGCCCCCAGGGCCGCGAAAGAGAACAGCGTCACCTCCTTCGAAGTGAGGCTGAACTTCATCAACCCGCAGAAGAAACTGAAAATCGGCATGACCGCCGACATCAATTTCCAGACCGGGCGCAGTGCGCCCAAAATCCTGGTGCCTACCGTGGCGATCACCCTTGAAGACGGCCAACAGGGTGTGTTGCTGGTGGATGAGAACCAGCAACCACGTTTTCAGCCGGTGGAACTGGGCAACAGCAGCGGCGACAAGACTGCGATCCTGAACGGTCTCGAATCAGGAACTCGCGTGTTCATCGATCTGCCCCCCTGGGCTGATCGCCGCGATTGATCCACCCACGTTTTCAACACCGTCATGCCCGAGGCCACCGCCAAGCCCCTTCTGCTGCTTGTGGATGGCCATTCCCTGGCCTTTCGCAGCTTCTACGCCTTCAGCAAGGGAGGTGAAGGCGGTCTGTCCACCAAAGACGGCCGGCCCACGAGCGTGACCTACGGCTTTCTCAAAGCCCTGCTGGACAACAGCAAAACCCTGAAGCCTGAAGGCGTTGCCATCGCCTTCGACACAGCCGAGCCCACCTTCCGCCACAAGGCGGACGCCAACTACAAGGCCCACCGGGATGTGGCGCCTGAGGTGTTCTTCCAGGACCTCGAACAGCTGCAGCAGATCCTCGAAACGCACCTGCAGCTCCCCCTCTGCATGGCGCCAGGCTACGAAGCCGACGATGTGCTGGGAACCCTGGCGAACCGAGCGGCCGACTCGGGATGGGGCGTGCGAATCCTTTCGGGAGACCGCGACCTGTTCCAGCTGGTGGATGACGGCCGCGACATCGCGGTGCTCTACATGGGCGGCGGGCCCTACGCCAAAAGCAGCGGCCCAACGCTGATCCGCGAAGAAGGGGTGCTCGGCAAGCTCGGCGTGATGCCCAACAAGGTGGTGGACCTCAAGGCCCTCACCGGTGACAGCTCCGACAACATCCCCGGCGTGCGCGGGGTTGGCCCCAAAACAGCCATCAACCTGCTGAAAGACAACAGCGACCTCGACGCGGTGTATGCCACCCTCGAGGAAGTGGAAGCCGAAGGCTCGAAAGCCAGTCGGGGCGCCATCAAAGGTGCACTGAAAGGGAAGCTGCGCGCCGACCGCGACAACGCCTACCTGTCGCGCAAGCTGGCCGAAATTCTCGTGGATGTTCCCCTGCCCAAGGAACCCAGCCTGCCGCTGTCGTCGGTGGATGCTGATGGCCTGAGCAGCTGCCTGGAAGACCTCGAGCTCAACAGCCTGCTGCGCCAGGTGGGGGGCTTTGTGGCGGCCTTTTCCAAAGGGGGCTACGGGGCCAATGCGGAGGCCGCTGCAGCCAAGACCCCCCGCCGCTCACCCAGCTCGGAACAGCCAGCTGCCGAAGCCGCAACCGAACCGGTCACCAACGACGACGTGGGGCTGCCGGCCCTGAAACCGCAACTGATCCAGACCGAAACGGCCCTGGACGCCCTGGTGCGAAGGCTGATGGCCTGCACCGACAGCAGCCTGCCTGTGGCCTTCGACACCGAGACCACCGACCTCAACCCGTTCCGCGCCGAACTGGTGGGCATCGGCATCTGCTGGGGAGAGGCCCTGGACGCACTCGCCTACATCCCGCTGGGCCACAAAGGCAGCGAAGACAGCAGCCCGGAGCAGCTGCCATTGGAAACCGTGCTCACCGCCCTCGCGCCGTGGCTAGCCAGCAGCAACCACCCCAAGACTCTGCAGAACGCCAAATACGACCGCTTGATCCTGTTGCGGCATGGCGTTGCCCTCGAGGGTGTCGTGATCGACACGCTGCTGGCCGATTACCTGCGGGATGCCGCGGCCAAACATGGTCTGGAGCTGATGGCCGAACGGGAGTTCGGCTTCCAGCCCACCGCCTTCACCGATCTGGTGGGCAAAAAGCAAACCTTCGCTGATGTGCCGCTGGAGCCCGCCAGCCTGTACTGCGGCATGGACGTGCACGTCACCCGCCGCCTCGCCCTGCTGCTGCGCCAAAAGTTGGAGACCATGGGGCCGCAGTTGATGCCATTGCTGGAGCAGGTGGAACAGCCGCTGGAACCGGTGCTGGCCCGGATGGAATCCACCGGAATCCGCATTGATGTGCCCTATCTCCAGGGCCTTTCCGAGGAGATGGGCTCCACCCTGCAGCAGCTGGAATCCGACGCCAAAGCGGCCGCTGGAGTGGACTTCAACCTGGCCTCACCCAAGCAGCTGGGGGAGCTGCTGTTCGACACCCTTGGCCTGGATCGCAAGAAATCCCGGCGCACCAAAACCGGCTTCAGCACCGACGCCACCGTGCTGGAGAAACTCGGCAACGACCACCCGGTGGTGCCCCTGGTGCTGGAGCACCGGGTGCTCAGCAAGCTCAAGAGCACGTACATCGACGCCTTGCCGCAGCTGGTGGAGGCGGAGACCGGGCGGGTCCACACCGATTTCAACCAGGCGGTAACGGCAACGGGACGGCTCAGCAGCAGCAACCCCAACCTGCAGAACATTCCGGTGCGCACCGAGTACAGCCGGCGGATCCGCAAAGCCTTTCTGCCGCAGGAGGGCTGGACCCTGCTCAGCGCTGATTACTCCCAGATCGAGCTGCGCATCCTCACCCATCTCTCGGGAGAAGAGGTGCTGCAGGAGGCCTACCGCAGCGGCGACGACGTGCACGCGCTGACCGCCAGGCTGCTGCTGGACAAAGACGAAGTCAGTCCGGACGAGCGTCGGCTCGGCAAAACGATCAACTTCGGTGTGATCTATGGCATGGGAGCCCAGCGCTTCGCCCGGGAAACCGGCGTGAGCCAGAGCGAAGCGAAGGAATTCCTGGCCAAGTACAAGCAGCGCTACCCGAAGGTGTTTGCCTTCCTCGAGCTGCAGGAGCGGCTCGCCCTCAGCCGCGGTTACGTGGAAACCATCCTCGGCCGCCGGCGGCCGTTCCACTTCGATCGCAACGGCCTGGGGCGACTGCTGGGCAAGGCTCCCCTGGAGATCGACCTGGATGTGGCCCGCCGCGGCGGCATGGAAGCGCAGCAACTGCGGGCGGCGGCCAATGCCCCGATTCAGGGCTCGAGTGCCGACATCATCAAAGTGGCGATGGTGCAGCTGCAAGACGCCCTGCACCGTCAGGGCCTACCGGCCCAGCTGCTGCTGCAGGTCCACGACGAACTGGTGCTCGAGGTGGCGCCGGACGCCCTCGAGGCCACCCGAGAGCTTGTGGTGCGAACCATGGAACAGGCCATTGAACTGAGTGTTCCGTTGGTGGTGGAGACCGGCGTCGGCGCAAACTGGATGGAGGCGAAATAAGCGCAGCCGAAGAGGCCGTAGCCTCATCCCGAGCTCCTGATCAGCTGTGTCCCTGCGCTTCACCAACAGCCTCACCAGCCGCACCGAAGCGTTCGAGCCCCTCACCGAGGGCAAAGCCAGCATCTATTGCTGCGGCGTAACGGTCTACGACCTCTGCCACCTGGGCCATGCCCGCAGCTACATCAACTGGGATGTGCTGCGCCGTTATCTGATCTGGCGCGGGTACGACGTCACTTACGTCCAGAACTACACCGACATCGACGACAAGATCCTCAACCGAGCCAATGAGGAGGGCATCACGATGCAGGCGGTGAGCGAACGCAATATCGAAGCGTTCGAGATTGACATGGGACGTCTGAATATTCTCCCAGCCGACCGAATGCCACGGGCCACCGGCTGCATCGAAGGCATCCAGACACTGATCAGCGAACTGGAATCCAAAGGAGCCGCCTACAGCTCAGATGGTGATGTGTACTTCGACATTTCGAAGGCCAAGAATTACGGCAAGCTCAGCGGCCGCGACCCCGACGAGCAGCAGCAGGGAGCCAGCGGTCGAACCGCTGATGGAGAGGAAATCCGCAAGCGTCATCCCTTTGATTTCGCACTCTGGAAGGGGGCCAAAGCCGGAGAACCCAGCTGGGAATCCCCCTGGGGACCAGGCCGACCGGGCTGGCACATCGAATGCTCAGCCATGGTGCGCCAGGAACTGGGGCAAACCATCGACATTCACCTCGGTGGCGGAGATCTGGTGTTCCCACACCACGAAAACGAGATTGCTCAATCGGAAACTGCCAACGGCACAACCCTGGCGAAGCTATGGATGCACAACGGCATGGTCAATGTCGGTGGCACCAAGATGTCCAAATCGCTCGGCAACTTCACCACCATCCGCGCCTTGCTGGACAGTGGAATCTCGCCGATGACCCTTCGCCTGTTTGTGCTGCAGGCCCACTACCGCAAACCCCTTGATTTCACCGCCGAGGCCCTTGAGGCCGCAGCCACCGGCTGGAAGGGTCTGAATGCAGCCCTAAGCCTTGGCGATCGCCACGGCGACAGCCTCGGCTGGAGTACGGCTGCACCACTCACAGAGGGCGCCATGACGGCCAACGGAGGTCCGGCTGATACTGCTCTGGTGGAGCTCGAACAACGCTTCATCAGCGCCATGGACGATGACCTCAACAGCTCGGGCGGACTGGCCGTGCTGTTCGATCTGGTCAAGCCCCTGCGGGCACTCGCAAACCGGCTGGAACGGGGGGAAGAGGCCTCCCTGCCTGAGCCGGAGTTGAAAGGTCTGGAAGAGCGTTGGCAGCTGCTGCGACACCTGGCGGCGGTGTTGGGACTGCGCTGGGAAGCGGAAGCCGCCACCAGCCTGGACGATGGCGCCATTGATGCAGCCATCGCGGCGCGCAAGGCTGCGAAAGCAGCGAAGGATTACGCCGAGGCCGACCGGATCCGGGATGAGCTCGGCGCCCAAGGTGTAGAGCTGATCGACAAACCCGGCGGAGTGACGGAGTGGATCCGCGCCTGATCCCGGCATGACCTAGTGCTGAATCAATTAAAGACGCGAAGCAAAACAGAAGGAGAAGCACTATGACAAGTAAGTTCAGAAGAAGAGAGAACTAGGGAATCTCTGGACAAACGGGGTTCGGCGGCGGCAGTGAGCAGAAAAGAAATCATTTTCTGATGACTTCTGGTCTCCTGTTCAGCCACTTTGGGCTGGTTCTTGAGGCTGAATCGCGCGGTTCAGTCATACCAAGCCCCTGGTCAGGCTGTTGCCAGCAATTGCCTGCGGGCCTGAAACAGATTCGATAGTGCTGCCAACATGTGGATCTTGCAGCGGTTCTTGGCCAGGCCGCGCAGCCTGGTCTTCTGAAAGCCGAATTGCTGCTTGATCACGCGGAAAGGATGCTCGACCTTGGAGCGGATGTGGGCCTTGGCTGTCTCGATCAGATCCTGCAGCCTTCCATCTGGTGTATCCGGTAGAGCCCTGCGTTTGCCGGGTCGCATCGCCACCCTGAATTCCGTTGCCTTGCCTGCCATCTCTGGCCTTTTGGCAATTCCCTGGTAGCCGGCATCGCCGTAAACGACCTCCTCATCACCGTGGAGGAGCTCTGCCGCGGGAGTGAGGTCATGCACGTTCGCTGCGGTGACCACGACCGAATGGATCAGGCCTGAGTCCTTATCCACGCCTGCGTGGACCTTCATGCCGTAGGCGCAGCCTTCCGCGAAGCGGTGATACAACTGGTTGCCTTTCTTGGTCTGGTGCATCTCCGGATCCCGCTTCCCTTCTTTATTTTTGGTGGAGCTGGGCGCGGCGATCAAGGTCGCATAGACGATTGTGCCCTGGCGCATCGTCATGCCTTTCTCACTGAGGTGGGCTTTGACGGTCTCAAAGATCTGCTCACCCAGCTTGTGCTTCTCCAGCAGATGCCGGAAGGTAAGAATCGTGGTCTCATCCGGGATCCGGTCGCTGATCAGCTCGATGCCGGCAAAGCGGCGCATGGTGGGCACCTCGATCAGGGCCTCCTCCATCGCCGGGTCGCTCAGCGAATACCACTGTTGGAGCAGGTGAATCCGCAGCATGGTGGCCAGTGGATAGGGAGGCCGCCCTCCTTTCTTGCTCGCTTTGGGGTAGTGGGGCTCGATCAGGGCGATCAGCGCCTGCCATGGCACCACCACCTCCATCTCAGAGAGAAACTTCTCCCGCTTGGTCTTCTTCTTGGCGGTGGTGAGCTCGTAATCCGAGAAGCCGAGCTGCTTGCCGCCCATCAATCCAGACCTGGCCTGTGATTACAAGGCCATTGTCGCGTGGATCGCCTGGGTTTCCCAGGGTCTCCTTAGAACCATATGAACAAAAAAGCGTCAACAAAGCTGAGATAGCAACTCAAAAAAACTCGATCTACGTACAATCAGAGACAAAAAGAATTGAAAACCAAATCAAATACAATGAGGACAGCAACATTGCCGAAGGAACACAAAGCAGGCCCCAAGAAGAAGCGGCACAACATTCTCATCAAACCAGCGCACACAATCAATAACAACGCTTACTTACCTATGCCTACTAAATTGATTCGAGAAGCAAGTGCAGGCGGAACCTTCATAGATTCAGAGCGCCTGACTCAGAAACCAAGGCCATGCCATAATCTGGGTGGCAATGGCAAACTCGAGAGAAACCATGAACGGCTCCATTGAATATCTATCCAAGAGACTTGCCGGCTATTGCATCTTCATTAACGACAAGCATAAATTACTTGTAATTGCTCCCCAAAAATGCGGTTCCACATCAATATTCAAGTCCTTATACGATAGCCTGGTCGAGCCAAGTAGGGAATATGAAAAAACATTTTCTCACGAATACACAAAAGAATTGTGCATACACATGCATCTCAAATTCACACAGGACAGCTCCACAAGCAATCTAAAACGAATCTTCGCGGACGAGAGCTATAAAAAAATACTGGCAATTCGCGATCCCATAGACAGACTTTGCTCATCAATATGCTCAAAATACCTTCTCGAAAGCACACCTTTCTATCAACGAGAAATAAAGAATAAGCGAATAAACAAAAATTCACTTTTTCAACCCTACACAAACACAGACAATTTTCTCGATAACTTCAATGAAATCGCAAATATACTTCTCACGAAGGGGTCTATTTTTAAAAACGAAAAAGCATCTCACGCATCGCCGATCAGCGAAATAGTTCCCAAAGAAATCTTGCCCTTCTTCGATAAAATTGATATCACCAACAAAGAAGGATGGACAAAACTTAAAAAAAGTATCAATCAACATTTGCGCAAGCACCAAGACAATCTCAAGATTGAAGATTTTCCCCACGTCAATGAAAGCCCTTTAAACCAAAGCCGGCGCTTCCTGAGCAGGAATAATATAACGATTGCATACGGACGATACAGCGAAGATTATATAAATTTGCAATTCAAACACCCAGACCCGGTTGAGCATGAACAAAGCCCACCAAGCATTCAAGAGCTAAAATCTCTGAATACTTTCATATCACTCGCGAATCGATCAGCTGACTTATTTAACATTGGGAATAACCTAATCAGAAAAGAAAAGGAAATTGCAAAAAAACATATAGCCAAAATAAAATCATCACAAGATTTGCACGAAACAATATTAGAGTCGCTAAAAGATTCACAACAATCAAAACTCGAGTCACTTAAAGACTCGCACCAAGCAGAATTAGAGTCACTAAAAGACCCGCACCAAGCAGAATTAGAGTCGGCAAAAGATTCGCATCAATCAAAACTCGAGTCACTAAAAGACTCGCACCAAGCAAAGCTGAATGCAGCTCTAAAACATAACGCAAGCAAGTTGAGTGAACTGACGATCAAAAATGAACAACTCATTGTCCTAGAAGAACTTTCAAGAAGAACAGCGGAGGAATTGCTAATTGAATCTCATGGACTTAAAGAATTGAATAGCAAATTGAAAAAAGATATGATAGAAAAAACAAAAGAAGAAATTAAAAATCATCCTAGCCCTTTGGTTGCGGAGGAAATATCAGACCTTGATTTGTATACACTCACACGTAGAGCAGAAAAAAGAATTAGGAATAAGAACTTTAGGTCTGCAGTAGAATTACTCAATACAGCCTATTTTATGGACAAAAAAAATCGCAGCATTCTACTAAGATTATGGGCCGTTTCAAGTAAGAACCAAGTTATACGATCATTAATGCTATGGATAACACCATCAGCAAAGAGCTCAGGCACGAACGCAAATGAGGTGTGATCCAATGAATAATTCTAAATTCTCGCTTATTTTAAGCATCAATCACAATCATCAAAACTACAGAAGACTCATTGAGCAGGCTCAAACTCAAGACTATTCAAATCTCGAGATTATTATTATAAGCAATCGATTAAACACTAAGGATCAGTATGTTGTGGATTTTCTGGTATGCAAGGATGTTCTTAAACGATCAAAGCATTTATCATTCTTGAAGCGCGAGTCATTATCGTCTCTATGCAATGAGGGAATCTCGTATGCAAGTGGAAATTACACCTGGTGCATTGATGAAGACGTCGATTTAAATAACAAATCAACTATCACCAACATTGTAGAAAAACTTGCACAGTCGAAAGCGCAAGCGATTTACCTATGCAATGAAATAACCTCAAACAAGGGCAATGACTCAGCGTTATCTTCTGAAATAGATAACATCTCACTTGATCATCCAGTCTCTTTGGTTAATCAAGATGATTGGCACAATCATCGCCGCATCGTCATAAACCTTGACACCATAAAACTATTTAATCTTCATTTTTCAGAAGGATGGCAACACATCCATGGAAAATTACTGTCTCTACAGATCATAAGATTTCTTCCAAACATTTATTACTACCGCCAAGAGTTGGTCAAATTCGAAACGAACAATTCATCACTTAACTCTAAGGAACTCACGGCTCACCATCTTTCACTTAACTATGCCTTAAGATACTCCGAACTGCTATTTGGAGCGTATTCAAATACATTCAAAATCATCCTGAAAAAAGAGATTAAAGATAGCAGGTTGATTTTTCAAAAAATAAATGGATCCCAGCTCAACAGCAAAATAAAAGATTACCTTAAGTACTCACGACAAACTTGTTTAGTAAATTATATAAATAAGACCACCAAAAACAGCAAAGAATTATCGCATATGCTGTTAAGCGTCAAAGATTTAGAGCCTGATATAAAGACTAAGCCGAGCAAAATGCTGAACGAGTTTTTTAAGAATTCTAGGATCAAGATTCACTGTGGAGCTCATAAGACAGCTACAACTTATATTCAAAATATTTTGCATGAAGCACGTTATGATTTAGCTTTACAAAACACGATTTACATACACTATGAACAATTAAGAGAGGACTTTATAAAAGCCAAGAAAGAAGAAGGAATTACTGAAACGGGAGAAAGACTGGCTTATGCTATTTGCAAACAATCTGCACTTTTATCGTTTAAATTACCAAGTGTAATAATTATCTCAGAGGAAAATTTAATAAGACCAAACACTGAGATTTCTGCAAAGTGGAATTCAGAAGCTACTTATCAAAATGCATGCAACTACTCCTGCGCATGCATGAGAAATGGATATGATCTAAATCATCTTGTCAATCAAGCAAAAATATTCCCAGGGGGAATTGAAATCATTTTTACAGTAAGAAGCTATTTCGATTATCTCCTGTCAAGACACTCTGAATTTCTTAAATGGCGCCCTTTCAAAGAATTTGATGGAGATTTTATAGACACAACCGATCTTAAAAAATGCAACTGGGAATATTTAATTTCTGACCTCAAAAAGATAAATGGTCCGACATCGATAGTTGCTTTTGAAAGTTACAAACGTGATCCTTTAAAATTTGCAAATTATTTGGCTGAATTTGATCTGGAAAGTTTCGAAAATAAAATCAAAAGCGGGCAGGCAATCAGTAGAAGCAGATCAAGCCAAGCCTTACTTGACGAAGTTATCAACAAGAATCATATAGGATTTGATAGATTTAAATTAAGAGATATTTTCCATGAGAAAATTGAAAATCCAAACCCCAATGAAACAAAGTTCTTAAGCAAGTTATTCCCCAAAACGCTTTTATTAGAGGTTAATGCGAACTATAAAGCCATATACTTGACCAGAGACTTTCAATGTCCAGATAATAATTATCCTTCACTAAGTGACAAACAATTCTGCGAAAGCAATGTATTAGAGACCTTGCCGCTCCCCGAAAGAGCACAATTATCTCTTTCCCGACAATCAAAAGAATTGAGATCATGCTTGGCTTCTATTAGCAACAGATCATTATTTCTGGACAGTCGATTTAGCTCGCGGCCAACAAAGCCCGGCATAAGCGCAATGATTAGGATTAAGAATGAAGAAGATACCATTTATGATGTTTTGAACTCGATAAGAAAATGCTTTGATGAAATTGTTGTAATTGACAATAATAGTTCTGACAATACTATTTCTGAAATAGGCAGGGCTGCAAAAGATTTGCCTCAATTAAAATCAAAGCTTAAGCTTCACCACTATAAATTTGACATCGCCAGATGTGGAATAGATAATTTCAAAGAAGACCAAAGCAGTCCAAATTCACTAGCTTCTTTTTATAATTACAGCCTAAAAAAATGTAGCTTCAGTAAAGTTTGCAAATGGGATGGTGACATGCTTCTACCTAGCTCAATGGAAAAATCTTTTCAGGATTTTATAAAACAAGTCTCAACAACTACTTCGTCTAGTGAAGACTCTACGATTTATGGTGTCATGAAAGGGCTCACAGTGTACAAAGGCATGAATAGTAAGTTTTATTTGCGTCCATCAGTTTTTGAGAAAGAAGCCAGAATATTTGATAATACTCCGGGAGTTTTCTTTGTAAAAGAAATTCTTTGGGAACAGTTATTCTCACTTCATAGCATTGAGCGTGTTATATCAGAAGGGCTCACATTTGTAGAATTTAAAGATACGAGTGTCAATGAATTTTCTCATTGGTCTATTACAGCTTCATTGGGTATGAGCCCTCGCAAAAGCAAAGAACTTCGAGACTTTAATATCATCAAAAAAATTACACAATACCAAAAGAGTGACGAAATAGATAAAGCTCTTCAAGCGCATGGATTCCAAGAAATTGACTTTGACCTTTTTGATTTTCGTAGCAGTCCCCGCTCATGATAAAATAACCAAATATTTTTATTGAAGCAGGATGAAGATCGGATTTTGCTTCTTGGTTAAGAATAATATTTCGTGGCAGAGTATGTGGAAGAACTTTTTTAGTTCAGCCGATCCATCTGAATATTCTATCTATATTCATGCCAAGACAAGTGTTGTTGACACTTCTCTTGACAACGTTTTTATTGACCCTAACCCGGTAGAAACGGCATGGGCATCAATCAGTTTGATCAAGGCAACTAAGCAGCTACTAAAATCAGCTTTTAAAGATGACTGTGACTCAGTTGTCTTCTTATCCGGAGATTCACTACCTCTCTGGAACTTTCAAACAATAAAAAGGCTGTGTTATAAAACATTATTTTCATTACAACCCACAGTAGGCCTTAATGAAAAACAAATCAATCAAGTTAACAGAGAATCCAATAGGATAAGAGCATTCTATGGTGTGAATTCTTCGCTTCAACTCGTGAAGCAGAACATGTTTTTCTGTATGCATAAAAATGATTTTCAATTAATTCAAGATATTTCGATCGACTCATTTCCCTCCAAGGAAGTACCAGATGAGTATTTTTGGGCCAATCAATTGATCATTAAGGGCAATAAAGTCGAAAACTCTAATTTCATCTTTGCCAATGACGATTCAACAAAAACTCAGGCTCTACCTTGGATAATCGATTGCAACCTGCTGCATCATGCGCGTTCCAGAGGCTATCTTTTCATCCGGAAAGTTGTTAATTTTTCGGACATACAATCCAAAAATTACTTCAGAAAATTAATCAGATGAGATGATTGATTGATTGATTGATTGATTGATTGATTATCTAATGATTTGACAATTAAGGTCTGTTTGCATGATTAAATTATTACGCTGCAACCCTGTTGTTAAGCACAAACTATTAAGCCTCGTCAGCTGGCCATGATTTGCTTGAGCAATACTACGTTCTAGCTCACATGACAGAAGATCATCGAGTCATTCAGTAACTTTATAATCATCATCTTTCAGGACAACTTACTCCTGGAGATGCTCTTGAAAACCTGTATCTCTTCCCCCCCTCCCGGTGAAATGATCAAGAACTCCGAGTAGAAGCTTGTTCCTATCGTCTAAGGGAAAGTCAATAAAAAGCGAATGTGCGCCTTATTGCTCCAGAATAAAGGGGAATGTCCTCGCTGATCATGCTCTGGCTGAAAAAGCTCAATTTCATGGAAACCGCCAAGCTCGAGATGGAGCTCATGAAGGCCCTAGATGCCGGTGAAGACCTCGACGCCAAGCTCGCCGATCAGAAGCAGTTGGCCGAATCCACAGGCGATGCAGAGCAAGCCTGGAAAGCAGATGTCTGGGACAAGATGCTGCACAGGATTCGCAAAATGGAATCAATGCTGAATCCCCCCAGTGAGCCATGAGTGCGGCAGCAGCGGAGACACTGCTTAAAGCGATTCAGCTCTCGGTGTCGCCAGTGTTTCTGTTGGCAGGAATTGGGGCAATGATGAACGTGCTGTCGAGTCGATTAAGCCGCAGCGTGGATCGCGCCAGAGAGCTGACACATCGCAGCCAAGAACTGGATGACGACGAGCAGGCTGAATTCAAGTTGATCCGTCAGCGCATCCGACTTGTGATACGCGCCATTGGGCTGCTCACCCTGTCGATCCTTTTGATTTCAACGGTAGTGGGCGTAATTTTTCTGACGGTCGCCCTGCAGATCAATCTCTCCATGTTTGTAGCGCCGCTTTTCTTGGCTGCAATGCTCATGCTCACCTGGGCAGCTGTTTGCTTCCTGCGAGAGATCACAATCGCTGCCAAGCAGTTGCAAGCCAACTTTGGGCCCAGCGAAACCACTAGCTGGGGATCAGATCAATCACGCTGATCACCAGACCAACGGCGATCACCGGCGGCGAAATCCAGCGCAGCATCACCAGCAGAAAGCGCTGCAGCCAGATCGGGCTCCCCGAATGGCTGAGCTCCTCCTGAAAACGGGCGGGGAGCACCCAACCCAGCAACAGAGCCAGGAGCAAGCCCCCCAGAATCAGCAGCAGGCCCCCAAACACGGAATCCATCCAGCCGAGAACCTCCATGGAGGTGGCCGCGGGAAGACCGGCCACGAAGATCAATGCCGCGGACACCCAGACGGCCCGGGAGCGGCTCCACCCCAGGCGATCGATCAAACAGGCCACCGGCACCTCCAACAGCGACACCGCTGAGGTGATCGCTGCGATTAGGGCCAGAGCAAAAAAGAGCACCGCCACCAGCTGACCTGTGGCGCCCAGCGAGCCCAGGCCCGTGGGCAGTGCGATGAAGATCGTGCCCAGGGTGGAGCCACTGATCACATCCTGGAGGCCAAAGCTCATCACCACGGGGAAGGTGACCATGCCGGCCAGCAAGCCCACAGCGGTGTCCATCCCCACCACCGCCACGGCTTCCCGCGGCAGGTGGGCGCGCCGGCTCAGGTAGGCCGAATAGGCCAGGATGCAGCCGATGCCCGTGCCAATCGAGAAGAAAGCCTGGGTGAAGGCATTGCGAATCGTGGTGGGGTCCTGCAGCTGGCTGTTGTCCCAGCGGAGCAGGAAGGTGCGATAGCCCTCCGAGGCCCCATCAAGACCAGCGGCCCATACCGCAAGGCCAATCAGCAGCACAAACAACAGCGGCAGCCCCCAGCGGGACAACCGCTCAATGCCTCCGCGCACGCCGGCCGCCACCACAGCAGCAGTCGCCACCAGGCTGAGCAGCTGGCCGATCAAGGCGGAGCGGCCGCCACTGAGGCCGGCGAAAAAGGCTTCCGCTGAAGCGATATCCGCCGGGAGCCCCTGGGTGAGGGTCTGCACCAGGGTGGCCCCGGTCCAGGCCATCAACACGGCATAGAAGGCCAGGATTCCACTGGCCGCCAGCACGAACAGCCAACCCATCGGCTGCCAACGGCGACCGGCGGCCGCCACTGGCGCGAGCAGGGGGCTTTGGCCGGTGCTGCGCCCCAGCACCATTTCGGCCACCAGCACCGGCAGGCAGACCAACAGCACAATCACCACGTAGAGCAGCAGGAAGGCGCCGCCACCTCCCTGGGAGGCGCGGTAGGCAAAGCCCCAGAGATTGCCCAGACCCACAGCACTGCCCGCAGCTGCAAGGACAAACCCCAGGCCCGATCGCCACTGTTCCTTCGCCATGCGCTCTCCACAAGCTGTCCGCCAGCTTGCCAGCGTTCAACGGTCCTGGTGGGAGACTTGTCGCAACTGCCGGAACAGCATGAAAGCCATCAGCGTGCTGGGATCCACCGGTTCGATCGGCACCCAGACCCTCCAGATCGCTGAGGAGTTTCCAGAGCAGTTCCGCGTTCTGGCCCTGACGGCCGGCCGCAACCTGAAGCTTTTGGTTGACCAAGTTCAGCGGCATCGCCCTGAGGTGGTGGCCCTGGCCGATGCCGATCTCCTGCCCGAACTGCAGGAGCGTCTGAAGAACGCCGGCGTCACAGGCACCGATGCACCCCAGTTGGTGGGAGGTGCTGACGGTCTCAATATTGCTGCCGCCTGGGACAGCGCCGACCTGGTGGTGACGGGCATTGTTGGTTGCGCCGGTCTGTTGCCGACGCTGGCGGCGATCCGCGCCGGCAAAGACCTGGCTCTGGCGAACAAGGAAACGTTGATTGCAGCCGGCCCCGTGGTGCTGCCGGAGCTGAAGAAGAGCGGCAGCCGTCTGCTGCCGGCGGATTCGGAGCACTCAGCCATTTTCCAGTGCCTGCAGGGAACCCCCTGGGCTGAAAACGCACGCCTCTCCACCGGCGTGCCCACACCGGGGCTGCGCCGGATTCAGCTGACAGCCTCCGGCGGCGCCTTCCGCGACTGGACGGCCGCCGACCTTGAAAAGGCCACCGTTGCTGATGCCACCAGTCATCCCAACTGGAGCATGGGCCGCAAGATCACCGTGGATTCCGCCTCCTTGATGAACAAGGGGCTGGAGGTGATCGAAGCCCATTACCTGTTCGGCCTGGATTACGACCACATCGAGATCGTGATCCATCCCCAGAGCATCATCCATTCGATGATCGAACTGGCGGATTCCTCCGTGCTGGCCCAACTGGGCTGGCCCGACATGAAGCTGCCGATCCTCTACTGCCTCAGCTGGCCATCACGCCTGGAGACGCCATGGCGGCGACTGGATCTCACGGAAGTGGGTCAGCTCAGCTTCCGGGCCCCCGATCCCGCCAAGTACCCCTGCATGGAGCTGGCCTACGCCGCCGGACGCGCCGGCGGCACCATGCCTGCAGTGATGAATGCTGCCAACGAAGAAGCCGTGGCACAGTTTCTCGAGGAGAAGATTCACTTCCTCGACATCCCCGCAGTGATCGAGGCCGCCTGCGAGCGGCATAAACCCGATCTGATGGCCCAACCCCAGTTGGACGACGTGCTGCGGGTGGATCAGTGGGCGCGAACCGCCGTTCGGGAACAGGTGAACCGCGGTGTGACCCGTTTGCCCATGGGAGCGATCGCCGCTTAGGCATGCAACGGGTCAGCCATCACCTCCTGCTCTGCGCAACCGCCACCAAAGGCAAATGCTGCGATTCAGCGCTTGGGGCACAAACCTGGAATGAACTGAAGAGCGTTGTTCGCGAACTCAATCTCGAAAACACGGAACGCCCCGAGGGAATTGTTCTGCGCAGCAAAGCCGATTGCCTCAGGGTGTGCGAACGAGGACCGATTCTTCTGGTCTGGCCAGACGGAATTTGGTACGCCGACGTTTCGCCTGATCGCGTCAAAAGAATCATCGAACAACACATCATCGGCCACCACCCCGTTGAAGAATGGATTCTCAAAAGAACACCATTCGAGACAACCACTGGCGCCCCTTCAGGCGAAATTTGATCACAAATCAATCCAGCAAAGCATTAGCAAAAGGCCCAATTCGCGCGCAAGAGAAGGAACTCTGAGCAAAAGGAGCTTGAAATTCAGCCGGAATTTCCAACAACGAAATCCGAGCAATTGCTATTCGTCTCTGGCAGCACCATGCGCCCACAGGTCGCAGCCCAAGCAATTATGATGAAAACCTTAAGCGCCAGCATATGAGCGCTTGTCTTGAGGCTTCCATTTGGCATTTGCAACAGCGACCCGACCCGCAAATCCAGCACCTGAAGACAGCGCTGAATCAATCACCTACCCGAGCAAGGCTGAGCTGCTCAGCACCTTGCCAGCAGAGCTCTCCAAGCTGAGCCCAGCGAAGTCCTGGGCGAGCCTGGCCATGTCTTCTGGGCTTTCGCTTCTGGCAGTCGGCCTGGGAACCCTGATCCCGCTCTCGGCAGCAGCCACCCCCCTCTGGCTCCTCTACGGCGTGATCACCGGCACCATCGCGATGGGCTGCTGGGTGATCGCCCATGAATGCGGCCATCACGCCTTCCACCCCAACCGCCGGATTGAAGGCGTTGTCGGCTTTGTGCTCCACAGCATTTTGCTTGTGCCCTACTACAGCTGGGTCCACAGCCATACGGTGCACCACGCCCACTGCAATCACCTGGAACAGGGAGAAACCCATGTTCCGCCGCGGGCAACGTCACCGATGGGGCGAACCACCGAACAGCTCCAGCAGAGGTTGAATCCGACCGTCTTCGGGATCATTTCTCTGTTCAATCACCTCGTGATTGGCTGGCAGCTTTATCTCTTCCTGGGCGCCACCGGCGGCGAGGACTACGACTCCCCCACTTCTCATTTCTGGAATCGCAAGCGCAATTTCAACGGCAAACGCCGTCTTTTTCCGCATTCATTCGGCAAGTGGATGCTGCGATCCAACCTGGGATTGCTCGCCATGGTTGCCCTGTTGCTCATCGCCTCAGTGCAGTTTTCCCTGCTCCGTGTGCTTTGCGTCTATGGCCTGCCCTACTTGGTGATCAACATGTGGCTGACCACCTACACCTGGCTGCAGCACACCAACACCGATATCCCTCACTTCTCCAACGAAACCTGGACATGGTCGAAGGGAGCTCTGCAAACGGTTGATCGTCCCTACGGGCCCATCCTGAATCTGCTGCACCATGGAATCGGCTCAACCCACGTGTGCCATCACGTGAATTCATCGATTCCGCACTACAACGCCTGGCGTGGAACTGAACTGCTGAGGCAGAGGTTCCCTGAGCTGGTGCGCTACGACTCAACACCGATCCACAAAGCGCTGTGGAGGATTGCCACACGCTGCGGTGGCGCTGTGTACCAGAACCCAAGCGATCGAGCGTTCTATTACTGAGGAGCGATAGGCCTGCAACCTGAAGGAATCACGGCCTAACCAGCAACAACGTCCCTGAGCCAGGCCGCTGCCAGCTGGTCGCCCCAGCAGCCGTCGCGACCATGGAAGCCGTTGTGCCCTCCCCGTGGGGTAAACAAGGTGCGAATCGCAGCCTCCGGAGGCAGCGCCTCTGCGAGATCCATTGCAGAGGAAGCAGGAACCCAAGGATCATCCAGGGCCTGCAGCAGCAAGGTAGGCGGCATCGCATCGCAGGCGGGCACCAGATGCTGCAGGGGTGAAGCCTAGCGGTAGTAGGCCTCCACATCCGCAAACCCCCAGCGGGGAGCCGTCACGGCACTGTCGAACTCACGAATCGAACGGGGGGGCGTCGCCTGCAGCTGGGCTTCCTCGTCGGCGCTCACCCCAAAGGGATCTGCCAGGGTCTGACGCACCAACCGGTTGAGCAGCCAGCGTTGGTAGACCCGATTGCGCGGTCGCTCGATCGAGCCGCTGCAGGCCGCCAGATCCAGGGGACTGCTGGCACAGAAGAGGCCATCAAGCACACCGGGGGAAGCCAGAGCGGCATTGAGCAGCATCGTGCCGCCCAGGGAGATGCCGGCCCCCAGCAGTGGGCGACCCGCCGCCAAGCTTCGGGCCCGGGCAATCACCGGCAGCAGATCACTGTTGCAGCGTGCTGCATAGGTGCCACCCGCAAGGTGGCGGCCTGGATCAGCACCGCGCAGGTTGAGGCGCAGCACTGCAAAACCAGCGGCCTGAAGCGCCACACCCATCCGCCTCAGGCCCTCCCGGGAACTGGATCCCCCCAGGCCATGGAGCAGCAAAACCAAGCCCTTGGGATCTCCTTCCGGCTGATCGAGCAGGGCCAGCAGCGACCCGGCAGCCGCCGCTCCACTGGGCAGGGCTGGCACGGGAATTTCAATCGGAACCCCTTGATCGTGGGGGAGATCCACCTCGCGCAGGGTGTCGCGCAGGGTTTGCAGGTCACCGCCGATCCAGGGCCAGCGCTGCTCAAACGACGGAACCCCCAGCCGCTCCCGCAGCTGGGGGTTATCCACGCCGCGGGCCATCACTTCTTGCCCAGGCCCAGATCCTTGAGTTCCACCAGGAGGTCGCCGAGCACCTTCTTGGCATCGCCGAACAGCATCGAGGTGTTGGCCAGCTCGAACAGATCGTTCTTGATGCCGGAGTAGCCAGCGCTCATGCCCCGTTTCACCACGAACACCGTGCGGGCGTCCTGCACATCCAGAACGGGCATGCCGTAGAGCGGCGAATTGGGGTCGTTCTTGGCCTGGGGATTGACCACATCATTGGCACCCAGCACCAACACCACGTCGGTGGCGGGAAACTCGGGATTAATCTGATCCATCTCCTGCAGCTGCTCGTAGGGCACATCGGCCTCAGCCAGGAGCACGTTCATGTGACCCGGCATACGACCGGCCACCGGGTGAATGGCATAGGCCACATCGATACCAGCGCTCTCGAGCACCCGCGTCACTTCCCTGAGCGTGTGTTGCGCCTGAGCCACGGCCAAGCCATAGCCGGGAACAATCACCACCCGTTCAGCGGCCTCGAGGGTGAGAGCGCACTCCTCAACACTGCAGCTGGTGATGTTGGTGTATTCACCGCCGCCACCGCCTGCAGCGGTCGTGGCACCCAGGGCGCCACCGAACAGCACAGACACCAGGGAACGGTTCATGCCGTTGCACATCACCTGGGTGAGAATCAGGCCAGCAGCGCCAACCATGGCGCCGGCCACGATCAGCAGCTGGCTGCCTACCACGAAACCGGCAGCAGCGGCAGCCACGCCCGAATAGCTGTTCAGAAGGGAGATCACCACGGGCATGTCGGCGCCGCCGATCGGCAGCGTCACCCCGATTCCCAGCAGGCCGGAGGCCACCACCAGCAGCCAGAGGCCCGTGCTCGAATCAGCGTTGCGCAGCATCTCAACGGCACCCACCAGGGATGCCACCGCCAGCGCGATGTTCACGGCATGGCGCGCCTTGCTCTGCATCCAGGCCGGCGTGGACAGCCAACCCTGCAGCTTGGCCATGGCCACGATCGAGCCGGTGAAGGTGATCGCACCCACAAACACGGAGACAACGATCGACACCACGGCCACGGGGCCTGCCGCATCCAGGGCCGCCGGGTAAAGCGCAGCAGCCAGAGCCACCAGCAGTGACGACATGCCACCGCAGCCGTTGAAGAGGGCGACCGTCTCCGGCATCGAGGTCATCGGCACCCGCTGGGCGGTGATGGCGCCGAGCACACCACCCACCAACGTTCCGGCGATGATCCAGGTCCAGGCGGCGATGCTGATGCCGCTGGTGCCGAGGTAGTTGATCAGCAGACCCAGCACCGCAAGGCCCATGGCCACAGCGGCCAGCTGGTTGGCGCCCCTGGCGGAACGCACCTTGGAGAGACCTTTGATGCCGAGAGCCAGCAGCAGAACCGCAACCAGCTCGATCGCGTATTTGAGAAGGTCAGACATCAGCGGTTCTCCTTGCGAGCAGGCTTGCGGCTGAACATGGCCAGCATGCGATCGGTCACGAGGAAGCCCCCGATCACGTTGAACAGGGCAAAGCCCAGCGAGACGGAACCCAGCAGCAACAGCACGGTGTTGTCGCCGGCTTTGATGATGGCGGTGAGTGCTGCCAACACGGTGATGCCCGAAATGGCATTGGCACCACTCATCAAGGGAGTGTGCAGGGTCGGGGGAACCTTGCCGATCAGCTCCAGCCCAAGCAGGCTGCCAAGCAGGAGAACCCAGAGGAATTCAACAAACATCAGTTGGCACCTGGAGTGAGGACATCGCCACGACGGATGGTGCCGTCCTGGGCGATCAGACAGCCGGCGATCAGTTCATCCTGGGGATCAAGGCTGAGGACGCCGTCCTTCAAGGTGGGCTCCAGCAGAGCCACGATGTTGCGGGCGTAAAGCGCACTGGCGTGATTGGGAACGCTGCATGGCAGGTCGTTACCACCGATCAGCTTCACACCCTTGCGATCAACGGTCTGGCCAGGAACGGTGTCAGCACAGTTGCCGCCCTGGGCTACGGCCAGATCCACCACCACCGCGCCGGGGCGCATCCGATCAAGCATGTCCTCGCTGATTAGACGCGGAGCGCGGCGGCCCGGCACCTGGGCGGTGCAGATGGCCACGTCGGCCTCCGCCAGCTGATCCGACAGCTGCTGACGCTGGGCCGCCAGGAAGGCGTCGGAGGCCTGTTTGGCATAGCCACCGGATTCCGAAGGCTTGTCCTCCATCTCGGGGGGCTCAATGAAACGGGCGCCGAGGGATTCCACCTGCTCCTTAACCGCAGGTCTGATGTCACTCACGTACACCACAGCACCCAAACGGCGCGCTGTGGCAACGGCCTGAAGGCCGGCCACACCGGCTCCAAGAATCACCACCTTGGCCGGCTGAACGGTGCCCGCCGCTGTCATCAGCATCGGGAAGTAACGGTCCAGCGCGGCGGAGGCCAGCAGCACCGACTTGTAGCCCGCGATGTTGGCCTGGGAGGAGAGCGCATCGGCGGACTGAGCCCGGCTGATCCGGGGCAACAACTCGAGCGCCATGGCTGAAAGGCCGCTGCGCTTGAGGGCGGCCGTTAGCTCTTCGTTGGCGTAGGGGGACAGCAGACCCACCACCAGCGCTCCCTGGCGCAAGCGGGCCAGACTGGCTGCGCTCGGCGATTGAACGCAGAGAAGAACGTCAGCCTGACCCCAGGCCGACGTGTCTCCCGTCTCAATGAGATCTGCGCCCTGGTCGGCGTAGGCCTCATCGAGGTATCCGGAGGGGGTACCGGCTCCGCATTCGACTGCGACGCTGCAGCCCAACGAAACGAATTTTTTGACCGTGTCCGGCGTTGCCGCGACCCGGGTTTCTCCCGGTGTCGACTCCACCGGTATCAGAAGTCTGGGCAAGGCGAACACAACCACCGACCCAAGCAAGGTTACGAGGTCGCCTTCTCGCCATCAGGAACCTTCCTGAAGAAAGGCCCTCAGTTCTGTCGCTCTTGCTACGTGAAGTGCACCCTCTGTCCTCCCCATGGGTCTCAGCGCAATCGAGTGTCCGGACGGCCTCTGCCACAGCCACCACGGTGGCCATGCCGTTGAACGAGAAACCATGCAGTCCACCCTCCAGTTGCACGGCAAAGACTGGTGTGAACGGCTGGCGGAGCGGATTTATGAAATCTCCGTCGACACCTTTTCGCAAAGCGTGATGCCGAGCCTGCACACAGCCGGCTGGCAGCGACGCCATCTCGACTGGGAGTTCAAGCTCAACGACGGCGAGAGCGAACCCGATCGCACCCTGGTGGACGGGATGATCAACGCCACGGAAAGCTTCCTGCGCAGCAGCGAGGTGCACCGCCTGTTCATCCAGGAACTCGTGCAGGGCACCTTCGCGGAGGCCGAAAACGACGACCTGCGCATTCAGGCGGTGCGCACCTTGGTGGAGACCGAGATCGTGGCGATGCTTGAGGAGCACAAAGAGGAGCTGCTGGATCGGCTCGCTCAGCAGCTGCTGGACACCGCCAAGGGGGATTTCACGGCAGCTCGCTCCGCCTCGGAGGAGGCCTTGAAGGAGGTGGAGCACCTGGTGGTCAACCACGCCGAAGCGCTCTGAAGCAGGCGCTCTAAAGCAAGCGCTGATGATCCAAGACGTGCTGCCGGATCAGACGATCGGCAGCACTTCCTGTTCGAGGCCGGCGGCCCCGTTCACCTCTCCGCGGCCGTGCAGAACCCGGGCCCGAAGAATCAACGGATCGATGTCGCATTCGAGTTGCCAGCAGCCATCGAGCCGGTCGCGCTGCTGATCGAGGGGGCTGCTGAAGAAACGACGTTGGGCCATGGCGATGGGCGGGACCCGATCCCGATGGAGCTGATGGCCGGACGGTAGAGATGCCACGGCGCAAAGGAATGGTTAAAAAGACTCATCTTCCCGGGAGGTGATATCTCAGCCGTCAGCTTCAACCTCCCGGCCAGGCAGACCACGAACGAGGCCCAAGCCCGCCAGGTTCAACCAAGGCAGTGGCAGCAACAGCTGATCCAGCTGCTGCGGCGCAGGCTCGAGCTCGAGGGCAGCAGCCGCGACCTGCTGGTGTTTGCAGGCCCAGGGGCAGGCAAAACCCTCGGGGCGTTGCTGGGATTCCGCGCCATGCGCGATCAAGGCCGGCTGGACCATTTCCTGGTCTTCTGCCACCGGACCTCAATCCTCAATCAGTGGAAATCCGCCGCGGCGCGTCTTGGCTTGCGGCTGGAGGAGTGGCCCTGCCCGCCGGAGCGAAGCCAAGACGCTGATGGCTTGCTGGTGACCTATCAGGGGGCCGGTCGCCAGCGCGAGGCTCTGGGGGCACGGCTCGAGCAATGGGGCCTGAGCGCCTGCATGGCGATCGCCGATGAGGCTCACCATCTCGGCGTTGATCCCGACGAGCCGGATGCCACCGCCTGGGGGCAGACCTTTCTGGAGCTGACCGGCTGTGTGCGGCTGCGCCTGGGGCTCACGGGCACCCCCTTTCGTGCCGACAACCTGGCGTTCTGCGCCGCCCGGCGCATGCGTGTGCGGCTCGATGACGGCGGTTGGGTTGAGCAGATCCGACCGGATCTCTGCGTTGAACCCAGGGACTTGATCGCCGCAGGGGATGTGCGCCCCCTGGAGTTCCGTTTCCAGGACGGCTGGGTGGAACACAGCCGCGAAGGACACCCGGACCGCGACGTTTCCCCCCTCTCGGCGGAGCAACGGGAAAGCTGGCGCGCGCGCAACCTGCGACGCGCCATCCGCCTGGCCGACAGCAGCAGCATTGGCCAGCAGGTGCTGCTGCGCGCCCAGCAGAAGCTGAACCAGTTGCGTGAGCGACAGCCGCAGGCTGCTGGTCTTGTGATCTCCCGGGACATCAGCCACGCCGAAGCCATCAGCCGGGTGTTGATTGACGACGGCAACCGGGTGGAGCTGATCCATTCCCAGAGCTCCCAAGCAACGGAGCGCTTGAACGCCTTCCAAAGCGGCAACGCCGATTGGCTGGTGAGCATCGACATGTGCGCGGAGGGCTTTGATGCGCCACGTCTGCGGGTGGTGGCCTACCTGACCACCGTGGTGACCCGGAGCCGTTTTGTGCAGGGCATCACCCGGGCTGTGCGGATGACGCCGGAACTGGCCGCCCGTGAAGCCATTCCCAGGGAAGCCTCCTACGTGTTTGCTCCAGCAGACCCACTGCTGATGGACTACGCCCGCTCATGGTCTGTGGCTGAGCCCTACGTGCTGCGGCCTCAGGAGCAGGCGGCCGAAGACGAGCAGCCGGGGGTTGGCGCCTGGCGCGGACCGAGCCTTCCCCTGGAAGCGGTGGAGGACGGAGCCGGCGCTGTGATCCGGCTGAAAACGCCCGAATTGCCCGCTTTTTTGCAGCGCTGAGCACAGCATTGGCCAGAGGAAAATGCGAATTTGTGCAAATGGACGGCCGAAAGGGACCCCCGATCCGCCAACCTGATCAACATCAAGGAGACAGTCATGGACGCCGCAATGGAACGCCGGATCGTCGTTTCAACGGGCTGGGCATCCACTCGCATCGCAGTCCTGGACAAGGAAGAGCGCTATGAAGACAGTTATGCAATAACGCAAGAATTCTGCGAATGGATCACATGCATCGGCGAAAACGTGGAGATGCTTGAGGCCAATGTTTTGGCGGTCCCGCGCAACCCGAGCAAAAGGCGTCCGATTCACGACCCCAGCTCCAATGACTCACAAGTTGAAATCTGAAGGCTTCCTTAAGTTTTCCTAAGCCTCATTCATTCATTTCCAAGCCCTTACTCACGTCGGCTTCCAGGAGGGCTTTAGATTTAACTCATAGTCAGTTCGCTTAAGCGGTGGGTCAAGCCGGTACGGATCACATCGAAAACCTGGTAATAGTTGGGTCAGGGCCAGCCGGGTACACAGCCGCCATTTACGCAGCACGGGCCAACCTCCAACCGCTGCTGATCACTGGGTTCCAACGCGGTGGCATCCCCGGTGGCCAGCTGATGACCACCACCCATGTGGAGAATTTTCCGGGCTTCCCTGATGGTGTGCTCGGGCCCGACCTGATGGACCTGATGAAGTCCCAGGCGGTGCGTTGGGGCACCCACCTGCTGGAAGCAGATGCCGACAGCATTGATCTGAGCTCCAAGCCCTACCGCATTCAGGTCGAGGGACAGACCATCCGCACCCACGCCCTGGTGATCGCCACCGGCGCCAGTGCCAACCGCCTCCAACTTCCCTCAGAGCAAACCTTCTGGAGCAAAGGCATCAGCGCCTGTGCGATCTGTGACGGCGCCACACCGCAGTTCCGCAATGAGGAACTCGCCGTGGTGGGCGGTGGCGACTCCGCCTGCGAGGAAGCGGTGTACCTCACCAAGTACGGAAGCCATGTGCATCTGGTGGTGCGCTCCGACAAACTCCGCGCCAGTGCTGCCATGGCTGATCGGGTGTTGGCTAACGACGCGATCACGGTGCACTGGAACAGTGAGATCGACGACGTGAGCGGAGACGACTGGATGCAGTCGATGACCCTGCGCAATCGCGTCGAGGGCAGTTCATCCACCATCGCCGTTAAGGGGCTCTTCTATGCCATCGGTCACACCCCCAACACCGATCTGCTTCAAGGGCAAATCGATCTGGACGACAAGGGCTACCTGACAACGGAACCCGGACGACCGGAAACGTCCATGGAAGGCGTCTTCGCGGCCGGCGATGTGGCCGATGCCGAATGGCGACAAGGCATCACCGCAGCTGGCAGCGGCTGCAAGGCGGCCTTGGCAGCGGAGCGCTGGCTGAGTCACCACAACCTGGCCACCCGGGTGCAGCGTGAGCAGGTGGAGCCAGCGGTGGCGGAACGGCCGGTGAATGTGGATGTGACCACGGAAGCCACCTACGACCCCCAGGGGCTGTGGCAGAAAGGGAGCTTTGCCCTGCGCAAGCTGTATCACGACAGCGCCAAGCCGCTGCTGGTGATTTACACCTCACCGAGCTGTGGCCCTTGCCACGTGCTGAAACCCCAGTTGCAGCGGGTGATTCAAGAACTGGATGGATCCGCTCAGGCCGTTGTGATCGACATCGAAGCCGATCAAGAGATCGCCGAACAGGCCGGAGTGAACGGCACACCCACGGTGCAGCTGTTCCACAACAAGGCCATGATGAAGCAGTGGCGCGGCGTGAAGCAGCGCAGTGAATTCAAAGCTGCGATTGAAGCTTGCCTTCAGGCTGCCGCCTGAGGGCGGCAGCCCTCAGCGAAGGCTCTCAACGACGACGCGGTCCGCCGGGGCGGTTACCGCCGGGACGACCGCCGGGAGCACCAGCATTGCGCTCGCGGTAGGTGATGCGGCCGCGGGTGAGGTCGTAGGGGCTGATCTCCACCAGCACCTTGTCACCAGCGAGCAATTTGATCCGGAACTTGGTGAGCTTTCCAGCGGCTCTGCAGAGGCATTGGTGGCCAGCAGGCTGCTCGAGGGTGACCAGATAGAACCCGTTGCCCTGTTCCTTCTCGATCACGCCCGAGGTTTCGATCATGCGCTGGTGGCCAGTTCTGTCTTGCTGCAGTCAGTTTAGAAGGCCACTTGCACCCCGCAGAGGCAACACAGCCCTTAGGCTCCAACGCCGACACACATCCCCCTGCCGTGATTCTCCCCCCGTTGAGCCTGGATCTCGGCCTGCTGTTGATCTCCATTGGCGTGGTCAACCTATGGAGGATGCGCGAAAACGCAAGCTGACTTGACGACGCTGCTGCTGAACAAGCCCTACGGGGTTTTGAGTCAATTCACGCCGGAGGAGGGAAGCCGCTGGCGTTGCCTGAACGACTTTGTTGATGTGCCCGAGGTGTACGCCGCGGGTCGACTCGATGCGGACAGCGAAGGGTTGCTGATCCTCACCAGCAACGGCCGTCTGCAACAGCGCCTCACTGACCCTCGCTTTGGCCATTGGCGCAGCTACTGGGCGCAGGTGGAAGGCACGCCCAACACCGATCAACTGCAACAGCTCTGCGATGGCGTTGTGGTTCAGGGGCGCCGGACCTTGCCAGCGAAGGCGCGCTGGCTTCAGGGCCAAGACCAACCGCAGTTGCCCGAGCGAACACCTCCGATTCGTTTTCGCGCTGCGATTCCCACCAGTTGGTTGCAGCTGTCCCTCACCGAGGGGCGCAACCGGCAGGTGCGCAGGATGACGGCGGCCGTTGGCCTGCCGACGTTGCGTCTGGTGCGCTGCTGCATCGATCTGATGGACAACGGTTCCCCGCTGGACCTCACGGGCCTTCAACCCGGGAGTTGGCGTGCGGTGACTGCAGCTGAACAGGAACGGCTCAACCGCCTGATCAGCAGCAGCTCGAGCGCTGGTGCTCAGCGGGGAGGACGTCGGCGGGAAGGGCACCGACGAGGGTGATCGCCCGGAATTCAATGCCTTCCACCACACGCCAGGGCTGCTCACTGCGATCGGCGTAGCGAACTTGCTCAAAGCCAAGAGCTTCGAAAGCCTCCAGGAAGGCCTGCTCCTGCCATGCGCCACTGATGCAGCCACTCCAGAGATCAGGGTCCTGCTGCAAATGCAGGGGCACCAACTGATCGCAAACAATGTCGCTGATGGCAACGCGACCACCAGGGGCAAGCACCCGGCGAATGTTGGCCAGGAGCCTGTCCCGTGCTGATGGGTTCACCAGGTTGAGCACACAGTTGCTCAGCACCACATCGATCGAAGCGTCAGCGATCAGGGGTTCGCCCGTGGCCGTGGGGGCATCCAGGGCTTCGATGGCCCCATCAACAAAACGGACGTTGTCGAAGCCCACGGCTGAAGCAACAACCGGGATGGCTTGACGCGACAAGGCCAGCATGTCGGCGTTGCGGTCCACACCGGTCACGCGGCCGGATGCCCCGACAATTTGGCTGCAGATGAAGGCGTTTTTGCCGCTGCCGCTGCCCAGGTCGAGCACGCGATCCCCCTGCTTCACCCAGCGGGTGGGGTCACCACAGCCGTAATCCCGCTCAACAACAGCATCAGGAATCACCTTGAGCAGGGCAGGGTCGAAGCCGACCGGGGTGCAAAGGCAGGCTTCCTGCTCTTGGGCCGCAGCCCCGTAGCGGGCTTCCACCGCCTGGGTTTGATCCAGCGACTGGGGCACTGGGGACGAACAACACGGTTCCGCCATCAACCGATCGACTCCTGCAGCTCACGCACCACATTCCACTGGCCGTACCAGTAGTTGCCCTCAGCCCGTCGATCGGGGTCCTCCACACCATCCACCGCATCGGGGCCCACAGACTTCCACAACTCATGGCCACAGACGCGGTTGAGGCCTTGTTCCGCCTCATCCGACAACAACTGCAGACGCCGCTGCAGATTTTTGAGCTGAGCGACAGCCATCAGAACAGGATCAATTGAAGCGATAGTACAAAAGAACCAAGAGGCATCAAGGTTCAGAAGGGCAGCTTTTTCTTCGCGTCCTTGTCGAGATCGGCTTCCATCTCGCGCAGGCGCTTCAGGATCGTGTCGTAGTACTCACCGATGTAGCCCTCCATGTCCGTGGTCTCCGAGGCCTCAAGACCGAAGGCGGCATAGCTGTTCTGCATGGGGGCATCCAAGGTCTGACCGCTGCCGGTGACCTCAGCAAAAGCCAAGCGCTCCGCCACGTTGACGGCGGGTTCAAAGAAGGACGCCACCCCCTGCATCAGGTTCATCAGGACGGGCTGCACACGAAACACGCGAGCTGTCTTGCCACTGCAGCGTTCACAGAGCTGCACCAGTTCGCCAGTGTTCCAGGCCTTGGGGCCAACAACGGGGTAGGTGCCACGCACGGTTTCCTCCCGCTCGAGCGCCGCAACGGCGAAGCGGGCCATGTCCTGCGTGTTCATGTAGGCGATGGCCGTGGGGCTGCCACTGACCCACACCGTCTGGCTCTCCAGAACAGGAATGGCGAACTGACTGATCACCCCCTGCATGAAGGCGGCACCCTGCAGGATCGTGTAGTCGAAATCCGACGACTCCAGCAGCTTCTCCGTGCAGGCCTTGATGTCCATCAAGGGAACTTCGCGGTGCTGATGAGCGCCCAAAAGCGAGAGAAAAACAAAGCGCTTCACCTCTGCCCGCTCACAGGCACGAAGCAGATTGAGCTTTCCGTCCCAATCTGTTTCGTAGATGCTGCGGGGGTCGTTGGGGCGACTGGTGGATGCATCGATCACGGCATCCATGCCCTCAAGGGCGTAATCGAGGCTGTCGGGCTCCAACAGGTCACCCCGGGTCAGCTCACAACCCCATTCCTGCAGAAAAGCAGCCTTGCGGGGAGTCCGCACCATGCAGCGCACCTGGTGGCCGGCGTCAAGGGCACGACGGGCGATCTGTCGTCCCAGGGTGCCGGTGCCACCCACCACAAGCACATGCATCGGCGCCTTCCTCACGAAGGGTGGAGCCTAATGGCCCCAGTACCAAAGCGACTGCTTCAGTCGTCGCCTTGCAGTTTCAGCAGCAGAGCACCACCAGCGAGGCCGACGGGGATCAAGACCCAGAAGATCGCAGCAGTTCCAAAAATCTCAGCAGCCATGGTCTGGGCAAAGCGATCACCCGCCCATTTAAATCCCTTCCCCCCGCAGGCTGGCGCAGATCTGTAACAGCTGCGGTAATTCCGCATCTGTTCGCACCTGGCCAGGCATGACGCCACTGGCACTGGCGCGATAACCCGCCGCCTGGAGCGCCTGCACCAATGGCCCCAGAGCTGGTGGTCCTCCGATGCCCAGCCGTCGAGCCAGCTCATCGGTGCGCCAGAGCGTGGGGCGATCACCGGGATCCGCCTGCAGGCGCTGCATCAATCGAAGGGTGGCGGGGCTGATCTGCTGACGCCCCAGCGGTTGAGCCTCGGCAATCAGCTGCTGCAACAACTGCGGCTCCTGCAAGGGACCGATCCACAGCGGGCCGCTGATGCTCCAGCGCCCCTGCCCAGCCACGCAATTACAGGCAGGCCAGCCGCTGAGCTTGAGCAGGGGCTGCACCCGTTGAGCACCACAGCGTTCGCAACGGGCCACCAGCCCCAGCTTCAGTTCATCGCCCGCGGAGATCTGGCGCCGCAGGCGCAGGGCGAGGCGAAAGGTGCGGCCTTCACTGAAGCTGAACAGTGGCTGCAGTCCACGGCCCAGCATCCAGGCCTGCCGCGCCACCAGCCCGATCTGCTGCCGCAAGGCCATTTCCCAGCTGGAGGGATGGGCGCGAGCGGCAGCCCCGAGGCTGCGGATGGCGCCTGGCCGGTCGTGGCCCGTGGGGGAGCGACCATCCGTGGAGGCCAGAAACAACAGGCCGTCAAAGCGCAGAGCATGAAGAGCCGGCTGAATCAGAGGCCCAGGAGCACCAAAGGCATCAAGGTCGATGAAATCGAACCAGTGGCGCTCAACAATCGAGCGGTGCAGCAGCAGGTCTGCAGCCTCAGCCGTGAGCCGGGTTGAACACCCCAGCCCCGCCGCATTGGCCTGGATCAGCGGCAGCCGCTCTGGATCCCCATCGTTGATCCAGACCTCCGTTTCAACGGCCGGGTTGGCCAGCGCCTCCAACCCCCAGCGCAGGGCCCTGATTCCGCAACCAGCCATCAGATCAAGCCAGCGCAGGGGGCGCGTGGCGTGGAGGCTCTGGTGACGGGCCAGCAACACCGAAAGGTCCCGGGCCGGACGCGACTCAGGCCTGAAAAAGCCTGGGCCAAGGCTGAGTTCAGCCAAACCTTCGCGATAGTGATAATCGGTAGAGGTCAGAAGGGTGCCGCCTGCTGCTGTCCAGACTGCCGAGTGGGGTGTCCAGAGCACCTGGCAGTGGAGGGGCTGGCCCTGCCACTGGCGGGTCAGCGGCCCTGAAGCGGGCCCTGCCCTGCTGCTGTTGCACGGTTTCGGCGCCGCCAGCGGACACTGGCGCCACTGCGCACCTCGCCTGGCTGACCAGGGCTGGCGGGTCTACAGCCTGGACCTGCTGGGTTTCGGTCAATCCGCCCAGCCGGCGCGGCCGATGGACAACCGGCTCTGGGCCCTGCAGGTGTGCGCCTTCCTCGACCAGGTGGTGCAAGGGCCAGCGGTGGTGATCGGCAATTCGCTGGGGGGTCTGACCGCACTCACCGCGGCGGTGCTGGCGCCGAACCGGGTGCGGGCGGTGGTCGCCGCGCCCCTGCCGGACCCTGCCCTGATTCAACCGTTGCCGAAACGGCGGGCGCCCTGGCGGCGGCGTTGGCAGCGGCGCCTGCTCGCCCTGGTGCTGCACGTGCTCCCGCTTGAACTTGTGGTGCCCTTGATCGCGCGCACGGGCCTGCTCAAAGCCGGGCTTCAGGGGGCCTACTGGCAGTCGATCCAATCCGACCCGGAGCTGCTGCAGCTGATCGCCCGTCCGGCCCGGCGCCCTACAGCAGCCCGGGCCCTGCGGGGCATGAGCCTGGGCATGGCCAACCGTCCCCGAGGCGCCACCGCCCCAGCCCTGCTCGAGCAACTGCGGGTGCCCATGCTGCTGATCTGGGGCCGTCAGGATCGGTTTGTGCCCCTGGCCATCGGGGAATCCGTGGCCGCCAGCCACCCAGAACTCGAGCTGAGGGTGCTGGATCGCTGCGGACACTGCCCCCATGACGAAGCGCCTGATCGCTTCCTGGCTGTGTTGTTGCCCTGGCTGGACCGTAACTTGGGAGGACCAGACCGGCAGGGGACGACCAGCGGCGATGAAACACACCCTTTCGGTGGTGGTTGAAGACGAATCCGGCGCACTCAGCCGGATCGCAGGACTCTTCGCCCGACGCGGCTTCAACATCGACAGCCTGGCTGTCGGCCCAGCGGAGGCCGAAGGGCAATCGCGCCTGACCATGGTGGTGGAGGGCGATGACCAGACGCTCCAGCAGATGACCAAACAGCTGGACAAGCTGGTGAATGTGCTTCAGGTGCTCGACCTGACCCAGCGCCCGGCGGTGGAGCGGGAGCTGATGCTGCTCAAAGTTTCAGCACCGGCGGCATCCCGGGGCGCCGTGATCGAACTCGTTCAGGTGTTCAGGGCCAAGGTTGTGGACGTGGCCGATGAAGCCTTGACCCTGGAAGTGGTGGGGGATCCCGGAAAACTGGTGGCCCTTGAACGATTGATGGCCCCCTTCGGCATTCTCGAAATCGCCCGCACCGGCAAGGTGGCCCTGGAGCGGGCCTCAGGCGTGAACACCGAAATGCTCAAGGTGTCACCTAGTCACAGCCGGGTGCCCGCCTGAGTTACTGCCTTATCGCAGCCTTGGTGATGCGATCTCCTTGCTGGATCGCATCCACCACCTCCATCCCGTCCACCACACGGCCGAAGACGGCGTAACGACCGTCGAGTTCCGGTAAGGGACGCAAGGCCACATAGAACTGGGCGCTGGCGGAGTCAGGAGCCTGGGAGCGGGCCATGGCCACCGCGCCACGCTCATGGGTCAACTCCAGGCCATCAAGTTGCGCCGGATTGGTGCTCACCCTGCTGTAGCGGGGCTGCGGCTCGGATCGGAACTTGATCTCAAGCGGGATCATCCGCGCCTGGCCGTTGTCGGGATCCACAAAACTGCCGGTACCGAGCTGCCCCAGGGGAACCGATCGATCACTGGATTGCGGATCGCCCCCCTGCACAACAAAGGGAACGGGCTCGCGAACAACGCGGTGGAACATGGTTCCGTCGTAGGTGCCACCCCGCACCAGATCGATGAAATTGCCGGAGGTGAGGGGAGCGGCATCGCCGTTCACTTCAATCGTGAACTCGCCCTGGCTCGTCTGCATCGTGACGGTGGCCAAGCCCTGCAGGCAGGCCGCCTGAGCATCGGCACAACCGGTCACTACCGATGCGCGCGGGGAAGAGCTGCAGCTCACCAACAACGGGATGAGCAGCAGCAGCGCCCAGGAACGAAGACGACGCATCGGATCAAAGGCCCTCAAGGTTGACGCCCAGGAAGCGGGCCAATTCAGCACCGTCCTTCTCCAACTGAGCCAGAGGAAGCGGTTCACCAACGCGGGTGAGCGGCATGTCACGGCGTCCCTGAATTCTCAGGGCGACGCGGCGGCGCGCATTGAAGCCATCGCGCACCTCCACCTTCACCGCCTTGACATCTTTAAGCGGAATTTCCACCAGAACGGGTTTACGGAAACCACGACGGCTGATGGTCACCACGCCGGCATCTTTATCGAAGCGATTGCTGCCGCCGCCAACGTTCACGGCGATCACGTACCAGAGGTAAGTGGCCAGCAACGCCGCAGCCAGGCTGTACAAGCCCATCACCAGTCCCTGGGGCACGAACACCAGCGCAGCGGGGTGCCCCAAGGGGAGCAGGTCGCGACCGAGGTAGCTCGAGAGCGAAGCCAGAAGGAAGCCCACGCCCCCAATCGTGACGGCCGAGGCCACCAGAAAATTCGAGAGACGACGGGAGCCGAGCACGGGTTGCTCGAGCACTGCTGCGGACATGACCCAGCCAGAACGAAGCGCCATTGTGACCGCAGAAAGGCCCCGACGACGAAATAGGAAAAAAACCCTAAGAAACAGAGCGATACAGGGCGTTTCAGCTCACGCAAATCAGCCCCGCAGGTCGCGTGAAGATTGTTAAGGTCACGGCGTATCCCACAGCCTGCTGCTTTCCGCACCGTTCACCTCTCATGACGATCGCTGTAGGACGCGCGC
>ENA-UENW01000034-UENW01000034.1-marine-metagenome-genome-assembly--contig:-NODE-34-length-93402-cov-3.812336_pt1 | contig 93402 bp, 70 predicted proteins | sample MGYA00237876_ERZ529329 | MGnify/ENA primary metagenome ERZ529329 (study PRJEB26372, sample SAMN05368346) | marine metagenome | biome: cultured habitat; feature: ocean water; material: water; isolation... | reverse complement strand
CGGATGGCTGCTTAAATCGCCACGGACTATTAAGATTAAATAGTTTGTTTTTAATAACAAAAACACATTTTATTTAAAATCTTCTGCTTTTGCACTAATCTGCTCTAAGTTTTGCTCCTGCATACACTTGAAATGACCTTTGGGACATTCGCCATATCCAATTTTCGAACAGGGGCGACAAGAAAGATTATCTACTTCAAAGATTTCGTTCATTGTCTTAGCATCTACCAGATATGGATACATGCCAAAAGATGGGACGGTATTCCCCCACACAGAGATGATCGGTTTATTCAAGGCCGCAGCAATATGCATTAGCCCCGTGTCATGTGTAATGACGCAACTGGCTTGACGCACCACATCAGCTGATTGATGTAGGCGCATTGCTCCACATAGATTAATTACGTGCTTTCCGGCCTGGGCCGCAATGGCCTCTCCTGCCTCTTTATCTCCGGGGCCTCCTAGCAAGGCTATCGGGCGGTTTATCTGCTGGCATAGCTCTGTGAGCTTTTCTACAGGTAGGCGTTTAGTAGCGTGCGCGGCTCCAATAACCATTGCTATAAAAGACGACTCTAAATTCCAGTCAGCTAAAATGATTTTGTCACTTTCAGGAATGTGATAATCAAGCCCTAAGTCGTCGTTCTTTATTCCCAGACGGGCTGCCGTAGCCAGGTAACGATCAACAATATGCACATCTGGCATTCGGTTGATTTTCCAACGTGTAAGCAGCCACTTTTGCCAGTTGAGTTTGTCAAAGGCATAGGCTTTTGTATCCCAAAGTGCCAAGCGTACTTGCCAGGACCGTAAGTTGCGGTGCAGATCAATAATAGTAGTAAAGCCCTCTTGCTTCAGCTCATCACTCAGCTCACTTACCTTTTTCTTAATCGCCCAGATCTTAGTCAGATAGGGATTCGCACTTAAGACGCCCGCAAAGGATTGCTTGGTCAACAGATGTACCTCGGCGCCCAATTGCTGATGCAAGGCCCGGATAACCGGCGTTGTGAGAACGATGTCTCCTATGGAGGAGAAGCGAATGACTAAAATCTTAGGCTTGTCAGCAGACACGTCAGAATTTTTGCGCAAGGTAGGTAATTGCCTACAACTCGTACTTCGCCATCCGGCGATAAAGGGCCGCTCGCGTTAGGCCAAGATCTTCCGCTGCTTTACTGATATTTCCAGCATGACGTGTCAGTGCTTTCTGTACCGCCCACCGCTCTAGCTCTTCCAGATTAATGGTATGTGGTTCGCCACCTTTGCTGTTAGATGGCGGTGCTTGAAGAATGAAGTCGGCGGCTGTTAACTGGTCACCATCAGCGAGGATCACAGCCCGTTCTACGGCATGCCGTAGTTCGCGAATATTTCCAGGCCAACTATAAGAGCGCAGTAGCGGATAGGCGGAAGGTGCCACCTTTAGGCCACTCTTTTGATATTTTCGGGCATAATCCTCGAGGAAATGCTCCACTAATAATAGAATATCATCCTGCCGTTCCCGCAGTGGCGGAAGCTTGATTTCTACTGTATTGATCCTGTAGAGAAGGTCCTGCCGGAAGCCGCTGTCATTGACCATCTCATACAAAGGCATGTTGGTGGCGCTGATGAGTCGAATGTCGACGTCAATAGGGTCATTTGCACCCACGCGCGTTACTTGACGAGTTTGTAGAGCACTTAATAACTTCGCTTGTAAAGGGAGAGAAAGGTTACCAATTTCATCCAGAAACAAGGTTCCGCCTGATGCTACTTCGAAGCGGCCTGCCCGATCTGCCTTAGCGTCGGTGAAGGATCCTTTCTTATGACCAAACAGTTCACTTTCGAACAAGCTCTCGGGTACAGCTCCTAAGTCTACCGTAATGAACACCGTACCAGTGCGCTTCGATTGCCGGTGGATCGCACGAGCGATAAGCTCTTTACCCGTACCATTTTCTCCTAGGATCAGCACATTAGCATCGGTCTTTGCTACCTTTTCGACTAGGGTAAAAACCTGCTTCATCGCTGCCGACTGGCCTACGATCTCTGTGAATGCTTGGTCAATGTCGCCGGCTAGGACTTGCTGCTGATCGGTAAGTTGCTGCACTTTGCGGCGCGACTGACTTAATTCCAGGGCAGCTTTGATGGTAGTTAGTAAGCGTTCATTGCGCCAGGGTTTTTCCAAAAAGTCAATAGCGCCCACTTTCACACATTCTACTGCCGTTTTCACATCTGCGTAAGCGGTCATCATAATAACGCCAGTCTCCGGAGCGAGCTCTGTGACCTTCTCCAACCAGCGCATTCCTTCACTACCGGAAGTATCCCCTGTTTTGAAATTCATGTCCAACATCACCAGGTCGAAGGGCTTACCCCGCAGATGGCGTGGTAGCTGGTACGGATTGTTTTCAGTAACAACTTCGGTGAATTGGCGAGAAAGCAGCAATCGGAGGCTCAACAGGATGTCTTCTTCGTCATCGACGATCAGAATACGTGCGGCTTGTTTTGACATATGGCGCTGGTATGCTTAAGGGTTGTCATATTGTTCTATTACCAAAGATAGATGCGACCGGACAAAAGTTGCAAGAAACTGTTCATTTTTGAACAGTTTATGTCCAGATGCGCACAGAATATGGCGAAGTCTAGGAGGTGGTTGAAGATGTAAGTGGTTGATATACAGTTGTTCGTGTTTTGTGGCACGCGCATTGTCCTAAAATGGATGAGAGTTTAATATACTGTTTGCTACAAAACGTGCCGGCCGGTATAGAAAACTTCACCCGACATCGTTTTTTTGACATTTTTCACTCGTATTACCTCAACCAACCAAGTATCGTGCCGGCACGATTTTTCGCCTTAGCGAAAACCAACGACAGAAAATCATGGATAGAAAAATAGAAAAGAAAACCTGGACCTGGCAACGCATCACCCTCATTGGTGCAGGAGTAGTGCTCGCACTGTTCTTGATCTCTGCGATCTACCGGGATGCAGGAACCAGCCGCCTCAATGTAGAACGTGAACGCCTGCTACTGGATACCATCGAGCAAGGAGTATTCAAAGAGTACATTACCCTCTTTGGTGTTGTTGAGCCGATCAAGACTGTATACTTAGATGCAATCGAAGGTGGACGCGTTGAGCAGGTCTTCGTAGAGAACGGAGCAATGGTTACCAAAGGCCAGGAAATCATGCGCCTATCTAACCTTGATTTAGAACTGAATGTACTGAACCAGGAAGCGCAGATCGTAAATCAGATCAATGATATCCGCCAGACCAGTATCCTGATGGACCAGCAAAGTCTAAGTCTTAAAGATCAGGCACTGGATGTACGCTTCCGCTTGGATTTGATTGAAAAGCGGGATGAGCGCAACCAAAACCTATATACAGATAAGGTCATTTCTCAAGTTGAATTTGAGGATACTCGTGACGAGTACGAACACCTTGTTCGTCGTCAGGATTTGCTGAAGCGCACGATCGAGAAAGATTCCCTTTTCCAGATCATGCAGGAAAACCAAATGCAGACCACGCTGGATCTAATGCAGCGTAACCTGAATTTTGCGAGAAACAGCTTGTCTAACCTGACCATCAAAGCACCTATTGATGGCCAGATTTCTTCTCTGGATTCAGAAGTAGGACAGTTGATCATCCGTGGTGATCGCATTGCTCAGATCGACGTACTGGAGCAATTCAAGATTCGTGCTAACATCGACGAATTCTATATCAACCGTATCTTCCCACAGCAAGAGGGTACTTTCTTGATGGAAGGACAAACTTTCACGCTACGTATCCAGAAGATTTATCCAGAGGTGACCAATGGTTCCTTTGCAGTAGATTTAGTCTTTGTGGGTGAACGCCCTGAGCGCATCAAGCGTGGCCAGACGATTTCATTGAAGTTGTCGCTTAGTGATGATACACGAGCTATGCTTCTGGCCAAAGGTGGCTACTATCAGAGCACTGGAGGCAACTGGGTATATGTACTAGACCCTGAATCGGGAATTGCTCGCCGCCGGAACATTACGGTAGGTCGCCAGAACCCAAATTACTATGAGCTGATCGAGGGATTGCAGCCAGGTGAGATTGTCATTGTCTCTAGTTATGAGAACTATGGCGATAAAGAAGAACTCGTCCTCAAATAGCAAACATGTAAGTACCGGCGCGATTCGTCACGTCGATGAAAATAACCTGATGTGATCCATCACGTCGCAAGAATAATCATAACAAAACAGCGTCCTTAAAATCACCGACATGATAAAAACGGAGAATCTTACTAAAATCTACCGTACCGACGAGGTAGAAACTACAGCGCTCAATGAAGTGAGCATCGAAATCCAAGCCGGCGAATTCGTATCTATCATGGGCCCATCTGGATGTGGTAAATCTACCCTGATGAACATCCTAGGAATGATCGATAACCCAAGTGGCGGTAAATATACCTTCCTTGACCATGAGGTTTCCGGTTATTCAGAACGTCAACGCTCAGACCTACGTAAGAACAACATTGGCTTCATTTTCCAGAGCTTTAACCTGATTGACGAACTGACGGTATTCGAAAATGTAGAGTTGCCTTTGATCTACACCAAAGTAGGTAGTGCAGAACGCAAGCAACGCGTCGAAGAAGTGCTCGAAAAAATGAACATGATGCACCGTCGCAATCACTTCCCACAACAACTATCCGGTGGTCAGCAACAGCGTGTGGCTGTTGGCCGTGCCATCATCAACAACCCGAAGCTGATCCTTGCGGATGAGCCTACTGGTAACTTGGATAGTAATAACGGTGACGATGTGATGAAGACCCTGGTGAAATTGAACCAAGAGGGTGCTACCATCATCATGGTTACGCACTCCCAGTATTGTGCAGAGTTCGGTAACCGCATCATCCGTATGCTGGATGGCCAGGTGGTGACTGAAAATATCGTTCAGCAGTACTTGTAATCGAGGGCCATTTGGCCCTTCTGATCACCCCAAGAAGTTGACACCTTTTTACCTGCTACCTCAATGGTGGTCAGGGCGTTTTATACCCTTATTTATCGCAATAGTAGTGCTTCAATAGCACTGAAATCACCCGACTGACATGTTTAAGATTATCCTCAAATCGGCTTGGAGGCAGCTCTGGAACAACAAAGGATATAGTGCTATCAATATCCTCGGAATGGCAGTAGGCTTAGCAGTAGCTATGCTAGCCGCATTATGGGGGCAATACCACGCGGACTTTGATAAGTTCCATGCTAATGGAGCGGATATTTATAAGGCCTACCAGGATTATACGCCCACTGGCCAAGACATGAAATCTGGGTCCTCTTTACCCTATCCAATGGCAGCTGTTTTGCGCGATGAGACGCCTGGTATTAAGTATGTTGCGCTAGCTGATCGCGGGCATACCAAAAGTCTGGTGAACGGGGAAACGCAACTTCTTAAAGATGGAATTTTCGTGCAGCCCGACTTCCTTAAGATCTTTTCCTTCCCGCTCTTTGAAGGAGATATCGAAACTGCATTATCGGCCCCAAATCAGATTGTTCTTACGGAAACAACCGCTAAGGAACTTTTCGGAGCTGAGAATCCGGTGGGCAAAAGTCTTAGTATTGATGATAATATTAATCTACAGGTCACTGGTGTAATTGCTGATCCACCTGTACAGTCTACGCTGCAATTTGATTATCTACTACCACACCAGCTGAGAGAAGAACAAGAAGCGTGGGTGGCTGACGCTATCGAAAACTGGGGTAACCACTCTTTTCAAATCTATTTTCAGATGGAAGAGGGTGCAGATGCTCAGGCTGTAAAGGCATTGCACCGCGATATTTTTGTGGAAAGAGAACATGAGTTGTCAACCGCAAAATTCTCAATGCATCCACTCAGTAAGTGGCATTTGTACAGCGAGTTTGAGCAAGGCGAGGCCGTGAATGGTCTTATTCGTTATGTACGCCTTTTTGGAGTTATTGGGGTGTTAGTGCTACTGATCGCCTGCGTGAATTTCATCAATATCACCACCGCCCGAGCTGAGAAGCGAAGCAAAGAGGTGGGGGTAAGAAAAACCGTAGGAGCAGGACGAGGGGCATTGGTGACACAGTTCCTCGGCGAAGCGGGGATAAGCATGCTGTTGTCTTTTAGCCTGGCAGCCGTCTTACTCGTGCTACTGCTGCCTCACTTTAATACACTCGTAGAATCGGAAATTATTCTGCCATTTCGGTCTCTCCGTTTTTGGTTAGCCTCCATTGGTGTTATCGGAGTCGCAACCTTATTGGCCGGTAGTTATCCTGCTTTTTTCCTGACCCGCTTTGAAGCTAAGTCTGCTTTGCAGAAAAGTTTCCAGACCGGTCGTGGTACCAATATGTGGAGTCGCCGCTTGCTAGTCTCTTCACAATTCACCATTTCCATTGCGCTAATTGCTGGGAGTTTGATTGTCCATAAGCAAGTTCGCTACGCCCAAGAACGGGATAAAGGGTATGATCAGGAGCACCTCATTAGTGTGCCGAATAATGCCAATCTAAATCCCAAATTTGATGCTATTAAGACGGAATTGCTGGCTTCTAATGCGGTAGATGTGGTTACAACAGCATCGAGCCCAATTACAGATGTATGGGCTAACATGGGAAATATCGATTGGCCAGGCAAAGGTGAGGATGAGCACTTAGGCGTTGCCCTCATTGCCACCAGCGCGGATTATTTTGAAACACTGGGAATCGAGTTTTTAGCGGGCCGTCCCTTCCGATCTAATGGGGTAGATACCCTATCAATGATTGTGAATGAGGCAGCCGTAAAACGCATGGGCTTAGACGATCCACTGAGTACTCAACTAAGCTGGGATGGAATGGCCTTCCCAATCGTCGGAGTAGTGAAGGATGTCATTATGGAAACACCGTTTGAGCCGGTACGCCCAACCGTCTTTACTTATATGCCAGAGTGGAGAAGCTTTTTCATGATGCGGATGAATGAGCACCAGTCGACAGAACAGGCCTTGGCAACCATTCAACCCATTTTTGAGAAGCACGATCCTACTACCCCATTCAACTACGAATTTGTAGAGGAAACTTATTCGGAGAAATTTACCGGTACCAATTTTGTCGGTACCATAGCGCTGTTGTTTGCGGGCCTGGCGATCTTCTTGTCTGCGCTTGGTCTTTTAGGCTTGGCCTTCTATTTGGCAGAACGCCGAGCGAAAGAAATCTCCATTCGCAAAATCTTGGGTGCCACTGTGGCTCAGCTATGGCTGCTGCTTTCAAGAGAGTTCATGCTATTGATCGTTGTTGGAGGATTGTTGGCAATTCCTCTCGGAGCCTATTTTGTTGAGAGCTGGCTTGCCAATTTCACTTATCGCATAGATTTGCCTTGGTTTGTTTTTGGCATCGCAATAACGATTGCACTGTTCATTGCACTTGCCACCATCAGTGCACAAAGTATCAAGGTCGCTTTGGTTAATCCTTCTGAGCGCCTGCGCGACGACTAACATCAGCTACTTTTTGGTCTTGTCTCGTACGGGCGAGGTCGTAACCTCCAAGAATCTAATACCATGTTAAAGATCATCATAAAGTCCGCTTGGCGGCAACTCTGGAAAAACAAAGGTTACAGTACCATCAATATCGTGGGTATGGCTGTAGGGCTAGCTGTCGCAATGCTAAGTGCATTGTGGGTGCAGTACCACTCCAACTTTGATACTTTCCACGCTAATGCGGGAGATATCTATCAAGGGTACCATGATTTTACCCCAACAGGTGAGTATATGCAATCCTTCCCTGCGCTTCCGTATCCGATGGCGGATGTGCTACGGAGTGAAACACCAGGTGTAAAGCATGTGGCTATTACCGATTGGGGGACGACCAAGAGTTTGGTGAAAGGGGAGACCCGGCTTCTGAAATATGGTTACCATGTGCAGCCTGACTTTTTGAAGATCTTCACTTTCCCTGTTCTTCAGGGAGATATCGAGACAGCTCTGTCTCAGCCCAACCAAATCATTCTTACTGAATCAACTGCCGAAGAATTATTCGGTACCGCTGACCCAATGGGGAAAAGCGTCACCATCGACGACAACCTCAATTTGCAGGTGACTGGCATTATCACTGACCCACCGGCACAGTCTAGTTGGCAGTTTGATTACCTATTGCCGCACCTCCTAAAAGAAGAGCGTGAGCCATGGGTGGCTGATGCTGTTAATAATTGGAGTAATCAGTCCTTCCAGATCTATTTCCAAATGGAAGAAGGAGGGGATGCGCAAGCAGTGCGCGATTTGCACAGGGATATTTTCCTGGAAAGGGAAGGTGAGTTCTCCGTGTCAAAGTTTGGTGTTTATCCATTGCATCAGTGGCATTTATACAGCGAGTTTGAAAACGGGGTGGCCGTGAATGGCCTTGTCCGGTACGTGCGCCTCTTCGGTATTATTGGTGCGTTAGTGCTATTGATTGCTTGCGTAAACTTCGTCAACATCACCACTGCTCGCGCAGAGAAACGAAGCAAGGAGGTTGGAGTTCGCAAGGCGGTAGGCGCACAACGTAGTACCTTGATCACTCAGTTTCTCGGTGAGGCTGGTGTTACGATGATGTTGTCATTTACGCTTGCTGTGATACTGCTAGCACTACTGTTGCCACACTTCAATACTTTGGTCGATTCGCAGATCTCTCTGCCGTTTGATTCATCCTTGTTCTGGTTGTCATCGCTTGGTGTACTATTGCTCACTACCTTACTGGCCGGTAGCTACCCAGCATTTTTCCTCACTCGTTTTGAAGCTAAGTCTGTTTTGCAAAAGAGCTTCCAAACGGGCCGTGGCACGAACATGTGGAGTCGTCGACTTTTAGTGTGTTCTCAGTTCACCGTTTCTATTGCCTTGATCGCCGGTAGCCTTATTGTCCATAAGCAGGTGAAGTACGCGCAAGAGCGAGATATGGGCTACAATCAAGAACACCTCCTAAGTGTACCTAATACGCCGGGCTTAGATCCTAATTTCGATGCGATCAAGACTGAGCTCCTTGCCAGCAACACCGTTGAATACGTAAGTGCATCGGGTAGCCCAATCACCGGCGTCTGGTCGAACATGGGGAATATCTACTGGCCAGGACGTGGCGAAGAAGAGAGTGTAAGTTTCGCTTTTATCGCTACGAGTGCCGACTATTTTAAAACGCTTGAGATTGATATGGCAGAAGGCCGGGCATTCCGCGGTAATGGAGCGGATACACTGGCTATGATTGTTAATCAAGCTGCCGTAAAGCGCATGGGTCTTGATGATCCATTGGCTACTCAGCTTACCTGGAACGATGTCAATTTCCGCATCATTGGTGTTACTGAGGATATCATTATGGAAACGCCTTTTGAGCCGGTACGCCCTACCGTGTTTATCTATAACCCCGGTTGGAGAAGCGTGTTTTTGATGCGTTTGAATGCCAATCAGCCAACGGATCAAACGCTTGCTGCAATAGGGCCGATCTTTGAAAAACACGATCCAAATACTCCGTTCAACTACGAGTTTGTAGAGGAGACCTACTCTAGCAAGTTCAGCCATACCAATTTTATCGGAACGGTAGCCTTGCTCTTCGCTGGTCTTGCAGTATTCCTATCCGCTTTAGGCTTGTTGGGCTTAGCGCTATACCTCGCTGAGCGCCGCGCCAAGGAAATTTCTATTCGCAAGGTGCTTGGTGCTTCGGTAGCACAGCTTTGGCTTTGGCTATCGCAGGAGTTTATGTTACTCATCGTTTTGGGTGGCTTACTGGCGATACCACTGGGCGCTTATTTCACCGAAGGGTGGCTTTCGAATTTCACCTATCGAATCAATCTGCCCTGGATCGTTTTCGGTATCGCAGTAGGTATTGCCTTGTTTATCGCTTTAGCCACGATTAGTGTGCAAAGTATAAAGGCAGCCTTGGTGAATCCGGCAGATCGCTTGAAAGACGATTAGGCGATTCGAGTTGCCTAGAATCTTTCATTATTACAAAAGTGCCAATCCTTAAAACATGCTACAACACACCCTTAAGACGATATTCCGACAATTGCGCAATAGCCCATTGTTCACCAGTATTCACCTACTGGGGCTGACAATTGGTATTGGGGCTGTGCTGGTCATCTTCCTGTTCATCCGTCAAGAATTGAGTTATGATCGATCTTATGCGGGAGCAGAAAACATTCACCGCCTGGTGATCGTCAGTACGAACCAGGGAGAAGTGGACTATAGCGAAGGGAACCCCTATCCTGTGCCTGCTGCCCTGCGCAACGAAATCCCTGGTCTCGCTCATGTTTCTGGTATCCACTATCAAGGTAGCGGCATTGTACGCGTGCCTGGCCAGGATCACCAACGCCTGGAGGAGGTCGTGTTTGCGGATGAAGAATTCTTGCAAATTTTTGATTACGAAAGTAAGCCTGCAGTTAACCCAGCGGTTTTAGCCCAGCCTGGTGAAGCACTCTTATCAAGCTCTACCGCAGAACGTCTATTCGGAAAAGAAAATCCGGTAGGAAAAACGCTTAATGTAAATACGGATTTACAAGTCAATATCGCTGGAGTATTCCCTGATCAAACCCGTGCTAACCTTCAACCAGATGTGCTGGTGTCATTGGCTACTTTGCCAGAAGAGTTACACGGCTTTGACCGCACCAGTTGGGGAGTCAGTATTGGCGGAGCCACCTACGTAAAATTAGCTGCTGGCGAAACGCCTGCCCAGTACGAGCGAAGCCTGGCTGGATTTGTAGATAAGTACATGAGCGGAGAAGATGAAGGCTTTCAACATCGGTTGGAGCTGCAGCCTGCTGTCGATATTCACTTTGATACCCGCTTTGATGGCCTGACGAGTACTTCAACGGTCAACCCGACTTACTTGTGGGTTGCGGCAGCAATTGGTCTACTCATTTTACTCATGGCCTGCTTCAATTTTGTGAATCTTTCCTTGGCACAAAACCTGACCAAGAGTCAGATGATTGGCATGCGCAAAGTGCTGGGAGCAAGTGGTAATCAGCTTTGGCTGCAAAACTGGGGTGAAGCCCTGGTGTTGAGTTTGCTAGCCGGTACGGGCGGCATACTCTGTTTGCAATGGGCACTGCCGCAGGTAGAAGAGCTATTGCAAAGAGATATATACTTCGGCGGTCTCGCCGATCTTTCTGTTTGGAGTTTTGTTTTGCTCAGCCTGTTATTCGTCAGTCTAGTGGCTGGCGGATATCCGGCTTGGGTTATCGCCCGTAAACGTCCGCAAGAAGTTTTGGGTAATAGTAAGCTGGTGAGTAATCGTGGACAAGGTCGTCTGCGACAAGCTATGGTTTTGGCTCAGTTCGTGATCACGCTACTTATGATTTGTAGCGCCATCACGGTGTCTCGCCAGTTAGAGTTTTTGAAGAATAAGGATTTGGGTTTCCGTCAGGATGCAATTGTGCAGGTGGCAATGGGAGAGCCTGGCTTGGATGCGCAGTTGCGCGAAGAATGGAGCCGTCATGCTGGTATCGAGTCTGTAAGCTTTAGCCTGGGAGCACCTACTTCCGGTAATCGCTTGAATACCTCTTATTACCCGAAAGGGCAAGATCCAAAGAATAGTACGACCGAAATGGGCATCAAGCCTGTGGACGAGCATTACGCTGAGACCTACGACCTCCAAATGTTAGGAGGCCGCTTTATATCAGCAGCCGATGCACGTCTCATGGAGGACCGTATCCAGGAGGAAAATGCGAATTGGCCGATTGTTATTAATGAGAGGCTAGCCAGAGACTTGGGGCATAGTGATCCGGCAACAGCGGTAGGCGATCATATTATTTTAGGGGTGAACAATGCTGATGCAGAGATCGTGGGTGTCGTTCGCGATTTCCATACGCACTCTCTTCACGATCAAGTACAGCCGATGGTGTTGGCGCCAGTTTCGGGTTTGTACTATGAAGTAGGAGTGAAAATCAATCCAGCGCAGCTGAGTGGTGTAGTGCCGTTCTTGCAGGAAAGCTGGAAGGCTAGATTCCCAGACCAATATTTCGATTACAGTTTTCTGGATGAATCGCTGGCAGGGCAGTACCTCAATGAGGATCGTACCAGTGCCTTGCTACAGTCCTTCACAGGCTTGGCCATCTTTATCGCATGTCTGGGGCTATTTGGCCTTACTGCCATTATGGTGCGTCAGCGTCGTAAGGAGATTGGCTTGCGCAAAGTACTGGGAGCGTCTGTTGGTCAATTATGGGCCATGCTCTCCAAGGATATGATCCGTCTATTGGGAATTTCTATTCTGGTGGCAGCTCCACTGAGCTGGTGGGCAATGAACCGCTGGCTTGCCGATTTCGCTTACCGAGTTGATGTACATCCGGCCACCTTTGTCATTGGTGGAATTGTACTCCTGGTCATTGCCTTACTGACGGTCAGTGGACAGGCAGTGCGGGCAGCCCTGGCTAACCCGGTTGAGGCGCTCCGCAACGAGTAAGTCCCTTTTTACAACCCAACTCAAGCACACAAAAAACGATTGACACCCCACTAAAACCCGATTTATGTAGCGCCAAAAACAAAGGATTATGCTGTTTAATTATTTGAAAATTGCCCTACGGAAACTGTCGCGTCACAAGACCTTCAGTGCTATCAATCTATTGGGCCTTACGCTGGGTACTATTTGCTGTTTGTATATGGTACTCTATGTGCAGCATCATAATAGCTACGATAAACACCATGCGGAAGTGGAGAATATCGTGCGGGTCCGAACGGACTTGTCCTTGGGTGGTGCTTCCGATTGGACGCATATGGCTACCTGCTCTCCGCCCATTCCACTAGCTATCCAAGCTGATTTTCCGGAGGTGGAACTGGCCGCTCGTGCTTGCCCGCCCATTGGCGTAGAACAGCAGTTGATTCGAATTGGCGAAGAGGCATATTACGAGACACCTGGTTACTATGTAGATAGTACCTTCTTCCAAATATTAGAGTATCATTTCATTGAGGGCAATCCGGAATATGCACTGGATCAGCCCTTCTCCATTGTTATCTCTGACCGACTGGCCAAGAAGTACTTTGGTGATAAATCGCCTATGGGCGAAACCATTGAAGTAGGCGACTGGGGGGATGCTGCTCCGTTCCAAGTGACAGGGGTTATTGACTACAGTTTGGGTTCTACGCACTTGGAGAGTGATATGTTCTTAAGCATGAATGCGGGTGATCTGGGGCAGTTCGTGCGAGGAAACAACAGTTGGGCGGGCAACAATTTCTTGTACGCCTACCTAAAGTTAGCGCCCGGTACCCAACCAGAAGCTTTAGCCGCTAAGCTTCCAAAATTCCTTCAAGTGCACGGTGGTGATCAGCTCAAAGAGGCTAAAATGGACAAGGTCCTGCACCTACAACCCATACGAGAGATTCATACCCGTGCCGACCTTTCTGCAGATGTGGCAGGTACCACAAGTCCGGTTTTCTTAAGGTTACTGTTGATCATCGCGGTCTTTATTCAGTTGGTAGCCTGTATCAACTTCATGAACCTTACTACAGCTAGAGCAACGCGTAGCTCGCGAGAGGTTGGAGTTCGCAAAGTGGTAGGTGCTCAACGAGGGGCACTCTTCAACCAGTTTTTAGTGGAGAGCTTGTTGCTTTCTTTCCTATCCGTAGGCTTAGCGGTACCAATTATTCACCTGCTGATGCCAACGCTGAATGATCTGACAGGTGCAGGAATCGCTTTGAATTTTACCCCTTCTAATTGGCTGTTGCTACTTGGTATTGCTGTGCTCACCGGCTTGCTTGCAGGTTGTTATCCGGCCTTGTATCTATCGGCGTTCAAACCATTGGCGCTATTCAACAATTGGAGTACAAATCAGGGGAGAGCATCATGGTTGCGGCAAGGACTTGTTGTGGGCCAAATGATGGTGGCTTCTGTATTGGTAATTGCTGCAGTAGTTATTCATACGCAGGTGAGTTTCATGCTCAACAAGGACCTGGGCTATGAGAAAGAACAGAAGATCGTCTTCGATCTGCAAGGAGCTGAGGAGGGGCATGATTTATCCACCTTCCGGGATGGATTACTACGCATGCCAGAAGTGCAAAACGCCACTTCTACCGTAAGTACGCCGGTGCAGTATTTGCTGCGCGATATGGCATTGTACAAAGACGGAGAAACCATGCAGGAGGCCCAGATCGTGTGGCTCAATTATGTGGATGAAAACTACCTGGACGTACTCAAAGTAGACATGATATCCGGCCGTATGGTAGGGCCAGAAGACATTAGCGAGGACGATACCCACGCTCGTGTGGTAGTGAATGAGAAGGTTTTGGAGCAGTATCAAATACCGCTGGAGGAAGCTATCGGTAGCACCTTGAAGTCGGAGTTCTCCGGAATGAATTTCGAACTGACCATCATTGGCGTTACAGAGAATATCATCAGCCAAAAGCTGACGGATGAGATCCGCCCATTTGCCCTGTTTGCTGGAGATCCAGATGACTTAGGATACGTCATTGCTGATATTTCAACTACGGATTATAAGCAGTTCCTGGCGAAAGCAAATGAACACTGGGAGGCTACACTTCCAGGACTTCCATTCCAATATTCCTTCTTGGATGAAGAGGTGACAAAACTCTATGATACAGAGCAGACCTTATCCAGCATAATCAGCACCTTCACCATGGTGGCGATCTTGATCGCCTGCCTTGGCCTGTTTGGTTTGTCGGTATATGCAGCCGAGCAAAGGCGCAAGGAAGTAGGTATTCGGAAAGTCCTTGGTGCGAGTGTCCAGAGTCTGGTTGGTTTGCTTTCTCGCGAATTCTTAGTGCTAGTGGTAGTCGCCTTGGTGTTGGCCTCTCCGATTGCTTATCTGATTATGCAGAAGTGGCTGACCAACTTCGCTTACCAGACGCCCATCCACTGGTGGATTTTTGGGCTATCGGCTGGCATCACGCTGCTCATTGCATTTTTGACGGTAAGTTTCCAGGCCGTACGTGCTGCTGTAGCCAACCCCATTGGAGCGCTTCGTGACGAATAGATTATTTGCTTGATTTTTTGGATGACCTAAGCCCTGCAGTTGAACTCTTACATACCACCTTAAGCGAACAGTATGATTAAAAACTATCTCAAAATCGCCTGGCGCAATTTGCAGCGTCAACCTGGGTTTACACTCCTGAACATGCTGGGGCTAGCCATCGGTATGGCTGGCTTTCTCTTCCTGGTGATATATATCCGGGATGAATTGAGCTATGATAATTTCTTCTCGAAAGCCGATCAAATCTATCGAGTAGCACTCGACCGAAAATACCCAGATCGTAGCCGCCAGTACGCTATCATTCCGCACAGCTACGCTGAGGCGATGAAGTCGGAGTATCCAGGGATCAAAGAAACGACTCGTCTATTCTACTTTGGCCCCGCCAATCAACTGCTTCGCAGAGGGCAGGAGACTTTCCGGGAAGACAAAATCATCGGTGCGGATAGTACCTTTTTCGCGGTCTTTGATCTTCCGCTCATCTTAGGGAAACCTGATCAAGCACTGACCGATCGCAACGCCCTCGTACTAACCGAGAGTATGGCCGAGAAGTACTTTGGCCCAAACTGGTCGAACCAAAACATTATTGGTGAAGTAATCGAGCGTGTCCAAAACGATGAGGACTATGTGGTAAGCGGTGTCTGCGCGGATATGCCTTCTAACTCACACCTTGAGTTTGATTTTCTGCGCGCCGCTTCTGGCCTGGATTTTCTGCAAGGTGATCAAAATTTCCTCAGCTTCTCTGCAATGACGTATTTGCTCCTGGATGAGCAAACCGATCCGGCTTTGTTGGAACGGCAATTCCCCGATCTGGTGGTGAAGTATGCTTCCGGGCAAATTCTCAATCACTTTGGTGTGGATTATGCCACCTATCAGGATCAAGGAAATGGCTATGTCTATACCCTGAATAACCTGAAGGACATCTACCTCGACTCTAAATTAGAGGGAGAGATTAAGGTGCCTGGTTCTAGAGATCGCTTGTATTTCTTCTCTATAATCGCACTGCTGATTATTGTCATTGCGGGCATCAACTTTGTGAACCTGTCAACAGCGCGTTCCGCTGGGCGTGCCCGTGAGGTAGGCATCCGAAAGACACTAGGCTCCGAACGGGGGCAACTCATTACACAGTTCCTGGCAGAAGCAGTACTCATTAGTAGTTTGGCCGCCATCGTTGCGGGAGTATTGGTAGGCTTAGCTCTGCCGTGGTTCAACGACCTGACGGAAAAGGACTTTAGCAGGATGCTGCTCTTGTCTCCTTTCTATATTGGCCTTTTGGTAAGCCTGGCCTTGGCTACAGGTGTAGCTTCTGGTTTATATCCAGCCTTCTTCATTTCTTCTTTCCGTCCGTTGGAAGTGCTGCAAGGCCGCTTGCTACAAAACACCAAAGGTGGCGGACTCCGAAACGTTTTGGTGATTGGCCAGTTCGCTATCTCGATCTTTTTGATTGTAGCGACGATCCTCATTTATCAACAGCTTCGCTACACCCAGAATAAAGCATTAGGCTTCAGTAAAGAGAGCCTTATCACCTTACAGAATACCGGTGGCCTGACGCCTCAACAATCGGAGACTTTCCTTAATCAGATGCAAGACCTACCCGGAGTGGTAGCAGCCAGTGGCTGTAGTGCCGTCCCGGGGCAGTTTTATTTCGGTATTTCCTTTAAGCCACCAGGCGCGGATGAGATGACCACTGGTAGCGGACTAGTAGTAGGGGAGCAGTACGTAAACTGTATGCAGATGGATCTAGTAGCAGGTCGTGAATTCTCTACTGACTTTGCCGATTCACTATCACTGATTGTCAATGAAGCAGCCGTTCGTGAAATGGGGCTTGATGATCCGATCGGTCAACGGCTCACTACCTCTGATGGTTGGTTAAACCCTGATCCGGATAACCCAGCAGTGTACCGCATCGTTGGCGTGCTGCAGGATTATCATTTCCAATCCTTACACCACGATATCTCTCCGCTCTTCCTGGTACATGCAGACCGAGGAGGTGGCGCCGGAGTTACACCGCAAATTTCGGTGCGTTTAGGCGCTGGAAACCCGCAAGGAACTCTAACGCAGATAGAAGGCTTGTGGCGTCAGCATCAACCTGATGTGCCATTGTCTTATCTCTTTATGGACCGCGAGTGGGCCAAGCTGTATACCCAGGAAGCGACTGCTCGTAAGGTGTTTATCCTCTTCACTGTACTAGCGATTATCATTGCCTGCATGGGATTGTTTGGATTGGCCGCCTATTTGGTGGAGAAACGCCGTAAAGAAATAAGTATCCGCAAGGTATTGGGAGCTTCAACTACCGGAATTGTGCAGCTGCTTTCTAGTGATTTCTTGAAGTTGGTAGTCATCGCGCTGGTCATTGCTTCGCCTTTAGCGTACTACTTCATGGATCAGTGGTTGCAGAACTTCGCCTATCGAATTGGCATTGCCTGGTGGGTGTTCATTGCCGCTGGCGGTTTAGCCCTTTTGATTGCCTTCGTTACGGTAGGCTTACAGAGTATTAAAGCAGCATTAGCCAACCCGGTTAATGCACTGAAGAACGAATAAAATATGCTGATGACCGACTGATGATTGAGATTTAATCACCCACGAAATCTACCCGGATGCATTATTTGAAACTAGCCTTAAGGCACCTACTCAAGCGGCCACTATTCAGTGGACTAAACCTCTTGGGCTTAACGATCAGTATGGCTGGAGCTTTGCTGATTGGCCAGTTCGTATACAGTGAGTTACAGACGGATCAGTTTCTCGCGGAGCCCGATCGCACTTATCGCTTGCTGCGAACTTCGACTATCAATAATGCACCTTACGATATTGGGGTTACATCAGCACCATTTAAGGATGCGCTGCTAACCGATTTCCCACATGAGATTGCCGATGTAGTTCGGGTACGGCCTTTCAATGAGCCCGTACTCCGCGTGGAGAATACGACCTTCTCTAACGAGCAGATCTGTAGTGTAGATTCCAACTTCATAGCCTTCTTTGGCTTGTCTCTACAGAGAGGACAAGCATCTACCGCCTTGAATCAACCTAGCACGGCGGTTATTACTCCGGCTGCTGCCGAACGCTTTTTTGGACCTAATGTCGATCCGTTGGGAGAGACTTTCCAAATTGGCACCTCTGATCCGTTTACGGTAACGGGGATTATCGCGCCGCTACCGGGCAATAGCCACCTGGAATTTGATGTGCTGGTATCTATCAATACCTACAGCAGCAGTGCCTGGTGGTCTGAATGGTGGTGGAACAGCTTGGGCACCTATGTGAAATTACAACCTGGGGTCCAAGCCAGTGTATTGGCACCACAACTGCCGGGTTTCATGGATAAGTACTTCGGTGATGATTTCGAAGCCAATGGCAATCGAATTGACTTGAAACTAGAAGCAGTTACAGATACCTATTTTGCTGCAGATACCCGCTACGATTTCGTGCGCCACGGTAACTATCGCATGGTGCAAATATTTGCGGTGGTAGCGCTATTGCTATTGGGCATCGGTTGTGCTAATTATATCAACCTGACCACTGCTCGTACTTCGGAGCGTTTGCAGACCATTTCTGTTATGCGCACGCTAGGAGCAAAACGCCAACAAATTCATTGGCAATTGCTTCTGGAAGGCGGCTCGCTAGCGGTACTCAGTACGATACTAGCCATTTTGCTTAGTCTGCTGGTGTCTGATCGGTTTGCTACCTATTTCGATTTCCAAATTCCAGTCACTTTCTCCATTAGTGGATGGATTCTAGCAGGCGTTCTAGGCTGCGGCCTCATGATTTTGTTGGGCGCCTGGTTCCCAGCAAGCTATTTGAGTCGAATGAAGGTGCAGGCTGGTCTAGTGGCCGATCAGCGACGTACAGGTCTGCTCCGACGAGGGCTGGTTACAGCGCAGTTTGTACTATCGATAGCCCTCATCTGTAGCACTTTATTGATCCGTGATCAACTGGCGTACCTGCAGGAAAAACCACTAGGGTTTGACTCCGAAGGAATACTCACCGCTCCGGCTTACAATAATGATGTCTATGATCAACGTACTCGTTTGGCCAACTACTTGCGGGATCAGCAGAGTATTCGATCGGTTAGCTATGCGTCGGGCCTGCCAGGCGGTTTTTATGATGCCACGACCTTAGCAGTCGAAGGGTTTGATAATACTGTACGTATGCGTACGCTCTTCACGACGGGAGATTATCTGGATGCATTGGATATCTCCATTGTAGCAGGGCGCAACTTCGATTCCATGCTGGCCAGCGATTCTACAGAAGCAGCCATCATCAATGAAAGAGGCGTAACGGAGCTTGGCTTAACTGCCGAAACAGCTCTGGGGCGTTCACTGACGCTAACTATGTTTGACAGTATTCCCAAGCGAATCATTGGAGTAGTTGAAGACTACCATTTTACCAGCTTGCATGCTGCTATAGAACCACTAGTCATCACCTATTCTGACTGGCCCGGCATTTTGACCATCGAAGCAGAAGAAGGACAGTCGGCAGAGGCCTTACTGGCGCTTCGCCAAACTTGGGATCGATTCTCTCCTAACTATCCACTGAGCTATGCCTATCTGGATGATGATTTGAGAGATTTGTATTCGGAAGAACAACAAACCAGTCGTCTGCTCAGCTTTTTCGCCTATCTGGCCATTTTCGTTTCCTGCTTGGGCATTTTCGGTTTATCCGCGTTTGCGGTAGCGAAAAGAATGCGCGAAATCAGTATCCGAAAAGTACTGGGTGCGTCTGCGCATCATTTGCTGGGGTTGCTACTCACAGATTTTGTTGGCCCCATCATTATTGCACTACTACTCGCGGTACCCATTGCCTGGTTTTTCATCGACCGCTGGTTAGACACCGTTGCCTACCATGCTTCTATCAGTTGGACGGTCTTCTTAATAGGCGGAGCATTAGCATTGATTTTGGCCCTTTGCACCGTGAGTGTACAGAGCTTCCGTGCATTGGGAATGAATCCAGCTGAGCACTTACGAAAGGAGTAGTATAGCCTTTATTGTTTTCCACTTTCACCTGACAAAAACAGAAACCTATGTTATCCACAAACATCAGAATCGCGTTTCGGCATTTACGCAACAACAAGTTCTTTACTGCCCTGAATATCCTAGGCTTGGCCCTAGGTTTGGCAGTAGCAATGATCATTGGCTTGTGGTTGCGAGATGAGCTTTCTCACAACAAGTATTACACCAACTACGATCGCATCGTAAACGTCATGCAAAACAACACTTTTGATGGCGTAGTAGAAACCTGGTGGAGCCAACCCAAACAAACGGCTCCAGCGCTACGAGATAATTACGGTAGCCACTTTGAGCATGTCGTACTCAGTTCCTGGAATAACACCCATACGCTAAAGGAAGGGGAGAATCTAATCAACTTCAGTGGTGTTTTTGCGGAGGCTGCCCTACCGCATATGTTGGAGCTGAAGATGCTTGCTGGTACACGTTCTGGCCTGGATGACCCTTATTCTATTCTGATATCAGAACGCACCGCAGAGACACTTTTTGGAACGATTGATGCAACCGATGAAGTGCTGACGCTGAATGAAGAAACAGAAGTCAAAATTGCCGGTGTTTACGAACATCCACCAGAAAATGCAGCCTACTATGGCACTGAGTTCTTTGGCAGCTGGGAGCTGTACAAGCAAGACCTACCGGAATGGTTAAGTTGGGGTAACAGCTGGTTTCGCGTGGTAGCCCAACTAAAAGAAGGAGAGGATGTAGCGGAAGTATCTAACCTGATCAAGGATGTAAAAAAAGACCTGATGGCGGAGGACGAAGGTCTGCGCTTTAATCCACAAATCTTTTTGCACCCGATGACCGACTGGCGGTTGTATTCTGATTTTGAAAACGGAATTAGCGCTGGTGGCCGTATCACTTACGTGCGTTCGTTTGCCATTATTGGCTTGGTTGTGCTCTTGTTAGCCTGTATCAATTTTATGAACCTCAGTACAGCGCGTTCCGAAAAACGTGCGCGTGAGGTAGGCATTCGTAAGACGATGGGCTCTCGCCGCGGACAATTGATAAGCCAGTTCTACAGTGAGTCTTTGCTTTTGACCGTTGCTGGTGCGGGAATTGCTATAGCCTTGGTTTGGGCCTTACTGCCGGCGTTCAATGAGATTTCGGACAAGGAGGTGGTAATGCCTTTCGATAATGTGATGTTTTGGTTGACGCTTGGTGGCTTTTGCCTCCTGACCGGGCTGTTGGCTGGTAGCTATCCCGCCTTGTATCTGTCGTCCTTTAGACCCGTTAGTGCCTTGAAAGGTGGTCGTAAAGTTGGAGCAATTAAGAACCGTCCTCGCCAGGCTTTGGTGGTCGTTCAATTTGCCGTTTCCATTGTCCTTATCATCGCTACAATGGTGGTATTCCAACAGACCCAGTTTGCTAAGGATCGCCCTATTGGCTTCAACCGGGAAGGAGTTATTGGTCTGCCTTTACGTAGTCCACAAATCAGCGATAGATTTACCAGTTTCCGCGAAGAATTGTTGGCTACTGGAATGGTAGAAGAGGCGGCTAAAGCAGAGGCCTCTATTACTTCGACTTATATCACAAATAGTGGCTTTGATTGGGAAGGCAAACCAGATGAGTTTCAAGATGAATTCGTGACGCTACGCGTTACGGAAGAATTTGGAGAGGTGATCGGCTGGAATATCATTCAGGGGCGTGACTTCTCACGAGAGTTCGCAACGGACTCCCTCGCTTTTGTGATCAACGAAGCAGCTGTTGATTACTTTGGTTTTGATGATCCTATTGGTCAGCAGATCGATTGGGGAGACAACGAGATCTATACTATAATTGGTGTCGTGCAAGATATGGTGACCCAGTCGCCGTATACGCCCGTCAAGCAAACGATGTTCTTTATTGATCCGGATCGCTCTCATCATAGCCTGATTAAGCTGAAAGGAGGTGCTAATACCAGTGCAGCCTTAGCAGCGGTAGAGGGTGTCTACTCCAAGTTTGACCCCGTCAATCCTTTTGATTACCAGTTTGTAGATCAGCAGCACGCTCAGAAGTTTGAAGAAGAGGATCAGCTTGGAAAACTAGGAGGGTTCTTTACCCTACTCGCCATTTTCATTAGCTGTTTGGGGCTATTCGGCATGGCCGCTTATGTTGCCGAGCAACGTTCTCGGGAGATTGGTATTCGTAAGGTATTGGGAGCAACAATTTCCAGTATTGTCGGCCTCATCTCCTCCGACTTCATTAAGCTGGTATTGATCTCCATGCTGCTGGCCTGCCCTGTTGCTTACCTGATCATGCAAGGCTGGTTGGAGAATTTCGCTTATCGAATTGACCTAGCCTGGTGGACTTTTGTAGTGGCCGGCGGACTGGCCCTTTCCATTGCCTTTGTTACAGTAGGCCTACAAAGCCTCAAAGCGGCGATCGCCAATCCGGTCGAGGCACTCAAGAATGAATAGAAACCGCACTTTAAATTTTGGTGCAGCACTAACTGATTTATTAGTAACCATAAATACCTTACACCATGTCTCACATTGCTATACCCATCCCCAAAGGCAAGGGGAAACAGGAAATTGAAGTAGAGATCACCATCAACGGTGAAAAACAACAGGTGCACTACAAAGTAGAGCTCTTCTACTGGGAAGAGTGTGAGATACCTACCGTGAACCGGGTTGAGTGTATCCGCAATCTGCTCAATGATTATGATGAGGATTGGGCCCTGTATTACATCGGAGAACCTAATGAAGAGTTTATTCCGATCACCTTCATCCGCAAAGAGGATTGGGAGCGTAAGCGCCGCTTGAAACTTGCGGACTTGTAGCGCCACCCCACACCGAGACTGTTGACCAAAATCAAAAGCTATAATCATGCATAAGCTAAAAATCGCTCTTCGCTATCTGCGTAAAAACCGCCTTACCACCAGTCTGAATGTTCTGGGCTTGGCGGTGGGAATAGCAACCTTCCTTTTGATCCAGAACCACGTCAATTTTGAGCGTAGTTATGATCAGTTTTACGCAAATTCAGAGGAGGTTTTTCGTCTAAATACGCTCTGGGGATTTGAGGGTGAGGAAGAGCGCTACGCTACCACACCACCACCGCTAGCGGATGTCGTCCGTGAGCAAATCCCAGAGGTAGAAGCAATCTGCCGGGTGTTTTACTGGTCAGACTACACCATGCGTGCGGACAATGATCACGAGCGCGTCTTCCGGGAGACGAATGCTTATGCTGCTGATGAAGACTTCTTTAAGGTGCTGGATTACGGTCTACTGGCAGGTGACCCTGAAACGGCACTCAAGGAGCCGGCTTCCGTGGTGCTTCCTAAGTCTGCAGCGATTCGCTACTTCGGAGAAGAGGCCTTTGAGAAAGGCGAAATTCTTGGTCGTCAGCTTTTGGGTGGAAAGGATGCTGGTACTCCTTGGAACATTACGGGTATCATGGAAGACCAGCCAGAAAACTCCCATCTGCAGTTCGAAATGCTTGTGAGCTCCATTAGCTACCCCGACGATTTGTACCGCAACCAGGTTTGGAGCTGGAATATCATGCATACCTACCTGCGCACCAAGGCCAATAGCGGTGCTGATAAAGATCGCTTGCAAGCAAAGTTGAAGCAAATTGCAGAGGAGTATACGCTAGCTAATATGTCGTTTGCAGAAGCAAATCCAGAGCAACTAGCAACTGTGGATTTTGACTACCCACTGCAAGCTGTTACCGACATTCACCTTACTTCCAACTACCTGCGCGAAATGAGGCCCAATGGTAATGCCACCTACGTGAAACTCTTCCTTTGGGCGGCTTACCTGGTACTCTTTATGGCCGTTATCAACTTCATTAATCTAGCAACTGCCCAAGCTACACGCCGCGCTACGGAAACTGGTGTGCGCAAGATTATGGGCGCTAGCTACGGTAGCTTAGTTCGTCAGCATCTAACGGAGTCGCTGCTGACTGGAGTATTGGCTGGATTATTTGCACTGGTACTGGTTACGACTTGGGACCAAGTGGCTACTACTTGGATGGGTAGGACGGCGGATATGGCCCGTTATTCGGAACCTGAATTCCTACTGCAGTTGGCCGGCTTAAGTGTATTGACAGGACTGCTGGCCGGGCTTTACCCAGCTATTTATCTGAGTCGTTTTGCCTCTGCGGAGGTTCTCCGTGGGCGTCAGATGAAATTTGTCTCTGATCGCGGCCTGCGCAATGGTCTTCTAGTGTTCCAGCTAGGATTATCCATGCTGCTCATTGCCGGGAGTTGGACGATCTACCAGCAGGTCAAGTATTTTCAAGATAAAGAACTCGGTTTTGCGAAAAACAACCTCTTGATCATTGAGAATGACCGGGAGATTGATGAGCGGAAAGACGCCTTTAAAACAGAATTAGAAACCCATCCTGGCATTGCTACAGCCGGATTCTCTAATGGCCTACCGGGACAGACCCGCTACCAGATGCGCAATTTCCGTCCGGAAGGGCAGGAAGATGGTACTGGCCTGAATTGGATACTCGCAGACGATAGCTTCCTGCCAACACTTGATGTGGAAATGATTGCGGGCCGCAACTTCCAGGCTCGTAGTAGCCGCGATAGTTTGGGGATCATCCTCAACGAAGCAGGGGTGAGGGAGCTGAATCTGGAAAACCCGATTGGCCATATGTTGATCAAAAATGAGGGGCGTGATGATGAAGAGCGTTTGCAAGTGATTGGTGTGGTGAAGGACTTTCATCTACAGTCTTTGCACGATGAAATCCCGCCGCTTGGTTTTTGCTATTTCAAAGATTTCGTCTTCAAAGACTATATCAGCGTGCGCCTTACTGGTGATGATGTTAGTGGTGCGCTTGCCCATGTGGAAAGTCGCTGGGAAGCCTTTGAGCCGGGGGTGCCATTGCGGTACAGCTTCCTGGATGAGGACTACAATCAGCTGTTTGCTTCGGAGGTGCAGCTGAGCCGCTTGTTTAGCGTGTTTACAGCCTTGGCTATGCTGATTGCTGGTCTGGGGCTATTCGGCCTGATCAGCTTGTTGCTAGCGGAGCGGGTGAAAGAGATTGGTGTGCGCAAGGTCTTGGGGGCCTCGCTCAGTCAAATTGTACTCTTGCTAAGTAGGCAGTTTCTCTGGTTAATGGTCATTGCTTTTGTGATCGCTGCGCCTCTGGTTTGGTACGGTAGTACCCAATGGCTACAAAACTTTGCTTATGCCATTGACTATGGACCAGGATCGATCTTGCTGGCTGCTGGCGGCATCTTCCTATTGGGCATGTTGACAGTGGGAGTAAGAGCATTACGGGCGGCATCGGCAAACCCTGTCCAAGCACTAAAGAATAATGAATAAGACGACTCTTGGTGAGTCAAGCCTAGCCCATTAATACACTATCTGATTTGATTTAAACTTGTAAAAATCACGCGACAATGATCCATCTAAAACTAGCTTGGCGCCAATTGCGCAAGCATCGCTTTTTTACCCTGCTCAATGTACTCGGACTTACAGTGGGGCTTGCTGCTGCTGTGGCATTATTCCTGTATGTACAGAAGGAGAATTCTTTTGACGCCTATCACCAGCATGCGGATCGTATTGTACGAGTCAATCTAGCAGTCGAATATGATGGTGATTCTGAGCAGTGGGCGACTGCCCCCAATATTACTGGACCTGCTCTGGTAGAAGAAATTCCGGAAGTGCAGGAGTATGTCCGTTTTCTACATCACAACTTCGGTCGTACAGCATCCGTTGCCTATGGTGAGAAACGACTGAAGGAAGAAATGTTGTTCTGGGCGGATTCTACCCTGACTACCGTTTTTGATATTCCAGTTGTTAAGGGTGATGCCCTTACTCCTTTGGAGCGACCCGGGACGATAATGATTGACACCGAAACTGCTGCAAGGATATTTGGTCAAGCTGATCCTATCGGAAAACAAATTCTGGTGGATAACGAGCTAAGCCTTGAAGTGACAGCCGTATTTACCGCTATGCCAGATAATTCTTCCTGGCAACCCAATATGATAGGGGCCATAAGTTCATTAGGATGGGCGTACCGCCGGCTTTATTGGAGTAATGCCAGTTTTGAGACCTTTTTGCTCATGCAGCCTAATCATGATATTGCCAGCTTAGACCGCAAGATGAAGGCTGTTCTCGATGGTGCTATTGATCCGGAGGAACAATGGTTTAGTCTTTTTGCGCAGCCATTGACGGAGGTGCACTTGTATTCAGAAAATATCGTGCAGGGTTACACGAGTGAATTGGGTAATGCTAAGCAGGTAAGAATGATCGGTGTCTTGGCATTGGTACTGTTGCTGTTGGCTTGCTTCAATTATATAAACCTCACTACAGCACGTTCACAGCAACGTCTCCGAGAGGTAGGCATCAGTAAGGCGGTTGGAGCAAGTAGTAGACACATGATAGGTCGTTTTCTGACCGAAACAGCACTGTTGACTGGTGTCTCTATTGTTTTTGCATTGGCTCTTGTTAGTTGGCTTTCGCCTCAACTATCAGCACTGACTAAGCGCGACCTAGATTGGTGGCAACTTATGGATGGTAATCTCTGGTTGAGTATTCCCATTACCTGGACCATTGTGACCCTTGTCGCTGGTTTGTATCCTGCATTGGCCATGGGCAGTACCAGCGCTAAACAACTGCTAAGTCCTGAATTTCAAAGTCGAAATCGCCAGGGACTATTACGGAGAAGTTTGGTGATTGGGCAATTTGTTGTGTGTATAGCCTTGATCGCTGGAGCGCTGATTTGCCGTGAGCAAATTTCCTTTTTAGGTCAGAAAAAACTTGGTTACGGTGCCGATGCAGTTATTGCAATTAACCTGGCCGGGTCTTCAAATGAGTCAGCAAAGAACAGCTTAGTACAGGCGGTGCTGGCGCATCGAGATGTAACGAATGTTTCGCGAGCGCAGGCTTTCCCTGGCATAGGTACAAGTGGGTATTCACTCATCAACCCAGACCAACCGAATATTCCTCATCCCGCTGCTGCCAACCGCATTGAACCCGGAGTAGAGGAGCTACTGGATTTGGAATTAGTAGCCGGTCAATTCATGGGGCCTAAGGCAGAAGGGGACACCGTAGTGGAACTCGTAGTAAATGAACATTTTGTAAGCATCTTGGACTGGTCACCAGAGGAAGCTATTGGCCGTAGTCCGGATCAATTGTTCGGCACTGCTACTCGAATTACTGGAGTGGTGAAAGACTTCCATTTTGAATCGCTTCACTATCCGATCACGGCCTATGCTATGCACAATGATGATGGACGAGGCCAACCTAATTTCCTCCTGGCACGCGTACGTCCACAGTCGCTAGAGAATATCCTGCCAGAGTTGCAAACTCTTTTTGACCGACATTTGCCAGAGGCAGCTTTTGACTATACATTTATAGATCAGACGGTAGAGAGTTTTTACGAAAGTGAAACCCGTCTATCCCGGGTAGTCTGGTTATTCACCTTGCTTACCATCTTTATTTCGGCCTTGGGTCTTCTGGGGCTAGCTACCTTCGCCGCGGCTCAACGCACCAAGGAGATCAGTATTCGTAAGGTGCTAGGCGCTAGTGTGGGGGGTATTGTGATGTTGCTTTCTCGTGAATTCTTAGTCATGGTACTTGTGGCCACTGTTCTGGCGGTGCCTTTAGGTTGGTGGGCAATGCAGCAATGGCTCGGAAACTTCGCCTACCGAATTGATATCAGTTGGTGGTTTTTTGGGTTGGCTGGTGGCCTGGCCTTGCTGGTGGCCCTCCTCACCATTGCCGGACAAAGCTGGCGAGCGGCAACGCGCAACCCAGTAGACGCGCTTCGCAATGAGTAAAATACGCTAAGTGCCTATTTGTGAGGTGTTTCGAGTATGGCGCTCGACGAATTCTTAGCCATACGCTACACTTACGCAAGCCCGGCCTACAGTGGCAAAAGCGGTGCATAAATCTGCAAGTTTAGATAGTAGTTTTGAAGTATTCCTTCACACACTAAACCACAGAATTATGCGCCGCTTACTGTTCTTATTGTGCCTATTGATTTGCATCATTTTGTTCTTTGCTAGCTGCCAGCGGGAAACTACCCTTAATCACCCTGAGCAGCTTATGGGAGCCAACTTCAGTGACGTACGTCTTGGAGATGGCGTACCACTCAGTTTGCAGTTGGCCATTTACTGGCAGGCAGAAGATACCGACGCCGGTCCTGCCCGGCCAGATACCATGCTCAGTGATCTACTCCGTGCCCGTGGGGTGGAAATCGCTAGGCGAGTAGCCAATACTTATCCAGAGGTCGATTCCGTATTCAGTACTCAGCGAGAGAACTTCATTGCTGATATCAAAGAAAGCTTACTTCTCGAACTACCCGCTCCCGACCTAATCGTCAAGGATGTCATTGTACGTAATGTACAGTTCCCTGCGGCCTTTACTACGGCCCTCGAAGACATTGGCCTGCAAGACCTTCGTGAAGAACAGATTAATAAACAAAATGAGTTGGATGTGGCAAGAGCTGCAGCCCAGGAGAAGAAAGCCCAGGCGGACGGACTAGTTGCCATTGCGCAAGCCGAAGCTGAAGGCCGCTTACAAGCGATCCAGGCACGTACAGAAAGTAATCGACGCAAAAGTGAATTGGCCCGAGCAGAGACTGCAGCGGCGGTGGCACGTACTCAGGCTTCGGCCGAAGCAGATCGGTTGCGTCAACTCAAGGCAGTGGAGGTTGAAAAACAACGGGAAATCGAGATGATTGCGGTGGAAAAACAGCGCGAATTGGACAAGGTGGCACTACAGCAACAATTGGAGCTTGCACGCTTGTGTCAGGAGAATCCTACCTACGCATCCTTCTTAGTGAATAAAGAGCTGGCTGGAAATGTAGAGATTGCCGTTTTGCCCACAGGAACGGACGCCAATGTATTTGGTGGCTTATTTGATTCTCGCCTACCCGGTAAAAATGATAATTAAGTTGTTGTTTTCATAAATAGCGGCGGACCATTCTCGGCTGGCTAATAGCCTGGAAGAAAGGGAGTTGATGGTGTCCACCCATCGCTCCCTCCGCTTTTTTGATAATAGAAGAGTGTATTTACCCCGTCACATTTTTTAGGCAGCTCCTTTGGGAAGCCAAGCGATTTATACTACCTTTCTTATGTTTAATTATTCGTCCCCATGATGGCGGTTACGGCCGTCCTAAAACTGTACTTTGTTGTACCGCAGTCTATATCGTATTATGAATTGCGACCATTGGTGCAATAGCGGTAAGCTCTTTCTCATTATTCTCCTCGGAACGCTCCTTGGAGCACCTTCCTTGGTATCGGCACAGTCTTCCACTATTCAGGATGTAGAATTTGTGGATTCTCTTACTTATAGAGCTTGGAAAATAAAGAATACGGAGCCTGATAGTGCGCGGCAGCTCTCACATGCTTCGATTGACCTATCGGAAGAGATCGAGTACGATAGAGGACGGGCAGATGCGCTCCATATCCTAGGGCTACTCGAGTGGACAGAAGGGGATATGGCACAAGCTCTCACCTACTATCTGGACGCCCTACAGGTGCGGGAAAGTATCAATGACTCCTTAGGTTTAGGTCGGTCATTCAATAATATCGGAAACGTCTATTTTCAGTTAGAAGAGTTTGATACAGCGCAAGCTTATTATCAGCGCGGTCTAGTTATTCGCCAGCAACTGGGTGATGTAGCTGGACTGATCTACTCTTATAGCAATCTGGGCGATGTGGCCCTGCAAAAGGAAGAGTTATACACCGCAGAATCTTATTACGTAAGGGCTCGGCAATTGGCCATGCAAGATTCCATCTTTAGCGCATTAGCGCATACGAGTGGACGACTCGCTAATTTGGAACTACACCGGGGGCAAAAGACGGACGCCCAAATTGCCTGGCAGCAAGCTGTTGCCTATGCTGAACGTTCGGATAACCGACGGTTCTTGGCTACCGCGATACAGGAAGCGGTTCGGATGGCCATGTTGAATGAGCAGCTGGAAATTGATCGCCATACGGCCGAAGTGCAGCGGAGTTTAGATCTAGCCAATGAAGTAGGAGCTGTTGATCTACAGGCACAAGCGGCCGTTTTATTGGCGCAGTTGTCAGCAGCAGCAGGTGATGTGAGTAAGGCCTACTTCTATCAAACCCAATATCGACAACTTACAGAGTCTCATATCCAAGACCAGGAAAATAAAGCGGTAACCGCGATCCGAGATCAATACGCAGCAGAACGACTTTCACAGGATCGATTAGCAACAGAGCGTCGTACTACTGCTGAATTGAGCCGAAAGAATACGCGCTTAATTATTGGGTTACTAGGTACCGTAGTATTTTTCTTGAGTGTAGGCATCTTGCTCTATCGTCGTGCGTATCGTCAGCAGACCAATCTGGCGAAGACCCTAGCCCAGCAAAATCAGGAGTTGGATGCACGTTATGGAGATCTGCAAGAGTTTGCTAAGATTGCTTCACATGACCTCAAGGAACCCGTCCGGAATATTGGGGCTTTTGCCAATCTGATAGAACGGCGCTACGCTGTACAGTTAGATGACGATGGCATGGATTATCTGGAGTACATTCTTAAGAGTGCGCGCCAGATGAATAACCTTCTGGATGACCTGCTGACCTTTAGCAATATACCTCGCTATGAACAGGATGCTCTGGAGCCTACTGCTATCCACGAGATTGTTGGCGAGGTCGTAGCGGATAAGAAAAAAGAATACGGCGCCTTCCGGTTTGTAGGCACGGCCTTGCCAATGGTACAAGCTTATCCGGAATTGATCCGCATTTTATTGGATCAGCTCATTGACAACAGCCTCAAGTTCAATACCGCTGAGCTTTGCCACTTAGAGATCGGCTACAGCAGAGTCAATAATGAACACCTATTCTGGCTCTCTGACAATGGAGTGGGTATTGCTGAACCCTACCTCGAGCAAATCTTTGATATTTTCCGTCGCTTAGGGCAGCGTGATAATGAAGGTACTGGAATGGGCTTAGCCATCTGCAAGCGGATCATTGAAACCCACCGGGGGCGCATCTGGGTAGAGAGTGAGCCGGGCAGGGGGAGCCGCTTTTTCTTCACGATTCCAAGTCATCAAGACGATGATCGGAGCCTGACTTCCGTCAAACGAGTTGAAGGGAACAAGACGATCACAACGCTTGCCAGTTAGTACTAGTCAGTTCGCTATTCGTTGTAGACGGAAAAACGCAGAGGCGTACGTACTATTTGCCTAAAGCATCAAGAATAAGAAGGGATAAAAAACAGGTAGACGCGGACACGCCCTACGGCATTGCCCGCGTCTATTAAAGAAGAGATGCTGAAAAGCTATGTGAATTCAAATAGCTTCTTACTTCAAGAAGCTGAAGTTTTCAGCGTATTCGAGCATCTGCTTAGTGAAGTCATCTGGGTATTCTACCCGAACATCAGTGATGTTGCCATCATCGTCCGTTTCCGCAACCAGGCGTGGGTTGATGAAGCCACCGTAAGGCGGAATGTTCAACTTCTCACTACGTGCCAATACTTCGTCATGGATGGCACGGTTTACCTGCACACCGTAACCTTCGATGAGGGCTTTGCCGCCTTCATAGTCTCCCTGACTCTTGACGCGTTGTACTTCCTTCAAGAGTTCGCCAAAGAGGGTGCGTAGGGCATCATAGTCCTTGATTTCGATATAAGTCTTACCATCAATTACAGGCATTTCTACGGCTCCGTTTGCGAGTGCTCTTTCCGTCACCCAACTAGCTACCATTTGGCGGTTACGCATGTGTGCTTGCTGGATATTCTCGCCAGGAATGATCCGGCGTAGCTGTAGCATTAGGCCATTGCGTAGGTAGTTGTCATAAGCTGCCTTACCAACTTCGTCCGTAGTGAGTAGCCCTAGATCCAATAATTTAGAATCCGTGATGTAATACAGCGCGAAGAGGTCTGCGCGTGCCTCCTCCAATGGTGATGCGTAATTCTTCAGGGCATCAGGCGCTACACCATCTTCTAGTCGACCAGAAGCATGGCCAAGTACCTCATGCAGAGCCGTCATCATCTTGCCAGCAAGCTGGCCATGTTCTGCTGCACGTGCTTTTTCATCCTCATCGTGAGAAAACTCCTCTGTCAGCCCTGGGCCGTTCGCTTGTGCATAGCCATTACTGATATTACCAAGACTCACCGACTTAGATCCGTGCTTAGCGCGAATCCAGTTGGCATTAGGCAAGTTCACCCCAATTGGTGTGGACGGGCTAGCATCCCCAGCTTCACCAGCCACGGTTACTACTTTGTAGCTGATACCCGTTACAGTTGGTTTACGGTGTTCTGGTTGTACTGGGCTGTTGTCCTCAAACCACTGTGCATTTTCTGCAACCACAGCCATACGAGCAGAAGCATCGAAATCATCGATCTCAACGATAGTCTCATAGCTTCCTTTTAGGCCCATCGGGTCTAGGTATACCTCAATGAAGGAATTGATATAATCAATGTCGCCTTCGGTGGCTTCCACCCATGCAATATTGTACGCATCCCAAGTCTCGAGGTCGCCAGTCTTGTAATAATCAATCAAGAGACCGAGAGCTTTTGCTTGTGGCTCATTTTCGGCTACTGTAACGGCTTTTTCTAACCAACCAATGATCTCTTGAATAGCTGCTCCGTAGAGTCCGTCGGCTTTGTATACTTGCTCGTATAGCTCGCCATTTTCGTTGCGGGCTACGCGGCTATTGAGTCCAAAGCTGATAGGCTCATCACCTGCACCTTCTTTCATTTTGTCATAGAAGGCTTCTACTTCTGCTTGAGTAATGTCAGGGGCATAAAAATTTACGGCGGAAGCCATAACAAGGTCATCGCCTTCCTGAGCTACCTTTTTGGCATCCATCGCTGGATCAAAAATAGCTTGTACTGCTTCTGGGCTTAGGCTTGCACCTACACCAGCCATCAGACTCTCTAGGTACTCTTGGGAGAAACCAGGGACAAACTTGTCGTTTGAATAGTGGTGGTGAATACCGCTGGCAAACCAAACTTCCTTGGCGTATAACGTAAAGGCATCCCAGTCCTCACCTTCACGTACACCATCATACTTGGCCATAATGGCGTCGATAACACCACGAATTTCCAAGTTGTGGCGATAGTTCTGGTCATAGATGATATCTCGACCTGATAGCCCCGCCTGAGTCAGATAGTAAACCAGTTTCTTCTGATCTAATGAAAGCTTATCAAAGCCTGGTACCTGATAGCGAATAATACTTTTATCCGCAAAACTTTCAGGGCTCCACACAAAATCATCGGCTTGTATAGTTTCCTCTGCTGGCGTTTCTACTACATCTTGCTCTGGAGTTGGCTGGCAAGCTAATAGAATAGAAAGCGGGAACAACAAAAGGTATTTTTTCATATTGTACTTTTTGTGGTGGTTTAGAATAGTTTATGACCTTAAATGTACGGAAAACCCACCACGGGCCAGTGCTCAAAGGGAGCCTTATGGGTATCGCAAGAAATATTTTGGGGACTTCGCTTCCCGCCTAAGGGCGTAGCGCCAGGCTATCCAGGCGCTCCTGTCGTCGGCCTTCCTATCCTTAGCCCTTGCCCGCTCCGCGCGCCGAGCTCATCGCAAGCGATTCGCGATAGGGTAGGGCATATTTTCTTGCGATGGCCAGGATGAGGGGTAATGCTGCTTCCTCGAAAAAGACGTTGGATTATCCCACCAGAATAGAATAGCTTTCCGCTAATACCCACCACACCGCATAAGTTGCCGCTACAATCAGCCCAAGAACGATAAGGAGTATAAAGATTACCACCGGCCAGGCACTGCCATCATGTTCGCCCTCCACGTAGTGCTCCTGTAAGAGTTCCAAGTTTCTGCGATTAGCTCGGTAGGCAAGATCGAAGATGTCTCCTAGTATTGGTACGGTACCAACTATAGCATCAATGAGGATATTCCAGAGCATCTTGAGGATTACCATGCCACTGGCTCCCTTACGAGCCATTACAGTGACCAAAAGGCCACTAATACTCAGCGAAGCGATATCTCCAATACCCGGCATCAGGCCAATGAGGAAATCGAGGCCAAATCGGATGTCAGTGCCTGGAATACGGAAGCGATTATCTAGTAATTGCGTGGCGGTATCGAGCCATTTTAATTCCGAGGAAATTGTTTTGGTATCCTGTTCCATCAAGTTGGTATAGTAGGAGGTGTTGTTTAGAATTGTAGCACAAATCTAATACATCGTGCCAACAGTAAGACCGATACGGGACAATACCCGTATCGGTCTTAAAAGATTATCTCAGATGAGCCACTGGTTATGGAAGAACCACCAGCGATTTAGTTTGCAATTGATTACCCTCAATCAATATGACTTTATATACACCTTGTTGTAGGCTAGTTAAATCCAGATCGAGATATTGATTGTCATTTTCAATGGCAGTTCGGAATACCTCTCTGCCCAGCTGATCCGTAATGAGTAAGGTGTTTGCGCGGTGGTTCTCACTCAACCACAGTGTGAAGCGGTCCTTGCCAGGGTTCGGGTAAACGGACCATTCAGTACCATCACTAGCTATTTTCGCGGTCACCATATCGCTGTACTCATAGGTGCCATCAACATCCATCATCTTTAATCGGTAGGTGTAGTTGACGCCAGATTGAACGGCTTTATCCACATAGCCGTAGCGGTTTTCATCCAGGCAGTTGCCACAGGCCGATTGCTCTGCTAGATCTTTGAAATCAGGGGAGAGTCCGGCCCGGCGTTGAATGATGAATTTATCTACATCTACTTCCAGGGTTGTGAGCCAATCCAGATGGATAGCCTCATCGTTTGGTCTAGCTTTAAAGTCATTCAGCGTGAGCGGAACAGTTGCTGTGGAACTTACAGTTGCTGCCCAGCCATCACTAGCTGAACCATTATTGAAATAGAGGAAGTAGAAACACTCATCCGTCGAGGTGATCATGTTGCTACCGTATGATGTTAATCCTCCCATTCCATTGTCCACGGTTATTTGTGTTCCACTAATATAGTAGTCCCAATCACCAGTGCCGTTAGAGTTGTCCCAGACTTGTAGCACGCCGTTGTTAAATGGACTCATGTTGATAAAGGTGAAATCTAGGACGGTACTGTTACCACTACTGGCACATATTTGCCAGGTTTTAGTGTCAACTCCTGCATCGTTGCTTGCACCTCCTACATCGTAGAAGGTGAAGCCATCTTCTGGCGTAGGACAAGCACTACAGGTGGATCCTCCACAGTCTACGAAGACTTCATCCTGGTTTTGCAATCCGTCACTACAAGTAGGAGCAGTGATACAAGAAATGGTAGCCGCCCATCCGGCAGCTGTTCCCGAGCTATTCGATATAAAACGGAAGCTCATACAATCAGATGTAGAGGTAATAGTGGTGCTACCATCAGAACTGTAACTTCCTCCTCCAGTGGGTTCATAGATAAATGATCTGGTGAGAAGATATTCATCATCTCCTATGCCAGTAGGAGGTGTGCTACCGGACTTTACCAACAAAGCGTCTTCGGCGAAACTCTCTGAGTTAATTCCAATATCAATTGTGGAAAAGGAAAATACCACTACATCCCCAGGGTCTGCTGCACAAAGGGTCCAGGTTTCATTTTCGTTATTACTGTAGTTGCTGCCAGATCCACCTGTGTCAAAGAAGCTTTCACCACAGTCTCCGCAGCCAGCAGCCGGTAGGATAGTAATGGAGTAGTTCATCGTGGCAGGTGTAGGATCTGCTCCGTCTGAATTGGAAGCGGTAAGCGTTACCGTTAATGTTCCGGTACTAGTTACCTCTATCGTTGGATTTTGATCGGTGGAAGAGGTGGGGGTCACCCCCGCACCGCTGAAGCTCCAGGACCAGCCAGTGGGGAAGTTTGTCGATGCATCCGTAAACGTAATTTCGTTCATAGTTGGACAAAACTCGTAAGGGCTAGACGCACTTATAGTAAATGCCGAGTTCGGTGGAGAACCTACTGGACATCCCGTTGGGTAGGTAGGGTTATAGGTTGGTAAGCTACCGCATACGGTGGCTGCTGTTTTGTATGGATTGGTTCCGTGGTTGGCTCCACTGGTAGCAGTGGTGTTCATGAGGTCACTCTGGTCAGAAGTGAACATGTACATGGCCGCATCATTTACGTAGTCCATGTAATTGAAGAAGAAATCTTGCGTACCACAGGTGTTATTAGCCGTTGAGACACAGGTGCCATAGTTGATGGAAGGAGTGCCTCCATTCTCGGTGTCCTGGTCAGGTGTGTCAGGAATGCCGTCTCCATCACTACAGCCTTGGAATATGTGAAGCAATCCAAAGTAGTGGCCCGCTTCGTGGGTGCCGGTACGGCCAAGGTTGTAGGAGCTGCTATTATTTAACGCAATACCTGAAGTACAGGAACTGCCACCGCCGCCAAAGGCTCTAGCAGTAACAAAAAAACCATTACCATCAGGATCTGCTCCGCCGTATAATGGGGCTAATCCCAGTAAGGTGGGGCCGTAACCTGTGGGCGGTACATCGCTTACGAAGATGTTCATATAGCCTGCCCAGGGTGCAGCTCCTGAATCAAATGTATATGTCCCGAAGGTGAAAGCTGACTCTCCATTGGATAATCCACTTCCAGCTGGGTGGTTTTGCGTTGCGAGACAAAACTGAATACAAGTGCCACCAGCTAAGGCATTGGGTGCATATTCCGATGGACAATTGGAAGCGTGGGTGCAATAGGTGGAGATGTCTGAATTGTAGCCACCGAAGTCTTCATTAAGCACCGCGATTTGATTGTCCACTGTACTTTGTATACAGGACATATTAGCATTGGTAATACTACCACTAAAGTGAACCGCTATAGGTATGATAATCGGTGAAGCTCAACTGGGCGTTCGATCCTGAAGCTGTTCTCTGACATGGCGTTGGATAGCACGAAACTTATTGGCGAACACCGGATCTTGCATTTTATGTGCATGGTGCTCATCTGTGGCACATCTTATTGGAACGGTTTCTTGCGCGTAAAGGGAAGCTGAAAATAGAGATAGCACGACAAGGGCTATCATGGTTGATGTCCGGATTTTCATCATTCAAGGGGTGTTAAGTAGATACAGATACTCTAATACAAATTTAAAGCTAACGGAAATAAGAGAGAATTCTATGAGAAACCCTTTATGGAGTGGTGTGAACACCCGAATTTATGGCCTAAGACGAGCATTTAGAGGGGCCAACGAGTGTAAGTGTAATAAGGGAAAGGGCTTGGAATCAAAAAGCCCAGACTTCAACAGCTGTTGAAATCTGGGCTTCCGAAAGCGCCTTTTGAGCGCTAAAATGGACGGATTTACTTGTTGTCCAGCTGCTCGAGTAGGGTATCTACTGCTTTCTGCAACTGCTCATCGCGTCCTTCCGCCTTGCTGTTCGGGCTGTTCTCCAATTGAATGTCTGGTACAGCTGGTCCGAGTTCCATATTCTCGCCGGTAGCTTTTACGTACCAGGCACGGAATGGCATACGTACGAAGCTTCCGTTGATCAGTCCCTGTCCACCAGTGGAAATAACAGCACCAAAGGTTGGCATACCCACCAGTGTTCCATGACCAAGTGTCTTAAACGCATGTGAGAAGATCTCTGCGTTAGAGTAGCTAGTCTGATTACACAATGCGATGCTAGGCTTGGTTAAGGCAGCTTGTGGCAAACGCTCACCATAAGGGTAATTGTTCGCATACTTTGGGTGATTGCCTTCAAGGCGGTCTTCCGCACCACGAGGAACAGTATACGAGTGCTGACGTACATTGAGTACAGTCATTAGCATGTCGGTAGTCCAGCCACCGCCATTGTAGCGTACATCGATTACAATGCCATCTTTACCCAAGCCACTAGCCGTTAGTTCCCGCTCGAAACGCTCGAAACTTGGCCAGTTCATACCTTGGATATGGATATAACCTAGGCGACCACCAGAGTACTCCTCCGTCAGGCGCTTACGCTCAGCAACCCAAGCTTCGTACAGCTCGGTACGCAAGCTGGTAGTAGGGCGGATGACCACCTCGCGGCTGGTACCATCTGTTCCAGTGACATTAAGGAGGGTCCGCTGATCAGCAGTGCCATTTAGCAAATCATAGTAGCTGGTATTGCCACGAACGGCCGCACCATTTACTGCAGTGATGGTTTCGCCAACTGCCAGTTGACTACGCTCACGGTCTGCTGGCGAATTAGGCACAATACGGGTGATGCGTACACCACCTGTTACTGGTTCTACTTCAGCACCGATTAGGCCAGTACGATCACGCTGCGTTTCTTCCGGGTTCGATCCATACATGCCCATGTGGCTGGCATTCAACTGGCCTAGCATGGTATTGAACATGTCGCGGAAGTCTTGCTCCGTGGAAGCTGCCATACATAATGGCTCGTAGTAGGCACGCAGGGCATCCCAATCTTGTCCGTGGAATTGTGGGTCGTAGAATCCGTCGCGGAGTGCCGACCAAGCTTCATTGAATACTTGCTTGCGCTCTTCGTAGTGGTTAACCGCCATTCGAGCAGAGAAGCTCTGTCCTTCTAGTTTCTTGCCATCCGTCTTGATAGTAGCAATAGTACCTCCAGATTTCAAGACGTAAAGCTTCTTGCCATCAGGGCCTAGTGCCATTCGAGAGATACGAACCTTAGGAGCCATTGTCTTTTGCTCCGTTCCATCCCACTTCACACTCATCAAGGCAGATCCACCTGGTGAGCCGTTGCGCCCGCCGTTATTGGTGGTAAAGAAGAAGGTCTCACCATCTTCGCTAATTACTAGATCATCTTCATTTCCTGGCATGCGAGTTACTTGCTCGAGGCGCATGTGGATGTTTGCAAAGTCGATCTGAGTAAGAGAATCTGTTTCCTCTTCCGTTTCGTCTTCATCCCATTCCCAGTCTTGCTTCGTGTTTTGCCAGTCTGACTCACGCAACCAGGCAAACCATAGATCAGAGTCGCCATTGTTACGAATGGAAACAAAACCAAGCTTGCTACCATCGGCACTCCAATAAGGGCGATAATCACCGCGTGGGTGCATACTTACGTTAACTGGCTCGCGACTACCATCAATAGGATGGATATAGATTTCTGAGTTGAAGTCTAAGTCAGAAAGTGAGTAAGCCAGGTAGCGACCATCAGGGCTCCAGCAAATACCACTAGCGGTAGCCCATCCATCCAGCATAACCTTTTCGTTAGAAAGGCCACTCTCAGAAATATCAGCTACAATCAATTGGCCCCGACCACGACGCAGCGCAACTTTGCTGCGATCAGGAGACAGCACAAAGCTGGCCTCTTCGGCACTGGTTTGTGTTAGGCGCTGTGTCCGGTGCTTTAGGCTCCGGTAGATGTCCGATTCATCAGGGTCGGCAGACTGAAGCATGTACAATTCGCGGTTGCCATCGCGATCTGAAAGGAAGACAACAGTGCTATCATTCAACCATTGTCCGTTTCCGTCGCGGTACGCGTGGCGCGTAAGCTGTACACTGCTGCTTTTCTCTTTATCATTAGCCTTTACAAAGAGTTCTCCACGTACACCAAATAGTAGGTAGTCGCCGTTGGGTGAAGCAGTCATTTCAGTAACTCCTCTTGACAGGTTTTTCTGTTCAATAGGGTCAAAGCGATAGTCAGCGGTCACCTGAATGTTCAGTGGTTGAGGACGGCGGTTGCCTTCACGTGCAATGCTAAACAAACCATTGGCACGCTCGAAAACGATTTTGCTACCATCTGCACTTACCGTAAACTCACGTACACCTTCATCTTTGAATTTTGTGATTGCGGTTGTTTCACCGCTCGAAGTACGGCGATAAATGTTGTAGCGGCCAGTTTCAGCGCTTAGATAGTACAGGTTGCCTTTGTTGTCCCAAGCCGGATTGCTTTCCTGGGCATCAGAACTTGCTACCCTTTCGTAGGTGCCATCTTTTCTGTTGTACACCGAAATACTGCGGTTAGCAGGTCCAGTGTATACTTCACGGACAAAACGACAATTACCTTCTACATAGGCGATATACTGCCCATCCGCAGAAGGTGTTGCACGAATTCCAAAGCCGTCCATAATGCGGCTTGGTGTACCACCAGTAGCAGGAATCATAAATACTTCTGCACTACGCTCCACTTCGCGGAACAGGCGACTTGAAGTGAAAATGATGTTGCCATCTTGTGTCCATTGTGGCACATTATCTCCAGCGGAGTGGTAGGTTAGGCGCTGAGGTACTCCACCGGCAGCATCCATTACAAAGATGTCATCGTTGCCGTAGCGGTTCCCCTGGAATGCAATCTTAGTGCCATCAGGGCTCCAGCTCGGTAGACGTTCATAACTTTCATGAATAGTCAAACGACGTGCTACGCCACCATCCGCAGCTACCGTCCAAATATCGCCCTGGTAAGAGAAAGCCAACTGGCTGCCATCGGGGCTAAGTGCCGGGTACCGCAGCAACGGCTCCGACTGGCCCGCAAGCATAAGCGCGCAGAACAAGAGGGCAATGGTCGAGATGTATTTCATTGATAAATTGTATTTGGTGTATGAGTTGGTGAACAATATCCTATAAAATGAGGATTTGGATAGTGCTCAACTATCCAAATCCTTTGTTCTTCTCAATTATTCGCCGGTCCAATTTGGCCAACGACCAGGCGTGTATGGAGCATTATTTAGCTCTAGTTGTTTCTCTAGCGACTCCATCTGCGAGGCAACTTGCTTAAGCTCTTGTAGTACTGGGCCAAATTGCTTGGCAGCGATACGGTACGCATCCAGGTATACTTGAGTAGGTTCGGAAGTTACATCCCACATTCCGTACTCACAACGGCCAATCCGAGAACCGATTGAAGGAGCCGTCTCAAATTGATGACGCGCTAGTGTGCGGTCGCCATTCATTTTTAGACTGATGTCCTGGAGCTGTGTCCGCAACTGGCTGGTCTGTTCCAGGAGCCCTTGAGCCGGTGCAGGCATGTCCTGGATCGCAGTTTGGATATGACGAATGTTACGATTCAATTCTGCACGGATGTTATTGGCCGCACTGAACGCTTTTCGAAGATCAGCCACCTTGCTCACAAACTCGTCGTAAGCTGCCCAGTCGGTAGCAGGGAAAGACGATTGGTTCAAGTGCTTAATTTCGAAACTCACCGGCTCGGTAAGGGTAGTCAATTCGCCATCAACATACTTGCTGAGTACTACACTGTATTCACCCGGGCGTGCCAGATGACCTAGCTCCGCAGAGCCAAAGAGTACATCAGGGGCTGGTGTATAACGGCCTACTACTGGAGCAGGTGTGTCATGACGCATATCCCAGGTAACACGCTTAATGCCTTTAGTAGCAGAGGCCTTCATATGCCGAATAACCTCTCCGTTGCTGTTGCGAATCGTAAACAGGAGGTAAGGCTTTTCCTGACGGTCCTCGGCACGTAGCTCATCAAAGGATGGATAAGCGTCATTTTCTGTTTCCTTTTCGCGCTTCTGGCGTTCTTGTTCCAGCGTGAGAATTGATTCTTTCAGGTGGTAAGTGAATACGGCGCCCGGCTTTGGGTTTGGCGTAGTGAAGTAGCTGCTACCCAAGTGTCCCTTATCTCGCAAGCCAATGTCTGTCCGCTCTACGTAAAGTAGGGCATCCTTAATTGGTAGTATACCGGCATCCTGAGCAAGAAACTCTTCGTTGATCCCTCTTAGTGGAGCATAATTGTCCAGTACGTAGAATCCACGGCCGAAAGTACCTAGTACTAGGTCGGTTTCACGCTTCTGAATTTCCATGTCGCGCACGGCAATAGTCGGTAAGCCTGCCTTGAGCTGTACCCAGTTCGTTCCACCATTAGGGCTGAAGAAGGCACCGAATTCCGTTCCACAGAACAATAGATCAGCCTTTACGTGATCTTCCGCAATCGTGTATACACTACCACGTTCCGGTAGGTCAGACTGGATAGCGGTCCAGGTTTGCCCGGCATCAGTTGTCTTGAAGATATATGGCTTGAAGTCACCAAAACGATGGTGGTTGAAGGCTGCGTAGGCCGTGTTCTTGTCATGCTGAGAAGCAATAATTTGGTGCACATAGCATAGCTCCGGTACGCCAGGGATGTTGTCAATAGCCTGCCAGTTTTGGCCGCCATCCGTGGATACATGAATAAGGCCATCATCAGTGCCTACCCACAGCATGTTTTCGTCCAGACTACTTTCTGCTATGGTTGTCATTTGGCCATAGATGTCGGTCGAGCGGTTCTTCATTACTGCATCCACGCTCCATACTTTGCCCATAACCTCTAGCGTGTTACGGTCTAGCTGACGTGACAGGTCTGGGCTAATCGCTTCCCATGAATGGCCCTGGTCATTTGTGCGGAAGAGTTTGTTGGCACCAAAATAAAGCCGCTTGTTATCGTGGCTCGAAATCAACAGTGGTGCATCCCAGTTCCAACGAAGTGCTGCTTCATCTTTTCCTTCCATTGGCTTGATGTAGTAGTACTCACCGGTACCTCGATCATAGCGACTCAAAGCTCCGTATTGCGCCTGAGCGTAAATGATATTCGGGTTGGTAGGGTCTACTTGCGTTTCGAAACCATCACCCGTTGAGGTTACAAACCAATCGGAGTTAACAATGCCATTCATGCTGGTGGTACGGCTTGGGCCACCTAAACTCAGGTTGTCCTGGGTTCCACCATGAATGTTGTAGAATGGCTCTGCGTTATCGGTAGATACCTTGTAGAACTGGGTGACCGGCAGGTTGGGCTTGAAGTGCCAGGTGCCAGCGTGATCCCAAGTTTCATAAATACCTCCGTCACAACCTACCAACAAGTGGTCGGTATTGTTTGGGTCAATCCACATAGCGTGGTTGTCGATATGCTTGTTGAGTTCTCCCAAGTTGCGGGTAGATTTCCCACCATCATCGCTGATTTGGAAGTAGGTATTTGCAATGTAGAAGCGATCTACATCATGTGGGTCACAAAATACCTCCTGGTAGTAGTTTCCACTGGTGTAGTAGCCGCTACGCTTGCTCCAGCTCGCACCACCATCTTGAGTGCGATAGATACCGCCTTTGCTATCTGGTGCTTCTACTACGGCGTAAAGTACGTCAGGGTTTGCTGGAGAAATGTCTAGACCGATACGGCCGATATCGCCACCTGGCAAGCCACCCTTTAACTGTGTCCAAGTTTCGCCACCATCTGTCGTTTTGTATAGTGCAGTTTCTGGGCCACCGCCAATGTAGGTGAATACCTTACGCTGGCGTTGGTGAAAGGCTGCGTACAATACATTAGGGTTGCGTGGGTCCATGACCAGCTCATTACAGCCTGTATAATCACTCACTGCTTTAACGCAAGTCCAGGTATCTCCACCGTCGGTACTTTTGTATACACCACGTTCGCCACCATCGCTCCATACTGGGCCATAGGCTGCTACCCAAATGATATCCGAATTGGTAGGGTCAACCAGGATGTCTCCGATATGCTCAGAAGTTTTTAGCCCTTTATGAGACCATGTCTTACCACCATCGGTGCTCTTGTACACACCGTCGCCATAGGCAACCGAGCGTTGGTTGTTGTTTTCTCCGGTTCCGACCCACACTGTACTTGGCTGTTGAGGGTCGAGGGTGACAACACCGATCGAGTAGGAACCTTGACGGTCGAAGATTGGCTTAAAGGTAGTACCATGATTTACGGTTTTCCAGACTCCGCCGGAGGCTGTTGCTACATAGTACACATCATGGTTGTCAGGATGGACCGCGAAGTCGGCAATTCGCCCTGAGGTCACTGCTGGACCTACCGACCGGAAACTGAGGGCAGAGTAGGTGCTGGATTTCAGATAAGCTGGTGTTTCTTCTTTCGTTTCTGCTTCTTGATTTTGCCGTTTCTTTTGTGCGCTTAATGGCAGGCAAACGATCAATGCTAAAAGAAGAAGTAGCTGGTTTTTTCGCATTGTGAACATATTGGTGAATTTGGCTTAAAGCTGATGTTTTTCTCACAAAAGCTGCCACCTGCCATCTGTCCAATAGGGGGTTCGTAATCTCCAGGTTTTGCGAAGTTTCAATTTGGCAATCAGACTCCCACCCATCCAAACGTCAAGTAGTCAACTCTTGATGTTCTAGTTTAGAACCGGAAAATAGCGAAAAATGCAGAGGTGGTAAAAGAGTTAGCGCTATGCAAAGGCGAATGCATTACATTCTGCTGCGAACGACAATACTATTTTGAAAATGGGTCAAAACCTAGCGTTCTTCGAACCAAAGCTCAGTTCGTTGTTGTCCGCCTTCCATGTAGTTGAGCGTTATCTCTTCCCCGGGAGCTATATTCCTTAGCGCCACGATATCGATGGAAGTATTTTCGAGGTCCATTTCATAATCGGCATTGGCATCGGAGGCATGATTATAGATGGAACCGAATCCCAATGCAATAGCACTTTGGCCATCCGTTCCCCAGAGGAAGTAGTAGTCGTGGAGGCTGGTCTTATGAACTTGCTTAGTATCCTCTAGAGATAGAACAATGACTGGACATGATTCTATAGGACTACCTGCAGGGATTTCCTGTGCAGTAAATACCCCTCGCCCTTTCTCGGCGGTTTCGCGTACGTATATAAAGGGCAGGCGAGACATAGATGCTTTTAGGTAAAGTTAGCAATCTGAGTGAACATCCAGATCGCGCAGATGCTCGCCTGGGAAAACCGCTAATAAGTAAGATTTAGCCTAAGAAGTGCTGATGCGGCTAGGCTTCTTCCATCTTCACCAGCAACTGACCTTTTTCTACTGCGGCACCTGCTGCAACTTCGATACTAGCCACCTTACCGTCGGAGGCAGCCTTGATGACGTTCTCCATTTTCATGGCCTCGAGGATGAGGATAGGCTGACCAGTGGTGACGGTTTCTCCGTTTTCTACTGAAATCTTAAGTACCAAGCCAGGCATGGGTGCTTTAATGTCTTGGGCACCGTGGTTCTTCTGAGCACTCAGTCCAAGGCGTTCAACCATCTGATCATAAGCATCAGCCAGTTGAATGTTGTAGCGGCTACCATTGATCTTAACGGTAAACTGCTTCTGGCGAAAATTATGTTCTACGAGTTCTGCTCGATACGACCGGCCATTGGCTAGAATGTGGAAGTGACGGTCATCGATGGGAGTGAAGTCGAGATTGTCGATACTGTCGGAGTCAAAACTGAAGGTCTCATTGACCTTGGCACTGATGTTTTCAAGATGCTTCATGGTAGGGCATTAATCTGGCTCAAAAGTACTACATTTGAAGCACATCCTCAGTTGTGAAATTATGCGAAATCTGGGCTACCTCCTTCTATTTATTGTACTTGGAATCATCTTACACCAGTTCCTTGACTGGTATGCTATTGCCATTGCCGGTTTGTTATTTGGCCTTTTGGCGCCGGTGCAATCCGTAGGGCAAGCCTTTGCTTATGGTTTGCTAGCTGGGGTGTTGGTTTGGGGAGGATATAGTGGCCTACTCAACTGGCAGAACGAGGGCCTGTTAGCCAGTAGGTTAGGTGTGGCCATTGGCGGCCTGAGTCAATGGGGGTTGGTAGCGGTCACTGCTGTATTAGGAGGTATATATGCTGCTCTAGGAGCGATTACAGGATATTTGGGGCGTCAGCTCGTTTCGCCCCAGGCCGCTTAAGAAAGGGCAAAATCAGGTTCTCAGTACCACTTTTCTCCATTCAGTAGGACTTTTTGACATTTCAGTCGAAAAATGTGGACGGTATGGCTGTGGTACGGCCATATTTATCACAGAATAAAAAATACGACTGTTATGAAAGCCTGTCATAAATCTTACAAGCACGACGAAAGTAGAGAAGGTAGATTCCGCAAGAGTTTACGGACTTATCTTGGATTTAATTTCGTTATCTTTATACTGATGCTCCTAGGCATGGGCGGCGCAGGTATGTGGAAGCTCAGCGTTATCTGGGGAGCATTCCTGGCCATTCGTGGATATTCCATTTTCGGTAAAGAAGAAAATAACCACGACAACCGTGATGAGGACGACTTGAGCAGTAAGCAGTATGGCCGTCCGAAGCGCCCACAGTGGAAAGACAAAGATTTGGTATAAATCATGATGACCGAAGAACAACGTTATAGACAGGCCCGTCGCTTGGTGAAGAAAAAGAAAGCATTCTATTCGCATTTCTCCACCTATCTGGTGATGGGCGCATTCTTCTTTGTATTAAATATGATGACCAGTCCTGGACACTGGTGGTGGTATTGGCCCATGCTTGGGTGGGGTATTGGTGTAGGTATCCAGTACCTATCCGTTTTCGGTTTACCCGGTAGCGGGGCAGGAAGCAGCGACTGGGAAGCACGTGAGATAGAGAAAGAAATGAATAAAATGCAACCTGAATCCACTCCTGAACGTCTAAACCTAGATGATCATCTAGAGTTGAAGGAGGTCAAAAAAGAGCGTGCAGCCGAACCATCTTATCGCAAAGATGATCTTGTTTAGTCTCAGCTAGTTATCTTAGCTAGACTTTTGTCCTTCAAAGAAATCCCGATAATATGCTACGCAGACGTAAACGTAATGATGAACCAGATTATGTAAGAGCCGCCCGGAAAAAGGTGCGGGCCAAGAAATGGTTCTACCGTCACTTCTCGATTTATGGAGTGATTATCCTTTTCCTTTTTAGTATCAATATGCTGGAAGCCGCCGAGAGTGGTTGGTATGAGATGTGGTTCATGTATCCAGCGCTATCTTGGGGGGTACTTATTGCCCTTCACTATATCTTTGTTTTTGGCCTACCTGGTACTAACGCGGGTACCCGGGAGTGGGAAGAACGCGAATTGGCTCGCGAGATTCAACGGTTAGCTCCTGATATGCCTATAGAGACACCAGTAGCTGCGTTGCCAGCAGAACAGAAATCTGAAAGCTTGAGTATGGATGACCATCTTGAGCTTCGTGAGGTGGATAAGAATAAAGAAAAGAAGAAGAGCCCGGTTTATCGTACAGATGATCTAGTGTAGCTCACAACTTATACAGGCTTATACGACAAGAGCCCACCAACTAGTTTGGTGGGCTCTTGTCCGTTTAGGTTAATGCGTCTTAACGCAAATAGCGCCGCAAAACATCAGATCGATGATCTAGATACGAATCCTGCGGTGCCTCTTGTCGCGCTTCTTCAACCAGCATTAAGGCTTGGCGATAATCACCATTGCGGAAGTGGTAGTCGGAGGCAGCCAGATAAGCGGTCGTAACCCAGGAAATGTAGCTGGGTGGTTTATTGATACGCCGGCTGTGTTTTTTAAACTCCTCCAGGTACTGACCTCCGAGTATATCTTCGTCGGCATTGAAATGGTAGCGAATTCGTTCAGCCTGATAGAACAAATGTCGATCTTGAAAGAGTGGATTCTTACCAAGGAACGGGTACTGTCGTTCGTATTCACTAATTCGTTCTAAACCTTTGGTGTAATCTCGTTCCGCACGTAAGGACCATACCAGCATTCCCGCCAATACATCTTGCACTTCCGACTGATATGGCCGGAGGCTATAAAGACTATCCATAAAGCTCATGACGGCTTCAGTATTACTTTCTCTTGCGTGGTATCGAGCTCTTTGGAGGTAGTACAGCTCTCGTAATTGACCCACTGCTCCTGGGTGGTTGGCAAATTGTTCCTTGTAGGCAAAGTAGGTAGAGTCGATCTGCCAACTACTAAGCTTACGCTCCTCCTCGCTGATAGCAGAGCTGAATCGCTGCAATAATTCCTTTTGCCACGGAGCCCCTGGACTATCCTTCCAAATCATCCACAAGTACCGCAAAGATTCACTGGTATTATCAGGCTGGTTGGCGAGCTGTAACCAAACGGCTCGTCGAATTACTTCGTGCACCGGCCAACTGGCGAGTTTTTCCGCTCGATAAAGCCAATCCAAAGAAGAGCTCCAAGCTTCATTGGCGTATGCCTTTAAGGCTTGACGATAGTACAGGAAGCTGGCCATCTGCCGAAGATTAAGGCTGGTCGCGCCACCCATATAGTATTGATCGTAAAGCGCTTTAGGGCTGCGATCCCATTCTGCGGGAGATACATAACCGATGGAGCGTAAGACTTCTAGATAAGCATTTTGAAAACGCTGGCTGCTTTCAGCTGTCCAGGGGTCTTCATGCGGTAAGGCTAACGGGCGAGCTGCTTCCTGTGGGTCAGCGATGAGCAATATTTCGGCATCACGTACCTGGAGCAGGTAGGGTAGCCCAAAATACTCCATGGCCAACGCGTATAGGGCAGTGGCGGTAGTCCGATCATACTGCCCTAGTTTGAACAGTTGATCAAAGTCAGCGAAGTAGGCAGGACGTTGAAGAAACTGTAGGGCTACTTCTTCTTCCAATAAATCCAAGGCTTTATTGATACTCTTTCGCCGAATTTTCCTCCCCTCTAGATCAGAGATGAGAACACTTATCCGCTCCTTGGCGAAGGCTCGGGCCGATTGCTCCTGATTACTGGTGCCAGGCAGGAGTAGCTCTAGTTGGGTGTCTAGCTCGGCCAACTTATTAGGCGCTAATTCGGCTTGTAGGCGGAGGCCCGACCAGCAGCATAGGATTAGTAGAAGTAGTCGCTGTTTCATGTGTATCTGATAGGAGGGATTATGCAGCTAAAGTAAGATTTTGATCTTGATTGTGTTCTTTTGAACGGAGGTTGGAAATCTTTGTTGCTAATAAATCCTGTATCTTCAAGCAAAGCATGCCAAAGTTATGACATTTCAGGAATGGCACGAGCGCGGTAAGTACTTTCGATATCGCGATGTGCACCGTATTTTTTACCAACAAGCAGGCACGGGACCCGTATTGGTTTTACTACATGGCTTCCCCACTGCTTCCTGGGATTGGCATAAAGTATGGCCGCTGCTCACCGCTCATTATCGTGTTCTGGCTTTTGATTTCATCGGGTTTGGTTTTTCGGATAAACCCCGGAAGTATGACTATTCTCTAATGGATCAAGCGGACCTGACCGAAGCCATAATACGAGATCAAGGAATCAGGGAGTACCACTTGCTAACGCATGATTATGGCGACACGGTGGCGCAAGAACTATTGGCACGTCATTATGAACGAAGTCATACAGGTGGCCCTGGTACGGAACCTGAGCTGCTGTCTCTGTGCTTGTTGAATGGAGGCATCTTTCCCGAGCTGCACCATCCGCGCCCTATTCAGGAGGCTCTAGCTGGTCCACTAGGAGTCTTGCTCACTCCATTTCTAAGTAGGGCTAAATTAAAGAAGAACTTTCAGGCCATTTTTGGCCCCAAAACTCAGGCTACGGAGCAAGAAATTGATGAATTCTACCAGCTCATTCAATATCAAAATGGCAAGTATCTTTTCCATCGTTTAATCCGCTACATGAAAGAGCGTGTCGAGCACGAACAGCGATGGGGAGCTGCTACCTGTTTGGGGCAACTTCCGCAACGGCTCATCAATGGTGGTTTCGATCCAATTTCCGGCCGGCATGCGGCTGATTTTTACGAGAATGTAGTAACTGACCCTGATGTCGTTTTACTTGAGAATATTGGACATTACCCACAAACCGAAGCGCCTGAGGCGGTTGTAGCCGCTTTTCTTGCTTTTCAGTCAGAGCGATTCGGTTAATAAATCTACGTAAGGTTTCTAAGTCTTTGGTTTGGAAATTGGGATTCGGAAGTGGGAAGTGGGGATACTTCCAATTTTCGATTTCCAACTTCCCCTTTCCCTTGTATCTTGAGTTTCATATTCCTCACGTTAAATCTAAAGGGATGGATTATAAGGAGATGCTGGCGTTCTATGATGAGATTATTGCGGCTAACCCTAAATTCGAACGCCTGGGCAAGACCATGCCCTATACCGGAGCAAATACCTATATGTTTTCACTATTAAATAAAGATGGTGAAATTGGGATACGCTTGCCAGATGACCTCCGAGCAGAATTCCATGAGAAATATACGGACGAACCTTACCGTTCTTATGGTGCAGTTATGCGCGACTATGTGCTCATTCCACCGAGTCTGCGTGAGGAGCCCGAAACAATCGGAGCTTACCTTGATGCCTCTTATGAGTACGTCATGTCTTTGCCGCCACAGGAGCGCAAAAGCAAAAAGTAAAAAATTATTGTGCTGGTAGCTGTTACTTTTCTCCCGCTCTGCATTATGCTATTGAACAAATGATCAAAAACCGAGAGAAGCGGGATGTTTAGTATCTTGCAAACAAGTACTAAATCGGTCAATAAAAGGTTCATGTCAGAACCCCAAAAGACAGTTTCGGTAGCCGCCATGGAGGCTGAATGGGAAGAAATTCAAGCTGCCCAGCAGAATCCAGCCCGGTTCCGACCACTGTACGAACGCTATTACGAACCCATCTTCCGCTTCGTTTTTCGGCGAACAGCCGATAGCGACCTCACCGCTGATCTTTGTTCACAAGTTTTTTTGAAAGCGCTGCAACGCCTGGGGGCGTATCAGTACCGTGGGGTACCATTTTCAGCCTGGCTATTTCGAATAGCTAGCAATGAAGTGGCCCAGCACTTTAGGCAGAATAGCCAAAAGCGTACGGTCAGTATCGAAGAAAACACCCTGAGCGAAGTAGCAGAAGAGATGGAACTAGAGGGAGGCATCTGGCATATGGAGGAGCTAGTCGAAGCACTAGACACCCTCAAGCCTGCTGATCTTTCTCTAATTGAACTCCGTTTTTTCGAGCAACGTCCTTTTAAGGAAATTGCCGAAATCCTCGATATCACCGAAAGCAATGCGAAGGTGAAAACCTATCGAATTTTGGAACGCTTGAGAAAATGGATGCAAGGACAGAAAACCAAATGAAGCCGAGCCGGCCGATAATAGATGCCTCTCCCCGGTATCCTATTATCGCCTCCGGCAGGCATAAGTTGTGGTGTTAAAACCGCGAGCTATGGAAAAAAACTACAATTTTAAATTCAATCTGGAGGAGCCTGATGGTGATGCCATCCGACAGCACATGGACTTCGATGCGCTGCTTGGCCAGTTTGAGGAACAACAGGTACCGCGTAACCGCCAAGCCCGCATTCGTCGGTTGGTATACGTTGCTTCAGCAGCTGCTGCTGCCGTTGTTCTCTTGTTGTTTGTTCCTGGTCTTTTCCAAAACGATCCGCTTACTCCTGAATCTTATTTTGCCAGCCAAGACTTTGTTAGTGCACCCGTTCCTGATTTGAATATTGATTATGAAGTAAAAGCAGTTGCTGATGCGCACCGTGGTGGTGTGATCGATTATCCAAGTGGTTCCCGCCTGGTGATTCCTGCCGCAGCTTTTATGGATGATCGAGGAAAATTGGTAGGTGGTGAGGTGGAAATCCACTACCGCGAGTTGCACGACTATATTGACTTCTTTGTCTCAGGCATCCCTATGGCTTACGATTCGCTGGGTATGCAGCGTTATCTTACTTCTGCCGGAATGGTGGAAGTTTTTGCCGAGAAAAACGGCCGCCGCCTAAGGTTGGCCCCAGGAAAAGCAGTTCAGGTAGAGCTGCGTAGTGAAGTGACAGTATCGGACTACTTCACCTTACCGAATTACTATGTGTACTTGTTGGATACCGTGAATCGCACTTGGGAATATCAGAATATTGATATCCTGCAGTTTGCGGAAGACGATGAATGGGAGCCTGGTGCTGCCGATTCTCCACAACGTCGTTGGCAGCAAGAGCTACGTTGGCTAGAAGCTGACTATGATCTTGCTTTGCAAGAACTGCAAGCCAATAACCCTGTTCCTGCTGCACCCGTTCCACCACGCCAGGCTACCGGCGATCTCCCAACGCTTGAGTTGGACTTCGTGAATGGTGGACTGCCGCTGGATCCAACTAGCGATCTGCAAGCTGATGATCTGAACTACCTACACGCAGGAACGATCTGGGAAATTTTACCAGAATCTCCAGAAATAGACTCTCGTGCCTTCCGAGTGGAATGGCAGCAGGTAAAGCTTCGCCGACTTAATGCTCAGCAGTTTGAATTGACTTTGCAGCACAGTGCAAATGAAGAAACGCTACTGGTAGCTCCTGTTTTGCTGGGTGCTGATTACCAGCGCGCGCTGAATAAGTATGAGCAAGAGCAAGCAGCTTATGATGCACAAGTAGCTGTGCGTGAGCGCCAGATTAGTGAAGAGCGCGATAGCATTCAAGCGATGTTTACCGCCCGGAAAGCAGAACTGCAAGCTACGCTTAGTGAACAGTTGAATAGCCGTCCAGGGCCGCTACGTCGGAAAGTGATTAATCGTTTCGTCGTGACAACCTTTGGAATCTGGAACTGTGCTCAGCCCACTAATGCTCCAGAAACAGTAACGGGTGTCAACTACGTACTTGATAATGGTGAAGCTATTGAGAATACCACGGCTTACGTTGTGAATGAAGCGCAGAATACCATTTTCCGTTATCTGGCATCTAGCAATGCGCCAGTTGGTATTACCCCAACTGCCGATAATCTGTTGTGGATTGTAAATGAGCAAGGCGGCATTTCTATTGCCCACCTTGATCAGCCCTTTGGCGAAGGTGCGGATCTCTTACTGGAGACCGTCAGCCCGCCAGTACAAAACCGAGATGAGCTGCGAGAAGCATTGAGCTTCTAAAGCCGGTACGTTAATATAGAGACAAGTTGTCCTTCAGAATAATAAGCGGCAAGCTGATGTACTTTCAGCTTGCCGCCCTTTTTTAGTTTAGTCTTGGATGTCAAAGACGACACTTCTCACGGTCTTAATGGCGTTCCCCTGGTCATCAGTACTGCTTACGAGTAAATCTTTTGTTCCTGCTTGTTCGAAAACCCCAGGAAGGTCCCGAATAGCTCCTGCAGGAATGCCCGCCTGATGAAGTTGTGTGAGCAATGCTTCACGATCCGAGAATTGACCAATTTTCTCTTGCAGTAGTGGGATGAGTTCAGTTCGATGAGCGACGCGATCTGCATTCGTCAGGAAACGAGGGTCGCTAGCTAGCTCCTCGGCTTCTAATAGTGAACAAAGTTGCTTGAAATGGGCCTCTACACCAATAGCAAGTACGAGTTCTTTACCATCGGCCGTACGGAGGATGTCTCCGTAAGGAGCAATGTTGGGGTGCTGACTACCCATGCGTTGGGGGGAATAACCGGCGATTAACCAGTTGGTGGCCTGGTTGGCTAAACTGGCCAAGGCCGAGGCGTACAGACTAGTAGTGACCTTACTCCCTTTTCCATGGCGTTCGCGTTGCAAAAGGGCGATGAGTACACCTTCTTTGAGCTGATGAGCAGCCAATAGGTCAATGAGCGCTACTGGCATTTTTACTGGCGGGCCATCGGGCTCACCGCTCAGGTGGAGGAAGCCTGTTTCTGCTTGTAGCACTACATCAAAAGCGAGGCGTTTGTCCTGAGCCCCGAAACCAGTAAGCTCAGCGTAGATCAGACGTGGATTTAGCTGTGCTAATGTTTCATAATCCATCCCCAGTTTGCTGGCTGCACCTGGGCGATAGTTGACGACAACGATATCAGCCGTTTTGATCAATTCATATACTTGTTGCCGGTCATCTTCTGCCTTAAGGTTGAGGAAACGAACTTCCTTTCCATTGTTGACACTATGGTAGTATGCGGAATCAGACTTGTCCTTATTCTCGGTAGGAGCTTTCCAGGCCCGAGTGACATCCCCTTTAGTCTTGGGGTTTTCAATTTTGATCACTTTGGCGCCTAATTCGGCAAAGAATAAACCTACTGCTGGGCCAGCTAATACGCTAGCTAATTCTACTACGGTGAGGCCAGAAAAAATGGTTTGTGGAGTCATGCTCAACTTCGCTATATTTACTCAATGGAAGACAACAATCAGACGCAAGATAGCAAAGGGGCTTGGATGGAACGCCTGGCCATGGAGAGTTGGCAGGCGGAGATGGTGATATCCGGTGTAGCCATCTTTGGTTCCTTTCAGCTTTTTGATATTGTCAACGGGCTCTCTAGTTGGTTCTACTTCAATCTGCCAGAAGGATTCATGGGCATGGCCTACTTCCTGTGTTTCTATCTATTAGTGGCTGTGGCGGTTTTGGTCATGAGCTTCTTGGCCCATTTTATTCTTCGGGCTTTGTGGATTGCAGCGATTGGTTTGGAGAGTGTTTACCCGAACGGTATTCGCCGTGAGAATGATTCTTACAGTCCACACTTTATGGATCAGCTTATGGAGAAATATCCAAGCCTACACCAATTCAATCAAGACCTGGATCGTGTGTCTAGCGCCCTCTTGGCTTACGCTCTATCGTTTGTAATGGTCTTTTTTGGTATTGGTATTCTGCTGTCTGGCTTTGTTTTGGTCGGCTTTCTACTGGCTACTTTTTTAGAAGACGAGGTAGCATCGATCATTGTCCAAGGTGTCTTCGGCTTAATTGCGGTGGTGCTGATGTTTAATGGATTGATGAATAGCAAGAGTCTTAGGGAAAGGGAATGGGTCAAACGAATTCACTTTCCGCTCAGTATGTTTCTAGGGAGGCTGGCCGCCAATATTTTTTCAAAGCCACAAACCTACTTTGGTTACACCATTCGGACTAATTTGGGTACCAAGCGATTTTGGGGCTTAATGATGGGTATGTTAATAGGAGTATTGGTTATCACTATGTCCGTGTTCTCCCGAACCCAAATCTTGGCACTAATGCCGGCGCAATACCTTCGGTACGACGACCGAACGGATCGAGTGTACTCATCGAATTATGCGGATGAGTCCAGCGATTATGATTTGGCATTTATCCGGCCGCAGATTCCATCGGCGATGCTCAATAATCCAACAGAGCTACAGCTTTTTATACCGATGCCAGAACGGGAGAGTAGAAAAATCTTTGATCTATGTTCTGGAACAAAACCAGAGCGGACCTTTGCTTCGGATAAGATGGAGCAGTACTTTGAAGATACCCGACAGTACCGAATGGCATGTTTTCAGGAACAGATGAGAATACTCCTGGATGAGGTACCGGTAGAATATATCATGAAAGCGTATCGGCATCCACATCAACTGGAACCTGGTTTACGGATCTTCTTCCCTGGGTTAACCTTTGATCCAGGAGAACATGTGATTACCATTGAGCACCTTTCTGTAGACAATAGCGGGAAGCCCAAGGTCGATCGTATACCATTTTTCTACTTGCCAACAGAGTCTTGATTTGCTTGGCCCACAAGGTTTTAGTATCTTAGCTTGCTAAGATACGACCAATTTCATAACTGATTAATTCGTCCAACACTGTGGGCATCCGGGAATCCATTAAGGGGATGAAGCAGTACTTCTTCGACCGACAATTACAGCGTCTGGAACGAGACGGTAATGATGACCTTATGCTCATCATGGAGTTCGGTGCTGATGCCTATAGTACTCGGGAGTTGAGTCAGCTACTTCGCCATATTGTTGCCCAAAAGCAGACTGCGGAGCGTTGGTATCACCGATTATTCTTGTTGGGTTTTAGTGTTTCTTTCTGGATTGCTGCTTCTTTTTTGGCTGCGGCAAGCGAGGCCAGCCAGTTAAGCTTAATCTTACTCACTTTAGTGCCCATTTCACTTCTTTCGGTCTTATTTGGGCATTTCTATCTAAGTCGGCGTTACCCTGCCCATCGTGATATTCATCTTGTAGCTTCTATTATTGAACAAGAGCTGGATCGTCGTAAAAAAGATGCTTCTATCTTCTAATTGAATCCCTTCCGCTAGGTTCGTTAACTTTATGCAGTCGCTATTTGCATTCGCAGGTAGCTCATCTTTGTAATTATTATCGAAAAGACTGGTATGAAACGAGTATTACTTTCCTTTTGCCTCCTGTGGAGCATGATTGGCTTTGCACAGGGTAATTTCCAAGCTGTTGTACATGATAAAGCAACGGCCATTGAAGAACGCGTCATTGAATGGCGTCGATATTTACACGAACACCCTGAGCTAAGTAATCGGGAATACGAAACGGCTAAAATGGTAGCTGCTCATCTGGAAGGCCTAGGCATTGAAGTGCAGCGAGAAGTGGCTCTAACTGGAGTGGTAGGCGTTTTGCGCGGTGGTAAACCTGGTAAGACGGTAGCCCTGCGAGCTGATATGGATGCTTTGCCGGTAACGGAACGGGTGGATATTCCGTTTGCGAGTAAAGTGCGTACTACCTTTTTGGGGACAGAAACGGGTGTGATGCATGCCTGTGGGCACGACACTCACGTAGCTATGCTAATGGGAGCTGCCGAAATCTTAGCCGAGATGCGCGATGAGATCCCTGGTACAGTTGTCTTCATCTTTCAGCCAGCAGAAGAGGGCGCCCCTCCAGGAGAAGAAGGTGGTGCAGAACTCATGGTAAAAGAAGGTGTCCTCAAGGAGCCAGATGTGGACGCTGTTTTTGGTATTCATATCAATTCTAAGACACCAGTAGGAGAAGTGCGATTTAAGCCCGGCGGTGCTTTGGCTGCTGTGAATCGCCTAGTGATAAAGGTGCGCGGTAAGCAAACCCACGGCTCCACGCCTTGGACTGGGGTTGACCCGGTGACCGTCTCCGCTCAGATTATCCTTGGCCTGCAAACGATCGTAAGCCGCCAAACAGAATTAACCAAGGAGGCCGCAGTGATCAGCATCGGTAAGATTACCGGTGGTGTTCGTAGCAATATCATTCCTGAAGAGGTAGAGATGATTGGTACTATCCGTACCCTTGATCCGGAGATGCAGCGTGAAATTCACGAACGCATTCACCGTACGGTAACCAACATAGCGGAAGCTTCCGGTGCTACTGCTGAAGTAACTATTGAAAAGGGGTATCCAGTGACCTACAATGATCCAGATTTGACGCAGATGATGGGCAAAACCATGCAAGCTGTTGCGGGCGTGGATAATGTAATTCTGACGCGTGCGCGGACTGGTGCAGAAGACTTTTCCTTTTATGCTCGCGAGGTGCCTGGATTGTTTGTATTTCTAGGTGGAATGCCAGCCGATCAAGATCCTGCGGAGGCAGCTCCACACCACACGCCTGATTTTTATATTGATGAGTCTGGTCTGCAACTGGGAGTTGAACTCTACTCAAACTTTGCTCTGGATTACTTACAGATGAATCCATAGTATAAAAGTTCACTGCGTTCTTGATAGTAGGCACTCGCTTTCCTATTGCGATTAGTTTTACCACGAACGTAGTGAGCTTTCTTATTGATCTACTGTCGGCCACCACCCATGGACAGTACCGTTATCATTCGCCGACCTAGAGCATATCTTCGTAGAAAGAGCTTGCATATTCTGCCGGAGGGGGCGATAATTGTGGTAAACGAAACACAAATTATGCAACGGTTTCTCTATGGTGCAACATCCTATTTGCGAGGATTGCAACTGATCTCTAAGCACGGCTTGTGGTTGTATTTCTGGATCCCAGTGCTACTCAGTTTAGTGTTGGGTTTTGTGGTGCTAAGAGCAGCTTATGGCATTAGTGATGATATGGGAGGCTGGCTGATCTCCTTTTATCCATTTGAATGGGGGAAAGCCACCTTTATGAAGATTGCTACCGTTATGGGGGGCGTAAGCTTAGTGGCCTTTACACTGCTGATCTTCCGTTATATTATCATGGCAGTTGCTTCTCCGTTTATGAGTTTGTTGTCTGAGAAGCTAGAGCATAAGTTGTATCCCGACATTCCGCCTCAGCCCTTTAGTATTGGCAAGATGTTGAGTGATCTCGTGCGGGGTGTTCGAATTGCTCTGCGCAATATAGTTCGGGAAATATTCTTTACCATTCTACTGCTTCTTCTGGGAATTATTATCCCGGTGTTCAGTCCCGCTATTCCAATCTTAATCATAGCAGTACAAGCCTATTATGCGGGCTTTGGTAACTTCGATTTTACGCTAGAGCGTAGAATGGGCGTACGTGAAAGTGTACGTTTTGTAAAGGCCAATCGAATGCTTGCTATTGGGAATGGTGCCGTATTCGTACTCTTGCTTATGACGGTAGTTGGATTCCTGTTTGCTTTGCCATTGGGTACCGCAGCTGGAGCAGTAGTGACCTTGGAAGAATTGGAAGGGCCCAGCTATAGTTAGCGATTAAGTTTGGAACGAGGAATAGGCTCGCATTGCCTAACGCGGCAAGCAGAATGAGATACGTGCGCCCTGGCCGGATGGCGCAGGAGCGGCCGTGATTTTCCCGCCGTGTTTGGAGACGATCTTTTTGCAAATACTGAGGCCCAAGCCGGTGCCGCCGTACTCCTTTCTGTTGTTGAGCCTGGTGTAGAGATCGAAAATCCGATTGGCAAACTCTGGGTCGATACCAATACCATTGTCTTCAATAGCGAAGTGGTGCCATTCATTGTCCTCACAATAGCTAATTTGAATGTGAGGGGTAATGCCAGGCCGGTGGAATTTTATGGCGTTAGCCAAGAGGTTCTGCAAAAGCTGGTGCAAAAGGGTAGGGTACCCTTGAACGATCGGTAAAGCTTCTGGATAATCTATCCTGACATTATGTTTCTTAATGGAATAAGACAGATCTTTTAGGCAAGCCTGCACCACATGATTCAGTTCAATTGGGCTTTTTTCCAACTGGTTGTCATTCAGTGTAGCATAAGCCTGAAGTCCACTTAAGAGTTGATTCATCCTGTGTGCCCCATCAATAGCGTAATCCAGGTATTCTTCTGTCTCATCGGGTATCGGGCCAGTACTTCTTCTCTTTATCAAGTGCAAGAAACTAGCAATGGTCCGGATGGGTTCGCGCAGATCGTGTGAGGCCGCATAGGCAAAGGCCTCTAGATCTTCGTTAGAGCTTTGCAGTTTGTTGACCATCTCTTGCAGGTTAATGGTCTTCTGTGCCACTTGTCGTTCTAGCGCCTCCCGATATCTACGTAGTTTCTTCTGTGTCTGTGCCTGCAGAAAACTTGTGGCGGCTAAGGCGGCAATAGTCTCTAGGAGATGTAAGTGTTCTTCATTGAAGAAATTGGAAGCACTATGCTCAGAATCAATGACACCGATAATTTTCCCTTCAGAGCTGATCGGTACGGCTAGTTCTGACAAACGTACCATATCATCAGGGATGTATCTGGAGTCTTTAGCAGTGTTCCCAATCAACTCTGCTTGTCCTGTTGCAGCGACGGTGCCGACAATGCCTTGTCCTACCGGAATGACAATAGGATCCCGAATTTCCGTGCCTCGTGGGTTCTTGGGCCCATAGGCAGCTACTTGTTCCAGTACTTGATCCTCTTCATTCAATAGGTATACCACGCAATCTTCAAAGCCAAGCTTAGCGATTGCATTATTGGTGATCGACCAGGCGATCTCTTCCGTGGTTCGTTGTTTGAGAAGTGCGGAGGCAAAACTATTAATGACAGACAAATGCCGCTCTTTCTCCCGCAAGCGCACAAGTTGTTGCTGCAGAGATCGGTACTTCCGTTGCAGAAGGATAACCGCCGGATTTAATGATCCTTTGAGCATCAGTTCGTCAAATCAAGTTCAAATAAGGGGCAATGCCAATGTTTGGCAAACTTTGCTTTGCGAGGTTATTCAGGGAAGGGGGCAGATAACAGGCTGAGTATCTCCTGCTAAATGTATTAGCAAAAGTACTATAAATATCGGGAGTATGTATTGCCTGTTTTGAACCAACTAGATAAGGCTGTGCCATAGCCGAAATTAAAACAGGCCTCAGATCTACAGTTGTAAATCCTTGGCCTGTTGTTTTTGACTTAGAGCAGTGATGCTATTTTTCGCCGTAAACGGTGATGCTATAGATACCAAAGTCTTGATTAAAAGCTTCGATTTGCTTTGGCCCAAGATGATTAGCCAGCACCTCCCGTGGAAGTTCTATGGATTTCTTTTTCTGAATTTCCAGTTGCTTGAACCCTTGGTCGCGAAGCAGCTGTAGATAATCGTCCATTTGTATTGCTCCGGCTACGCAGCCTGCGTACAGCTCGGCATCTTTTTGTAATGCCTTAGGCAAGTCTCCTTCCAAGACAATGTCGGAGATACTGAAGTGTGCCCCTGGCTTCAGAATGCGATGTGCCTCGCTGAAAGCTTTTTGCTTATCGGGCACCAGGTTGAAGACACAATTGCTTACTACAACATCGGCGAGGTTCTCTGGAAGTGGAATGTCTTCGATGTCTCCTTTCACGAATGAGACATTATTGTAGCCGAGCTTAAGGGCATTGTTACGCGCCTTTAGTAGCATAGCGTCTGTGAAGTCTACACCAATTACCTGCCCACTCTCACCGGTCTCTGCTCGTGCAACAAAGCAATCATTACCCGCACCTGAACCCAGATCCACGACGGTGTCGCCAGCTTTAATCTTCGCAAACTCTGTCGGTAGACCACAGCCCAATTTAAGGTCGGCATCTGGAGCGTAGCCTTGTAGTTCGTCGTACTCATCAGCCATAATGCTGTAAGTGCCATCAGGGGTGCTGCTACAGCAACCACTTCCGTCCGAACGCTCCGCAATAGCCCCGTACTTTTCCTTGACAATCGCTTTCAAATCGGTGCTCGTACTTGCGCTAGTATCACCGCAGCAGCCAGGATCGCAGCAGGAGGCTTGTTCCAGAGTGGATGTGTCGGCTGTTTTTTGTTTGTTATCCATGTTATAGTTATTGAATGCGTTGAGCATAGGCTCAACAACATTGTGGTGAAAGAATTTCTTTGAAAAAGTTGCTAAGCAGCGGGGTCATCCGCTCTAGGTACTCGGTGTCAAGACAGTAACACGAGCGAACGCCTTCTACCTCACCGCTAATGAGGCCAGCGGCCTTCAGTGCTTTCAGGTGTTGTGATACCGTGGCCTGAGATAAGGGGAGTACCTCCACGATTTCGCCGCAGATACAACTCTTCTTTTCTGCTAGCGTACGCAGAATAGCAATCCGCGCAGGGTGAGCCAATGCTTTTGCCAGTGCGGCCAGCTCTTGGGTCTCTGCAGGGAAGATATTTGCCTTATTGACTGCCATATTTTTATTTTATATCGCAAATATACGATAAAAGAATTTTACTTGTCAAGTCCTTCCTCAAAAAAAGTGGAATAAAAGCTTACTTTGTATCGTTTTAGAAGGGCACTTTTACGCAACGGAACTGTTGACTAGTTTTCGATGTTAGGTTGCTGTTATGAACAGAGAATTACTTAGGCACGAGATCAGTTTTAAGGCCACACGGAGCAGTGGTCCGGGCGGGCAGCATGTCAATAAGACAAGTACCCGAATAGAGCTTCTATGGGAGCTGGAACGTTCGACAGCCTTCACGGAACAGGAAAAGGAGCGCCTTCGCAAAAACTTGGCGAATAAACTCAATAAGGAAGGGCAACTGATCATCGTTGCCAGCCCTACCCGTAGCCAGTTGAAGAATAAGCAGGCGGCATTGGCGAAGTTTTTCCGATTACTCGAAAAGGCATTGATAGTACCCAAAAAACGCAAGCGCCGCAAGGGGCCTAGTGCTGCGGCCAAGGCCAAGCGCCTAAAGGATAAGCGTATCCATTCTGAGCGAAAAGCAAACCGCAAAAAATTACAGTTCTAAGGAGCTGCCTTCAATCTTCTTTCCATCTTGCCATTTCTTGCTAATTTGTCTGCGCAACAGACGATAGCATGAAGCCCATCCTGATTTTACAACTTCGTCCCATCGATGAGGTAGCTGATAATGAATTTCAAGCGTTCCTGCACCATGGAGGTCTGCAGGAAGAAGAGACCCATCGTATCCGTATGGAACGGGAGAGTGTGGCCGGAATTGACCTAACGCAATACGCAGGCGTGATCATGGGGGGCGGGCCAAGCAACATCAGTGATGATGAAGCAATTAAGCCTGAGTTCCAACGCCGCTTCGAGGCAGAGCTTTTTCCGCTCTTCGATCAATTATTTGAACTGGATCTACCGTATCTGGGGAGTTGTTATGGTTTGGGAGCACTCATCAACTATGCCGATGGCCTAGTATCAAAAGCCCAGTATGGTGAGCAAGCAGGGCCAACGACTATCTTCCTTCAAGAAGCGGCAAAAACGGATGCCTTACTGGCAGGATTACCACTCTCTTTTCTTGCTTTTGTAGGGCACAAGGAGGCTTGTCAATTTGTACCTAAAGGAGGAGTATTATTAGCGGGTTCGGAGGCGTGCCCAGTGCAGATCATTCGATTTAAGCAAAACATCTACGCCACGCAGTTTCATGTTGAGTTGGATGCCCAAGGCATGATTGTTCGCATCCAGAATTACCAAAATCACGGCTATTTCGATCCGGCCTCTGCCGAAACGCTTATCCAGGCGGTGAAGAAAGTGGAAGCTCAAGTGCCGCACCAAATGCTACGCCGATTCGTGGTGCGCTGTCGGGAAGCCTAAAAATAGCTGAGGGACGAAGATCTTTACCTTCTGTCCCTCCACCAAATCAATCAGCTTGGCTGGATTCCAGCCCTACACTGATCCTTGCTTAGTTCTTTAATAACTGGCGCTGAACTGGCCATTGGTCAAACTCATCGTTGGGCCCTCTTGCATCCAGTCATTGATGTCTCTTAGGGTAACAGAAAAAGTACCAGAGGCTTTACTGTCTGACAGATCAGATACAGTGATGGTACCAGCCTCCGCACCCAATCGGGTGCCGTCGTCAAGATCTACTAGGATGATGACGTCGTCATTAGGGAAGGTGAAAGTTCCAGGACCGGTCAGATTGTTTACTTGGAGTTGAATGTCATTGGAGCCGATCAGTCCGACATTGAGCGTTCCATCAAGTAGCGCACAGACTACGATGTCGTTTTCCGTAAACTGCTGCCCGTCGATGGTGTAACTGACGCTACAATCATCATTCATTGTTACGGGGTTGTTGTCATCATCGTTATTACATGCCATACCCACCATTACTAGGCTAAGGGCGGCGATAAACAAAAGATTCTTCATGATATCTAGTTGATTGAGTTTTGGAAAGGTGAGTGTTAGGGGTTAGTACCGAAGCAGTAGCTAGTAGTTAGAGCTTCCGAAGCGTTACGCGTCGGTTGACAGCCCAGGCTTGTGGCGTTTCCGCTATATCAAGCGGTTTTTCTTCGCCGTAGCCGATCGTCTGCATGCGGTCGGTTGCAATGCCTTGTTTTGCTAATGCTTGTTTTACCGCTTCTGCACGCTGTTCTGAGAGGGTTTGATTGAAGGCTGCATCTCCTCTTTTGTCTGTGTGTCCTTCGATCTGTACCTGTAGTTCGGTGTGACGTTTGAGCATAGCGGCAATTCGGTCAATCACAGCTTGGGCGTCAGGCCGGATGGTAGCTTCGTTATAGTCGAATTGAATGTTGTTGAGCTCCAAAACACCGGTGGTGTTAAAGCGGTCATAGAGGGTGCCACCGCCTTCCGCTACTCGGATGTTGCGGACCATAGCGTACTTGCCCTGTGCTCTTCCATGACTAAGTACGGTCAGTTGCATTTCGGTAGGTTCTATACCCATGTCAGGATGGTTGACAAGTCGTTCCCCATCGTAGTAGACTTTCAAGCTCTGGCCGTTGACTGCTACTTGGATCTTACGCCAACCCACGAGCTCTTTTACATCCGTTCGAATGTAACCTGGTCGATAGCTAATTCCTTGTCGACTGATACGGAATTCGAATCGGCCCTGGTTAAATTCAATGGTATAGCCTTCATTGCCAACATTATGGAAGTAGACTTCGAGTTCTATCGTAAATGTCTTTGGTAGGTAAGTATCGGTTTCCATCCGCGGAGCGATCTCATTGATACCATCGGTAAAACCGATTACGGGGAGATCATCCATGATCATGTTCTCGATACCTCCTCGGCTTACAGACCAAAGGCTAGGTACCTCGCCGTACAGTTCATTCCAGAGGGAATCAATGAAGATGTCGCGTTCGCCAGGGGTGAAAGATGGTGCTTTGCGTTGCTGCGCAAACATCAAGGTGGGTAGTGCCAAGAATAAAGCTAGGTAGCAATATTGGGAAAGGTTCATTGCGGTGTTTTGAATTTTGATTGCAACAAAACTACCGGCGAATTCAACCTTAGTAAATCGCTCTTTTGGGGTATTTTGAGAGGAAACCCCGCAGTGTCAATCTAGATTAGTTTGTCTCGAATGGCCTTCTTTACGGCCTCTGCCCGAGTGTGGACGTGTAGTTTAGAATAGATATTCTTGATGTGGGTCTTTACCGTATGGGGGGAAAGGAATATTTGCTCGGCGATCAGGCGATAATTCAAGCCTTCGCTTAATAGTCTGAGTATTTCCGTCTCCCGATCACTCAGCGGTGATGCGGATAGCTTCTGAAATGACCCAACTACACGACGGGCAATCTGCATACTCATGGGCGCTCCACCCACTTGGACTTCTCGTATAGATTTAAGTATTTCGGTAGGAGCAGTGTCTTTGAGTAAATAGCCTGTAGCACCTGCACTTATCGCATTAAATATGGACTCATCATCCTGGCGGATAGTGAGCATCAGGCAATCTAGTTCTGGTTTGATGGCCTTGATTTTTGGCAGAGCAGTGATGCCGCTCATGCCTGGGAGTTCAATATCCAATAGGAGTACATCTACCAAGATATTTGGTAAGGCCGCAACAGCATCTTCTGCATTGTCAAACGTATGTTGACAGTGGAAGCCGGCAGTGCCCTTAATGATCAGCGCCAATGTTTGACGTATTTCGTGATCATCTTCAACTATCATGACCTGTATCGGACGGTCAGCCATAGGAATTCGGTGTTATTGGATGTAGCGCTAAGTCTACGTAGAAACTAATTGGGTTGAAATTACTGTTTTCAGATGGTAGTGCACTACCCCATATGGGGTATTTCTTCAAGTGCTATCCGCGTGCCAGTTGCCGTTGAACTTTCAATTATCAGGTGTGCGTCCATCTTTTCTGCGCGGTCTTTCATGTTGCGTAGCCCATAACCGGCCTTACTCAACTCCTCCTCATGGAACCCTCGGCCATTATCTTGAAAACTAACGCTGAAATGCTGATCGTTGATCACTATTTGAAGCCGAGCCTCGCTAGCCTGCGCATATTTCAGACAATTGTGCATCGCTTCTTTGAATAGCAGTAGCAGTTGTTGGCGTACATCAGGTTGTAATTGAATGCGCTCCAAGACTGGAGCTAGTCCTTCCACTTTGAACTGGGTTGGTGTGGCTTCAAACAGCTGGTCACCAAAATCGTGCAAGCGCATCATCGTTTGCAGGAGATTGTCCTTAGCGGGGTCTAGTGCCCAGATCAAGTCTCGCATTCCGGAGGAAAGTCCATCCACATGCTGCTTGATCTTCTGGAAGTGAGCAAATAGTTCTTGAGGTTGGCGGATGTTGCGTTTTGCTAGTTCTAAGAACAGGGAAATCTTCGTTAAGCGATGACCAAGTTCATCATGGAAATCAGCAGCATTCTTTTGCCGTAACCGGACTCGTTCTTCCTGCCGGGCATTCTCGATTGCAAACTGTTGTGCCAAAGCCTGGGTGCGCCGCTTAATACTATTCTGGGTAACCCGCCAAAGTGCGAGAGCCAAGCCGAGTAAATAAAAAATATAGGCCAAGTTGGTTCGCCAAAATGGTGGACGAATCCGAATCTGGAGTGCCCTAGTTTCGTTGCTCCAAACCCCATCACTATTCGCACCTCTTACTTCAAAAATATAGTCGCCCGGAGGAAGCTGTGTGTATTGAGCCCTAAACGTTCCTTCATCACCCAGCCAATTGTCATGAAGGCCTCGTAGCCGGTAAGCGTAGGTGTTTTTGGAAGGGGCCAGGAAGTCCATGGCAGAAAAAGAGAACTCCAACTGGTTTTGCCAGTGTCGTAAATCTATTCGCTGGGTTTGTTGAATCGGAACAGTGAGGATCGCATCTCCTACTTGCGATGGCCGCAATGTTTCATTATTGATCTTAATCTGGGTAATAGCTACTTGCGGAGGATGCTGGTTGATAGTTAGATCCTGGGGATGAAAATAGTTGAGTCCATCTGCTGTACCCACAAAGATCTGTCCGTTCTCCCGTTGATAAGAGGACCGGAAAACGAAGCTGGATGCTGCTAGCCCTTCAGCTTCGGTATACACCTTTTCTATTGCCGGCTCTCCCAGGACAGCTTTGTCAGGATTGAAGTGGAGTAAACCGGCATTTGTACCTATCCAAAGCATTCCTCGTTCGTCTTCTTCAATAAAATGAATAACATCATTGGGGAATCCTTCCCGGATCCCGAAATGCTGGAACCGAGCTCGATCGGTTGGTCGATTTTGGATGACCAGGTTGAGTCCGGTTCGTGTACCAATCCAAAAACGCCCCTTACTATCCAGATACAAGCAGCGAATAGAATTATTACTCAAACTGGTAGAATCACTGGCCAGGTGCTGATAATTTTCAAAGAAGTCCTGGCCGTCCCGAAGTCGATGTTGACTGAGGCCGTCATATGTCCCAAACCACCAGCGGTCATGACGATCTTTGGCCATGGTGTAGACCGTTGCATTTACGAGATTTCCTTCTCCTGGTTCTCCATGATTAAACCAATCAAAGCGTACCTCCCGCGGCAGCTCCCGATCAAAGTACATACGGGCTAGCTTACCGTAGGTAGCCACCCAGTATTGCCCCGGTTGGATTTCCTTGATCTCATGGATGATGTTATGCGGTAATCCATCAGCATAGGTAATCGCTTGAAACGTGGCTTGATCTAGGGGCTGCCGTAGGTCGAGGTAATTGAGTCCTTTCCAGGTGCAGGCCCAAAGCAGTTGCTGACTATCTTCATGTAAACCAAAGATGTTGCTATGAGAGATCTTATTCTTGCCAAAACCTGTGCTACTGTAAGTGGTAAATGCCAAGTCCTTTTGCACCCATTGGGCGCTGTCTAATCTATTGAGACCGTCGTAGGTGCCAATCCACAAGTTGTCAGCATGGTCAAAGAAGACAGACTTGATAATGTCATTGCTCAGACTTTGCGGGTTATCTGCGGTAGTGCTGATCGTCTGGAAGTTGTTGAGTTGACCGGTGGTAAACTGGAGTTGGCCTCCTGCTCCTACCCAAAGCATGCGGGTGCGATCTTTATACAGGGCTTGAATTTGATCCAGTGCCACGGAATGTGTCTGCTCTGGCTGATGTCGATGCACCCTTACGGTTTCTGTCTGTAAATCAAACTCGTTGATTCCTCCTCGGAAGGTGCCAATCCACATGATACTATCCCCGTCATTGAACATGCAGTTGACGAAAGGATGGCTCATTTGCTCCCGCTGGTACGGGTGGAAATACCAACTGTCTCCTCGCTCCTCTGCCTTGAAAACGCCGCTTTCGCTACCGATAAAGAGCGTTCCATCCGCTAATTCTATAAAGTCCCAGGTTTGTATGGCATCCAGGCCATGTTCTCCGGCTTTATCTTTCGAGAAGACTTCAAATTTGGTTGCGCTGCTGTCGGTTACGATAAGCCCAGTACCCGACCCAAACCACAACCTGCCTGCCTGATCTTCATGAATCTTCCATATCGTTTTGTAGGGGATATTCTCGGCCAGTTCCTCATTGGGTAAAATGTACTCAATCGGTGCAGTTAGCGATTTTCGGCGGAAAAGCCCCTGATAGGTGCCATACCAATACCAACCCCGCCGATCCTGCATGATGTGATGAACGATATCAGAGGTGCCGGGAGAGAGGTGTTCTCCGTTTCCGGATAAGCGCAGGAATCGATCTTCGTCTTGTAGATATATGCCAATACCGTTGTGGGTGCCGATGAGGATGTTTCCGGCATTATCCTGGCTCAGGTTGGTGATGTAGTTGTTACAGATACTCGTGGTGTCGTGAGGCAGATAGCGGTACTCGATGAGCTGATGACCGTCGTACTTACCCAGCCCGTCAGAAGTGGCTATCCAGAGGAAGCCGGCCTCATCTTGCAGGATGCTCTGTACGTTTGCTCTTGGGAAGTCACTGAGTTCTGCCTTCTGGAATAGGCGATCCTGACCAAAAGCCCAAAGCGGAAGAAACCCAAGCAGGACAAGCAAAGGGCCACGCAACAGACAATCAGATAGGGGGCGAGCAGCAAACACAGTAATTAGCACGGATTGGTGCAAGTTAAAGATAGTAGTTTGCCAGTATTCACCTGCTGTGCTTGGTTGAGCTTCTATTTCACTATGTGAGAATGATGCAGACATTGTAAATTCAATTGAATGCAACCTCCCTAGCCTATTCCCGTCTTTTGAATACAAGGGATTCAAAAATCCTAAGGATTACCACACCTAACTGCAAAACGAACCACCTATGAGACTTTTTACCCTTCTCTTATGTCTATGCATTAGCACTACCGCTGCTTTTGCACAAATCAACCAAAGCGTAAAAGCCTGGCAAGAAGACCTGGCATTTCTAAAAGAGACCGTTCATCAAGACTATGACTTCCTCTTTAAGAAGATTAGCGCTAGCGACTTTGATGCTGCCGTAAAAGAATTTTATGATGCCATCCCACAAATGGAGGAACATGAAATAGTAGTAGGCTTTGCCCGAATGATTTCCCTTTTTGGCTATGGCCATACCAACCTTTGGGTAACGGGTTGGGCCAAGGATAATCCACGAGGATTCCATCAGATGCCTTACAGCCTCTATCACTTTAGTGATGGCTTGTACATTCAGGCTACTCCCGAGAAATATGCAGCAACAGTCGGCGCAAAAGTGCTGAAAGTAGCAGGAGTGCCGGTGCAGGAAGCACTAGCGGCCATTCGACCAGTGGTGCCAGCAGAGAACGATCAGTTTTTTAAAGCGTATGGTTGGCATTATCTGGGTACCCCGGAAGTACTGCACGCACAAGGCGTTACAGAAAGCTTGATGGAAAATATCACCTTGACTTTGGAAAAGGATGGCAAGGAGTTTGAGCAAATTTTTGAGCCTTTTGATGGAGAAGGCTATCCTGGTCAGTATTCCCTGGTTGATCAAGTTGACGGATGGGTCAGTGCACGTGATCAAAGTGCAACGCCGCTGTGGTTGCAGCAATTAGATCGTATTTATTTCTACGAGTACCTACCGGAGCAAAAGGCAGTCTACGTACGTCATAGCCAAATTCAAGACGATGAGCAGGAAGCTATTCCTGAGTTTTACGATCATGTCTTCAAGTTCATGGAAGAAAACGAAGTGGAGAAGTTTATCCTTGATGTACGCCTGAATGGGGGAGGAAACAATTACAAAAATAAACCTATCGTGACCGGCGTGATTCAAAGTAAGATCAATCAGCCAGGTAAGTTCTTTGTGGTGTTGGGGCGTCGTACTTACTCCGCATGTCAGAACTTGGTGAACGAATTACATACGTACACAGAGGCTGTTTTTGTGGGCGAGCCCACTTCAGAAAACATCAACTTCTACGGCGATAATCGTGCGGTAGAGCTACCAAATAGTGGTTTGACACCACGTCTTTCTTTTGCCTGGTGGCAAGACAAACCACAATGGGAGAACCAGGATTGGTTACCACCTAACTTAGCCACTGACCTCAGTTTTGCTCAGTATGTTGCCAATGAGGACCCAGCTTTGGATGCTATTTGGGAGTACGATGATGACAGTTCGATTGTCGATCCTATGACTCACCTGGAGGCCTTATTCACGGCAGGAAAGATGGATCAAATTGCACCGGAGGCGAAGCGTATGGTCGCGGATCCACGCTATCAGTATTATCCCTTTGAAGATCGATTGAATAGGGCAGGGTATCAGCTGATGGGAGATGATCAGCTACAACCAGCCTTGTTTGTTTTCCAATTAGTAACGGACCTGTTCCCAGATTCGGCTAATGCCTGGGATAGCCTGGCGGAAGCACATTGGAAAACTGGAGACCTAGAGACAGCTAGAGCGCTTTACAACAAAGCCATTAGCATGGACCCGAATGGTCCTACAGGTGATAATGCACGAAATATGCTGGAAGAAATGAAGAAAGGAGAGTAGGCCTTCGCCGGAGGGCGGAAATTCAAATAGCTATTTATAGGATTTCCGCTTTCCTTTACTCTTCTTCTTGATCGCGAACCTGCTCCAGGAAAGCTTTTATCTCCTGGAGGCTATTGAGGAATTCCGCCTTCTTTTTCTGGAATTTTTGCTTGCGCTTGATCTCTTGCTTGGCACCCTCTAAGGTGAAGCCCCGTTCCTTTACGAGCTCATGAATAAGCTCAAATTGCCGGATGTTCTTCGGCGTGAAGCGACGATCTCCCTTGCTATTTTTGTGCGGACGCAAGAAGTCGAACTCGTTCTCCCAGAAACGGATCAGGGATTTGGAGACCTGAAACATTTCAGCTACCTCTCCAATTGTGTAATAGCGTTTATCAAGTGGTAGATCAGGCATGGCTGGGGTAGGGATAAATAATTAGGGCCAAGCAGCGTCGCTACTCAGCCCTAAAGATAACTTATGATCTAGTCCGAGCAAAGTTAATTCGGACTTAGATGTAGATCAAGACAGATGAATACTGTCTTACCCTTTCTGTTCCTTATAGATTAGGAATAGTCAACTCCTGATCTGGGTGGATGACATCTGGGTTCTTCAAGATGTCAGTGTTCGCATTGAAGATGTGCATGTACTTCATAGCGTCACCATAGTAGTGCTTAGCAATCTTGCTCAAAGAATCACCACCCTTTACGGTGTGCTTGGCGAAATAGTCTGTTGTAGCTACTTTGATGTCAGCCATCAAATCAGCTGGGCTATCACCACCAATTTCCTTGATTTTATCCCACAGTACGTTTTTGTCATACTGAGTAGCAGCAGTGCCACCAATTTTTAGACGGCCATCAGTTTCTTCAACAAAGCCATCTTGAATACCTAATTCTTCTCCTAGGCTTAGAACGGGGCGATATTTGTCTTGTAAAGACATACTTTCGGATTTTTTTAAGGTGAAATGAAATTAATCAGTATAATATTTTCTCGTTGAGGAAGGGTCACGAAACTTTTATGTTGCAATTCCGTTAAATCCAGTCTCAATGATAACAAAGTTCTTTGTAACTTTGTCAATGTATTGACGCAAAACACCGTACCGGTCACACTTTATTTTGAAAAAAGTTAATCACTTAATTTTTGGTTAACTACGGTCAGGATAGCATTAAACGAAAAACAATGCCGGTAATAGCTAAACTCTGTGCGGTTCTAATGTTGTGCATGTTGTTCCGTTGTCCAGTGATTGGACAGCGGGTTTGCGCACGTCTGGCTGCCAAGTCATTTGATTGCACCAAGGGCAATACCCTTATAAAGTCGTTAGATCGCAGCCGCATGCTGACCGATCAAGGGAAGACTTTTCTCTCATTGGGCGTGCAATACAACCGAGCTACTACCCCTTCTTCTCCTGGTGCACTTACCATCGAACGCGAAACTAGAGTTGGATTACCCTTAATGGCGGGTTATCGCCTGGGTAAATGCTCGTTAGAAGCTGGAGCCTTCGTTGGTGTCAATATGCTCCGCCCGCAGGAAAGTTTTTGGTTTGACCGTCCGGAGTTGAATTCAGTTGGCAGACGTGGTGGGAATGTTGATCCTACTGCCACTTTAATGCTAGGCGTCGGTTTTCAGTTCTCACAAGACACACGTCTTAATCTTCGCTACACCCACCTCAGAGAAGAAGTCCTCAGCGACTCGGTATTAGGCAACGTTCAGCTCGGCTGGAGCTGGAGCCTCTAATCTTTCTTTTTTATCCATTTTTTGATAGAGTCTTAAAAAAGCAGGTGAAGCATCTGGCATATTCTATTTTTGCGTTATGAATAGAAAGAATATGCTACGCCGCACCATTGTGCTGTTAGGAAGCTTATTATTACTGCTCACCCTTTGGCAGTGTGCTAACCCCATCTCACCTACCGGTGGCCCTCGTGATGAGCAACCACCGCGGATTGATTCTACTCGGTCTACACCTAATATGCAGACCAATTTTCGCCCACAGGAAATTGAGCTAACCTTCGATGAATGGGTAAAACTGGAACAAGCCAATCAACAAGTGGTGATTTCCCCGCCGGTTCAAGGATATGAGGTAAGCCTAAAGGGGAAGACTGTAACCGTTGACTTAGGGGATGAAGATACACTCCGGACGAATGTTACCTACGTTATTCAGTTTGGTGAAGCGGTAAAGGACTTAACGGAGAGCAACCCTGCCGAAGATCTTCGCTTTGTTTTTTCTACCGGGCCATATATCGATTCTTTAGAGCTTTCTGGCCAAGTGCTCGATGCGTATACCGCAGAGCCGGTGCCCCAGACCTTGGTTATGCTCTACGACAATCTAGCCGATACGGTGTTTCGCACGACGAAACCCTTCTACTTTGGCCGTACGAACGAAGAAGGGCAGTTTCGGATCTCCAACTTACGCCCCGGGCAATATAAGCTCACGGCTCTGGAAGATGCTGATGCAAATTATCGCTTCAACCAAGTAGCAGAACGTATAGCGTTTCAGGCAGAGCCCATTACCATTAGTCCAGATACATCGGCCAGGATTAGCCTTAGACTGTTTCGTGAGGAACTGCCATTGCAGGTACAGGAAGTAGACTCTAGCCGTTGGGGGCTCCTGAAATTGACCTTCAATAGACCACCTACCGAAGAGCTAAACCTGCTGACTGAGGAGACGTATTTACCGACTGGCCGGGCAGACTCTCTTATTCTATGGCACCAAGTAGCCAGCCGCTGGCCATTGATCATTACGGCAGATACTACACTCAGGGATACATTAACCGTTCCTGCAGCACCAGCTTCACGGGCAACCGCTCAGGAGGCGATCGCAACCTTTAATATTCCCGGTGAGTCACCATTAAAACATTCCCCCGCTAAGCCATTACGTATAGGGTTTAGTCGCCCAATAACGGCAGTAGATACCTCCTTGGTGAGCTTGTTGCAGGATACTTTGCCGGACCGCCTACCTATTCGCTGGGAAATTGACAGTACTGATCAACGTATTCTCAGTGTGCGGCGTGGCCTGAAGGAGAACGCTAATTACCGCTTGGAGTTCCTTCCAGGCGCCGTTACTGATTACTGGGGAATTGCCTCAACCGACACCCTGCAACGCAGATGGACGACTGTAGATATCAAGAACTTTGGTAACCTGCAGATTCGCTACACGAATGCGGATACGAGTATCCAGTACCATATACGATTACTGGTGAAAGGGCAGGAGCCGGTAGCCACATTCAATTACGAAGGACAAGGGAGTTATTCGGATGAGGTCAAATCTCTTGCACCTGGTGATTATCAGCTTGAAATTATTGAGGACCTGAATCGTAATGACCGATGGGACGCTGGTAAGTATGATACAAAACGCCAGCCAGAACGAGTCTTCATTCGAACATTAGAGACTTTACGAGCCAACTGGGACTTGGAAGTAGATGTCGATTTAGGGACCTTATTTGAAAGTTAAGTGATTAACTTTATTTGATTTTTGTTGGAATCAAAGTGCGACTAATCCTAACTTTACTGTAATAGACGAGAAAACATTGTGAATCACACTCAAGATAAGTTTTTAGGGACCATTTAAATAAGCACGGTATTACAGACTACTTTTGCACCCGGCCTCACGGTCGGGTGCCTTTTTTTTACCCCTTAACGAAGGTTGCCCTCCAGCTCATTTTTGCCGCCGTTGCTTGCAGCCAGCGCTCGATATAGAAGAACGAATAGTAATAGAGTATTGGGTCAAAAGCGTAGTCTGCTACTCCTAGAAGTGCATTAGAAGTGAGTTGTCCTTTTTCAAGCGGCCGCTTGAGAATATTCGAAAATAACTTAAGGTGGAAGTGGTATAGCGGAGAGTATATCTCCTCCGGTCTCTTGCGCAATCGGCGTTTGAAATACCGAAGCCGTTTCTCCATTTTTTCAAGTTGTTGGCTGTCGGTTAGAAGGATGAGTTCAACCAGGTTCACACTACGCTCTAGAGAAGGGTCTTTGCTCATCGTACTATTCCGATAGGCTTCGAGGTATTTTTCAGCGCGCTCATAGTCGCCTTTTATCAGACGAACCACAGCGAGGGTGACATAGATTCGAAGAGTAGTTCGTGATAGTCCAAATGTGTAACGTTCTAAGTGCTTGATACAGTCTGATTCCAGGAGACCAGTAATCTTATCCCACTCCTGATGTAGATAATATACTTGGAGGCGCGCCCAGAGGAAATACAGGTAATGTGGGGAGTACTGTGGATGTCGCGCAATGAGCCTTCGTGCTCTTTGCGCAATTTCGTTGACGTAACTAATACTGGGGAGTTGGCGTGTAGAGCTAGCCGCGTGGCGTAAGGCCTGAAGGTAGGAAAGAGGCATTTCCTCTTTCCAGCCAGGTTCCAAATTAAAGCCTTCCAAAATAAGCTCGCGATACTGCGTTGCCGTCTTCTCATCACCCAGCAATTCAGTGCAAACAGCCATGTTTTGCATCCAGGCTAGCAAGCTGCCTCGATCTAGGAATTCCGCAGGGAAATGATATAGCGTTTGGTGAATGTTTTGAAGCTTGCGATGCCGCTTAGGCGTGAAGGGATTCCAGTCTTCCAGTTGCTTTTGGATTGCAGTTAGTCGCTGCTTTTGGTACATGATTCCTTGCAGGTGTACCAGCTCTTCGTAGTGTTGGCCAGCCTCGGGATCTGAGAAGTCTAGCTCCAGATGTTGAATTTCGTGTAGTCTCTCCAATACCTCATATTGGTACAGTGTCAGGCCATATTTAGCGCAAAGGAGTTCCAGGCGTTGAAGCTTCTTGGTGGCTTCTCGATAATGCTCGCGTTCGAGTAGTATGTCTGCCTCTTCTAATCCTAGACGAATCTTTGATTTTGCGTTGCGTTTGCCAGTATTTGCTATCAGGCTTTTTAGGAGAAGTTCTTGGAGCTGATGCTTAAGTACCTTGAATTGATTGGGGGGTACTGCAAGTGCCGTGCGGACACCGTTTTCATCATAAGCGTCCGCTTTGTTTAGTAGGTCGAATAGCGTTGTTAGCCGATTGTTAGTCGAAGCAAAGTGGGTTTTGAAATACCGCTTCTCGGCTGGTGATAGACTGTTTACCAGCTTCCAGACGTGTGCTTTTGGGCTATTCATGTCTCTAATTTCGCAAAAAAAGACTGAATTAAACCATTAACTTTTAAAATATAGTGTAATGTCTTGCTAGAAGGGAGGGTCTTGCCCTAAAAAGACCTTGGCAAAGAATAGAACGAGGATAATGGCCAAGGCCCATAACACCCAGCGCCAGTTTTGATCTGGGCTAAGTGTTTCATCTTCGTTATGCCACATGTCAACTTCTTTCAGAGCTATTACGGCCTGCTCGAAGTCGCGTTCACGGATATGCAGCCCAATCCACCCCTGCCCAGTAGGCAGCATGGTTTGTGCGTTGGAGCTAGTGATAAAACTGGGGATGCCCACCTGTCTCAGCTGTAAGGCAGCCAACTGTGCTTCGGAATCAAGATAAAAATACCGAAGCACCATGGTGGGTTCATCACCCGGTTCCCAATAATCAAGTATAGTAGTGGTCGACATAAGTTGTGCTTAGCTATGCCTCAGCTTCTTCAGCGGCCAGCTCTGCGGCATTGATCTTCTCTATTTCCAAATCGATGAAGTACAGGCTCTGTGGTCCGGTACCGATCAATTTGATCTTATCCAGGATACTGCGCATCAATGCTTCTTCTTCACGCTGCTCATTTACATACCACTGCAGGAATACACTCGTGCTGTGATCATTTTCCTGGTTAGCTAATGCTACTAGTTCATTGATGGAGGCAGTTACTTTCTGCTCGTGCTTATATACCTCTTTGAACAGCTCCTGGATAGAATCAAATTCATGTGGAGCTTGAGGAATTGCTGGAGTAAGAGCATGACCATCTACTTCCGATAGGTACTCAAAAATCTTCAGCATGTGTTCACGTTCTTCCTCAGATTGGCGGTGCATAAACTGAGCACAACCATCTAGACCTTCACGGTCGCACCAGGAAGCCATAGACAAGTATAGAAAAGAAGCATAGCCCTCCAAGGAAATTTGCTTGTTCAGGGCGCCAGTCATTGCTTCTGAAATCATATGTAGTTGTTTTAATTCTTGCTGATAAAATCACCGTAAAAGTAAACCCTGAGCGGTGATATTAAGTTGTAAAGGCCATGAAAATATACAAAAAATATCAGCTCACTGATCGCGACTTAGATCGCATTATCGAGATGGCCTGGGAGGACCGGACGCCTTTCGATGCAATCACCAAGCAGTTTGGCCTAAACGAAGCAGAAGTGATCAAGCTAATGCGCCGTGAGATGCACCCTCGCAATTGGCGAAAGTGGCGGGCACGCGTGCAAGGTCGGAGCACCAAGCACAGCCGCAAAATGGTAGATGGTGTTGACCGCTTTAAGTCTAAAGCACAACGGCATATTAGTTTGAATCGAGTGAGTAAGCGGAAAAAGTAATATTACAGACGATATTATGTGTATGCTAATTCTGCTTGAGCTTCCGTTTGTATGGTGGCAATCAATTACCTTTGCCCCGCAATAAAATGACGATATTCCAAATGAAACCAACGCTTGTAATTTTGGCCGCCGGTATGGGTAGCCGCTACGGAGGACTAAAACAGATTGATGGTGTAGGTCCGAACGAAGAACCTATCATTGAGTATTCTATCTACGATGCCATTCGCGCTGGTTTTGGAAAGGTCGTATTCATAATTCGCCGTGATATTGAAGCGGCGTTCCGGGAAGTCTTTGCTGGCAAATTCGATGATCAGATCGAAGTAGACTATGTCTTCCAGGAAGTGGATAGCTTCGTGCCAGCTGGAACAGACACCGATTACCGTGAAAAGCCATGGGGAACCGCACACGCTATGTTGGTTGCTGCCCCAGCCGTAAATGAACCCTTCGCAGTAATCAATGCTGATGATTACTACGGTGTGGAGGCCTTCCGCACTATTCATAAATTCCTTACCGAAGATTGTACGCCTAAGCAGCACTCGATGGTAGGGTACATTCTACGCAATACACTATCTGATCACGGTACAGTGAACCGCGGTGTCGCTACCGCAGAGGATGGGTACCTGTCAGGTATCGTTGAACGACTCAAGATTGGCCATCGTGATGGCGGTGTTTCTTTCCTATTGGAGGAAGCAGCACATCCACTGCACATTGATAGCATCGTGAGTATGAACTTCTGGGGTTTTCACCCCGCCATTTTCGACCAGACGGAGAAGATGTTCCACGATTTTGTGGCTTCAACCGCCGGCCAGCCGCGAGCAGAGTTTCTTATTCCTGAGGTAGTGGATGAGCTTATCAAATCAGGGGAAGCCAAGGTGCGTGTGCTTACCAGTGAAGACCGCTGGTACGGTGTTACCTACAAGGAAGACAAGCCAATGGTCGTGGACGCCTTTAAGAAGCTTCTAGCTGATGAGGTGTACCCTAACCGCTTGTGGTAAGCCTTTACTGAAGTTTCCAGCCAATTAGGGCAACTTCCCAAATTTTCTTGACTGTACGTCCAAATGCTTTTTCCTGTCGAAATACTATGACTTCGGCCTCGACTTGCTGTGCCTGCCCGTCTATGAGGACACCGACCTTGTAGAGCCAGGCTGTTTGTCCAAGAGGGGCTAGTTTCTCTTTTAGGGAGATGTCTTGCAACTCCATTGCTGGAGCAGTGTTGTAAGGGATGTTCTCTGCTCGGTGGGGGAGTTCATCCTTTATTATTACTAGTAGCAAATCCGGATCGTAAAGGAGTTGTTCAAATTCCGTTAGTAAGACCTCATACAAGTCGGGATCCTGATGGTGAGTACGCAGGAGGTTGTAGTATTCGACAAACTCTCCGATAAGCTGCCGTGCGCGCATTTCAAAAGCCATCTCTTGTTCCTCGGAGAGGGTGAAGCTGGAGAAGTCACGCTCCAGGTTTGCTTCTGATCCCTGAGGGGGAAGTGCCACCGATTGTGCCCATCCGAACTGAGCGCTGAGCAGCACAAAAACTAGTGGCCAATATCGTTTCCAATATTTTTTCATAGTTCCTTTATCGTGAATCGGAGTTCAATAACCTTTCCGTCCAGATAGGTGGTCTGTAAGACCTCCACTCCTTGGAGGGTGTTAATCGGGATCGTCATGCGATTGATGAATTCCGTTTTGTTCAAAATATCCATACCGTATCGCCCAGCCGGATCAACTTGGTAGATGACGGCATCATCTGCAAATATCTGTTCTAGCTGTTCCCGCCGTTTCTTCCAATCTGATACTTTCGAATTGGAGAAATAGTGGATCATCAGAGCATAGTCATCTGCTTGTAAATACACATCTCTTTTATCGGTCCGTCCGAGCGATGCCATCGCTAGTGTGTCCGGAAAATAGTAGGGCGCGGTAAAGACCAATTGCGATATATCTTGATCAACTCTATCTAGTACTATACAGGACTGGCCCGTTTCCGTCTGTTGCTGTTGAATCATTTTTCCATCCATCCACAGGTTTACATTTATAGGCACCTCTGTGATGGCTTGTTGTCGGAGGGCATCATAAAAGCACAACGTCACTACATTTTGTGAGCGTGGCCACCAACTAAATGCCGCCAGTATCAACAGCAGCCCGATCAATCCTAGTCCTAATACCCAAGTGTTTCTGGCGCTATTAGGGCGCTTCTCTTGCGCAAAACGAAAGGCTTCCCAAGACGCATAACCCACAAAACGCGCTAGCAAATCAAGGGTGTCAATGCGAGGGAGCTTTTCATTGTGAACGACCTTCAGGTGCGTATAGAACCACTTTTCACTGACCCGATCATGCAGTTGCTGCTCCAGCATGTTCTGGAAATTGAGAATATCGGCTTGCCGAAAATCTGCTAAAGTGCCTTGAAAATGAGGATAGGCCTGCCGATAACGGTCCAAAACCGCAGTCTTGAGTTGAGCAAATGCGCGCAATCCTTCATTCATTTTCCAATATCACTTTTATCTCCCTTAAGGTAGGAGGAATTGTCTTGTAAATCAATTGTAAAACGTTTTGCGGGACTTCTACTGCGCATCTACAGGTCATTTCTGGTAGGGGGATGACAGCTTGCGGTCTATTTCATCAAAATCACAAATCCGTAAGTAATGAAAAACATCGTATTCGTATCGACCTTCCTATTCTGTCTAATCATGCTACCTATCACCATGCTCAATGGCCAAGAAGGATATTCCTCCGCAGCCATGAGTATGAGCCAAGCTAAATCTGGGCAATTGATCCTTCCAAAACCTGGGGAGGTAATAGAGGAGGAATATTTCAATTACCACATCCATCAATTACCGCGCCCTTCTGCGCAGGCAGGAGCTGCTTTAGATGCTCAATGGATTGGGATAGGCCCAGGGCGTTCTTTACTGCAGTTCGGGCTTTCGACTTTGCGGCTTGAAGAGTTGCCAGGTCAGCAGCGAGTCAATGTGTCTCTGGTAGTGGACAAAAGTGGGAGTATGAGCTATGAGGATAAACTGGTGAAGACTAAGCAAGCTATGCTAGCTTTTCTAGATCAATTGCATCCAGAAGATCGCCTGTCCATCGTCACCTTTGATCATTTGGCAGAGGTAGTACTGCACTGCCAGGCAGTAGGAGATAAAGTGGCGGCGCGAAAGGCAATCAACAATATCCAGTGGGGAGGCAGTACCAATATGCCCGGCGGAATTCAGTTGGGATACCAAACGCTACTAGGTGGTGCTGAAATGGGGCGCGATAACCGAATGATTATCCTCACGGATGCGCTGACAAATACCGGAGTCATTGATCCGGAAGCTATCGTCAAGCAGACGGAGGGCTACCGCGCGGATGTAGAATTAAGCTACTCCATGATTGGTGTTGGCATTGATTTTAATTACGAGCTCACCCGCTTAATGACGGCTAATGGCCGCGATCAGGTGCACTTCATCAGCAACCCCGATGATATTGAGAAAATCTTCGTGCAAGAGGTGGAGTCGCTTTTATACCCTATTGGTCGCAATCCGCAGCTGCGCATAAGCTTGCCGCAAGGGCTCCGTCTACAACAACTCTATGGTTATCAACCTAACATAAATGGAAATACAATAGAGATGCGCCTACGCGATTTTAACGCTGGCCTCAGCCAAGTGGTGCTACTAGAGGTGACGGGTGACCCTCGCTTGCTTTCGAACGTTAGTGCTACCCTCAACTATCGGAAGCCCGGACAAGGTCCTGAGGTTCGCCTGAACACAAGCTTGAGTGAAGCGCGTGGCAATAATGACCTGGCAAAGAATCTAGCTATTGCCAAGATGGCCGCGAGTTTAAAAGCGATGGCGGAGCACTATCACAATGGTAAGCCAGATGCAGCTGAGGATGCCCTGGATGTTCAAATTGGCCTGGTAAAGAATGAATTTCCAGCCCCTCGTGATGCCGATATTGACCGGATGCTAGAAATCCTGGAAAACTATCGAAAGAACGTACGAAGCTTAGCGCATCGCTAGCCAAGAAAATCAGAAATAGCTTAGGGTGACAAATATCATAGATCGACTTGACAATGGTCAGGTTCCGCTACAGGGGGAAATTCCACTTTTGTGACAGCGGCTAGGCCAATTGTTACTCAGCTCTGCCGCCCAAACCAAACTAGCAAGTATTTATGAAGAAGAGGATGCCTGTCGCAAAAATTATGACCGCCAACCCAGTCAGTGTTAATCTGTCCAATGATCTCAATGATGTAGTGGAGATTTTTGAACAGAAGAAAATCCGCCACCTACCTGTGGTTTCAGGAGAAGAACTGATCGGGATGATTAGTAAGACGGATATTGATCGCATCTCCTATATCTACCGTTTCGGAGAAGAGGAAGCGAGTCGAGTATTCAACACTACGCTCAAGCTGGATCAAGTGATGAGCAAGCAATTAGACACAATCCAGGCGGATGACCAGGTTAAGGATGCTGCCGCTTTATTGGCCAAAGGTGAATACCACGCACTGCCAGTAATGGAAGGACAAAAACTGACCGGGATTGTGACTTCAACTGATGTAATCAATTATCTGCTTGAGCAGTATTGATAAAGATATTTCACACCTGATGATTTGAGCTTTTTTGATTAAGGATTGTTAGTTAAGAGAGTCTGGTTCGGTAGCCCCACTACTGGCCAGACTTTTTCTTTTCAGGAATATGCCTCTCCTTTCTAGGTTTCAGAAACCTGACTATTCGCGCATTTTCGTTTTTCTCGCATAGGCTGTACTAGTAAATTTGATAGCAATTAATCGCGCTCATCGAGGCTGCGAGTAACCCACATTGAAAAAGCTATCAGTATGAAAAAAACGCTATACGCACTCTCGAGCGTACTTCTACTCTCCGTATCTAGTTTTGCTCAAAACACGGAATTGATCAATGGAAGGCTCCGAGCTACCATTGGTTCTCAGGGTCAAACCACATTTGTTAATCCCGGCCACAGCTTCCTTGATGTTATGGAAGATGGTGAATGGGTTTCTCTGATCCTGGAGGCGGGCCTCCTTATCGGCGGGCAGGACCCTAATGGTGAGCTGGTTTTGTACAGTACTCAGGGGGCAGACCTAGAGGCTGGTATCCGCGATCTTGGCGTGGAGATAAGCCAACCCTGGCGCGTGACGGGTGAGCAGATATTAGCACACTTGGCAGACTACAACGACAATGGCGTAGTCGATAACCCCATTTTTGAAATCTTTGCCTGGCCGGGCACTGGAAGTGCTTCTTCTGAAGAATACAATGGCTTCCCGCTTTGGGATGATCAGAATATTTTTCAAATGTCTGGTTTTTGGGATTCAGTGTCCAACGGCAGCTACTTTCCTAGCCAGGGCGACTATCCTATCGTGTCTATTAGAGGATGTTTGGATGCTGAACCACGTACAATCCCTGAAGAGATGATCTTCATTCCAATCCTACTGAGAGATGACAATGGACAGCTCGTTTTTGAAGTACAGCTCACGGCTTTTCGCTTCGGCTGTGAGGAAATGGGTTCAGCGATTGGTAACTCCCTGTTCTTCCATTACAAGATTCTCAATGTCTCAGGGATGCAGTTTGATAACGTCTACGTTGGCTATTGGGCCGATGGTGATCTAGGCTGTTATCGAGATGACTACTTGGGCGTCTTTGACGATCGCAAAGCGGTCTATTTCTACAATGCTCGAGCAGAGGATAGTTTCTGCGAACTTTCCGATGATAATCGTTTTTCTGGCCCACCTGCTGCCTTTGCTATTGATATTCTGCGTGGTCCGCTTGACCAGACCGGTACGGAAATTCCACTTAGCAACGTAATGCCCATTTACAACGGCTCAGTGATTCAGTCTGTTCCGCCAGCCACTACCGATCCGGCGACGATTATGGAGTACTACAACTATTTGAGTGGCCGATGGCGAGACGGTTCACCACTGGTGGACCAAGGCATTGGCTACGGAGGCGAAGGAGAACAGGTAGCATTTCCTTTTACCGGAGACCCAGCTGCTAATACGGGCTGGACAGAAATAGGGGAGGATAACCCTATAGCTGACCGTAGAGCAATCATGTCTTCAGGGCCGTTTACCTTGCTTCCTGGGGCTATTAATGAATTTATTTTCTCCTTGACATTTAGCCAGGAACCAGACTTAGATCACCTACAGCAGATTACTGAACTGCGTAGTAAAATCGATACCGTTCAAGCTTTTTTTGATAGCTGCTTTGACCTTAGTGGTATGATGCCGGGTGTTTGTACTCCTCTGCTTACCGGTACAGAGGACGAACTTATCCCAACGAACAACCAACTCTTATTGTACCCCAATCCTGCTAGTAACCAAGTGAATATTTCTTTCCCAGTCAATGAGTCGGGAACGCTTGCTGTGTTCTCTGCTGATGGCCGCATGCTCCTGCAAAAACGCACACTCTCTGATCGTATTACCCTTGACCTCCAGGACTGGCCGAAAGGTCTCTATGTTGTCCGTTGGAAAGGGGAGTATGAGTTACGCTTCAATAAGTTACTCGTAGATTGATTGAAAGGCGGTAGGCTTTGCAACATAGCCGGCTTCACCCAACGGGCATTTCATGTGGAGATCAAAGTTGGGTGAAGGCCGCACTTCAGTCTTGGTTATTAATACCCTGTAGCAGGGCAGTGAAACTGTCGTGTAGAGGGGCAGAAATCCCTAACTTCTTCGCCTTTTGGCTGATAATACCACTCTTTGCCATTACCTCAATGGGGCGGCCTGCTAGCCGATCACTCAGCATTGAGCTCCCTTTTTGAGGAGGGTAGGTTTTGAGTTTTTCTAAAATAGCGTCTGTATAGTTGTCCTGTATATGGGCGCCGTCGGCTCTTGCTACTCGCACACCTTCCTCAAGCGACTTTCTGTATAATTCCCATATATCCTTCTGTTGGAATACCTTGCAAGTCCGCTCCGTCAAGCAAGTGATCGCTCCCAGAGAGGCACTTTCGATAAGTTTTTCCCAACTGGCAGTCTTGAAATCAGTGCTTAGCTGTACCGTAATTGTGCCTGCCTCCAAGAGGCGCTGTAGAGGTAGACTTAGCTGATGCTGTGGTATAATTAGCCGTGCAGGACCTTGTTGAGTGAAGCTCTGTGTCGCATCATCAAACTGAGTTGGAGCATCTACGAGGCAAGGAAGGATCTTGTTGGCTGTCGCGTAGGGGAGAAGTGGCTCCCTAAGATCCAGGCCGTTTCTAAGAATAACTACGTTAGTGGCCGGGCTAACGATCTTTTCAAACCAATTTTCAGCACCCGGGTAGTGGTAAGTCTTCAAGCAAATGAAGAGCCAATCCAGAGCTATAGCCCTCGGCTCAGTGATACTCTGGAGCTTTCGCTCCATTTTCTTTCCACTTTTCGATAAAAAACGAAATTCTGTTAGCGGTCGGCGGGTGAGGTAGGAGCGTTGGACTCCTGACTTTTCCATCAATTGGGCCGCCATCAAATGACCAATGGCTCCCATGCCGAGTATGCCAACTTGGAGCATGCTATTCGACGCGCTCGTAGCAACCTATGTCCGGATCTGCATCACGAGGTGTACCGAGTAAGTCCAGCGGGAATGCTGGCAGTACCGTTCCACGATCCTTGGCTAGTGAAAGTGTATCAAGCTGGTAGTTATCTTCGGTCCGGTCAAGGAACAAAGCATCGCCTTGTTCGCCGTTGATACAGTCGAGGCAATAGGTCGAGAAAAAGTCGCCGTAGCGAGCATCATCTCGGGTAAGGAGCTCGTCCACTTTTACCAGGCAGTGATCCATGTTTAGTTGGAACAGGGCTGCTTCTTCACGCTCAGAGGCATCCTGGATGATAATTTCATCTCGCCGCGAACCAAAGAAGATACAGTTGGTGAAGTCTGCCTCTAACGGGAAAATCGAGTTAACAGAACAGTCATCATTATAGCATTGGAAGTTGTTCATCGCTACTGCTGAGGCGTCGACTCCAAAATTAGCGACAGTACAATAATCCAGTTGATAGCTACCGCCGTGGGTAAACTGGATGGCATTGGCTCCATTATCGTAGAACAAGCAGTTGTCGGCCGTCACTTCACTGTGGATCCCAATCAAGCCGTTACCTGCTGTAGTGTGTATCTGTACATTGCTCAGCGTCACTTCTGCAGCAGAGTCAGCGTATACTCCAAAGATCGAATTCTTAATGGTGGTGTGTTCAATGATATTACCTTGGCTTTCGCGGCCAATGACAATACCGAGCCACTGTCCTGGTTGTTCGGCAAAGCCTGCTTCCAGGCGATCGCCTTCAACGGTGATTGGGTTTTCTCTGGTACCCGCCAGGTGTATTTGGCCATTGGGCAAAGTGAATAGGAAACCATCATTGAATACACCCAATAGTTCATTTTGTGCGATACCACCATGCACATAGATATGAGTGCCGGCAGTAACCTCTAATAGACATTCGTCAATGAAAATTTCACCGTAAATCACATAAGGTAATGGACTATCCCAGGTTATTGTACTGTTCTCACAACTGAGCACAACTGGTACGCCCCGATTGAAACGGCTTGGGAAGTAGTTGGCATTTTGCCCCCAAGCCTCCAGTTGAACGAACTGTTCTTTGCTGCCTGTCTTTACTACCAGGCGATCCTCAATAACGAAGGGGCTAGCTGATACCGGCTCATCAGGGTCAATGGTTACTTCCACGAAAACATAAATAGAGTCGTTGTCCCAGATGATGACATCTTCTACCAGGCTGCCAGGAACACCATCGGCATTGAAGATGAACTCTACCCCTGTAGTACCTTCTACGTAGATTTCATCTAGTTGCACTGGCTGGTCGGTATCATTATAAATTTTCACCGAGCGGGTAGCAGAACCCAGTTCGGTGAAAACCGTATCAAAGCGCAAGGTGTCTAATTCAAAACGAAGACTTACCCCATCGCCCATCAGAAATTTCTGATCTGGGTCACAAGCAGAGAACCAGAGGCCAACACCCAAGAGGGCGGCAAATAACAAGCGATAAGAAAACCGAAATGAGAACATACAACTGTACGATTTTTCAGGGCAAAGATGATCGAAGCTTGGCAAACGTAATGTTGCCTACCCGGCAAAGCTTAGTTCTTTACCGGACAATGACATCTTAAAATGCGCCCAAAGGTACAGTCTTTAACGCGTTGCGGGAAATAGTTGTTGGACGGCAGCCTCACGATAACTAAAAATCTGATCGACCATACGCTCCACAAATAGCCAGTTGGCAATAGTGCCTATCGGACCAAAGGGCACTTGGTAGTGCAGAATGTCCGTCATTTCCGTGCCGCCTTCTACCGCTTTAAAGTGATGTTGATGGTGCCAAAGCGCATACGGCCCCACCCGCTGATCGTCAATAAAGAATTCTTTGTCGCGTATTTGAGTGATCTCCGTAACCCAGTGCATAGGGATACCCAGCAACGGGCTAATGGTGTATTGAATAACCATGCCAGGGTACATCTCTACCCCTTTGATAGGACTCAGTATGTTGAAGGAAACATGATCGGGAGTCATCTCCTCCAGGTTTTCCGGACGAGAGAAAAATGCCCAAACCTCCTCCAAGGGGCGAGGTACAAAGATGGTCCACTGCTTGCGTTTAGGTTGCATGTATGTTTGTTTATGCTGTAGGCTAAATCGCAAAACGGGCGGTTTTGTTCAGCTCGGATGTAATCCTATCAGCCAAAAAAAATGTAAAAAAAATGGCATACTTGCTTCATACATGAATATTTCCTTATATTTGTCAAGTGAGTCGAAAGGCTCTGTGTTTTGATTAATCCCAATAACGATCCCATGAACGAAGTAACACTTCTTTACCGCGCACTGGTATGCGGTATTTTCACTCCTCAAGTTTCGTAGCGTTTTCGCTCCTCAGTGGTCACTGTAGGGGCTAAAGTCGTTTGAGGAAATAGCACTATCGCTAAATAATTTTCGGGAACAGTATTGGTGGTTTTTCTTGATAGAATTTACTACTCCCTTCATTGGGAGTTCAGTATATACGATGCAAGTAGGTTTGTAAAGGGTTTCTCATACAGAGAATTTTTGGAGAGCGGACATTTTAGTCCGCTCTACTTTTTTTACCCCATCACCCAGAAAGCAGACTTTCCCTTGAGTTTTCTATTCCAGCGCTTTAATTCTCCGGTAAGAAACGTAGGAGCCTGCTCTGTCTTCTTGAAGCAAAAACGCTTTGGAAGCTTAGTATACAGCGAACGTGGTGGTTTACAGTTCTTTAGAACGCAGCCCGTTTCGTAGGTGTGGTAGAATATCCGTTCTACACCAATTTCATCCCACAACAACTGTAGCGTAGCGGTGAGCATTGCTTCGTCCCATACTTCTCCGTAGGATTGTAGCACTTCTGATAGATAGCGCTCGCATTCTTCCACTTCCAGGCAGTGACGGCTGCTCTTGGTGGTCCACTCTTTCCACTGGCCATTGGCGTCTCGCTTGCGGTGATGGCGTTCTATTACCTCTGCTTTTGCAGCGCGCCACCAGTCTGATTGTAGCTCCTCGATGAGTGCTTCAGAGAAGTCCTCGCTGATGTCGATACGAGCCCAGGCCAAGGTGAAGTCCTGTTTGTAAGCTCTACTCGGGTGACCACCATACTTAAAGGGGTGTCGGTAGACCTGCGGGTTCATTAGTTTGAAGTACTGCTCGTTGTGGTCGCCAGCAAAGTTTAGTTGAACAACCAAGTTGTACCCCGGTCTTGACACCTGATCCCAGTTGTAGGAGTGTCGATTGCTTGAGCCCCACTCGTCGAAGGTGAGGCGAAATTGTAGTGGTTGGGTAGCCCGCAGTGTTTGCAAGCGCTCGTAGGACAATAGGCCGTCGCCCCACTGCCCGCGTTCTTGCTTGATGAGTGGACGTTCGAGTAGGCGTCCCCAGGAGCTTTGCTGTAGTGTCTGTAGCTTAAGCGGCTTGGCCGCTACCTGACGTTCCAAAAGGTAGCGGGCGTACTCGTCTTTGGCGTAGTAAAACATACGTCGTGGTCCTGCCAGTACATCACTGACCAGGTCCAAAGATGAACGATCCATGGTTTAATACTTGAATGCTTGAATAATGGAGGGCTACCCGATGACGGTTGCTGTTCGTCAGGTATTAGGCCCTAAGCAGAAATGTGGTTGGAGGCGTTGGCCTCAACCAGGAAGAGCGGCTGCCATCAACCCGATCGGGGAGGAGCGCCAAATCGATATGGAACTGATGCGGAACATGGCTTTAATTACATTATTCGCGGAAGGAACATCCCTTAGGGCGTAATTAGTTCCAATGATCACCACTTTTGTGGAATTTGGACGGTAAGTCTACGAATGATCTAGTCAACTTTGAGTAGATCACTCATGCGTTGCCAACCCTTTTCATCTGCTTGCTGCTGACGGCACATCAAGGCATAAGTGTTGTTGAAGCCTAGAGGGGCAAGCCATTTTACGTCATCCAGCCGGGCGCATTCAGATTGCACATAATCATAGACGGCCTCCGCGTCGGTGAAAATGGCAGCACGCAGACTGTCGCTTGGTTGTAGTAGTACTTGGAAGCCGGTGCCAGTGTATTCAGGGTAGAGGTCAATCTCACCGTTTTTTAGGGCATCATAGCAAATTTTGGTGCCGCCTAGTCCCGGTTTTGGGTCTACCTGCAAATTGGTATGGCCTTCAATGAGCTGCTTAAATAACTCTACGAGAATGTACTGCTCTGAAAAGAGCTTTGAACCGATCGTAATCGTGGTCTCGCTTCTTTGGGAAGTATTCTCTTGCCAAAGCCCCATTTTGCGTAGACATTCTTCCGCTACATCTGCCGGAGAGCGCTGAAGGTGATCCACCTCATAATTCAGGCTTGTCATCAGACTATCGCTGATACGCCCCGCCAATAAATTGAGAGTGGTGATGAGTTCTGGATGTTGAACCGCCGTTTCTCCGTTGACGATGGCTGCGCAGTGGTAGGGCGGGAAAGCATGTCGATCATCTTCCAGCACTTTTAGGTGGTAGGCTTGAACGCGCCCATCCGTAGAATAACCACTAATAAGGTCTACTTCTCCCTCTGCAACCGCTCGATACAAGAGACCAGCATTGAGTACAAGGGTATTAAAGCGCAGGCCTGGATAGGTTTGCTGTATGCTAGGAAGGCCGTCTGCCCGGTCGGCAAACTCGGGGTCAAAGGCAGCACTAAGTGCTTGTTGATTAGCTGGTGAGCGCCATCCCCAAAGTGCAATTAAGAAGGGGATAAGTAGCACCGCTGCGTATGATCTTTTAAGCTTGATCTTCTGCATTTGGCCCAACAATTGATCAAAAAGCAAGGCCAAAATAGCAGCCGGTACGGCACCGGCTAAGATCATGTTGTTATTGTTGAGGGCAATACCTCCGAAGATGAACTCGCCAAGACCGCCAGCGCCGATATAGGCCGCGAGAGTTGCCACGCCTACATTGATGACCGCTGCTGTACGCACTCCAGCCATGATAACGGGTAAGGCTAGCGGCAACGTGACGGACTTAAGGATCTGCCAGGGCGTCATTCCCATCCCCGCAGCAGCTTCCTTTACGGCTGGTGCTACACCTTGGATGCCGGTATAGGTGTTCTGAAGTATAGGCAGTATAGCATATAGTAGCAGGGCCAGAATAGCTGGCTTAACACCGATGCCTAATATCGGTATCAAGCTACCCAAGAGGGCTATACTCGGTATAGTTTGCATGAGTCCTGCTACTCCGAGAAATGCGTTGGCTACACGTTGTTGCCCTACCATCCATATACCTAAAGGGATGGCAATCAAGCAAGCTAGAAGAAGTGATATCAGTGTGAGCTGAAGGTGCTCTAGACTTAGCTCCAGCATCTTCTCTCGATTCTCGATCACAAAGTTGATGAAGCTTTCCATTAGTTCTGGCGATTTTGGCGAAGAAAGGCAACCGCAGTCTGGTTGATGTCAGTCAGGTCGAAGACTTGCCCATCTTCGGTCTGGGCCAGTGTGTCAGATGCTTGTTGTAGTAGCTGTTCTTCGACTTCTTTGAGTCGCATGTCTGCTGAGTAGGTCGTTGCAGTACGCGCATCAGTAGACTTAGTATTTGATCCAGGTAACGCAAGATCAGCTACCGTCAACACTTGTAATGCCAGACGCAGTTGTTGACTGCCAAGGAAGGTGCGAACAAATTCATTGGCGGGATTAGCCAAAAGCTGCCGAGGAGTATCCAACTGTTGGAGTTCACCGTGGTCCAACAGGCAAACCTGGTCAGCAAGCTCAAAAGCTTCTTCTAAGTCGTGAGTGACGATGACAGTAGTGGTGTTCTTTAGTGCTTCTAGTTCGCGGAAATCCCGGCGTAATTCCTGGCGAGTTATTTGATCGAGTGCACTAAAGGGCTCGTCCATAAGGAGTACGGGAGGGCTAGCGGCGAGGGCTCTGGCTATACCGACGCGCTGCTGTTGACCACCGCTTAACTCGTGTGGATAACGATCTAGATACTGATCGGATGGTAAACTTAAGCGTTCCAGGAGCTCTCTACTCCTAGCTTGGATAGTCCGCTTTTCATGCTGTAGGAGTTGGGGGACGACTGCAATGTTTTCGGCTACCGTATAATGCGGGAAAAGACCAATTTGCTGAATGACGTAACCCATCTTACGGCGCATTTCCGCTAAGGGAAGCGACGCGGTATCCTGTCCATCGATAAGTATTCTACCGCTAGTTGGTTGGATGAGGCGATTCAGCATTTTCAGGGTGGTGGTTTTACCACTACCACTAGTGCCGACAAGGGCTAAGGTCTGCCCTCGCTCAAGACTGAACGACAAGTCGGCAACGGCTACTTTATCCCCAAAGGTTTTGCGGAGGTTTTCAACGGCGATCATATAAGACAAAGTAAGCAGCTTCTTTGACAAATCTTCCTGCCCGCCGAAAAAAGAATGGATTCTTGAGTGCTACGCGATCAAAGGTGTTTGCCCAGGAAGCCTAGCATTGCCCGATAAAACTCAAAACGGTTTTCCTCGTTTTGGAATCCGTGCCCTTCGTTGTATTTAACCAGATAGGGAACGTCAATGCCGCGATCACGAAGCTGACGAACGATCTGATCCGACTCGTCGATATTCACTCGTGGATCATTAGCACCTTGCGCTACGAAAAGTGGTGCCTGAATCTTGTCGACATGAAATACCGGGGAGGCTGCTCGCATCTCTACCGCGTCCTCATCGGGATGTCCTACCATAGTGTACAGCATGTCGAGGTATGGCTTCCAGTACGGCGGGATCGTATTCATGAAAGTGAACAGGTTACTTACGCCAACGTAGTCGATGGCGCAGGCATACAGTTCAGGCGTGAAAGTAATTCCGGCCAGGGTAGCATAGCCGCCGTAGCTTCCACCGTAGATGGCCACCCGATCCGCATTGGCAATGCCTTCGCTGATTAGCCAATGTACACCATCACTAATATCATCTTGCATAGTGCGACCCCACTGCTTGAAGCCAGCTTCCCAAAACGCTCTGCCGTATCCTGTACTTCCTCGGAAATTAACCTGTAGAACAGCATACCCGCAACCAGCTAGGAGCTGTGCTTCTGGGTTGTAGCCCCAACTATCACGTACCCAAGGTCCACCGTGCGGATTGATAATCACTGGTAGGTTAGTAGGCGTTTTCCCTGGAGGAAGGGTAAGGTATCCGTGGATGGTCAACCCATCACGGCTTTGGTATTGTATAGGCTTCATCGCAGCCATGTCTTCCTCCTTAATCCAGGGGCTGACCTCGCGAATGAGCTCTAGGCTTCGGTCGGTATGGTTGTAGAAGTAGTAAGCGCCTAGCGAGCGGTCGCTAACGGTGCGTAGCAGGAATTTCTCTTCCGCTTTATCCGTGCTCACTACCATGATTTCGTAGTCGCCAAGCTGAGACTTCCAAAAGTTGTACCGTTCCTGAGCAGCCTCGTCAAAGAAATGCACTTGCCGCTTCCAGGTGGTATAGCTAACGCTAGTAAGCACTTTCCGGCGACGAGAATAATGCAGGTTAGAGACGTCCACTTCAGCATGATCAAAGAGTGGGGCGCCGACTTCCTTGGCCTGCTTCATATCAAAGCGGACAATGGCCATTTTATCACGCTCCAAGTTTGAAGCGGCATACATTAGGTGCGGCTCCTGGAAGTCAAAGAACAGCGGGCTGAGGCTTTCCCGAAAGTTGGTCGTGTGAACCACCTTGAAATCATCCTCTTCAGAAGCACGATACAGCAGCTGTTCATTCACGCCACCTACCATGCGGATCGCCGCACGAAGCCGGCCTTTATGGTCGGTAATCCACTGTACAATAGGTTGAAGTGGATCCGTATTTTCTCCAATTTGCTCTAATGCTCCGGTATGAATATTGATTCGATAGGGTTCAAAGAGCTGGGGATTATTCTTGTTGAGCCCAATGATGAGCTCTTCCTCGTTATCTTCTAATTCGTCAATGATCTGGATGGTGACCTCCGGAAAAGGGGTGAGGTCTCTAGCGTTTTGACCATCCTTATTTACAGCAAAGAGTTGAAAGTTCTCGTTGCCACCACTGTCCTTGATGAAAACAATCCGATCGTCGCTGGCCCAAAAAAAGCCGCCAATGCTGCGTTCTGTTTCGGCTGTAATCCGAGTGGCCTGTTCCTCACCAAGGCGGCGTACGTGAATGTTGTTTCGGCGCTCGTAAGGAGCTAGAAAGGCTATGTATTTACCATTAGGCGAAAGCTGAAACGCGATTTGTTCCGGGAGGCGGAAAAAATCCTCAACAGCATAAGATAAATCATCAGGGATGTGAGCACTAAGCACCTCGATGGCTTCCTTGTCGCTAGGAAGCGTAGTGTCACCGGGGACTTGTTGCTTCAGGGGGATGTCCTTCATGTCGTAAAGTAACAGATTTTCAAGCAGCCGAGGAGTTCAAAATGTTGTTATTCGTAACAATTAATCGGTAAAACGGCAGAGATGTTCAAATGAACGGTCAAACTTCATAAACACGCAGCTTGCGCTTTTTGATTCGGCCATTGTCGACTAATTGTATCATTGATGTCAGTTTTGTTCGTTTTACAGCAGCGAAAGCACAGTCTACTTTCAATTCAATACTACCCAGTTCTCCTTTCTTCAATTGGCCTTGCTTAAAGAATAGCCCAGCAATATCTCCTTTTGAGATTTTGTCCCGACGTCCGCCAGAGATAAATACGGTAGCCCACTCAGAAGGTTGCAAAGCAGCCGCTTCCTGTAGTTCTTCTTCCTCCGGATGGCCGATGAATTCTGGTAAATCTTCATTTTGCCAGTGGAGTACGTAAGCGGTACCCTCGCGGTGCATACGAGCAGTACGACCATTGCGGTGCGTGAACTCCTGCTCGTGATGGGGGAGGTGATAGTGAATGATAAATTCGATCTCGGGTACATCAATACCGCGGGCGGCTAAATCTGTGGCGAGGAGTAGTTGGTGGGTGCCGTTGCGAAATTTAATGAGGGAGCGTTCCCGATCGCGCTGATCCATGCCTCCGTAGAAGCAGGCATGACTGATCTTTTGGGAGCTTAGGTAGTCACTCACGCGTTGAATGCTGTCCTTGTAGTTGCAAAAGACAATGCCTGGTCGTGCACCAAGGTGCCGCAGGGCATGTCCGAGGGTTTCTAGCTTGTCTTTCTCCGGAGATACAATTCGCTTGATCTCCAGGCTAGAACTGCCTTCGCCCAAATAATCAATGAGCGTTGGTTTGTTCAATTCTAGAAAATCTGGCCAATCCTCCAGTTTAGTTGCAGAGGTAAGTACCCGCTTTCGAATTTGAGGCACCGCTTCTAAGATAGCTTTCATCTCCTCAGCGAACCCAATTTCTAGCGACTTATCAAATTCATCTAATACCAGAAAGTGCAAGTGTCGCTTGGAGAACGTGCCCCGTTTCATGTGATCGCTGATACGTCCGGGAGTACCAATTAGCAACGCAGGTGGGTGCTTTAGGTCCTCCATGTCTTTAGCGATTGGGCGGCCCCCATAAATGGCATTTACCTTGAAGCCAGTGCCCATATCGCGAGCCACGGTTTCAATCTGGATTGCCAACTCGCGGGAAGGTACCAGGACTAAACCTTGTACTTGCTGCAGAGAAGCGTCAAACTGAGCTAGTACCGGTAACAGAAAGGCAAGGGTCTTACCGCTACCAGTAGGGGAAAGAACCACTACATCATCAGCATGAGCAATAGCCAAGGTGGCTTCTTCCTGCATGGGGTTGAGCGCTTCGATGCCTAGTTTCCGGAGGATCTGCTCCTGATTCTTAAGTGGAGTCTTCATGGCGCAAAAGTACATACTTCAGGCCTTTAATCAGTGCTTTTGATGGCAGTGGGTATTATTTGTCGAAGACAATGGTCTTCGTCATCAAAGAAAGTTGTCCTCCTCGAAGGTTTTCCATGCTTGGGATTTGTACAACTTCGCTATCTTGGGCAGCCAAATTCGACTTTTCGCTATGATTCTCAGTGATATCAAGATTCTGGAAGCCATCGACAAGGGAGAGATCGTCATCGACCCTTTTGATCGTTCTTGCTTAGGTACCAATTCCTATGATGTACACCTGGGCAAGTGGCTGGCCTACTACAAGGATCATATTCTGGATGCGCGTAAACACAACGAAATTGAGTACGTAGAAATTCCGGAAGAGGGCTTTGTGCTACACCCCAATACCCTATATCTAGGAGTAACATTGGAATACACGGAGACGCATGCGACCGTACCCTTCCTGGAAGGTAAAAGTAGCGTAGGGCGCTTAGGTATTGATATCCACGCTACGGCGGGCAAAGGAGACGTAGGTTTCTGCAATACCTGGACGTTGGAGATCTCCTGTACGCACCCAGTT